>Ga0105048_10000401_pt1 | contig 65294 bp, 58 predicted proteins | sample MAT05_FD_78382 | JGI IMG/M metagenome (GOLD analysis project Ga0105048, IMG submission 78382) | Freshwater microbial communities from Lake Fryxell liftoff mats and glacier meltwater in Antarctica - MAT-05 | ecosystem: Environmental > Aquatic > Freshwater > Ice > Liftoff microbial mat | place... | reverse complement strand
CAGCTTTTCCAATAAAAAATGATCATCAAATAGTCCGAGAGGGTTTATGTTTTTCATCCTTGTTAATTTTGAAGCTAAATTGAGTTAAAATTAACGAAAAACAATCTTATGTTATTAACATTCAATTGATTATGTTAACAATAGGTTTTTAGAGATGCCCATAAGTAACTTTTTTGAAAAAAAGATACTGCCAATTTCAGCAGTAAAATTAATAAATTTATTTTCTCTCTCTTTTGAAAAAAATATTAATCCTTTTGTCTACCGCAGAAAGTTGCATTTAATAGTTGAATCTAATATTTCAAAAAAATAAATTTACTAACTTGCTTATGACAAAGCTTTGGATAAGTTTGTACTATTAATTTATATTAACACATTTAAAAATCAATTTATCATGAAAACACAATTACTTAATTATCAGTCAATTACCCCCATCCCTCCATTTTGGGTTAACGCGGGTTTCTACTTCTAACAGGTTTATTTTATTATTCCTGCTCTGTATGTTTTATTATCAAAACACGTATGCACAAGCCGGCAATTGGTTGCTTAATGGCACTTCGGTAACCACCACTACTGCCGATGATGCAGGAATTGGTACCACAGGCCCCGATGGCAAAACTGAAATCTTTATTGACTGCTCCCCAAAAAATGGGTTAGTAATCACAAAAGATGAGGGTTGTTTTTTTCCTTACTCAGATGTTCCTGCATTTCTTAATGCAGAGGTTGTTCCCGCTGGAACAGGGAATGGCACTAATACTGGCGAACCTACTTTTTTACCCCCCTTTAGTTTTAGTGTTGGTACTACCTTACCAATGACATTAACTACAGGTGGCTTTACATCACCAATAGCTAATAATCCATTAATATGGGCAAGAACCAAAGATGTATTATCCGGAAGCGTATTTTATTCAAGCACACGGTTTGTAGTAATGCCCGATGGAAAAGCTGGATTTAATGTATATAATCCGCGGGCCACCTTAGATGTTAGGAACATGAACCCCAACAAGAATTTACCCGCCGCTATATTTGGAGTTAATGAACATTCTACATCAAGCGGCCTTGCCGGTAATAAGCAATATAAAACCAGACATGTAATGATAGTGCCAAAATGCAATGTAAATGGATTTAATCAAATAACTAAGGATTTTGATTTAGGTATATTTTTTACAAATGGCAAAGGAGCCGATGGAGCTAACCAAACTTTAGCTAATGGTGGAAGCGGTTTAGTAATTGCCCCTTGGGCAGCAAGCAACAATTCAGATATTGGAGGAATAAGAATAGATGCGGATGGACATGTGGAAGTGCATGGAAATTTAAGAGCAACTAAAGTTACTATAAATGTCAAATGGTGGAGCGATTTTGTATTTGCTGCCGATTACAAACCAATGAACCTACCAGAATTGGAGAAATTTATTATTGCCAATAAGCACCTTCCCAATATACCACGTGAAAAAGAAGTATTAACCAATGGCGTAAACGTGGCCGATATGCAAGCCCTTTAATTGCAAAAAATTGAAGAGCTAACGCTGTATGCTATTGAGCAGCAAAAACAAATTGAAGAACAAAAACTTCAATTGGCTGCGCAACAAAAGCTATTGGCCGAGTTGGCAAAGAAAGTAGAATTAGTATTGCCTAATAAATAATGGTATGAAAAAATTATTTGTTTATGGCTTATTAGCCATTACTTTTTTGTATGGGTGCAAATGCGATGATAAATCTGACCCTGAATGTAAAAACTACGACCCTTTTTATGGAAAAAGCAAGCCTACGGCTGACTTTACCATGAGGCAATCTTCAAGGCCATTTGGATGGGAGGATAAACCTGAAAACATAGCTGAATTTTCCGATACAATAGCAAGTTCTGGTGTTTTATTTACCGCTAAGGAAGAAAATGCAAAATATGAATGGACAATTGGTGCAGATGAACGAAAGTTTACTACAAAAGAAGTGGCTTTGCGCTTTGATGATTACCTGAAAGATAGTAATAACCTGAATAGGTTAATTCCTGTAAAATTAAAGGTAATAAAAACACCTGTATCTCCATTTGATTCTAAAGATAGTATTTATGAAACCAAACGTTATTTAGTATTTAGGCCTGTGTTTTTATGGAACGGAAATTTTGAAGGGACATTTAGCAATGAACCAGGCAAAATAAGGAAAATAAAAATTGATGGAAATAATACAATTAAATGGTGGGTTCCACCTGAAACTTATGCTACAAGCCAATGGGTTGAAATTATAGGAATTGCCTATTATGGTTTTCCTCAAGCGGATACTTTAAAAGTTGTTTTAGATGAAATAAGCCCTGACTCAGAAGCATTACCAAGTTTTACAAGCTATAAACAATGGAATTGGAAATTAAGTGATGGACAAAAAAATCTCTGGAAAGGGATACAATTAGTTACCAATGGACTAATGAGTTTTTATGCAATTTCCGAATTTTCGAAAGATGGGAAACACACCATTTTTATAACTTATACCTACCGTAAAGAATACAAAGGAAATGAAGAAACCTTTACCTTTTCAGGCCATAAAATTCCATAACATTTTAACTTTTAATAAATAAAAATCATTAATAGAATAATAATTTTAATAATAGTACTGGTGTGTTCAATTAAAACATACAGTCACTGCAATGACAAAGGCATATCTGTAGACCCTCGTAATCCTCAAAATACAGAGAAACCAAGCGCAAAAACTACTTTTATTGGTTTCCTTCTGCTGGCAATAATAATAGCCAGATAAGTATGAGAATAGGCGGCACAACGCCACAAGATATTGTGATGAATAACCCGTTTTGGCAGGCGTCAAGTGTTAACCTTTTTGAACCTTTTGCCTTATATGGTCAAAGCGATTTTTATCCCGAAGATGGATGGGAACTAATAAAAGCTGACTTTGGAAAATTGGCCGACCATTCGACATCGCGCAATTCTATACCTAGCATGACCTATTTTTGTTTATACAACAAATATTCAGGTATAATGCGTTTTTTTGGGGCAATCCCCGATGCACCGGAATCCTATGAAGTGATAAAATGGAAAATTAAACTTCTTCAGTTTCGTAGAGGTACTACAAATTTCTCAACTCCTAATTTAGCAGCCACTAATTTATTAAGTATCCAAGGAGAAACAATAGCCACACTTGAGAAGCCAACCAGTGAAAATATTTTAGAAATAGTAACATCATTCCCGGGAGTATCTAGAGGTAGCTATTTCTTTTGGTTCGATGTACCTGTTGCCTATGACCCTTGTGTATGTTATAATAACACGGCTATTGAAATGACAGGAGAATTAATAAAAACAGCCACCTTTACAGCAACAGGTGATTTAATAGGAACGATACAAGAGGTAAAAACTCCTTCGACTAGTAATTATTCTCAATTGGTAGCCAAAAGAGTATTTGGTGCTGCTGTTGCTTTAGGAATTGCAGTAGCTACTGATGGGCAAATTGTACAAACGAGTAAATTTATTGATTTAATTGATCTGGTTACTCGAAATCCAAATACAGATGCTGATACAAAGAAAAATTTTGAAATGTTTAAAAAAGTATTGGATGCATCAAATACCCTTTTGAGAAAGGATGACAAGTGGGTTGATTGGGTTACTGGTGATACATTAACAGATAAACAGGTTACAACGATTTTGTCATCATTAAACACTTATATGACAGCAACAGCAGACTTAACGGGAACAGGTAGTGCTGCAAAGTCAGTTACTACCGTAAAAGGGAAAATAACAATGCAGGGAAGCGTTACGCAAAGCGACCCTGTACCCCAATCTCCTTATTGGGCAGTTCCAGGCAGTGACTGGGCGGTCAGTTGCGAACAGGAGGTAAGCAACTATAACTCCTCTGGTGAAAAGAAACCTGAATATCCTTTATATAATGAGCCATTAGGAACTTTTGCATTTCTAAAGGCCCCAAAAATGAAAATAAATATAACAAGAACATGGGAATATAGTGAAAATCAATTTCAATGGGTACCTAATCCAAACGACCCATTGAATAATATGAAAAATTATTGGTCATGTGATGGATTCAAAATTGAAGGATTTATGCCCGAAGATTTATTATATACTGTAAATCCTAAACTAAATATTAACGCTTCTAAAACGAAAATAACCGTGGCCATGTTGATTGATTGAAAAAAGAAGAATTACGCTGATACTTGGAATTGGGAATTAATGAATGAATCGCTTTGCCCCCCAAGTTTAGTTTCAAGTTCAAGTGCTCGAAAGGAAAGAAATCCTATTAATTTGCAAAAGGCATTAGATAAAGCTGAATTCATCACAACACCAGTAGATATTAATGATTTTAGAGAGTTGTATTTTAAAGGTTATATTATTGCTAAGGATTTCAATGCTTATATATACCCTATCAATAGTTCATCAATAGATGCTGGATATATGCCAAGGTTTTTTTTAAAGTATTACATAGAGTTTGAATCTAGTAATTTGGGTAAAGATGGTAAACCAATAAAAAACACACAAATTTTTACCCTCCCAGTTGATTATGAAAGTATAACGGATGCTTTTCCGTATGAAAAACATAATTTAATTACTCGGGATCATTTATTATTAGATCAATATGGTGGAATAGTATATGCAACATCGCAAACTATTTATGCCAAAAAAATTGTAATTAAAACTAATTTAATTACTACGGGAGGGGCTAAAGTTAGAATTATTGCAAGTGAAGAAATTATTGTAGAACCAAACGCAATCATAAGTCCTGATATCGAACTAATAATTACAAAAAATCCATTTCAACAAATTCATCCTCAACCTGCTAAAAATTCAAGTTACATGGGTAATTTTTGTACAAATCAAATATCCGGTTTGCAATATCAGGCTAAAAACTTGGCAACCTCAGTAAAACCAACTAATTCCAAAGATCCTGTTTCAAAAAGTTACAAATCTTCATTTAATACGAGTATCTACCCCAACCCCAACAACGGTGCTTTCACTGTGGAAATACCTGAAAACAAAAGTTTGGTCAGTTTGGTTTTAACAGATATAACGGGTAAAATAATATTATCTAAAACCATTGCTGCCGGGCAAACCACAACCCAAATAGAAACTATCGGACTTGCAAACGGGATTTATATGTTAATAATAAAAACCGATGAAAACCAAAGCACCAAAAAAATTATAATCAACAATCCATATTAGGCCTAACTTGGCCAAAGTTTTGGAACTTTGGGAAAGTTTTAACCCAATACCCAAACGTCCGAGGTTTTAAAAACCTCGGACGTTTTATTTTAGCCACCAACCAATCTTAACAATAAATCTTTCCTCCAACCCTGTTTTTAGAGCTTAAAACTTTCTAACTTCGCGGATTGTTAAAAAAACGTGACGAATAGCAAAGGAAAACCATCAAATAAAGACAAGAAACCGAATATAGGTGAAGAATTAGCTTCTGAAAATTCAAATTATTCAAAGCCTCTGTTTCCACTCGAATCTAATTACCCCGCCATTGATATTGTTGGAGCCAGAGAGCATAATTTAAAGAATATCAGTTTGATACTGCCCCGCAATAGCTTAATTGTCTTTACAGGACTAAGCGGCAGCGGAAAATCGTCATTAGCGTTTGATACCATATACGCCGAAGGCCAAAGGCGATATATGGAAAGTTTTTCGGCCTATGCCCGTCAGTTTATTGGCGAAATGAAGCGGCCTGATGTAGACAAAATTGATGGCCTTAGCCCAGTAATAAGCATCGAACAAAAAACAGTTAATAAAAATCCGCGAAGCACCGTCGGAACTATTACTGAAATATATGATTTTTTGCGATTGCTATATGCAAGGGCCGGGGAGGCCTATTCGTATCTTTCGGGTGAAAAAATGGTTAAGTTTACGGAAGAGCAAATTATCGCAACCATTCTTAAAAAGTTTGAATTAAAGCGAACCGTAATTCTTGCCCCTGTTATTAAAGGCCGAAAGGGGCATTACCGAGAATTGTTTGAACAAGTTCTGAAAATGGGTTATACTAAGGTTCGAATTGATGGTGTGATTGCTGAAATAAAACCCGCTATGCAATTAGATCGCTATAAAATCCACGATATTGATATTGTAATTGATCGAATTGAAGCAGACAATAGTAATATTACACGAATTACAGAATCGGTACGTACCGCTTTAAAAGTTGGTAAAGGTATGATGATGGTTTGGGATATTGTTGAAAATGCAACCCATCACTTCAGCCGGTTTTTGATGGATGCCAAAACTGGTTTAAGTTACGACGAACCCCAGCCAAACTCATTTTCGTTTAATTCGCCTTATGGAGCATGCACTCGCTGTGATGGTTTAGGCAACATAAGCGATATTGAGTTAGATGTAATTATTCCTGATAGGTCTAAAAGCATTAATAAAGGCGGAATTTTGCCTTTGGGTGAAATGCGTGAAAATTACACCTTTACTCAGTTAAGGGCGATTGCCAAGAAGTATAAATTTAGCCTTGCCGATCCCATAAGTTCTTTAAGTGAGGAGGTTATGGATATAATTTTGAATGGAAGTCTCGAAAAATTCGAAATTGAATTTACTTATGCAAGTGGTGCAAAGCAAAGTTACCAAACTACATTCAAGGGAATTAGCACCATGCTTTTGAATTCATTTAACGAAAAAGGAACCGATAGTATGGCAGAATGGGCCGAAGAGTTTATGAGCCAGATTCCGTGCCCTGAATGTAAAGGGGCACGCCTAAAACAAGAAGCACTTCACTATAAAATTGGTGAAAAAAATATTTCTGAGTTAAGTCGTATGAATATTGGCGAATTAAATGAATGGTTGTTAAATGCACACACTCTCTTCAATGAACGTCAAACTATCATTGCTTCCGAAATTGTTAAAGAAATTTTAGCCAGAGTAAGTTTCTTGTTGGGGGTTGGCTTAGATTATTTAAGCATTGATAACCCAGCAAGAACCTTAAGTGGAGGAGAAGCCCAACGGATTCGCTTAGCTACTCAAATTGGTTCGAAACTAGAAGAAGTGTTGTATATTCTTGATGAACCAAGTATAGGGCTTCATCCAAGAGATAATGAAAAACTAATCGAATCCCTAAAAGCCCTGCGCGATGTAGGTAATACAGTTTTGGTGGTAGAGCACGATAAGGACATGATGATACAAAGCGATTATGTGGTAGATATTGGCCCAAAAGCAGGCAAACACGGTGGCGAAATCGTTTTTGCCGGTACCGCAGAAGAATTTATAAAGTCGGATACCCTAACTTCAGGTTATATCAATGGCCATTTAAAAATTGAGGTTCCCAAAAAGCGAAGAAAAGGAAATGGTAAATTTTTGGAACTAAACGGTTGCATAGGTAATAATCTGAAGAATGTAGATGTTAAAATTCCTTTGGGATTGTTTGTTGGTGTAACGGGTGTTTCAGGCAGCGGAAAGTCGTCCTTGATAAATGAAACCTTGCATCCGATTTTAGGCCATCATGTTTATAAATCGCACAAAAAACCATTGGCCTATAAAAGTATCAAAGGTTTAGAACATATTGACAAGGTTATAAAAATAGACCAGTCTCCAATTGGAAGAACGCCGCGAAGCAATCCTTCTACCTATGTAGGATTTTTTACGGATATACGAAATCTATATGCCGAATTGCCCGAATCAAAAATTAGAGGTTACAAGCCTGGAAGGTTCTCATTTAATGTAAAGGGGGGGAGATGTGAAACATGCCAAGGCGGCGGTATGCGAGTAATTGAGATGAATTTTTTACCCGATGTTGAAGTGCCTTGTGAAAGTTGTATGGGTAAAAGATACAATCGTGAAACGCTCGAAATAAGGTTTAAAGGCAAATCAATCAGCGATGTTTTGGATATGCCGGTAGATGAGGCAGTCGATTTTTTTGAACCCATCCCTTCTATTTATCGAAAAATAAAGGCGTTGCATGATTCAGGTTTGGGGTATATTACCCTTGGGCAAAGTAGCACAACCATAAGTGGAGGCGAGGCTCAGCGGGTTAAATTGGCGACAGAATTATCGAAAATCGGAACAGGAAATACTTTTTACATACTGGATGAACCAACCACTGGCTTACATTTTGAGGACATTAAAAAATTAGTGGAACTACTAAATCAATTTGTTGAAAAGGGAAATACAGTTTTGGTAATAGAACACAATCTTGATGTTATTAAGGTGGCCGATTACGTTATTGATTTAGGTCCGGATGGTGGAAAACGAGGCGGTGAAATCATTGCAACTGGTACGCCTGAGCAAATAATTACCAATTCGAAAAGCATTACTGGAAAGTTTTTGGCTCTTGAACTTGAATAAATTCAAAAGTTGAATTAAATCGGTATCAGCATTATTTGAATTAAATGATACCAAACTAACATTAGTCTTTTGAGTTTTAAAATCTTTTGAGCACTTTTGCTAAAAATTATAATCTCATGAAACTATCTAAATTATTTTTGTTTTTAGCTATTGTTGGAACACTCTTTATTAATGCTTGTAAGGATGATGAAAAGACGCCAGATCCAAATTCAACTAATAAAACAAAGTCACAATTGCTTATTGGGTCCAATTGGAAATTAAAGTCGGCAACCTTTAATCCTCCTATTGTTGTGCAGTTTGGTACAGCTACAATCACTCTTAATAATTTGTCCGAAATTCCAGGAGTGGATTCTTGTCAATTAGACAATTTATTAATGTTTAACGCCGATAGTACTATTACATTAGATAATGGTAAAAAGAAATGCGTTATGTCAGATCCTCAGATTGTTAAAGACGGAAATTGGAGATTTTTGAATAATGAAACACAAATTGAAATTACAAATTCAGAATATTTTAAGTTAATCAGTCAGGGAACTAATAAGGTAATTTTGGATCAGGTTACTATAACTGCAACCGAGATGAAAGGCCAAACAGATTATGAGTTTAATGATCCAACGAAACCGGATCCGGTGACGACCAAAATTAATTTTACGTTTACTAAGTAATATTTTTTACCAAAAAATTGATAGAGGCTGGCCCAAAAGGTTAGCCTCTATTATTTAAACTGGGCATAACATGTGATTATCAAACATTTTCAAATTTTCAATTTGATTTTAGAAATGTAATTCTTACTTTTGCAGCCCTTTAACAAAAAAGATTCAAATAATTATGGAATTAAAAAATTATGAATCTGTAATCATACTAACGCCCGTATTGGCAGAAAAACAGATGCAGGAAGCTATTGCATCTTTCCGTCAATTGATTACAGAGCAAGGCGGAGAAATTATCCGCGAAGAGAACTGGGGATTAACAAAATTAGCTTATCCCATTGCTAAAAAAAGTACAGGTTTTTATCACATTTTCGAATTCAAAGCTCCAGGAACCATTGTTGCCAAGCTTGAATTAGCTTATCGTCGTGACGAACAAGTATTGCGCTATTTAACAATCGCCCTAGACAAACACGCCGTTGTATATAACGAACGTCGTAGCAAAGGAGCATTTAACAAACCAAAGGAAATTAAGGAGGTAGTAATATGAGCAAAAAGGCAGTAAAACAAGACGATAGTTTCATTTTTAACAATTCACCTCAACAGTTTCAAAAGAAATATTGCAGGTTTAAGAAGAGTGGTATTAAGTACATAGATTTTAAAAATCCCGACTTCTTAATGAAATTTATTAACGAACAGGGAAAATTATTACCACGTCGTATCACCGGAACTTCATTGAAATACCAACGCAAGGTTGCTGAAGCTGTAAAACGTGCCCGTCACTTAGCTATTTTACCATTCGTAGGCGATCAATTAAAATAGGAGGAACTCATTATGAAAATTATTTTAAAAGAAGATATAAAAAACCTAGGACAGAAAGATGATGTTGTAGCTGTAAAAAATGGCTATGGTCGTAACTTTCTTATTCCACAAGGAAAAGCAAGTTTAGCAACTGAATCGGCACTTAAAGTTCTTGCAGAAAATTTGAAGCAAGCTAAGTTTAAGCAAGATAAAATTAAAATGATTGCTACCGAATATGCAGCAAAATTAGAAGGTACAACCCTAGTAATTCCTACAAAGGCAGGTTCTAACGGTAAAATATTCGGATCGGTTACAACCATTCAAATAGCGCAAGTTTTAAAAGACAAAGGATTTGATGTAGATCGTCGCAAAATTGTTGTGGATGATATTAAATTCTTAGGAGATTTTACTGCCACTGTAAATTTACATCGCGAAGTTTCTGTAAATATTAACTTGAGCGTCGTTCAAGAATAAAACTTAACTTTCACTCAACCAAAAGCCCCTTTGATTTCAACGGGGCTTTTTTTATAGTTTTTTTTCAGTGAAATGCTTCAAGACCTATGAATCTATAAACTTTTAGGAAAGTATTTTGTGATATTATACCGATTATACAAAAGTTATAGTCCCATTTTAATTTTATGGCCTGTGAATTATTGTTTTGTTATATCGGTATTTACCATTGTAAATTTAATAAATAGTTATGGGCTATTTATTAAAATCAATTGGTATTATTCGTAACGTAAAGATTCAATTGGGTCAAGCTTCGCAGCTTGTCTCGCTGGAATAATCCCAGCAAGCAGTCCAACCAAGGTACAAAGGATAATTGCCACAATAATCCAAGTCCATGGAATAATCAGCGGGCCATCAATCATTGAGGAAACACCGTTTCCAACTGCAATTCCCAGAATAATTCCTCCAAATCCTCCAAGTTGGCAAATAACAATAGCTTCTAAAAGAAATTGCCTTAATATTTGACTGCTTTTAGCGCCCAGTGCTTTACGAGTTCCTATTTCACGTGTTCGTTCTTTTACAGAAACAAACATGATATTCATTAATCCTATGGCAGCCCCAAATAAAGTAATAAAAGCAACAACATAAGCCGCTACACTAACAAATGATAAACTTGAAATCAATTTATTTGAAAGTCCATCACTCGTTTGAAAATCAAAATTGGCCACCATTTTAGGCGTTAAACCCCTTATATTTCTGAACACACCCGTTGCAAAGCTTTGTGCAGCCTGAAGCATTGTATGATCATTTACTTTAACACCTATATTATAACTGCCGCCGGGTTGGAAAAACTTTTTATTTCCGGAAGTATATGGCACAATTATAACACGATTAGTGCCAAAATCAAAAGCTTGACCTTTAGATTCAAGTACACCAATAATTAAAAATTTGTGACCACCACAAATAATTGATTTATTGATTGGGTTAATATCATTAAATAAAGTGGTTTTAAGTTCATTGCCAATTACCGCAACCTGCAACTCATTTGCAATATCTGATGCTGAAAGAAATCGACCTTGTTCTGTCTTTTGTCCATTAATCTCCAAAAAATTTTCATCCGTACCTTTAATTTCAACGTTAGGGTTGCTTCTGTTATAGGAGGATTTAATGACGGCGGTCCAAGTGTAACTTATATAATTGGATACGGTTGCAGGAAAAGTGAATTGCTTTTTAAATTCTAAACTTTGCCTTAAGTCAATGGTTTTGTATTCAACATGCTCCTGATCTCCAAAATCTACAAAAGCACTTCCATTAATAATAGTAAAGGTATTGGTGCCAAGTAAACTGAAATTTTGGGTAATGGAAGCTTTCATGCCGTCAATAGCGGTTAACATTCCCACCAAAGCCATAATTCCAATAGCAATTATCAAGCTTGTTAGGATAGCTCGGCCAAGATTGGCTTTAACTGCATCAAGTGCTATACGTATATCTTGAAGTATTGACAAAGTTTAGGGGCGTTAAATTTTATAAGGAAGTCATTTGAAATAATTAGAAAATAGTATTACAAATGAAGGTATCTAAAATTCAAACTAAAAAAAAGCCATTGATAAATTAGATTTACCATAGCTTAAGTTCGACTAAAGGTAAACCGCTGATTAAGCAGAAAAAGAAGTGCCGCAACCGCAAGTCTCTTTTGCATTAGGATTTGAAAATGTAAATCCACGGGCATTTAAGCCATCACCATAGTCAACCTGCATGCCAATAACATACATAACATGCGATCGGTCCATAATAATTTCAGTATTGTTGATATGGTAAACCGTATCTTGAGGTTTAATTTCATCAAAAGCCAAAAGATAGGACAGGCCTGAGCAGCCACCACCTTTAACCCCAATTCTGAGAGCTTGTCCTTGCTCAACATCTGTTGAATTTTTGAGCCGTTGAATTTCTTCGATGGCAGCAGGTGTAATAATAATAGGACAATCGGTTGTTGTTTCTGTAATCATAATAGTTATACAAAATTAATACAAAATAATTGGTTTAAGATATTATGCATTCCTATTCAATTTAGTACATTTGCATTAAATGATTTTACTCGAAAGTCCTGTATTTAATGTAATTGTAGATATTCTAAAATTTGTAATCCCGTCTATCATTGTGTTTTCAGCCACCTATATAATGATGCGCCAGTTTTTGGAAGAGGATTATAAAAAGAAATTACTAGAAATCAGGGAGAAGAATGCCGGACTTATTACACCAATAAAGTTACAAGCTTACGAAAGGCTTACAATTTTACTAGAGCGCATTGCTCCTGAAAATATGGTAATGCTTCATTCACAGCCTCGTCAAACCGCGGCCGAATTAAAATCACTTATCGTAAATCAGGTAACAGAAGAGTTTAATCATAATATTTCTCAGCAGATTTATATTTCAGAACAAGGTTGGGAATTAATCAAATTTATTCGAGAGCAAGTATTAAATATAGTAGATGATTCCTATAAGCTATTGCCTGATAATTCCAAAGGCACAGATTTAGGCAAAGCAATCATCAATGAATTGATGACTCACAAACATCATCCAACCCGAGTTGGAATTGAATTTCTGAAAAAAGAAATTTCACTAGTGATTTAGAATAGGACTAAAATAGTTTCTAGAATATTTTATTAATTTCATTGTAAAAATTTTGAAGATTAAGAAAAATCTGACGTTTTGTGTGGATTGCCTGTACTTAATTTTTTGTTAATAATTTTTTAAAGAAGCGATAACATTCGAATTTTTGACGATTTCAGTCTAATTTTGGTGAATGGTGTAAATAAAAATTAAGAATATTATCAATATTATTTTCAAGTTATTGATATGAAACGATTGTTTTAATTATCATTGCAAACATGTTACCTACATTTTAGAAATAGAAAGGAGTTGCATGATAGAATAAACCATGAATATGACTTAATTAATAGACGACAGGGCGCAAACGGTGATTTTCCTATGTTAAAAATTTGTTAAAAATCAAGTGTAATAAAATTTTTTTATGTGAAAATTTATTCAAACTTTACAGTCGGATTATAAAGGATATTCTTTTATAGCTAAACCTTTGAATTTTAAAATTTTAATACCCAATAAATACTAATGTCAGATAACTATATCGAAGTTTGGAACAATTGCCTAAAAATAATCAAGGACAATATTCTTCCGCAAAGTTTTAAAACTTGGTTTGATCCCATCAAACCACTTAAACTAGAAAACAAGGTACTAACAATCCAAGTGCCCAGTCAGTTTTTTTATGAATGGATAGAAGAACACTATGTAGGTCTGTTAAAAAAGACTTTGGAGAAAGAACTTGGCCCCGGTTCTAAACTAGAATACAATATAATAATTGATAATAGTCAAGCGAATGGAAATCCTTACACGATTAATGTCCCAACCAAAAATCAACCTAAACATACACAAAATAGCGTAAGCTTACCAATTAATATTAATAACAATATTCGCAACCCATTTATCATTCCCGGGTTGAAAAAAATGAATATTGAGTCACAACTTAATCCTGCTTACACATTCGAAAATTTTATTGAAGGTGATTGCAACCGATTAGCTAGAAGTGCTGGATTTGCCGTTGCAAACAAACCTGGAGGAACTGCATTTAATCCCTTGATGTTATTCGGAGGCGTCGGATTGGGTAAAACTCATCTTGTGCATGCCATAGGCAATCATATCAAAGCCATTTATGACAAAAAAACAGTGCTTTATGTTTCCTCTGAAAAATTCATAAACCAATATTATGATGCTTGCAAAAATGGTAACCATAATGATTTTGTAAGCTTTTATCAACTTATCGATGTTTTAATAGTTGATGATGTTCAGTTTTTCTCCAAAAAGGAAAAAACCCAAGAAATTTTCTTTCAAATATTTAATCATTTACATCAATCAAATAAGCAGTTAATTCTTACCAGTGATCGACCACCCAAAGATTTGAAGGATTTAGATGAACGCTTGTTATCACGTTTTAAATGGGGACTTTCAGCGGATTTACAAGTTCCTGATTTTGAAACTAGAATGGTTATTTTGGAAAACAAAATGTACCAAGATGGTATAAAGTTACCAAAAGAAGTTGTTGAGTATGTAGCTCACAACATAGATAGCAACGTTCGTGAACTAGAAGGTGCTTTAATTAGCTTGCTGGCTCAGTCCTCCTTGAACCACAAGGAAATTGATATTGAACTCGCCAAAAAAATGATGAAAAATTTTGTGAAACATTCTTCACGCGAGGTTTCCATCGATTATATCCAAAAACTTGTTACAGAATTTTATGGTTTGTCGGTAGATCAGTTAAAGTCGAAGACTCGTAAACGCGAAATAGTACAAGCTCGTCAAATTTCTATGTATTACGCTAAAAGCATGACTAAAGCTTCGCTCAAAAGCATCGGAACTTATTTTGGAGGTCGCGACCATTCAACAGTTATACATGCCTGTCAAACAGTAAACGATCTAATGGATACCGATAAAAAGTTCAAAAATGATGTTGAAGAAATCGGGAAACGTATTAAGATAAATACCTTTTAAGCTGTGTCCTTTTAAAACTCCTTTTAACATTAAAGAGGTTTATGAATAAAATTAATACCTATTTCTTAGCTGAAAAGCAGGAAAGTCTTGTTTTTATGGTTGTGGGTGCACTTGCGATAATCGTTAGTATTTATTTCTGGCTTGTCATCAATTCAAGGTTTTATAATGGAGTTGGATGGCCATTTTTATTTATTGCACTCATACAGCTAACAATTGGAAGTCTTATTTATTTGCGTTCACCAAGCGATGCAAAAAGGGTTAATACTTTTGCGGAAAATAATCCAAAAAATATCCGAGCACTTGAAATACCCAGAATGGAAAAGGTAATGCGCAGTTTTATCGTTTACCGATATGCAGAAACTGCCTTAATTTTAATTGGATTATATATGTTCTTAACAGGTTTTGATGGCGGATTTGTTAAAGGCTTGGGCATAGGGTTGATTATTCAATCTGGGTTAATGCTGCTGGCAGATGCTTTTGCCGAACATCGCGGACATTGGTACTTGGACTTTTTGAAATCCAATTATAGTTAGCTGCACTTCGATTCGAAATTGAATACTTTTTTACCTTTCGATTCTTCGAAATAGTAAAAGCAATATCTTGGTTTTTCAATTTTTAGCAAATTGGCGAAAAGTTAATAATGATTTAGCATTTTTAAATTTGCATTACTTGATTTTTATCTTACTTCAAGGTTCTAACTTTAATAGTATTTTTGCTGCAAGATGGAAAAAATAGCAATCGTTGGAGGCGGATTAGCCGGTTCATTAATTTCAGTGTATTTGGCCAAGCGTGGCTTTGAAGTTCATTTGTTCGAGAAAAGACCCGATATGCGCACAAATAAAATTTCGGCCGGCCGATCTATAAATCTTGCCTTGAGCGAACGTGGTATAAATGCTTTAAGGAAAGCTGGTTTGAACGCCCAAGTACTTGCCACTGGAATTGCTATGAGAGGCAGAACCATGCACAATAAAGCCGGTATCCTTACTTACCAACCTTATGGGAAAGAAGATCAAGCGATTTATTCGGTTTCGCGAGGCTTACTCAATGTAAAATTGCTCGAATTAGCAGATGAATTACCTAATATTCATTTATATTTCAATCGAAATTGCATCGATGCAAATCTCAAAGAAGGCATTGTTTATTTTAAAGAAGACGATAACTCAATTACTGAATTTAAGGCCGATCGTGTGATTGGATCGGATGGAGCATTTTCGGCAATTCGCTATAAAATGCAAACTCAGGGCATGTTTGATTATTCTCAAACTTATCTCGAACATGGTTATAAAGAACTTTGTATTCCAGCAGGCCCAAATGGTAGTTTTCAACTTGATAAAAACAGTCTCCATATTTGGCCTCGTGAAAGTTTTATGCTGATTGCCCTGCCTAATCTCGACGGAACCTTCACTTGTACCTTGTTTTTTAAATTAAAGGGTGAAACCAGTTTCGAATCCGTTAACACACCAAAAGCTCTCAACGATTTTTTTGATTCTTACTTCCCTGATGTAAAACCATTAATCTCAGATTTGCATGACGATTTTTTCAATAACCCAACCGGGCTTTTGGTAACCGTCCGATGTTTCCCATGGAGCAATCATAAAATGGTGTTGATTGGAGATGCGGCGCATGCTGTGGTTCCTTTTTATGGTCAAGGTATGAATTGTTCATTCGAAGATTGTGTAGTTTTGGATGAAATGCTGGAAAAATATTACCCCAATTGGGATCAAGTTTTTAATGCTTACGAAAAGTCGCGCAAGCCAAATGCCGATGCCATTGCGAATCTTGCCTTGCAAAATTTTGTTGAAATGCGAGACTTAGTTGGTGATAAGGATTTTTTACATTTTAAACATGTAGAACACGATTTAAGTGAATTATATCCGGGTGTATTTCGATCACAGTACGAATTGGTTACTTTTTCGAATGAGCCATATCACTATGCTCTGGAACAAGGCGCCCGAAATAGTCAAATGGTTAAACGAATTATTCAGGAAAAACTTGAAAATCAGCTTTCGAACCAAGACATTATGAAGCCATTGTTTGAAGAGTATTTGAAGTAACCGGTTCATCCATGGTGAGTTCGTCGTTATCTAAATCAATTTCTTTGGTAAATTTAAGGTCTGCAACTAAAGTTTCAGCGCAAGTTGGAGCGTTTTTAAGCAGGTCCTAAAATATATGGAATTCACTGCATAACTTTGTTGAATTATCTTTAACAACTACCTATTGAGAAAAAAATTCCTTTCCGATTTTTTGTTTATTCAGATTTTAAACATTTTAGTAAAATCGGTTTGGCTTTTAGTAATTGATCGAAAGGTTCAAAACCTTCTGCCAAACGATGTTTATGGTACCTATTTCAGTTTAACAGGATTTAGTTTGTTATTCATGATTTTACTTGATTTAGGACTTACAAACTTCAATAACAGAGAAGTCTCTGTTGATCATGGCTTTTATAAAACAAACTTCTGGTCTATTATAGGTACAAAGGTTTTTCTAACCATTTTGTTTTTTGTTCTTGGCGCTTTTGTTGGTTGGGCCTTAGGCTTTACACAATCCGATTTCTTGATTTTTGGTTTATTGGCTATAAATCAAACAATCTTGTCCTTTAATACGTTTTTGAGGTCGAATATTTCTGCAATTCATCAATTTAAAGCCGACGGAATTCTTGCAGTTATTGATAGATTATTCGTGGTTTTAAGTCTTGCTGCAATTATTTGGACGACCATTTTTTCTTTTGAACTTACACTCTATGTATTTATTTTGGCTCAAACTGTCGGTTTATCGCTTACCTTCCTGTTTTCATGGTTGGCAAATACTCACTTTTTGGGTAAAGCTGATTTTGTTTTTAATACCAGCCAATCCATAACCTTGTTAAAAAAGGCATTGCCTTACGCTTTAATAATAGCGCTTATGACAATCTATTCAAGGATAGATTCGGTATTGGTTTTAAAACTTCTACCAAATGGTAGATTCCAAGCAGGTAACTATGCTATGAGTTATCGTTTGTTAGATTCGGCAGCTATTGTTGGTACCCTGCTTGCCGGTCAATTACTTCCTTTGTTTGCATCAAACTTAATTAATAAAGCGCGTTTAAGAGCAATTGCTCAATGGTCGGGCTTGTTGGTTTTTCTTCCTGCAATTGTTGCCACACTGTTTTGTTCCTTTCAAGGCAACAGCATAATGCAATTTTTATATCCCGAAAAGTATTCGGATGCCGCCGGCCAAGTTTTTTCAATTTTAATTTGGATTATCCCAGGAACTGTTTTGGTCAATATTTTTGGAACCTTATTGACTGCTGCCGGTAAAGTTAAACATATTAATTATTTAGCTTTTACAGCTTGCGTGATTAATATTGTTGGTAATTTAGTATTTGCCAAATCCTATGGTTTAATTGGTGTTGCTAGCATTGCCGTGGTTACACAACTTTTTTTTGGTATTATGTGCTTTGTTGGGGCTCGTTCACAATTTAATGGTACATAGAAGTTTTAAATCAACGTTAATTAGCAGGATTTGAGTTTTCCTAAATTAAATGTATTCCGCATTGCCAGTATATCAATTATGATATTACTATTCCAACTTGCATGTAATTTTTCATCTCAGCCTGCTGTTTCTTTTTATTATTGGAGGACAACCTTTCAATTATCAGAACTTGAAAAAGAAGTATTATCGGCTAATAAAGTTTCTAAACTGTATATAAGGTACTTTGATATTATTCTTAATCCAAAAACGAAAAAGCCTGTACCCGAGAGTCCTATTAATTTTATTGATAAATTAGACAAATTTAAAGTGGTTTCGGTAGTGTATATTACCAATGCTGTGTTTTTGAATAAATCAACCTCTTTAAAAGCTTTGGCAAAAAACACTATTGACTATATCAACCAAGTTAATCGTAAACACGGAATAAAAAGTGATGAGATACAAATAGATTGTGATTGGACATTAAGCAGTCGAGATCGTTATTTGAGATTTATTAAGCTTATAAAAGGTGAAACAGGAAAAGTAATTTCGGCAACTATTCGCCTTCATCAAATAAAATATGCCAAACAAACCAAAGTTCCGGACGTGGATTATGGCGTTTTAATGTTTTACAACATGGGTAAAATTTCCTCTGATTCTAAAAATTCAATTTATGACAGAACCCTTTCTCGCAAGTATTTAAAACAACTCAAAAATTATCCCCTTTCCCTGAAAATAGCTTTGCCTATTTTCTCTTGGGGTATACAAATTCGAAGTAAACGCGTATTAGAAGTGATTAATCATTTAAATGTTCAAAGTTTTGAAAAGGATACTAACTTTGTTTTTGAGAAAAACCTGGTTTATGTAAAATCTGCAAACCTTAAATTTGGCAAATATTTCAAAACAGGTGATTACATAAAAATCGAGCAAGTAAGTGGTCAAGATTTAATGGCAATGATTGACGATTTAAGTAGTAAAATGAAAGGCAAGCCAGAAGAGTTGATATTTTTCGATATAGATTCACGAGCAATATCGCGATATGATAAAAGCATTTATGAAAAAATGGCTCATCGTTTTTAGCATAATAATTAGTGCATTAGGTATAATTTATGCTTGTGGCGGCGATTACGAACCACCTGAAGTTTCAAGTTTTTCGCCTAATGTATTTGACGATTTTTACGCACCAGATTTGTATTCGGATTATGTGTTGGATGAGTCTGAATATAGCGGACGATTTAATGAAAACATAACAACCGACTGGAAGGGTTATTTAAAGGAATCCATTCAAACAGAAGATTTATCCTATTTGCTACTCTGTGCCCAACTATCACAAATCGATTCAATTAATCTTTACTTTCAGGATAATATTCATAATCGAATTAGTAATGCTTGGAGTACCAAACTTGATTTAAAGAATGTGAAGGTCAAAGGATTTCTTGAGTTTTTGATCTTGGCAAAATTGGTTGAACCCTATTCAATCATCAAAGGTGATGAGTGGAGCTATGGTGTTTTGGGACCAATTATTGACAAGGAGTCCTTGATTAATCAGCTAAAGCAGAAGTATTTAACTGTAAAGGATCCATTTCTCAAAAACAGGTATTGGTTTCAAGTCATCAAAGCCAGTTTTTATAGCAATCAACGTCAAACTGCTATTGATTTTTTTGAAGTTACTAAATCTTCCACTCCTCAAAATTTGCTTTACTATAGAGCCATGTCCTACATTGCAAGTCTTAATAGCTTTTTCGGCAATGCAGCTAAATCAAATTATTATTACAGTATCATTTTCGATAATTGTGAGCAATTGCAGCGGGATGCAAGTTTTGGTTTTCATCCTCAAGAAGAATTAGATTGGAATGCTACATTGGCCTTGGCAAAAAATGAGAAGGAAAAAGCGGCACTTTGGGCACTTTTTGGCTATTATGCGGATGAATATAGAGCAATTGAAGCTATTTTTAAACTAGCACCCGGAAGTCGTCACCTAGATAATTTACTATATAGTTTAATTCACAAAGAAGAATTGCGATTGCACGATGAAATTGAGTATGCAGAAAATTATGGCAATGCGCCGTTGAAAACCATTGATGATTACAAGTCGGCCTTCTCAGCTTTGCAAAACGAAAGTATCTACAAATTAATAGATACTATAGCAGAAAGTGGTAAAGCTAAATCGCCACATCTTTGGTATTTGGCTTCGGGTTATCTCAAGGCTCTTTCGGGTAAACACAAGGAGGCTGAGCAGCTTTTTAACAGAATAGAAAAATCCATAGCACTCAATGAACAAGCGAAAAAGCAACTTAGGTTGATGCGGTTTATAAATAAATTAAGTGAAATGAGTTCAATTAGTTCGGTGGAAGAAAATCTATTATATGGTGATTTGTTTTGGCTCTATGAAGAATGTGAAAAAGCCGAAACAATTGACGAAAAGGTTTTTCAATTTAAGGCTGCAAGTGATTGGAGTAAAAGGTATCTCGCCTATTTGTATGAGTCACGGAAGGATTATGTTATGCGTGAATTGTTTCAAAGAACGGATGAGATTTATACTTCGGAAGACGATATTTTGATGATGCGAAATTTTTTGATTCGAAATGACAAAACAGATTTTGAAAAACTTGCTATGAAATTGTATTCAGTAAGTTTAGATCAGTTGGATGAGTTTAGGATGATTAAGTTGGCTTTTGCTGATGATCAGGATGCTGCCATTCAATTGATTGAAAGATTGCCCTCAACCTTTAATTATCAGTTTGAGGCTAATCCGTTTATAGAGAAAATTAAAGATTGTAATGATTGTGATTTTTTGGGTGAAAATGAAAGGAACGAAACAAGATTAAGTTTTCTTAAAAAGGTTAAATCCTTAAAGGAAAAGCTTCAGCGTAAAGAGAATGGGTATTTAAATGCTCTTTCTCTTGGAAATGCGTTTTATAGTATTAGCAATTATGGCAATTCGCACACTTTTTACTCGGGTGAAATTAGTGGTGGCTATTATTATGACCCTTCGTATATCCACTTCAATTTAAAAAAAATGTTACTAGACATGTCTGTAGCAAAGAAATATTATTCGATGGCCTTAAATGCTGCCACTACTAACGAGCAAAGAGCAAAATGCTGGTATATGTTGGCAAAATGTGAGCGAAACGAATACTACAATAATAAATATTACTTTGTAAAGAAAGGTGAAGATTCAAATTCCGACACGGATTTAAGTTCTGAAAACAAAGATTTTATTGCTTGGGAAGGATTTCAAGTGATAGCTGAAAAGTATTCCAAAACCAAGTATTTTAAGGAAGTCATTAACGAATGTGGCTATTTTGAATCCTATATAAAGTCGAAACGTGCGAAGAAATAAAGGTGTAATTATTTTTTAAAAATGAACCATTGTGTTTTTTGCTCGTGATTAAAACGAACGAAGTTTAGAAAATAGATTTTGGTAAAATAATTCTGAAATTACTCCAAAATTTGGCCCATAAAAAAAGCCGGTCAATTTTTGCCGGCTTTTTTGCTCAATAAAGCAGATTATTTTTTTCTATATCTAACTTCAATAACATCGGTTGAATCCATCGATTTAAGGCGCATTACCGTTTCGGTTAACTCCAAGATATCGGCTTGGTCGCCATCAATAATTATTTTGGTTTGATTAGAATTAAACGACCAATTGTCAGAGCTTGTTTGAGGATCATTTGGGTCGCATTTAAGCGCACCTTCATTAGTAATATAAGTGCCATTTGAATTGAAGGTGTAGAAATCATCTCTAGAGCAGACCGGTATAAGATCGTAGAAACTTGTATCATTCGTTAATAAATCTGTTGGAATCCAAGAGCCACTTGTAAGAAGTTCCATTTTAGTTTTTGTAGAAGGAGTTGTTTTATCTTCATCATCCTTGCACGCTGTAAAAGCAATTGCTATAAAAGCAATAAGAATTAAGCCATTTTTAAGTTTCATAATTTTTCTAGTTTTGTATTTATATAAATTTTGACAAATTTAATAATTCAAGACACAAATCATGCATTGCAATAGGATAAGTTTTTACACTTTTTAGAAATTATTTGTAATTTAAACAAATAAGGATAATTTCGTCTACCTATTTTCGATAATCCAACAAGGAGTGAACATGAATTTTTAAATCATCAAGTCAAAGTCTTTAACTGAAAATGAATAATGCTTTTTTACTCATAAATTAACGTATCCATGAAAATAAAACTGATAATTCTTGTGTCTCTTTTTTTATCACAAAACGCATTTGCAGATAATCCTGTTGTTGTTTTAGGAAAAAAACTTAAAGCCGAATCTTTTGAACTAAATATTTTTACCAATCAATATTATTTTCCATTCCTTGGAATCAAAAATATTGCCACGGCAAAGTATCATCCCGGTTTCTCTTGTGGTTACCTTCGAAACCTTAAAGTTAAAAAGAAAACAACACTTTATGCGGATATGCGATTTGGAATTTACCATCACCGCTTTATTCAAACCGGAATACAGATATATGGTGATTTAGGATATCGGGTAAATTTGCCCTACAAATTCTTTTTGGCTGGAGAATTTGGTTTAGGATACCTGCATTCTATTAAACAGCAAACAACGTTTAAGGCAGATGCCGAAGGGAATTATACAAAAGTTATCAATTTGGGACGACCACAATTAATGACTGGAATTGGTCTTAAACTTGGGAAAGAACTTGTGATTTCAAATCAAAAAGGCCGTGTATTTATTAATTATCAACCTTGGTTTCAGTTGCCTTTTATAAAATCTTATGTGCCGCTGCTTCCCAATAATTCGTTTCATATTGGTTTTGATTTTATCCTTAACAATAAATAACCATTTATAATGAAAATTAATTTAGTCCAATTTTTAGCATTAGTCATTTTGATAGGATTTGCCTCGTGTAAACAAGCCGAAGTTGGTAAAACAACGGATTGCTCCTATGTCGTCAACCCAAATCCAACACATCCAAAGGCGGCAGCAATGCAAGTCATAATTGATAAATATATTAAGAAAGGACTTCCGGGTATTTCGCTTATGGTTACAAATAAAGATGGTTCTTGGGTAGGAGTAGGGGGCTATAGCTCATTAGAAGATAAGGTAAAATACAAACCTTGTCATGTGGCTAAAATTGCAAGTATTACTAAGTTTATGGTCGGTACTCTAGTGTTTAAGTTAATGGAGGATTCGGTTAATTCCGGTTTGTCATATTTGGATTTAGATAAACCAATTAGCACTTGGATTGATAAGGATGTGTTGAATAAAATCGAGAATGGTATGGAGGCAACACTTCGACAATGTTTAAATCATAGCACTGGGATTTATGATGTTATTACAGATTCTGATTTTTACCTTGGAGTTTTAAACGATCCAAATAAACATTGGACACAAGAGGAATTATTGAAATTTATTTATCACAAACCTGCCGTTTTTAAGACTGGCGACACAGCATTTTATTCTAATACTAATACACTTTTAGCGAGTATGGTGATTGAAAAGGCAACCGGTAAACCTCATGGAGAACTTATGAGAGAAAAGCTCTGGAATCCTTTAGGTATGACAGATACCTATTATCAAGGCCGTGAAGATTTGCCTGACTATCTGGCGCAAGGCTATTTTGATTTATATAATAAGAAGCAGTTAACCAATGTAAGCAATATTATTCCAGGTAGTGGCAATGGTTATGGTGGCGTTTTTTCAAATGTTTATGACTTGCAAAAATTTATTGAAGGCGTCTTAGTCAAAAAAACAGTCCTTTCTGATAAATCGCTATCCAAAATGCTAGTATTTGGGCCTCCAGATGAAGTTAACAATTACGGGGTCGGGATTATGAAAAAGTTTAACGACCGAGGATTGAATTTTGGTTTAGGACATTCGGGAAGAGATTTAGGTTATAGTGCCGATTTGTTCTATTTTCCTGAGAAGCAGTATTTTACTAATTTTTTTGTTAACTACGGAACCGATTCTGATAGTTTTCTTAAGCAAATATTTAAAGATTTTGAAAATGAAGTAATGGATGAAATGCTGCGATAATATTGTTTTGTTTTTTTGAAACAAAACTCTATTAAATAGTGTTTGTGATTTTAATCAGGATGAACATATTAGAAATCATTGAAAACTAAATTGTAACTTTGTCTTATGAAGCATTGAATTTTAAGCAATGTTTCGATTAGAAGAAAACTAACAAAACTAATTTTGACCTTAATATTTAAAATATAGAAAACCTTAAAATGAAAAATTTAATAAAATTAACGACTCTTATTATTCTAGCTTTTGTGCTTTTTCTGAACAGTTGTAAAGATGACAAAAAAGCAGATCCGATTCCTACTGAAACAAAAGGCACTTTAAGTATCGAATTTGACCATGTTTGGGCCATGTCAGGTGCATCTTTCAGCATGAATACCATGCTTTTTCATCCTATGACTTCTGATTCATTAAGTTTTACCAAGTTGCAATATTATGTTTCAAATGTTCAACTTAAAAAGAGTGATGGAACTTGGTGGATTTGTCCAGAAAGCTATTATTTCATTGATTTGTCGAAGACGGCTTCACTAAAACTTTCCCTCACCGATATTCCTTCAGGATCTTACACAGAAATGAATTTTACCATGGGCGTTGATAGTTTGAGAAATGTAAGTGGCGCGCAAACTGGCGCATTATCAACAGCTAACGGCATGTTTTGGGACTGGAATTCAGGGTATATCATGTTAAAAGCAGAGGGAATGTCTCCTAATTCGTCTTCAAAAAGTTTTGTATTTCATCTTGGTGGTTTTAAAGGAGTTAATAATATTGTAACTCAAAAAAATACCAACTTTGGTGGTGCTAATCTAGTTATAGGAGCGGGATTATCGCCTACAATAGGAATTAAGGTTAACCCGGCGAGGTTATGGCATAGTTCACCTAGTGTGTCAAGAGTTAATATGATTCAAATGCCTAGTGCAGCCGCCAAAAAAATGGCAAAGGATTTTTATGATGATATCGTTTTCAGTCGAATCAATCCATAATAAGTTTAAAATGGTTGCTTCGGCAGCTTTGTTTATAGCTATTCTTCTATTTGCATTAATCTTCCAATCATGTAAAAAATCAGGGGAAATTGTAGATAAAGTTGAATTCAAGGGATTGGAATATCCTTCCTATTTTAAGGCACCTCATTATTTGTTTACAAAAAATAGTTTAACAGCTGAGGGGGTTAGTCTTGGAAGAGATTTATTTTATGATCCAATTCTGTCTTTAGACAGTACAATATCTTGCGGTAACTGCCATTCGCAAACACATGGTTTTGCTGATCACAACGGCGGTTTTAGTGAAGGGATTCAGAAGCGTCTTGGAACACGAAATGCACCTTCGGTTTTTAATTTAGCTTGGAACACTTCTTTCATGTGGGATGGAGGTATTAATCATCTCGAAATTATGCCTTTAGCACCAATCACCAATCCTGTAGAAATGGATGAATCAATCCCTCATGTTTTGCTCAAACTTAATAGACACCCCGGCTATAAGGAAAAGTTTAAACGCGTTTTTGGTAAAGATGTGATTGATGATCAGATGATGTTTTACGCCCTCGCTCAGTTTCAAGGAACTATTGTGTCAGCAGGCTCAAAATATGATATGATGCGACAAGAGAAAAGCAATTTTACATCAGACGAACAAGCGGGTTATTTATTATTTCAAGCAAAATGTGCAGCTTGCCATAGTGAACCTATGTTTACGGACTATTCTTATCGAAACAATGGTTTAGACAGTATTTTTAAAGATGCAGGGAGAGGTGAAATTACCCTTGATCCTATTGATTCAGGAAAGTTTAAGGTGCCAAGTCTTCGAAATGTAGAGTTGACTTATCCTTACATGCACGATGGGCGTTTTTTTACACTCGAGCTTGCTTTGGAACACTACATTTCCGGAATAAAATCATCAAGCACCCGTGATGATTTATTAAATAATCCCGTGAAACTTAATTCTGTTGAAAAGGCTCAGCTAATTGATTTTCTAAAAACACTAACCGATTACTCCATGATGGGCAATCCGTTGTATTCCAAACCATAATTGTTAAGCCTGCCTAACCTATTAACGAAATTTCATTGTTATTTATAAGTCAATTATTAGCATAACCGAATATTATTTTGTGTTTAAAGTTATTTTACATCAAATAAGCCTTTTTGCGGCTAAAAGGTGCGAAAAAGTATATCGTTTTTTTTGCTTCTTTGTATTGAATTTGTATTAAATATCATTAAGAAGCCCTATTTGAATACTTTTATCTAGAATCTGAATCCAAACTTTTATTTTATTCTTTTACCTTTCTTATCTATATAAAAGTTTTCAGCTTTCAATTGAACATTTGACCTCCCTTTTTCAAACTTACCAGCTTTTAAATAGATACAGGGAATCACTAATTTTCCTTCTGTGTTAACAAATCCCCATTCGTTTCCTTTTTTTACTTGGGCTAAGCCTTCAGAAAAACGTTTGGCATCGTTGTAAGCACATGGCACTATTTCACTACCCATTTTATCTACAAAGCCTTTTTTTCTTCCATTACTGTCTGTTTTAACCACAAGCATCATCCCGTCAACGTAAAAGCCCTCCATTCCATCATAAAGACAGGGCACAATTAATTGACCAGAAGTATCAACTCTTCCCGATTTTCCATTTTTTTTAACGTTGGCAAACCCCTTGTTAAAATCTCCTGTAATTTCATATTCAAAAGGTGTAATTATCTTTCCAACTTTGTTGATGTGACCCCATAAGTTTCCTTTTTTTACAATTACAAAACCCTCCGTAAAATTTCCAGCCCAATCGTATTCAAATGGAATGATTGTTTCTCCGTTCACATTAATAAATCCTTGCTTTCCGTTTAATGTTACTTTAGCCAAACCTTCTTGGAAAAAGTTTATACTTTCGTAAATGAAAGGTAAAATTACTTTACCCTTTCGGTCAATAAATCCAAATTTGCCATCCAACTTAGTTAATCCCATTTCTCCTGAAAATTCGATCTTGGCCTCGTATTTTATTGGGATAACACTTTCACCTAATTTATTTATAGAACCCCATTTATTATCTTTTTTTACAAAAGCAACATTTCCTCCAAAATCTGTTGCATGTTCGTAGATCAGCGGGATAGAAATTTGTCCTTTTTTATCCATATAACCCCATTTACCATCTTTTAGTAAGGTTGCAAATTCATTACTGTAATTTCCAATGTTACTATATTCCATTGGTAACACAAGCCTTCCAGTTTTATCATAACAGGCATATTTATTATCATTACCTACAACTAGTAAATCTGAGAAACGTATACTTCTATAAAAAAAGTCATCGGCATCTTCAAATTTAACAGGTACAATTTCTTTTCCCTTTGTATCAATAAAGCCAAATAATGGCGTATAATTAACATATATCTCTACACGAGCAACACCATCCATAAAAGGTTCTATTTCATCATATTTCATTGGACAAATAATTTTTCCGTTGCTGTCAATCACACCATATTTGTCGTTCATTTTTAAAGCAGCCAAACCATCTCTAAAATCTTTAATCTGATAGCTTTTGTTTACAGCTTCGTAGGTTCTCGTTTTAGATTTGTAGGTACCTGCAATACTGTTTTGTGCAATAGTGCTGCTTACTAAAAGTAGGTTTATGATGATGAAAAAGAGGTTAGGGAAATATTTTTTTCTTGATTGAAATAGTTTGTAGCCATTACAAACATTAGGAGTGAAATTGATTTCATAGATATATGTTTTTGACTCAGTCACTTTAAGGTGGTGTCTTTTGCCAATTATTCTATGTGTCTTTACGGCCAATACAAGCATACGCAAATCCAAGTTCCTTCATTTCAGTTGGTTCGTAAATATTTCGTCCATCAAAAATAACTTTGTTTTTGAGTCGCAAGCCTATTTCCTCAAACTTAGGGGAACGAAATTCGGGCCATTCCGTAACAATTAAAAGTGCATCAGCATTATCTAAAGTATCGTACTGTGTTTTGGCAAAAGTAATCGAATTACCTAAAACTTTTTCGGCTTCGTGCATTGCCACCGGGTCGTAAGCGGTAACTGTTGCACCTTCGGAAAGTAATTTTTCAATGATAACCAAACTCGGTGCTTCACGCATGTCGTCGGTTTTAGGTTTAAAAGCTAATCCCCACATGGCAAAATGTTTGCCTTCGAGGCTACCAAAGTGTTTTTTTATTTTATTAAATAATACAGATTTCTGAAAATCGTTAACTGATTCAACAGCTTCTAAAATTTGCATTTTGTAACCTTGTTCGTGAGCAGTTTTGGCTAAAGCTTTAACGTCTTTAGGAAAACACGAGCCACCGTAACCAATGCCTGGGTAAATAAATTTATGACCGATTCGTGGATCACTTCCGATACCTTGACGAACATAACTAACATCAGCACCCATTATTTCACAAAGGTTGGCAATATCGTTCATGAAACTAATTTTTGTAGCTAACATCGCATTAGCCGCATATTTAGTCATTTCGGCAGATGGAATATCCATGAAAATTATGGGATGTCCATTCAATAAAAATGGTTTGTATAATCGCTTCATAATTTCGGCGGCGCGATCTGTTTCTAAGCCTATAATAATTCGGTCTGGTTTTAGGAAATCATCTACGGCCGCACCCTCTTTTAAGAATTCTGGATTAGACGCGACATCAAATTCAATCTTTAAATTACGTTCATCTAATGCATTTTGAACCGAGTTCTTTACCTTATTTGCAGTTCCAACAGGAACCGTGCTTTTAGTAACTACTACAAGGTATTCTTCCATGTTTTTGCCAATTGCGTCAGCTACAGCAATTACATACTTTAAATCAGCACTTCCATCTTCTCCCGGAGGCGTTCCAACTGCAATAAATGCAACATCGCAATCTTTTATGCTTCCCGAAAGATCGGTGCTAAAATTAAGACGTCCATCCCTGTGGTTACGAACCACCATTTCTTCCAAGCCGGGTTCGTAAATAGGTAAAATTCCCTTTTTTAAATTATCAATTTTATTTTTATCAATATCTATACAAATTACTTCAATACCAACTTCCGCAAAGCATGTGCCTGTAACGAGTCCAACATATCCTGTTCCTATAACTGCTATTTTCATTTTAAATTTCCTGATGTTTTTATTTTAATCGTCAACTCGTTTTTTAATTATTCAGCTTTTAGCTGTGCAAAAGAATTGAGTTCATTCACTATAAATTCTAATTGTTCATTATCCATTTCAGTACTAATAGGCAAAGCTAATACGCATTGGCACAACATTTCAGATATTGGGAATTGGCCAATATGGTATTTTTCTGCACCGAATGCTTTTTGAAAATGCAAAGGCAAAGGGTAATATATCATACTTGGAATTCCTTTATCAGCCAAATGTTTTCTTAGCTCATCTCTATCTATCCCACAAATTTGTATATTGTATTGATGAAATACATGGGTTGATTTTGCTTCACGAAACGGTATTTTAAAATTTGGATGACCGAGCAATGCTTTGTCATAATATGCCGCAACATTTTGTCTTGCTGAACAATATTCATCCAAGTACTTTAATTTTACATCTAAAATGGCTGCTTGAATAGTATCTAATCTTGAATTAACACCAATAACTTCATGGTAGTATTGAACTCTTTGTCCATGGTTTGCAACCATTTTAATATCTTGGGCCAAAACCTCATCGTTTGTAAACATTGCACCGCCGTCACCATAGCATCCTAAGTTTTTGGATGGAAAAAACGAAGTTGTACCTATATGTCCAATGGTTCCTGCCTGTTTTTGAGTTCCATCACTAAAAGTGTAAACTGCCCCAATTGCTTGAGCAACATCTTCAATAACATAAAGTTTGTGTTTGTTTGCTATGGCCATTAATTGCTCCATATCAGCGCATTGTCCAAACAAATGCACTGGCACAATAGCTTTGGTTTTTGAAGTGATTGCAGCTTCTACTGAGGCCGGATCAATGCAAAAAGTATCTAGATTCACTTCTACCAATACTGGGGTAAGTCCAAGTAAAGCGATAACCTCGGCTGTTGCCGCATAGGTAAATGTTGCCGTAATTACTTCATCACCAGGCTTGAGCTTTAAGGCCATCATAGCAATTTGCAACGCGTCAGTTCCGTTTGCACAGGGAATAATGTACTTACTGCCCGTGTATTTTGCCAAATTGTTAGCAAAGGATTCAACCTGGGGACCTTTTATAAACTTTGTTGATTCGAGTACCTCTGTAATTGCAGCATCAATTTCCGGTTTTATTCGTTGATACTGACTTTGCAAGTCAACCATTTGTATATTTCGCATTACCGTTGATAAAATATTAGGCAGCAAATTTAATATTCTTTCATGGATAAGCCTGTTTCTAAATACCTTTGCTTTGTTAAATTATGGTGAAGAATCTATTAATCATGCTCATAACTTGCATTTCAACGTTTAATTCGTCGGCTCAAAATATATTTAAGCGAAAATTTGAGCCGAAACAAGTTTTGCTTTTCGACTTAACAGTAAAACGCCAGGCTCCCGGAGGTGATTTAAAATATAGATTTGGCGCAAATTCGTCTTTCGGTTTAGATGTGAGTTTTAAAACGCCAAGTAATTGGATATTTGGCTGTGGAGGTCATTTTATGTTTGGTAAAAATGTGGAGGAGACTGGAATTTTAGATTCAATAAAAGGAAGTGCGGGCGAAATTATTGATCAAAATGGACAATTTGCCGTTGTAGGGATGGATGAACGGGCTCTATATTTTGGTTTAACCATTGGGAAACTCATTCCATTGAACAAAATCAATAAAAATTCGGGTCTGCTTATTTCAGTTGGAGGTGGCTATTTGCAACACAGAATTCGGCTATTTTCCAGTAATACAGTTCCTCAGTTAGCCGACGACTATAAAAAGGGTTACGATAGACTTACTTTTGGACCCGCTGCATCTCAGTTTATCGGCTATCGTTTTCTTGATCCTAAAAAGCGTGTCAATTTTACTGTTGGCTTAGAGGTTATTGAGGGCTTTACGCAAAACAGACGCAGCTTAAATTTTGATACAGGGGTTGCTGATAAATCCAAAAGACTTGACATTTTATCCGGTTTGAAAGTATCACTAACCATTCCGGTTTATTTAAAAAAATCGACAGATGAAGAATTCTTTGAGTAAAGGATTAAGCAAGCACTTTCGATTTGTAAACAATTAAGTGATACTCGAAATTGTAAATTCTTCAAAAAAATCGTTGGACCTTTTGCAACTAGATTTTTTTTGGAAAGTAAGCAATTCAACAAAGAATCAATTTCAATACTAGATTTAAGTTAATTTTGAAAAACAATAAAGAATAAGCTTGAGAATACTTTACAACTGCGGAATTTTTTTACTTCGACTTGTATTTTGGGTTGGTCGGTTTTTCAATAGAAAAGTAAATTTAGGTTTTGTAGGTCGTGAAAAATGGCCGGAAAAACTAATTCATTTCAGATCTCAAAATACTGGTAAACTAATATGGATTCACTGTGCTTCCTTAGGTGAATTTGAAATGGCTCGACCACTTATTGAAGAATTAAAAGAAAATTACAAAGATAATCTTATTGTTTTTCTTACCTTCTTTTCTCCTTCAGGTTATCAATTAAGAAAGGATTATAAACTCGCTCAGAGCGTTTTTTATTTACCCCTAGACACTGTTCGTAATGCTAAAGAGTTCATTAAAATTTTGGCACCCGATTTGGCGGTTTTTGTAAAATATGAATTCTGGTTAAATTACATAAAGGTTTTAAAACAAACTAGAACGACGACCATTCTTGTCAACGGGATTTTTAGGAAAAGTCAATCTTTTTTTAAATGGTATGGTTCCGAATTTAGAAAGGCTTTGAAATCATTCGATCATGTCTTTTTACAGAATAACCAATCAAGGATATTGCTTGAAGGTATTGGTATTGATGCAATAACGGTAACTGGGGATCTTCGTTACGACCGTGTTCTATCCATCGCTCAAAATGCAAATTCATATATATTACTTGAACAATTTTGTAAAGATCATTTTGTTTTAATTGGAGGTAGTACATGGGCCGAAGAAGAAAAGGTAATCAGAACCGCTGTTGAAGCAATTGGTGGAAATTTGCGAGTCATTCTTGCTCCACATGATATTTCAGAAACTCATTTAACAAAGATTGAAAAATTATTTTCTAGCATTTCAATAAAACGATTTTCAGAATTAAAGCAAAATGATGCACCGGTTTTAATATTAATCGACTCTATCGGACATCTTTCTTCGATATATAAATATGGACAAGCAGCATTAGTTGGAGGTGGATTTTCAGGAGCTTTGCACAATATTCTCGAACCCGGTGTTTTTGGTATTCCCGTTTTTTATGGATCTTCGTATAGCAAGTTTCCTGAAGCAACTTATTTTATCGAATCAGGTATTGGGCATTCAATTAATAGTTCGGCTGATTTTATCCATGCCATAAATATCTATATAAATAGCCAAGAAAAACGTCAAGAAGTAAAGATGAATGCAACTAAGATTTTTAAGGCCAATTCAGGCGGAACGCATCAAGTTTTTTTTAAAATAAAAGGGTTTCTTAATGCTGTTTAAGGGGGGGAGATATTAGATGGGATATTAGATGTTAGTTAGCGGTCATTGTAACGGACGCCATGAAATCTGAGTATTCAAACATTAAGAGACAAAAAAACAGACTATGAATTTTGGAAATTTTATAACAAGCGACACAGGACTAATACACTTTATCACTTCTATTCTTGCTCTATTACTCGGGACATTTATTCTCGTGTTAACCAAAGGGACAACAAAACATAAAATTATTGGCAGACTATACGCTTTGACAATGTTGGTAGTTTTGATTACTGCCTTTATGACTTATAGACTTTTTGGGACTTGGGGGATATTTCATTGGTCAGCAGTAATAAGCAGTTTGACACTTATTTGCGGACTTATACCTATTCTAATTAAGCGACCAATCAGCAATTATAAATCACTTCATTATAGTTTTATGTATTGGAGTATTATGGGTGTTTATGGAGCATTTGTTTCAGAGACCTTGGTAAGAATGCCTAAAGTAGCAGTAGAAAGCGGCATACCGAATAGCGTTTTTTACAATATGACAGGAATTGGGACAGCTTTAGTTATGGGTCTTGGGGTATACTTTTTTCTTAAACTAAAACCAAAATGGGACAGACAGTTTGAAATAAAAAATCTGAGTAATCAAACAACACAATAAACAACGACAAACATGTTAAATGTACAATTTAAAATTAATCAATATGACAAGTAAAATTAGAAAATCAAAACTGGTTCTCGGGCTGTTAATCAGTTTTTCATTGACAAGTTGTGTATCAACTTATGTGGCAAATTTGCAGAGAACTTCTGACAAAGAAGTTGAAGTATTTACAACAATAAAACCGACAAGAGAATATATGGAACTTAAATATATTCAAGTTGACGGTGCTGTATTTAATCAACCTGAAAAACTTCTAACCAAGTTGACTGAAAGAGCAAAAAAAGAGGGTGCCGACGCAGTCATAAACGTTAAATATGACTTTCAATGGACTTGGCCAATTATTTCTGGGACTGCAATTAAATATAAATAACAATTTGACAACTACTAATAAATACGTTGACAGAAAAGAACAACGAACCGCTCACAGCGGTTTGGTCTCGTTTAAAATGAGATCGGTTCAGTGCTCCGTAGACACAGTTGCTGTTAATCAAACATTGGTTCTCCGCATCAATATTTGTGGTAAAAATCGCCACCTTCGCCAAGCCGAAAACCGATTATAGGGCATTTTATTACAACACAATAATAACAACTATATCATGAGAATATTTTTTGCTGCAATTATAGTAGCTCAAGTATTTTTTTTAAGTAAGTCATACTGCCAATCCCAAGAAGACAGTGCTTTCAAGAGAGAATTTTAAATTCATCCCTTTCAAAAACAAATAGGCTTTCGTTCAAATTCAGACAAGAAAGTCTTTTTAGATTTTAAGGGGGGACTATCATTTACAGCACTTCCTTATGTATCTTTAGAATTAAATTTGTGCAAACGCTTTGTTAATAAACCACGGACTAAGGTTTATTGGGGAGTGGGCTTTACTGTAGAGGAATTTGTAGCGGGAATTCAATTTCCATTTGGTTTAGAATTTTCGCCTGTAGTTACACAAAGACAACTTACTTTTATGGTAGAACTTGCCCCCCGATTGTCCTTTAGTCAGAGTTATTTTGTTAATATTCAGTTCTTTTCTCATTTAGGTGCTTGCTATTACTTACGAACTAAAATTAAAAAATAATTTTATGAAAAACGTACTATTGAATGCAACAATCTGCACCATCGTCTTATTCATAATTTCTTGTAAAAAAGATTCTATTTTTTTGCAAGGTGGTCAAATTAAGTTTATCAAAAATGAAGAGCCTGTCTGGAATGGTTATTTGGTTGCAGGCGATCCAAGTATTATAAAAGACGGAGATATTTACAAAATATATTATACCAGTTTAGTAGTGACGGATACTTCAGAGAGAATTGTTATTTCTGGAGCAAAATCTTTTAATGGAATAAACTGGATGCCAATGAGTGGTGCATTTGGTTCAGAGACCATCGCACTTGATACAAGGGTTGATAACTGGGATAAGCATTTGGAAGCTAATGATGTTATTAAGGACGGTTCTGAAATTAAAATGTTTTACTGTGGCTATCCAAAAGAAAACACAGAAATTAATACTACAGTTGCTCATGTTGAAATTGGACTTGCCACTTCAATTGATGGAAAAACATTTAGCAGAGTTCAGTCAAATCTAATTCTTACAAGAGGGTCTCAAAACGCTATGGACAACAATGCTTTATTCAGCCCAACTGTTATGAAGGAGGGTAATACCTATTATATGCTTTATACTGGCTGGTGTATCGACAGTTGTTCTACGCCATTTATTGGCATTCTAGGTGCTACCTCAGCCGATGGATTAAATTGGACAAAGAATTCTGATAAAATTATTGCAGGTACAGATAGTGATTTATCGTGGATTCAATTATTGATTGAAGTTGATTTGGTAAAAGGACCAGATAATATTTTTTATTTGTTTTTTACCGGTGAAGGGGGGATTGGTATTGCCAGATCCAATCATCCTTTTGGTCCTTGGGAAATATACCCACGCCCAGTATTAACAAAAACATAAGCTTGGGAAAGTTATAAAGTAATTGCTCCAACAGTAATTATCGAAAACAATAAGGCACGCATGTGGTATATGGGTGCTAGACAAGGATTTAGTGATTTCGCGATAGGTTATGCTGAATCTCCTTTTCCTTTTGATTGGTAGGCGCTAAATTCAATTCACTTTATCGAAAAAAATGAACGAATGTGAAATTAATAAAATAAAATTGACAAGGAAAGAAAAAACGCCCTAAGACAGCACCTACAAAAAATTGGCGGTTTAGAACTTCTTATGACAGTTTTGTGGTTCAACAAGCATTCGTTCTTCGTATGAACATTTGTGCTGAAAATCGCCTACTTCTTGTAGCTGGTAGTCGATATTTAATATAAGATATGAGATATAGGCTAGGCGTGCTGCTAAGCGACACATTTACATCATTAAATAAAAAAAGAAATGAAACAACATTTTGACAGGACAAACCCAGATGAGGCCGATGAATATTTCATGAATTGCATTCGGGAGGGTAATGTAAAAAATGCTATGACTTGCTTTGACCCAGAAGGAGTGTATATGGACAAGGACGGAAATGCAATTAGTGGACTTACCAATATAGAAAAGGTTGTTGCTAATCTTTACAATATGAGAGCAGATGTTAAAGTTTATGAACATAAAAATGCACCTGTCGGATATGATATGATGTATTGGTTAGACAAATCGACTATGACAGCAACAGACCAACAAGGCAATCCTATTAATAAGAAAGGTGCTTCTGCTAAAATGATGCGAAAGAGTGCTGATGGAATTTGGCTTTGGCTTGTAGGCAATCCTTTTTGCTGCGCATTCTTTGCAGACTAATAGATTTTATGAATCAATGATTAGTAAGCGGAGAATATCAATAGAAACAAAGAATATAGGCCTGCCATCGGTTTGATCTGGTTTAAAACGAGAGCGGTTCAGCGCTCAGAAGAAACATTTGTGGTAAAATCGTCACCTTTGCCAAGCCGCAAACCGATATGAGATTTAAGACGTGAGATTTAAGATATGAGTTATAGTTAGAATGGGTGTCTTTTTATTTGATTCAATTTTTAGAATCTAAAAAGGTAAATTTCGTAGTTTTTCGCGATTTGTTACCGTTATTCGGCCCTCGGATATTTCGATAAGGTTTTCGGATTTAAAATCACTCAGTGTGCGAATTAATGATTCGGTGGCAATACCAATATAGCTAGCCAACTCGTCGCGTTTAATTTCTAAACGACTACCGTTCTCTGAATTTTTGAACTTTTCATCAAGTTCTGATAGTGTTTTTGCAACCCGCTTTCTTAAATTTCCATAAGCCATCACAACCAATTTATCTTCTTTTTCCTTCACATTTTTAGCTATGGTCTTAATTAAAATATTAGCGACATCAATGTCCGAAAAAATTAAATTCAGGAAATCGTCTTTTGATAAACTTATGAGTTCAGCATCTTCAAGCACAATAGCCGTTTCGTCGTAAATACCAGAACCTAAAAGCGGTAAGTAGCCCAAAAAATCATGTTCACCAACAATATCTAAAATCAACTCCTTGCCTTCATCGCTTACCTTAACACATTTAATTTTGCCTGATTTTACCAGGTAAACGTTTTTGGCATATTTTCCTTCTTCAAAGAGTACTTGTTTTTTTGCAAGTTTTTCTTGGTTGCCAAGACTGTTAAAAATTGCTTCAATATCAACATTTCCTTTAGAACGCGAAAAATTAGAAACTTTTAATTGAGCTTCATTTCTTCTTAAGCGGGTTTCTATGGCATTTAAAAGTTCTACATCTTCGAATGGTTTCGTAATAAAATCATCTGCACCCATTTCCATGCCTTTGCGAAAATCACTTCGTTCGGTTTTGGCGGTCAAAAATATAAATGGTATCGATTTGGTGGCTTCATTTTTTCTTAGCATGTGAAGCAACGTAAATCCATCCATTTCTGGCATCATAATATCGCAAACAATAATATCTGGGTTGAATTTTTGCGCCATTTCTAGTCCTTTTTTCCCGTTTTCACAATCCAAGGTTTTAAATCCGGACAGTTCTAATATTTCTACAATATTTTCACGAATTCCTTGATTATCTTCTATTACTAAAATTGTTTTTTCATCGCTCATGGTTCTTTCTAAGTGTTGCGTTTATTGATTATTATTGAAACTAGTGTGCCTTTATTAAGTTCACTTTCAATGCTTATTTCTCCGTTTAACAGATCTAAATATCGTTTAACAATATGCAAGCCTAAGCCTGTTCCTTGAATATTTACTGCATTTTTTGATCTAAAAAAAGTTGAAAAAAGATGTGATATATCTTCTTTTGGAATTCCAATACCTTGGTCCTTTACTTCAATTCTTAGTGTTTCGGGTAGATTTTCCACCCGAAGAATAATTTTACTTTCTTCAGGAGAAAACTTAATCGCATTGGTTAAAATATTTATACAGATGTTTTTCAAAAGATTTTTGTCGGTCTTTACCATCGTTTCACCATGGTAGGTAAATTGAAAAGTTTGACTTGTCTTTTTTAGGACTTCAACTTCCTCGATTACTTGATTTATAATTTCAGGTATATTTTCTTCAGAAAAATTGGCCCCAATTTTTTGTTCATCCAATTTTCCAAGGGATAAAAAATCTTCAAGAATTTCGTTCAAGTTCCGAACTGATTCTTTAATCCGTTTTATATGTTTATCGCGTTTTGGCTGTTCTTCCTCTAAATTGTATTTTGCAAGCAATGAGGCTGACGATAATACTGTGCTTAAAGGCGTGCGAAATTCATGAGATGCCATAGAGACAAACCTGCTTTTTATTTCATTCAACTCCTTTTCTTTGCTTAAAGCTTCCTCAAGTTCTTGTTGCGACTTTTCAAGATTTGTCATGACCGTTTTTAAGTTAAGGGTTCTTTCCTCTACCTTTTTTTCCAAATCGTTATTTAATATTGAGAGTTGTGAACTAAGTTTTTCTAAGGCCATGTTTTTTTCAATAATGATGCCTTCATTTTGTTTTCGAATTGATATGTCAATGATAAAAGCTATAACAAACGTTTTACGCTTATCGCGGTATGAACTTAAGCTAATTTCTATTGGAAAAAGTGATCCGTCTTTTTTTAGACCGGTTAGGTCGCGACCTTTGCCCATTTCGCGATGCGAAGGTTTTTTTACATATTCCATGCGCAGATGCGGATGATTTTGTCTCGCCTTTTCTGGGATAAGGATTTCTATGGGTTTGTTTATTATTTCTCGCTCTGAGTATCCGAAAAACCTACAAGAGGTTGGATTTGCCATCACAATTTTCCCGCGTTCATCGGCTATTAATATACCTTCGGTGGCATTTTCATATAGTAAAAAAAAATGTTTTAAGCTTTGATTCGTTTTTTGATTTATTTCTAAGATAAAGAAGGAAAAGCCGGTACACACCATTAAGAGAAATATAGTTCCAACATAAATAACTTTTTTATTAGGAAGGTGTTCACTCATAAATGAAGAACTGCTTAAGAGCGTATAAACAATACAAATCGCAAGACCCGTGTAAAGGGTTAATTTTTGACTTTGAAAAAATATGCTTACAAAAATTATGTTTATAAATACGATGACAAGCGTAGGAAAATCAACGTAAATAGATCCAATTCCTACGAAAAGGGTGAAGGAAAAAAGTATAAAAATAGGAAGAATGTTTTTATTGTTTGAACCCATTTTTTAGTGCCGTTATTTCTTGCTAAAAATAATTGATATTGAGTATATGTATTAACATTTCTTAAATCAAACTAAATTTGGATACCTATCAATTATTTAAACCAATTTTTTAATCGAAATGGGTATGATTCTTTTAAATTATTTCTTATTGCAACATTCCATTTCTGCTTTGCCATTAGAATTTGCCACCTCAGGACTCAAATAGGGTATTCCAAGGTTTAGTCCACGCACAATAAGCAGGATTGCGAAAACAGCCAAAAAAACCGGTTGAATTAAAACAACAAATCGTCTCGCTTTAGCTTTGAAAAATAAACCAAGACCCGATGTTACTGCAAGTAACGGAATGGTTCCAGCTCCAAAAAATATCATAAATAAGAAAGAGCTCGAGATTGAATTTAACGAAAAAGCACCCGCCATTGCTATATATACCATGCCGCAAGGCAATAAACCGTTTAATCCACCCAGTAGTAAGTATTTATAATCGCCGGTTACATTTAAAAATTTACCCATAGCTTTATTCAAAAAGTTATTGATAAAACTAAATTGAGTAAAAGATTGGATTTTGAGATATTTAAAAATTACCCAAATTAATAATAGGATACCTAAACCAATTGACAATGTTTGTTGAAAGTTTGGAATAAATAGCTTTTGACCAATAAGTCCTGCCAAAACTCCTAAAAGTCCATAAACAAAAAGACGACCTGAATGGTACAAGACAAGAACTGCGGTTTTGTTAAATGCAGTTGTGTTTTGCGGTATAATTCCAATAACCAAAGGTCCGCACATGCCTAAACAATGCAAACTACTTAATAAACCGAGTGCCAAAGCTGAAAAAATGAATACTGGCATAGTTGAAATTTGGTTGAATATTTTATTTACAATCTATTTCGAATTAAATTTAGCGTTTATTCGTTAACAATTATGCTTTTTTCTACCCAGTAATTTTTGTCTTTCTCTCGAAAATTAGCTTTGAAAGTATATGTGCCATTTTTCAATTTTTCATTTTCGTACTGAATAAATCCCGAACTATCTAATTGAAGTGGAAACTTTAAATCTTTTTTTGAATCATAAGCACAGTAGAATAGTATTTCTCCGCTTACATTTTTTGGATTAATCTCTTCCGGGAAGCGCACTTTGAAAACTTTGCCTTGCTGTTCAATCTCAATATTTTTAGAGAGATTGGACATATTATTCGAAGCATTTATAACCTGTTGATAAGCGATTTCATCATTGTAATAATTAGGTGAAACCAACTCGGTTTGAACATGAAATGATTTATAAACCAGTGTTCCAATGAGCAGTATAAAAGCGATAAAAACGAAAAGAATTTTGTTTCCCCAGTTCATGTTATTTTTAATTTATTGGTCCCAGAAACGTAGTTGATTTTTCATTGATTTTAACATCATTATGATAAATTCCAATCTTAAGTTTGGTAGAACGACCTTTGATATTTTTATTCGGAATAATAATAAAAAAAGATCCACTTCCCTGACTTTCTGCTTTAAATTTCAAATTTTCATTACCTATTAATTGAATTCTTGCATCAGGAAAGTTTTCTACTTTAAAGTTTAAAACAAGATTATCAGAAGTTTTATTGGATAATTTTATGGTGTAGAGATTACTGATACTATCTATTCCCCGTTCTTGATATAACATGCCTTCAGTTCTTAAGATGGTGCCTGAAATATCTTTTCGAGAAAGAATTAGAAAAGTAAGTACGCCCATAAGTAAAAAAAGAATAACCGTGTAAAACTTCATACGGCCAGTATATTTTAGTTTCTCGCCGTTTTGAATACCATTTTCAGATGCATAACGGATAAGACCTTCAGGCTTGTTTACTTTTACCATTATCTCGTCGCAAGCATCTATACATGCTGTGCATGCAACACACTCCATTTGGGTGCCATTTCGGATGTCGATTCCCGTAGGACAAACACGAACACAAAGATTGCAATCTACACAATCTCCCTGATGATCTTGATTTTCGCCTTTCTTGATTTTGCCTCTTGGTTCACCGCGTTTGTAATCGTAGGCAACCACCATAGAATTTCTGTCGAGCAAAACACTCTGTAAACGACCGTAAGGACAAACAACAGTGCATGCTTGTTCTCTAAAATAAATGTAAACGCCGAAGAAGATAAACGAAAAAAGCATTATGCCCATCAGTCCACCGATATGTTCGGAAACCGGTCCTGTTATTATTTCAAATAGATCTATATAACCAATTATATAGGCTAAAAACAGGTTGGCAATGATAAAGGAACAAAGATAAAATACGACGTACTTAAGAGTCTTCTTTCGAATTTTTTCGACATTCCAAGAGGAAGCATTTAATAACCTTTGTTTGTTGGCATCTCCTTCAATAGCGTACTCTATCTTTCTGAAAAACATCTCCAGAAAAATGGTCTGAGGGCAAACCCAACCACAGAAAACTCTTCCAAATGCCGCAGTAAATAAAACAATGAAAACTACAAATGTGATCATTGTTATTCCGAATATGAAAAAATCCTGAGGCCAAAATATCTGACCAAATACGATAAATTTAGCCTTCAGAATGTTAAACATAAACAAGGGCCTATTATTAACACTAATGAAAGGAAGCGAAACAAAGACCGCAAAAAATAACCAACTTACATAGGTTCTTGCATTATAGAACTTACCTTTTGGTTTTACAGCATAAATCCATTTTCGTTTGCCCTCTTCATCAACCGTTGCTAAATGATCTCTAAATGATTCGTCATAAACCGACTCAATATCCGATTCATTCATCATTTTTTTGCAGTGGTTGTATCGGTTGTATTTGCCATTGGCACTACTTCTTCAGTATAAATAACACCATCCGGTGCTTTAGGATTAGGAGGGTTTGTGCCTTTTAGGGTTCTAATATAATTCGCTACCTGCGCAATTTTATCAGGACTTAAATTGTCTTTCCAATTTTGCATTCCTTTATTCGTACCATACTTTACAGTTTTGAATATATCTTTAATTCCGCCACCGTAGATCCAAAATTCATCGGTTAAGTTTGGTCCAACCAATCCTTCACCTTTTTGTCCGTGACAAACAGAACATAATTGCTTAAAAGTTGCCATACCGGCTGCAATATGAGCAGCATCCTTTGAATCTGTAACTGTTGTTTCATCAACACTGCTAGCCGTTGCCTTTAACGATGCAGTTCTTATTTTGTTTGCTTCTTCTACAGAAACAGCATACTCTTGAACTCCTGTTAATCCTGTATGTGCAATGCTAAATCGGTAAAAGTAAATAACCCCTACTATTATTGTTAAATAAAATCCATACAACCACCAAGGTGGAAGTTTATTATCCAGTTCGCGAATTCCATCATAATCATGTCCAAGATCCAGGTCTGCTTCAGATTCAAGCGGTTTAAACTTGTTCATTTTGTCCCACCAACTTAGCTTTTCTTCTGGTGTTAATTCGGGCTCAATTGTTTCTCCGTTTGTTGATACTACGTATGCTTTCTTGGCAGTTACCAAACGGTAAACTTGCCATGTCAAAACCATTACAACTACAAATTCAACCAAGATAACACAAATCATCAAATAGAATAACACAGTTGGTAGTCCTCCTATTAAACCTGAGTCTACTGGTTGTTGAGCCGCAGTTGTTTGAGCAAATGAACTAAGTCCTGTTAATGTTAGCGCTATAAAGGCAATAACTTTGGTTACAGCGACCGACGATTCACGTTGTTCCTTTTTCCATTTTTCAAGAAAGTAATCGGAAGAACTTTCCAGAAGCTTAATCAAAAACCAGATAATAAATAGGAGAAGTATCATTACCATAATTAATACATAAGCGAGCGTATAATCAGTGGTTGAGGCAGATGAAACTCCAGTTTGGCTCCATACAGAATTGTATCCCAATACCATGGCTATAAACAAGAACAGTTTGGTAAAAGAATGCGTTTTACTTTTATTTTTAATAGTCTTTTCCATTATTTAATCTATTTGAATGGTTTAGTTTAAAGGAATATTTTTAAGTTCGTCTATAGTTTTGTCTTTAACTTTATAAACCCAAATTAGCATAATAGTGAAGAAGGCTAAAAATAGGATTAAAGAAAATAATCCATAAACATCAACACCACTTACTTTTTCTATATAATATATAAATTTCATTTGTTTACTGTTTTAAATGTTGGTTCCTTAATCTGCTTTTTTCTCAAGTTTAATATCAGTTCCTAAACGTTGTAAATAAGCGATTACCGCAATTATTTCCTTGTTTGAAGGCGTTTTGATTTTGTCTTTTTGAAGATTTACTGCAATACCATCTGCCTGTTTCATTAAATCGGCATTGGCTTGTTTGTCATAATTTTTGGGATAAGGAACGCCTAAAGTAATCATCGCTCTGATTTTTGCCGGTGTTGATGCGGTGTCCAAATCGTCATCGAGTAGCCAAGAGTAAGTTGGCATAATAGATCCAGGTGACATACTGGTAGGTTGCAACATGTGGTTGTAATGCCAGCTATCTGGATATTTACCGCCTTCGCGAGCTAAATCCGGACCAGTACGTTTACTTCCCCATTGAAATGGATGATCATAAACAAACTCACCGGCTTTAGAGTACTCACCATATCGAGCTACCTCGTCTCTAAACGGTCGTATCATTTGTGAGTGACAAGTATAGCATCCTTCACGAACATAAATGTCGCGACCTTGCAACTCTAGAGGTGTGTAAGGTTTTACACTTTCAATTGTAGGTATATTAGATTTTACCAAGAAAGTTGGCAAGAATTCGATAGCACCTCCAATGGCTACCAAAATCAAGCTAAGCAGCAACATCATCAATGGTTTGCGTTCAATAACATTATGCCAGTATTCGCCTTGCTGAGATTGTACTTTTAACAGTGGTGCAGCTTCGGCAGCTTCATTTGCAATAAAGTTTCCTGCCTTGGCTGTTTTTATCAAATTGTAAATCATAATAAAAACACCGATAATGTAAAGTAAACCACCAACACTACGTGTGATATAAAGCGGAACGATATTAGTAACTGTTTCTAAAAATTTGTATTTCAAAACACCATCCTCTGTAAATGATTTCCACATCTGAGCTTGCTCGAAACCAGCCCAATACATGGGAAGTGCATAAATAACAATGCCTAAGGTGCCTAACCAAAAGTGATTAGTTGCTAGTTTTTTAGAGTACAACGGAGTGTCAAACATTTTAGGAATTAGGTAGTACATTATACCAAAGGCCATAAAACCATTCCAACCCAAACCACCAATATGCACGTGGGCTACAATCCAATCCGTGTAATGTGCAATGGCATTTACTGATTTTAAAGAAAGCAATGGCCCTTCAAAAGTGGCCATACCATAACAAGTAATCGCAACTACAAAGAATTTTAGAACAGGATCCTCTCTTACCTTGTCCCAAGCTCCTCTTAAAGTGAATAAACCATTTAGCATACCGCCCCAACTTGGTGCAATCAGCATTACTGAAAAAACCACACCTAAAGATTGCGCCCATTCTGGTAAAGCAGTGTAAAGCAAATGGTGAGGGCCTGCCCAAATGTATAAAAATATTAAGGACCAAAAGTGAATAATAGATAAACGGTATGAGTAAACCGGTCTGTTAGCGGCCTTTGGCAAAAAATAATACATTAAACCTAGGATTGGAGTGGTTAAGAAAAATGCAACAGCATTGTGTCCATACCACCATTGTACCAATGCGTCTTGAACACCAGCATACCAGCTATAGCTTTTTAAGAAAGAAACTGGAATTTCGAATGAATTAACAATATGCAACATGGCTACAGTAACCCAGGTTGCAATAAAAAACCAGATGGCTACATATAAATGTTTTTCGCGACGTTTAATTAAGGTACCAAACATATTGATACCAAAAACTACCCATACTAAGGTGATAGCAATGTCAATAGGCCACTCAAGTTCAGCATATTCCTTGCCTGTTGTGTAGCCTAAAAATAAAGTAACCGCAGCTGATACTATAATTAATTGCCAACCCCAAAAATGAATCCAACTTAACGTATCGCTAAACATACGCGCTTTCAATAAGCGTTGTAATGAATAGTAGACACCCAAAAAAATACTATTTCCCACAAAGGCAAAAATGATTGCATTGGTGTGAACAGGTCTGATTCTACCAAAGGTAGTTGGTGCAAAATCGAAACTGGAAGCGGGTAAGTAAATTTGGATAGCTGCATAAAGCCCCATCAGCATGCCAATAACTCCCCAGAAGAGCATGGCATTTCCGAAATACTTAACAATCTTGTTGTCGTAATAGAATTTTTCTAACTGCATAAGTTATAGTTTTGTTTTGGTTTTTTCGTCAAAAAGTATCCGAATCGCCGGACTAGAATCATCATCGTACTGTCCGGTTTTTACATTCCATAAAAAAGCTATCAGAAATACAGCTGCTATGGTTAAACTTACAATTAAAAGGACAATGATTACTTCCATAGTTTAAGTTTGCAAAGCTATCGGGTGGGGTATTTTAATAAACTGACCATGGTCACATAGCTGTATGATTTAAATCATGATTTAGAGAATGACAAATTGATATATGCACGCTCAAACCCTTGCTATGGCTTATTATATTTGACCTTTAGGATAAATTGAAATTCGGAATATAATAGAGACTAATTAGATTTAAGTCCTAATTGTTTACCTTTCCACAAACTTCCCATATACGTTAAAAGTAAAATGCTCATAGAACTTAAGGGCATTAAAACTGCGGCAACCAAAGGTGATAATTGTCCAGAAATGGCAAAACCAATTCCAAAAATATTATAGATTATTGAAAGTATAAAGCTTGCTAAAATAATCCTTTTGTTGGCTTTACAAAGACTAAAAAACTGAGGTAATTTTTCGAAATACTTAGCATCCAAAATTGCATCACTTGCAGGTGTAAAATTATTGGTGTTATCAGAAATGGCAACCCCAACTGAACTACACAATAATGCTGAACTATCATTTAGGCCGTCGCCAATCATCATTACGTTTTTGCCGTTACTTTCTAATTGTTTTACATGCCAAACTTTATGATGTGGCTTTTGATTAAAAAAGATAGGAACCTCATAACCGAAAAGCAATCTTAGTTTTTCTTCTTCAAAATTATTGTCACCAGAAATTACAGATAAGCCAAACGTGGTTTTTAATTGATTTATGGTGTTCATTATACCGGCTCTGAATTGGTTTTTAATTGAGAAAAAGCCTAGATAACGGTCTTCAATCGCTAAATGTACTTGAGGTAATCTCGATTGTCCGGTTAATGTATGCTTTACAAACTGAGGCGAACCTAAGCTAATAAGCGTTTCATCACAAAATCCTTCAATCCCAAAACCCGGATGTTCCTTATAGCCTTTTACTCTTGACAATACATTGGATTCAAGACTTTTATTCAAGGCTACCGATAGGGGGTGGGTGCTTTGTGCAGCTAGAGCTTTTACCATCTCTTTTTGTTTATCAGTCAAGGGAAATCCATTATAATCAATGTCTTTTTCTTCGCTTTTAGTTAAAGTTCCTGTTTTGTCAAGAACTAAATAATTTACGTTAGCAATGGCCTCAATTACAAATGCATTTTTAAGATAGAAACCATTCGCTGAAAGAATTCTAAGGATATGTCCATTGGTGAATGTATTAGAAAGTAAAAGGGCACAAGGACAGGCAATTATTAAAACGGCTGTAAAAACTTGCCACATTTTGGACACATCGTTAAAATACCAATAAACCGATGCTGAAATGGCAATGGCAAAAAGCGCAATGGAGAAATATCGACTTAAAGCATCTACGAAGGAATGATTATCTCCCGCTTCGGCCTTCGAATTTTTTTCGTTATCCCAAAGCTTAGTTAGGTAACTCTGAGAAACTTCCTTAATAACTAATAATTCTATATTGGCACCAACCTGCTTGCCACCAGCGTAAATCATTTCACCCATTTCGCGACTTACAGGATTGGATTCACCGGTTACGAAACTATAATCAATCCATGCTTTGCCTTTGGTTAGTATTCCATCTGTTGGAATAAGTTCTTCGTTATGAATTAAAATAGTATCTCCAACTTTTACGTGTGGCAGCTGTTTAGGCACCGAATCGCCATTTTCAACCACTGAAACTGCAATTGGAAAATAAGCTGAATAATCGCGATCAAAGGAGAGTTCTTTATGCGTTTTTTCTTGTAAAATTCTCCCAATCAACATAAAGAATACTATTCCGCTCATAGAATCGAAATATCCTGCACCAATGCCTGTAATTATCTCATAAACACTTCGAGAAAATGTAACCCAAACCGCCAAAACAATCGGTGCATCAATGTTGATGAATCTGTTTTTAAACCCACCCCAAGCCGCTAAATAAAATGGAATCGCACTGTAAAAGACTATTGGAAGTGCTAAAATAAAACTTGCAATTCTAAATGCATTTTGTAAAGCCGTTTCGTAGTCTTGCAAACCAAAATACTCGGCGAAACTTATAAGCATAATATTGCCGAAGCAAAATCCTGCAACCCCAACTTTATAAATTAAACTTTTACTAAAGCCCGGTTTTTTTCCTTTTAAATCATTTAAACTGATATAAGGTTCATAGCCAATTCCAGCAAGGGTTTCTGCAATCTTTCTCAAACTGGTTTTTTTTGGGTCGAATATTATTTCAACATCCTTTTGCGAAAAATTAACCTGTGCTCTAATTACACCTTTATTGATTTTATGTAGATTTTCTAATAAGTAAAGGCAACTGCTGCAATGAATGGTTGGCAGATGAAGTGTTACATGCTTTTGAGACTCATCCGCAAAACTTAATATCTTCTCTTCAATTGAACCATCATCGAGGTAAGCAAATTTTTCTTTTCTAACTTCAATCTTTAATGCAGAACCCGGATTTTCATTCAAGTCATAATAAGTGCAGAGGTTGTTCTTGTTTAGTAAATCATAAACCATCAAACAACCATGACAACAAAATAACTTTTCTTCCAAGTGTATTTTGGAATCGATGCAGTCATCTCCGCAATGGTAACAACTTAAAGAATCGCTTTTACTTTTTAGCTCAGGCATCTTGTTTTTTAATCCCGCAAAGCAAGGAATACAAAAGCCAGAAATACATGATTTTGGTCATTAAAATAGCTGACGGAAATCAGGTATCTTGATTAGAAAGCTTGAATTGAATATTGCTTCAAGAATAAATTGACTTATTCGCCGCTCTTTTTATCATCATTGCTTGATCCTTTTTTACGACTAACATTTTCTTTGAGTTTTCCAAAATTATAACCAACACTTATGCTGTAAAATCTAAAAAAGGTATTATTAAAGTTAGAAACCGAGCTAAAGTTGGGGTCTTCACTTACCGTCTTAAGCGTTTGGGTTTTATTTAAAAAATTATTAGCTACAAGTCCAACGTTTAGCTTCTTTTTTAAGAAAGATTTACGGATAGCTAAATTATAACTATAGTTTAAGGGACGAACCGATTGTAATGTTGGCGCGCCTTGCCAAGCATAACCGCCTAGGGTTGTAGAAATTCCGTATTTAAAGTTCCAAGTTGCATTCATGTGAGTTCGGTTGCTAAAACCACTTCTATTTCTACTTGCATCCTTGGTATGGCTTATCTTTACGTAAGAGGTGCTGATGTTGGTCCACAATTGTAATTTGCCAAATAACATGCCCCAAAAACTTAAACTTAAGCCAGTTGTATTGCTTTTGGCAATGTTGTAATAGGAAGTATACATTATTCCGGCTGTGTCAATGATTGTGAATGAAGTAATCACATCGTCCGTAAAAGCATTATTTAAGGAAAGATCTAGTGAGTTTTGTTTATAAAAATAGTTCCAAGAAAGACTAATGCTGTGCGTTTTTTCGGGAGTTAAATTGGGATTTCCAAAGCTAATACTTTTGGGATTTTGATTGTTCACATAAGGGTTTAAATAAAACATCCAAGGTCGTTGTATGCGTTTACTGTAATTTAATCGAAGGGTATGTGCTTTTTTGTACTTATACGAAACACTTGCTGTTGGAATTAAATTCGTGTAATCAGTTTTAAAAGGCAAGGAATCACGATTAAAACTTGCGTTAATCCAAGTTTGTTCAACCCTGGCACCAAGCTTAATTTTGTATGTTTTAACAGTAAATGCATAAGTGGTATAAAGGCTTCCAACATTTTGATCATACTCCAAGGTGTTGGTGTTTAAAGGCATTTCGGTATAGGTTTCTGTTGGTAAATTTCTTTGCAACATTTTATAGTCAGAAACCAAATCACGGGTTATTAACTTTACACCTGATTCAAGGGTTGTTTTGTTTTTAAAAGGTTTGGTATAGTCGATTTTTGCCGTGTTTTCAGTATTTTTAGAATTGTTGGTATTAAAAATATCCTGATCTAATAGTGATGAGAAATTTTGTAAAGAAGTATAAGAAGAGTTTTCTTTTCTTCGTTCACGAGAAGCTGAAAAGGTAATTTCATGTTCCGAATTGCCCTTAAACTTTTTAATAAAATCAAAGCCGAAATCTAAACTTGGGTTTTCACTCTGATTGGATGTGTTGGAGCTGAAGGAATCTGTTAAAATTTTTAGTTTATTAAAAACTTCAGAATTTTGAAATGATAAGTTTTTATTATTTCCGCCATTGGGCGATGCATAAAAGCTGAGTGTATGCAAACTGTCGAAGTCATAGGCAATCTCAGCCGAACCATAATACCAATTTCCTTTGGTTGAGTTTGTAGAAAACTGATTCAAAGTTGTTTCAAATCCAGGCGTTTTGGAAGTACGACTATAGTCGGTCGTCATTTGATTTACGTAGTTATAAGCATTAGCACCTAAATAGGCCGACATTCCTAATTTTCCTTTTTTGGCATTGAAGTTTCCGCCTCCATTGTTCATGCCTCGGGAATTATAACTAATATTTACATTTCCATTATAACCAAATACTTTCTTTTTGGTAATTATGTTAATTATGCCCGCAGTTCCATCAGCGTCGTATTTTGCTGAAGGTTCGGTTATTACTTCAATACGTTTAATGAGACTAGCCGGGAATGATTTTAAAGCTTCGGATGGACTTTTAGCTACAATGGAGGTGCTTTTGCCATTTAATAATACTCTGAAATTAGAACTGCCTTTCATTTGAATATTATCGTCGGCGTCTACCGTAACAAAAGGCATTTTTTTCAAAGCTTCTATGGCATTTAAACCTTGAAGGGTAGCATCGTTCTCAACATTGTAAATTATTTTATCGCTTTCAACTTCCAATAACGGTTTTGAAGCCGAAACAACCACTTCCTTAAACTCTTTCGATGTTTTCTCGATGAAGAAAGTATCTAGTAGTAAAGATTTGTCAACCAATAAAATAACGTTTGATTTGAAAGGAAGAAAGCCAACCGATGTTGCAATCGCATAATAAATTCCCGGCTGAATGTTTTCAAATTTAAACTCTCCGTTTTCTGAAGTAAATGTATTTGATTTAGGAAGTTTAGTAAGCGTATCTATAAGTGAGATTGTACTAAACGGTAATCCTTTTTTGTCGGATTGATTGAAGAGCAATCCTCTGATATTAAATTTATTCTGACTAAATGATGTGTGAAATCCTATAGAAAGTAAAGTCAGAAGTAAAAATCGTTGCATAAATTTTGGTAAAAGTTGAAAACGAACAAACCAAGTCTTTATTGTGAAATTTAAAATTTCTAATCTTTAATCTAAAGGTTTTATTCGGTGAATGCAAAGCTTGTGGTCAAACGAATACCAAATAATTTATTTGCCGTTTAAAGACTCCTCTTTGCTTTCACATTTCTATTTCAATATCATATTTATCCAAGAGTCCTGATACTCCCAAAATAGAAAATTTTGCCTTTTTAATTCGATTAATATCAGGGTCAATAGAATAGTCGTAAGATGTCCTAAAGTCTGTTTTTTCTAATATTGTATGGTCAAAAACGGCTTGTAAAAGATTGCAATTGTCAAAAACGACACCTGTTAAGTCTGTTTCGGCAAAATCTATTTCTTTTAACTGCGAGTTCTTGAAAACACTTTTTTTGATTTTAGACTTATAAAAGGACGAATGGTTAAGTTGGCAACTGTCAAAGGAAAACGAAAGACCAATTTCGTTGCAGGTATCAAACCGAACTCCAAGCATTTTGCAGTTGTTGAAGTTTGTGTTTCTAAATGCAGTCTTGTTTGTTTTTACCATACTCAAATTGCAATCATTAAAGGTGCAGTCTATGAATTGATATTCAGAAAGGTCACAATCGGTAAAGTTGCAATTGTTGAATATGCAGTTTTCGTATTCGCCTTTCGATAGTAATTCGGATTTTTCAAACGTTTTGTCTTCTGTAAATACGTCTGGCATTTGTTTGTTTCGATATTTGGAAAGTTGTTTTGTTAAAATTGCCTTAAAAGGTTTTGGATTAGTGAGGTAAACGTAAAAGAACCCAACAAAGTTTAAAACCTGCACAAATTTAATTGAATGGTTAAGTTATTCAACCCCAAAACTATCCAACATATTTACCCGCTATGGCCTTAATTTTTTTGTGTTGGCTCATTTTCGTTGGTGAGCCGTCATTTCGTTCATAATCCTTCCTATAACTCTTACTTTGCCCCATCTTGGAATTGTTCTTAATGCATACACCAAAAGTTTTGTCAAGAAGCCAGGCAAAACGGTTGTTTGGCGTCCTAAAGCTTTTAAGATTGGAACTCCAACTTGAGATGGGTTTATTGACATCGACATTTTCATATTTGCTCTTAAACTAAATCCACTTTTAACTGGTCCAGGTGCTGCTGCCAAAATATGCACGCCATGCGGTTTTAATTCTATAGCTAATCCTTCTGCCAATGTTTGAACATAAGCCTTTGTAGCTGCATAGTTTGCTAGGAACGGTGTGCCTTGAAACGCAACAATCGAACTCATTAAGATGATACCACCGCGTTTTTGTTTAACAAATTGTTGGCTGTAATAATGTGTCAAAGAAAGTAGGGCTTCGCAGTTAACTCTCAACATGTTAATTTCTGAATGAATTGAGCTGTCTATAAAGTTTCCGGAGGTACCGTAACCTGCTGATATTACTAATAGACCAACATTCAATCCTTTTGTGGCCGTAATAATTTTATCTATTCCTTCTGTTTCTGAAACATCGGATGCGACAATTTTAACTTCAATTGTTGAATTTGCTTTTAGGTGCTTTTCAACTTCTTGTAATTTGTCTAAATGTCGAGCATGAATAACAAGGTTTAAGCCTGATTCAGCTATTTGTGTGGCTAATTCAAGCCCAATTCCCGATGACGCACCTGTAACAATTGCCCATTCTCCATATTTGGTTTTGAGTCTATTTTTTTCACTATTTGATAGTTTCATTTTGTTGTTGCTTTGATTTGAAAAATGGTTTGCCTTGCACGGCTTGAATAGTATAAAACAGCTAGAAATCCTTACAAGATTGAAATAACAATTGTAGCTTTTGTGTTTTTAAGAAAATAAAAGAATAGTCAATACTTATTAAGCATGTTTATCACACATTTCTCTTGGTGTTCCAAACGAGAATTCCTCTGGACAAAATTTTATTATTTTTACAGTGTTATAGCTTAATATTTTTAAAGCACTTGGGTATTTACCATTTGCTGTAACATTTCTAGCCGCATGTCAAACCTGTTAAGCAAGCACTCATAAGTATTCTCAATGGGTTATCCTTGGTAGGTAGTCTTAAACGTTTTAAATATTTAACATTTGTCATAAGAAAAATAATATTTTGTCTTTAAATAGAAACTCTAGCTGAATTACAACCTCAAACTTGATTTTTAAAAAAGGCTTTGTTAAAAGAGTTTAAACCAAATTTAGTAACAATAAGCTTTTGAAAGTATTCGGAAATTAAAAATCAAACTTTATTCCTTGAGCCAAAGGCATTTCCTTACCATAATTAATGGTATTTGTTTGGCGGCACATGTATGCTTTCCAACTATCACTGCCAGATTCGCGGCCTCCACCAGTTTCTTTTTCACCTCCAAAAGCACCACCAATTTCGGCACCCGAAGTACCTATGTTAACATTGGCTATTCCACAGTCGCTTCCATTAGCACTAGTAAATAAATGGGCTTCTTGTAGATTATTGGTAAAAATCGCAGAACTCAAACCTTGTCTTACGTCGTTTTGCATGGCAATGGCCTCTTCAATTCTGCTGTATTTAAGTAAATACGCAATTGGAGCAAACGTTTCTTCCTGTACAATTTTATAGTGATTCTTAGCTTCTATCAAGGTTGGTAAAACATAACATCCCGATTCGTAACCTTTTCCAATTAATACTTTGTTGCCAAAAAGTACGCGTCCACCTTCGTTTTGGGCTTCTTGAATCGCAGCACTATAATAATCTACGGCCTGTTTATCAATTAACGGCCCCACGTGATTTGCTTGATCAAGCGGGTTGCCGATATTTAGTTGTTCGTAAATTTTAACAAGTTGAGATTTGAATTTTTCGTAAATGGAGTCATGAATAATTAAACGCCGGGTTGTTGTGCAACGCTGACCGGCAGTACCAACTGAACCAAAAACGGCAGCTTTTAATGCATTGTTCAAGTTTGCTTCCTCCGAGATAATTAGAGCATTATTTCCACCCAATTCAAGGATACATTTTCCAAGTCGGGCACCTACAAGTTGACCAACGCGCTTACCCATTCGGGTGCTACCGGTAGCTGAAATTAACTGAATTCGTTGGTCTTTAACCATTTTTTCGCCAATTCTAAAATCACCAATAACCAAGTTGAAAATACCTTCGGGCAAATTATTTTCAACCAGAACCGATTTAATTAACATGTGAACGGCAATAGCAGAAAGGGGCGTTTTTTCGGATGGCTTCCAAATGCAAACATCACCACAAACCGCTGCAATCATTGCGTTCCAACTCCAAACCGCCACTGGGAAATTAAATGCAGATATAATACCTACAATCCCTAAAGGGTGCCATTGTTCAATCATTTGGTGTTCGGGTCTTTCACTTGCGATTGTTAATCCGTAAATCTGACGTGAAATTCCAACTGCAAAATCACAAATGTCAATCATTTCTTGAACCTCACCGAGACCTTCCTGAAGACTTTTGCCCATTTCGTAGGACACTAAATGCCCTAAATCACTTTTATTTTCTCTGAATTTGTTGCCAATTTGTCTAACTATTTCGCCGCGTTTTGGAGCAGGTACATCTTGCCAATATTTAAAAGCCGAATGAGCAACCTTAGTAACCCGCTCGTATTCGGTGGTTGTAGCATAGGTAACAGACGCAATAAAGTTGCCATCAACCGGACTTTTTATCTCATGAACTTCCGATCCTATTGGCGTAATCCACTGGGTGCCGGTGCAAACACTTTCATTCAACGATTTTATACCGAGCTTTGTTAGTAAACTTTTAATTGCGATGTCTGACATATCTCAGATACAAATTTATAAAAATAAAGTGAATTGCAGCGATTTTTCTTCGTCATAAATCTCGAGTATGCGCTTTAAACATTAATTTCGCGACTTGTAAGTTGAAATTTTAAACCATGGATTTTGTAACGAATACCGACGCAATAATGGCGCTTTTGACCTTAACTTTTTTGGAAATCATCCTTGGAGTCGATAATATTATTTTTATTTCTATTGCTGCGAATAAGGTTGATCTAGCGCAAAGAAAAAAGGCTATCAATTGGGGTTTGTTTTTTGCAATGGCCTTGCGGATCATTTTATTGCTTGGAATTTCAGTAGTTATATCTGCCCAGAAACCTTTTTTTAGTTTTGAATGGTGGATTTTTGAAGGACATTTCTCCGGCCAAAGCCTTATTTTACTTTTTGGAGGAATTTTTCTGATTTACAAAAGCACCTCAGAAATTCATCATAAAATAGAAGGTGAGGAAAGTAAAAGCGAAGCTCAACGTGAAAAAAAACGAAAGCTAACCTTATCAAATGCCATTACCCAAATAATGTTAATAAATGTCGTGTTTTCAATCGATTCAATCCTTACTGCCATTGGCATGACAAATGGAATTGTGAATGCATTGCCAATTATGATTATTGCCGTGGTTCTTTCTATGATTATTATGATGCTCTTTGCAAGTCAAGTTTCAAATTTTGTGAATAAACATCCAACTGTTCAAATGCTCGGTCTTTCGTTTTTAATTCTAATAGGATTTATGCTTATACTAGAAGGAGGGCATTTGGCTGATTTTTCTGTTGCTGGCACTCATATCGGAGGAATTCCTAAGGGTTATCTATATTTCGCAATCGCCTTTAGTTTTGGTGTTGAATTATTAAATATGCGTCTGCGAAAAACTACCGATATCGATTTGAATGAGCCAAAAGAATAAACTATTTGATATTTGTGAAAATATTTTCCTTTTCGAAAACCTGAAACTAAACCAATGAGTGACAATAAATACAACGACGCCTTAAGTTATCACGCCGAAGGGCGACCTGGGAAAATTGAGGTAATCCCTACAAAACCTTATCAAACACAGCGTGATTTGAGTTTAGCTTACTCTCCGGGGGTAGCAGAACCATGTTTGAAGATTGCAGAAAATCCTGAAGATGTTTATAAGTATACTGCAAAAGGCAATTTAGTTGCTGTTATAACCAATGGTACAGCAGTTTTAGGACTTGGGGATATCGGTCCCGAAGCCGCTAAACCCGTTATGGAAGGTAAAGGACTTCTGTTTAAAATATTTGCAGATATTGATGTGTTCGATATTGAATTAAACTGTAAGACGGTAGATGAATTTGTGGCAGCAGTTAAGGCCATGGAGCCTACGTTCGGTGGCATAAATCTTGAGGACATTAAAGCACCTGAGTGTTTTGAAATTGAGCAACGCTTGAAAGAGGAGCTTTCTATTCCAATCATGCACGACGATCAGCATGGAACCGCCATTATTTCTGGTGCTGCTTTGCTTAACGCACTCGAAATTGTAAAAAAAGACATTGGCAGCATTAATATGGTCATTAATGGAGCTGGAGCCTCAGCTATTTCTTGTGGCAAACTCTTTGTGTCGCTTGGAGTAAATAAAAAAAATATTGTAATGCTCGACAGCAAAGGAGTTATCCGTGTTGATCGGAGCGATTTAGATGACAATAAACAATTTTTTGCTTCAGATCGAAAAATTGATACCTTGATTGAAGCCATGAAAAATGCGGATGTTTTTGTTGGTCTATCAAAAAGCGATATTCTTTCTCAAGATATGATTAAATCGATGGCTAAAGACCCTATCGTATTTGCCATGGCTAATCCTGATCCTGAAATAGAATATAACCTTGCCATCCAAGCGCGTGAAGATTTAATTATGGCAACAGGTCGAAGCGATCATCCTAATCAAGTAAATAATGTGCTTGGCTTTCCATTTATTTTTAGAGGCGCCCTCGATGTTAGAGCAACAACCATTAATGAAGCCATGAAACTTGCAGCTGTAAAAGCAATTGCCCAATTAGCTCATGAGCCCGTTTTAGAAATGGTAAATGTGGCTTACAATACACGAAACATGGCATTTGGCAGAAAGTATATTATTCCAAAACCCATTGATCCTCGTTTAATTTATACGGTTGCTCCGGCCGTGGCAAAAGCAGCAATGGAAAGCGGTGTGGCCAAAAAACCTATTACAGATTGGGAAGCCTATAGTGAAGAACTTAAAAGTCGTTTGGGATTGGATGAAAAATTCTTGTCACGTATTGCTATCCAAGCCCGTGAAACCCCAAAACGCGTGGTGTTTACCGAGGCAGATAATTATAAAATATTAAAAGCAGCTCAAATTTGCATCGAAGATGGCACAGCCATTCCCATTTTATTAGGTCAAAAAGGCAAAATCAATCAGCTTATCAAAGATAATAATTTGGTTTTTGAAGGCGTTCAAATTATTGATCCAGCAGAAGAACATGAAACCCGAAAACTATATGGTGAAAAACTATATGAAATGCGACAACGCAAAGGAATGACTCATTTTGATTGTGAAAAAGTAATGGTTCATCGCAATTATTATGGAACAATGATGGTTCAAAGTGGACATGCAGATGCCGTTATTTCCGGTCTTACTAAAAATTATCCGAGTACAATTCGTCCCGCTTTACAAGTAATGGGTACTAATCATGTAAGCAATGTAGTAGCCGGAATGTATATAATGCTTACCAAGCGTGGCCCATATTTTCTGTCAGACACCACGGTAAATATTAACCCAAGTTGGGAAGATTTGGTTGACATTACGGTTTTAACTTATGATAAAGTGAAAAAACTTCAGGTAGAACCAGTTATTGCCATGTTATCATACTCAAACTTTGGTTCAGCCGGTGGTGATGATGTTGAAAAGATTAGAAAGGCTATAGATTTTCTTCATAAGAATTATCCTCATATTTTGGTGGATGGAGATATTCAAGCTAATTATGCCATTAACACAGCCAAAAGAACAGAACATTTTCCGTTTAGTAAATTGGGTAAAAAACAAGTTAATACGTTTATTTTCCCTTGCTTGGCTTCTGGAAATATTGCGTATAAAATTATGCAAGAACTCGGTGGTTTCGAGGCAATAGGACCTGTGCTTATGGGATTGAATAAGTCTGTTCATGTGTTACAGTTAGGTAGTTCAGTTCGCGAAATCGTTCACATGGTAAATATTGCCGTAGTGGATGCTCAGGGCAATGAATAAAGTGATCGATGAAGAAGTCTATGAGCAGCGATCTTTTTTCACAACTTGTTACCGGCGACCGAGCAGCGCTTGCCAAAGCAATAACAATTATTGAAAGCCTCAGTTCACAACATATCGCTCAAGCCGATGAATTATTAACTCAAGCCATTCAAGCCAAAAAAAACTCCTTCCGAATTGGAGTTACCGGAGTTCCTGGGGTTGGCAAAAGCTCTTTTATCAATAGCTTTGGAAATTTGTTGGTAAAGGATTTTGGAAAACGATTGGCAGTTCTCGCTATCGATCCAAGCAGCAATCAAAGTTATGGCAGTATTTTGGGAGATAAGACCCGCATGGAAACCCTTTCTGTGCTTCCTGATGTATTTATCAGACCTACGCCAACAGGAGGTAATTTGGGTGGCGTGGCACGTAGAACTCGCGAAACCATTCTTTTATGTGAAGCAGCCGGATACGATACCATTTTAATTGAGACCGTGGGAGTAGGGCAAAGCGAATATGTAGCTGATAGTGTTTCAGATTGCTTACTTTTATTATTGCTTCCAAATGCCGGCGATGAACTTCAAGGGATAAAGCGCGGTATTATGGAACTAGCCGATATTGTGGTTTTAAATAAAATAGATATTACCGAAAAGCAAATTTTATTGCAAGCACAAACAGATATAAACAATGCCGTTCATTTGTTACCTGCGAGGCATGAGGGTTGGACTGTTCCGGTGCTTAAGCATGCCCTTAACAATCGAGAAGACGAAATCACAATTTGGCAATCACTACTCACATTTATTGAACACCAAAAAGCGAATGGTGCTTTTGAAGCAAAACGATTGTTGCAAAAGGAAGTTTGGTTGAAAGAAGTTGTTCGGGATAAATTGGAATCCTCCTTTTTTAATCATCCCGATTTAGATCGCAAAATTCAAAAAGCACTAGTTGATTTTTCTGAGGGAAATAAAGGGTTAGGTAAATTAGCCTCTGAACTTATTTTAAGCTGGAAACAGTCTTAAAATTGCGAAGTGAATTAACTTCTGTAGGTACTTAGAAATAAAAGATTAAAATTAGCTCATTTTTGCAATACTTTAAAGTCTTATGCTAAAAGGTATTTAAGCATAAAATCGCGGCAATTTATAACTTCAATCTTCGAAAAATAATAATCATTCAAATCTTCTGTTAAAATGCAGTCACAGTTGCTGTTAAGAGCACTATAATATTGCATTCCATCTTCAAAATCTTCAACAGATTTGTTATCCAAAGCCTTTTTTACATCGGATTCATTTATTGTGGTAATACGAATATTTTGCTGTAAAATTTCAATTTTTTGTTTTGCTCTTTTGGTACTGCATTTTTTTTGAGCAAAATAAAAAGCAATGCCTAGATTAAGAGGAGAGGTAAAAATTTCAAATCCCCTTGTATTTGCGATACTTAAAATACGTGCTGCATAATTGTATAAAGGATATTCATGATTCAGAACGGCAACTAGAATATTGGCATCTACGAAAAGCCTCATTTGCTGTAAAATTCCTTTTTAATAGCTTTGGAACTTGGGCTTTTCTTTTTGTATGAAGAAATAGGTTCAGAAACGCTGTTTACCCAATCAGAAACCGGAAAATCATCAAGTGAATAGGTGTTAGATGTAACCGCCTTAGTGAGCAGGAGTTCGGTAAGCCGTGAAAGACTTATGTTTCTTTCTGCGGCAAACTTTTTGGCCTTTTCTATAATTTCCTCATTGAAACTTAAAGTGAGCTTGATATCCATACAAATAAATTATACCACAAAAATAAAATAATTATACGTGTAAATAAAAGAAAACTTTTTTTAAGTTTATAACTTTATACAAATATTTTTCTGTTCTACGAAAAAGTTCATAGCATTCCAACCTCCTTCGCGGCCAACGCCACTTTGTTTAACGCCGCCAAAAGGAGTTCTTAAGTCGCGAAGCAACCAGCAGTTTATCCAAACAATTCCGCTTTCTATTTTGGCTGCAACTCGATGTGCTTTGCTTAAATTTTCAGTCCAAACCGAACATGCTAAACCGTAATTTGTGCTATTTGCTATTTTTAAAGCTTCGTCTTCAGTTTCGAAGGCTTGAATGGTAACTACAGGTCCAAAAATTTCTTCTTGATTGCAGCGGCAGTTAAAATCAAGGTCTTCAATAACTGTGGGTGCAATGTACCATCCATTTTCTAAACCTGTAGGTTGAATAGCTTCTCCACCGCAAAGAATTTTACCTCCTTCTTGAATAGCAAGTTCAATGTAACTTAGAATTTTATCGAAATGTGGTTTGCTAACAATGGCTCCAATTTTGGTTTCTTGCAACAAGGGATTTCCAACTGTTTGTTTTTTAACTTCTTCTAAAAATGCAGCTTTAAATTCTTCATAGATAGGCTTTTCAATTAATATTCGAGAACCACATAAACAAATTTCACCTTGGTTTAAAAAACTTGATCTAACGACTTCTTTAACTGTTTTTTCAAAATCGCAATCTGCGAAAATAAGGGTTGGATTTTTGCCGCCAAGTTCGAGAGATAATTTTTTGAACATTGGAGCTGCAACTGCGGCAATGTGTTTACCTGTGGCGGTTCCACCTGTAAATGAAATGGCTTTTATTTCCGGATGTGAAACAATGGCATTGCCAACTTTTGGGCCTAATCCATGAACAATATTTAACACGCCTTTTGGTAGTCCGGCCTGATTGCAAATTTCCCCCAATAAATAAGCAGTCATAGGAGTAATTTCACTGGGTTTGGCCACAACACAATTGCCTGCTGCCAAGGCCGGTGCAATTTTCCAACTAAATAAATATAGAGGTAAATTCCATGGACTTATGCAGCCTACAACACCAATAGGTGTTTTTGTAGTGTAATTTACCGCATGGTTTTCCATGACATGGCTCTCGCTGCTAAATTGCATGGCGGCTGTTGCAAAAAATCTGAAATTTTGTGCGGCTCGAGTCATTTCAGTTTTTGCAAGCCAATGAGGTTTCCCTTGGTCTATGCTTTCGGCAAGCGCCAATTCATCATTTTTAATATCAATAAGCTCAGCAATTCGATTGAGGATTTTAAATTTAAATTCAGGAGATGATTTTTTCCAAGCATCAAATGCATCTTTTGCAGCCAGGTAGGCCAGTTCAACATCGCGCTCATCCGAATCTGGAATCAAGGAATAAATTTCACCCTTGGCTGGGTTATAATTGTCAATAAATTGTCCGCTTTCAGGACTTATTTCCACACCATTTATAAAATTAAAAATTGTTTGCATAGGATACGTTTAATGTTAAATCTTGCGTCAAAACAAATGAAATTCAAAACTACGAGCAAAATTTTAGAAATATTTTTTTCTTATTCAGATTATTCTAATATCATTGCCAAAATAATAATATACCCTGACAAAGAAAATTAACATAGCCATTGATGGCCATTCGAGTTGCGGCAAAGGCACAGTGGCAAAGCACTTGGCAAAGGCTTTGGGCTATGTGTTTATTGATAGCGGAGCCATGTATCGCGCTGTTACACTTTACTTATTGCGCAATAAAATTTCACTTGAAGAAGTTAAAAAGGATCCTTCAATTCTTGATAAAATAAAAATTTCCTTCAAATTTAATGATATGAGTGATTTTTTTGAAACTTACATGAATGACAAATACATTGAAAGTGACATACGATCTATGGAAGTAGCAAATTTTGTGAGTGAGGTGAGTACAATTAAAGAAGTTAGAGATTTTTTAGTAAAGCAACAGCAAGAGTTTAGCAAACTTAAAGGGGTGGTAATGGATGGAAGAGATATTGGAACCAAAGTAATGCCCGATGCTGAATTAAAACTATTCATGACGGCCGATCCCATAGTAAGAGCGCGCCGACGCTACGAAGAACTCCTTCAAAAGCAAAAGCCTGTAACCTTTAAAGAGGTGCTTGAAAATATAAATAAACGAGATCTAATTGATAGTACGCGAACCGAAAGTCCTCTAACTAAAGCTGCTGATGCCATTATTTTAGATAATACCAATATGAGCAAAGAGGAACAATCACGCGTGGCACTAACTTGGGCCAAAGGTGTAATTGCTGTTTCATAATTAATTTTTTTTTGCTAACCAACTTTTTGCACAGAATCTGTGTCTTATTTTACAAACAGCCAAATTTTTAAAGTTTCTTAGATGGAAGTCTTAAATAATTTGTCATGTTTTAAGATTTGTTAGGCTTCTTAAAAGATAAAACTCAAAATAAATCATATATAAAATTTTTATCGGTTATCCTCTCGTATACGCTATTGTCTGCTATCTTTCTTTCGTCATGTGATAAAGAACCTGAAACGGTTTATAAATATGATCCTAAGGTTATTACTTATAATAATCTTAAAAAATGTCTGATTTTGTTAAGAAATACGAAACAAAGTTTCAGAATTTTACAATTGATGGCGCTAATGGTGGCGTTATTACAAGTTTAAACGGAGTGAAATATTATATTGAGCCGTATGCTTTTACAGAAACTAATGGCACCCCAGTAACCGGACCGGTAGCAATTAGTATTAAAGAAATATTTAAAGCATCTGATATGGTTCTTTCTGATAAACCTACCTTAACAACAACTGGAGGAGTTTTGGAATCATTTGGTGAGTTTTTTGTGAAAGCTGAGCAAAATAACAAAAGGCTGATTCTTAGGCTAGATTCAGGACAAATAAACAATGCGATTCAAATAGCTATGAGAAACCCTGGTAAAAACTTGCAAAATATTACATTGTGGGAAGGGGATACAACAATTTCGTTTACACAAAGTGGCCATAATTTCGAGAATGTTTATGTTACAAAGACAACCACTATTCCTTTATTAAAGGGTATGGATTGGAAAGAATTATTAGGCAAATCGGCAAATGCTAATCCGGATACCATTCGTTTTTCACTTCCCGAATTATTTAAATAGGCCAATTGCGATATTCTTGGCGGTGCTCCATCCGGCTTAACAACAGTACTATGTTATTTCGAAGACCATTTTAACCTTTCAACCGGAGGCGGTTATCGGGATATTCAAGGAAGTATGTGTTTTTTTAAGCCCGAAAACAAGAGTACTGCAGTTAAACTTTATAACACAATTTTTGATGCCCCGGCTGGCAAAGACGGATTCTTAAGTTATCAAAACTCCATGCCAATTGGAATGAAAGGAACGTTTATTGTAATTTCTGTTGTAGATGAGAAATTTTATATGCAGACAAAAACTGTTACGATTGATGCACCCGCAGCAGGAAAAAATTATGTTGTCTATAGTTTTCAGTTAAGTGAAGTAACGGAAGCACAACTACTTGCAGCAATTAAAGGCTTGAATTGATAATAGAGGTTTAGTATTTTCTTAATTGGGTGACTAATATTTAGTTAGCCTATTTTAGTTTTTGACAATTTGTTAGAACAAAGTTGTCAAAGGATTTCGGTTCTTTTCCAGTAACAATTTTCACCCATTGACTTGTTTTTGGCGTTTTTTGAAATCTTGGGAAATAATGAAGCATTATCATTACTAAAATAAGCATTGAAGGCATATTTTCCTTTCGTTTAACAAAGTAAAATTGAAGCAAATTAGGCGATACAAATTTTATGGTCTTTCCGACTCCAAGACTGATTTTTTCGGCCATTTCAGAAAAGGTCAATGTTTCATTATTAGTTAAATCATAACTTTTATTGATATGTTTTTGCGGTTCAATTAGCACTCTGGCTGCCACGGAACCAATATCTTCTGCGTCTATTACTGTGAATTTTGCTTGTCCTGCTGGCAAATAAATTCTATGATTATTCACTAAATCATTACGTAAAGTTGTAGTGAAATTCTGCATAAAATAGGCAGGTCGTAAAAATGTGTATGGAATTTTACTGTCAACAATTAATTTTTCTATTTTATGATGCGGTATAATTTTACTATTCTCAACACCTTGCACTGATAAAAAGACAATGTGCTTTATTGAAGATTTCTTTGCCGTTTCAATAAGTGGTCCAAAATATTTTTTTACGTCTGAAATTTGTGGTGGTCGAAGCAAAAAAAGTATATCAATATTTTGAAAAGCAGGTAAGAATGTATCAATATTTGTAAAATCAAATTTGACACACTTTACTTTGAAATTTGTTAATTTATTTTTTTCAGAAAGAGTATCTCTAGCACCTGCGAATATCTCTAATTGATGTTCAATTTTGTCCAAAGCTGATATTACTTCAATTCCAACATTTCCAGTAGCCCCTGTTATTAAAACTTTTATCATATTATTGAAGTTAAAATTGTTTCATGTTTCGTTTCTGTTAGGGCGTTCCAGGTTTCTTCTGAAAAATTTAGGACGAAGGTAAAGCGAAAAAAATCGTAATTATTTTTTTTGTTTCTAAAAGAATTGTTTTAAATAATTTAAGTTTTAACTTATTTCAGAATTTGTCACTAGCAGAATTGCTAATTAAATGTTCGTTAAAGAAATTACTATGTTAGCAATGCCCCAATAGCATGTAGATAATTACAAAAACTAGGATAGTGCCGATACAGCCACCTCCTAATTTTGCTGCTCCGTAACCTGCGAAAATTGTTTTAAAAAAATTGTTCATAGGTTTAAATTTCTTGGTTTTAGACAGTTATTAGTATTCATGTTTTCTTGCATTATACAGCAATTATTTTGGTAGTTTGTGTTTGTGAACATTACAAAGGTGCGCAACTTAGTATTTAAAAATTTGTAATATTCAGAAAATTATTTACATGATTATCACATGCTCTTGAATAAGAAATTAGTTTAAAATATTTCTGTATAGCTTCTTATTTCTTTAAAAGTTTCGCTATCTCTCCAGCTTATAACGGGGGCTGAAATAATTTATAAATCGAATCATCAAACTCTACCGATTCAAGAATAGATTTAATAAAACAAAGCGTTGATACAATGTAGTTGCATTCGCATTAAAATCTACTTCAAAAATATTGTGAAACGGGTGAACTATGTTGCAATAGTAAATCCATGCACTTTTCGGTAATTTCTTCACGCATGTGCCTGTAATCTTGCCGATAAGATGTTTTTACAGACTGCACTTCAAGTTTTACATCCCCACATTTTGTTTTTTCGCATCTAAAACATCAATAGTTAAAGTGCCTAAATAAATGTTTGGTGAAAACGACCTGATTAATCATTTACTTTTGATTGACTAACAATTATAAAATTAAATTTGTCAAAACTGAAACAAACTCACCAATAACTCTAATGCCTGCTGCATTTAGGTAATTAATGATAATATTTTTGGTAACTGAATAAGGATGATTCGAAACAAATGTAGATGTAAATAAAAGAGTTCCCGTTGAGAATTTCAACGCGATAAAACAGAATTATCCTACACTGTATTTGTCACAAAGGAACTTGTCAATGATTATCAAAGACAACACGAGCTGTACGATGGGAGACTATCACGTATGGTTCTGTGAGAGGCTTGTGGGTGAAACCCCCGCTTGCCTACTCGGCGAAGGTGGCGATTTTCACCATCCCGATAGTTATCGGGATTTATGCGGAATACCAATGTTTGATTAACCACAAATCTGTATGCGGACCAGTGAACCGCTCTAGTCTTAAACGAGACCAAACCGCTGTTATCTGCTGGCGTTCTTTCGCCCAACAAATTGTTATATGTCTAGAGTTTCACCAATTCCAAAATTTTGCTGTACAATATTTTTTCATCAAGAGGTTTAGAAGCATAATCGTTCATCCCTACTGCCTTACATTTTTCTAAATCAACGGTTGTTACATCGGCTGTTAAT
>Ga0105048_10000400_pt1 | contig 65357 bp, 59 predicted proteins | sample MAT05_FD_78382 | JGI IMG/M metagenome (GOLD analysis project Ga0105048, IMG submission 78382) | Freshwater microbial communities from Lake Fryxell liftoff mats and glacier meltwater in Antarctica - MAT-05 | ecosystem: Environmental > Aquatic > Freshwater > Ice > Liftoff microbial mat | place... | reverse complement strand
GGCAAGAGCGGCAAGAGCGGCAAGAGCGCCTGCGCCATGCAGTCGAGGACGGAGAACGCGGGCCGATTTCATTTTACGATTCATCTCAGGTGCGTCCTTCACGGAGCGAGCAGCAGCCGATGCGAAAGAGCTTGGTCGGCCTCGACGCAGAACTTGCGAAACTCGGCGTAGTCGGCAGGCTTGACGCGATCGACCGTCAGAGCCAAACGGCTCTTCACGAACACTTTTCGGCCACGCTCTTCGAACTGGATGCTGAAGCTACCGAATCGCGTGGTCTTCTCGACGTTGGGCGGCGAGGCCTCGACGCGCAGGCCCTGCGGCAAGCTCACTTCGATCGACTCCTCGCGCGTAGAAAAACCCGTCAACATCACGTCCTGTTCGCGACGTGACAGCGACGCGTATTGCGAGGTGAGCCGCGTGCCCAGCGTCACCGGCAGGCTGAGTCGCTCGCCTTCTTTGCGTGCCAATTGAGGTGCCCTGCCCCGCAGATCGAGCAGGACGGGAACTTCGTGGTCGGCCAAGTCCGAAGTCTTGATGCCGCCGGGATCGATCTCGAGACCGGGGAACTCGTGCCCGAGGTCTTGGGCTACACGCTCGCGGCGCGTGCCTTCGGCCTCGTAGCGACTGCGCCAGCTCGACGCGGCCTGACCCCGCGTCTCGTAGCCGAGGGCCAGCTTTGCGCTGCCGTCGATCGACAGCTCGATGTTCAGCTGGCGGCTGATGACGTTCTTGGTCGAGTCACCGGTAGGCAGCCGAACCGGCTTGGCTTTCCCGTCCTGGACGAGCAACGCCATCGCCCCTTGGTCCATCGTCGGTAGTTCGAACGTGCCCGTGTATTCGGCCGTCCCGTCGAGGTAGAGGTCGAGCGACGGCACGTAGGCGATGGCGTGGTCGAACGGCGCCAGGCTTGGCAATTTCGAGTGAAAATCGCCGCGCATACCCGTACGAACGATCACGAGTTGAGCGTCGATGCCGAGCTCGCGCAGCAATGTGACGATCACCGTCGCCTTGTCTTTGCAGTCGCCCCAGCCGCGCGCGACCGTCTGCACACAGCGGCGGGGCTTGAAGCCATAGATGCCGAATTCGAGCGCGACGTAACGGGTGTTCTTCACGACCCAACCGTAGACGGCCTGAACCTTCTCGACGTCGGTCTTGGCGTTCTTGGTAACGTCGCGCGCCAGCTTGCGTGTCTCGCCGTCGAGATCCAGCTGCTCTTTGACCAAACCCCAGTACCAAGCGCCCAGCGCGTCCCAACTGGGGTAGGTGGAGACGTGGATGAAACCGAGCAGCTCGGACCACGGCGGCATGTTCGGCTCGGGCACGATCGGCTTCACTTCGGGCGAAAAGAAGCGATACACGCGTTGGTCCCCGCTCTCGGTCGTCGATTGCGTGAGGTTTTGGACCTGGGCGTCGATGTAGAATTTTCGACTCTTGGGCGTGACCAGGACGTACTCGGCGTCGAACACCGGCTCGTCGTTCTGCAGGTAGACGACTTCACCGAAGTAGTCCGAAAATTCGTTGCGTGGCGTGACGTCGTCGATGCGGTAGCGAGCCTCGACCACGTCCCCCGGCTCGAGGCGTGGAAACTGAACGTAAAAGGTGCGCGCCGAGGTGTACATCGACACCGACGGATCGTCGGCCGCCCCCTCGCCGCTTTCGATCGCCTCGTCGACACTGCCGTCGGCGCGGAAAACGCGCGCGCCTTTGAGCTGCACGGTCTGGCGGTCTGCTTGGTACTGAAATGCGTACTGGCGCGACAAGGCCGCTGCCGAGTCGGTCAAAGGCTGAAAGACGACCTGGCGAAACTGGCTCGAAAGGCCGTTTTCGTAAACGGTCGTGACCGTCAGGTCGCGCAGCGTGCGACGGGGTAGGCCCGCGGCCGGCGCGTGGCGGCGCTCCAAGAATTTCTCCGGCGCCATCGCGTACTTCTCGTCGGCGGGCTGCTCCGGCGGCTCGATGTGATCGAGGTATTGGCGAACGTCGACCTCTTGCGGGCGGAGGCGCAGTACTTCCTGGAGCAGCGCGAGTTGTTCTTCGCGCTTGCCCGCGCGACCGCGCAAATCCGCCAAGCTCCGCAGCGTGCCGATGTCTTCGGGTGCGATGGCTCGCGCCTGTTCGAGATCGAGCACAGCACGTTCTTCTTGACCGAGTGAACGATGCACGCGCGAGCCAACTTGGTAGCCCCAGAGATTCTGCGGATCGGAGGCGACCAAGCGGTGGAGCCAGTGTCCAGCCGCCTGGGAGTTCCTGCGCGCAAGCGACAGTTCGAGCCGGCTGGCCAAGAACGAGCCGTCGTCGAAACGCCGGGCCGCGTAGCGCTCTTCGGCTTCGACCGCCTGCTCGGACAGACCGAGCGAACTGCGCTGCGAGGCGACCATGTTGGCGAGCAGAACCGAGTGAGGTCGCCGCTCGAACGCCTCCTCGAGCGTCGCCAGGGCCGAGCGCCGCAGGCCGGCCGCGTTGTTGAGTTCGACACGGCCCCGCAGCGCCACGAGATGATCCGGAACGCGCGCCAACACTTGATCGTAGAGCGCGAAGGCCTCGCGCGGATTCGGTCCGGTCCGCTGCAAAAAGGCGCGCGCCAAAAGCACGTCGATATCGTCATCACCCGCTTTTTTGGCAGCCTGATCGATGTAGCGTCGGCCCGCGTTCCGGTCTTCAGCAAGCGAGGCCGCCAAGAGCAGGCGGCGGGAAGTCGGTTGTTTTTCCACGGCGCGCTCGGCCAGATCGCGGGCCTGATGCGTGGCAACGTCGTCGCCTGCAGTCAATACGAGGTAACGGGCTGCCTCTTCGAGTTCGGCCGCGCCGGTGGTCTTCTTCTCGATGCGGCCGAGCACCTCGTCGAGCGGACCCATGATCCCTTTGGGATGCGGGGGCAAGGCTGGCTTGCTGTCGACGACTTTCTTGACCAACGGCTCGGCGAGCGCGCTGGTGACCACGTCGGCACGGGCGCGCAGACTCGAGTCGGGACGACCCTTGTCATCGGCCAAGCGCACGCTGAACACGGGCGCCTCTTCGGCCCCGCAGACCTTGACCGTCAGGCGATTTTGCCCCGGCAAGAGGCGCAGCGTCACGCCTTGGCGCGCGACGTCGAAGCCACGGTAAGCGCGCTCCTCGAGGACCGTTTGGCCGTTGAAAACGAGTCGATAAGCACCAGAAGCGCCCACCCAGGCCGTGATGTTGCGCGGCTTGTCCGAGCCCTCGACGAAGGTCGTGGCAAAACCGCAGATGTGGGTTTGAGGCCGGAACACGGCTCCCAGATCGACCCAGCCGAAGGGAAACACTTCCGGAAGGCGACGCCAACGAACCGGACGCTCCTTGCCCGAGTACGCTCGACCTCCGACGACGGCAGTCCCCGCCTCGCGGTCGGGCACGTCTTCGCGCAACAGCCCAGCCTTGCCTTCGTTGTCGAACGGACCGAGTACTAGCCACTGGTCGATGAACCCGAGTTCGGTGAAGGCTCGCTCGGCCGAAGCCAAGTCGCCGCGGCGAATTCGCGCATAGGCCGAAAGCACGCCGGCGTAAGCGCGCACGGGCTGGGAGTGTGCCTCGCTGTTTCGGGCCAGCTCCAGGGCGGCTTCGACACGGCGCGGATCGGCGTTCTCCCAGTGATCCCAGATCTCACGAAGAGCCACGTAAGCGTCCAGCCCCCGTGCTTTCTCGAACGCGAGTTGATCCTCGACGAGCTCGTCCTCCGGCGCGAGGGGCTCGGACGCGGTACGAGAGCTGGCCACGCCGGCGGTCAGGACCCCTGCCACGCACAGAAGCCCGGTCCAGACACGCAGCGAACGACGCGGTCCGCGGATCGGGCCGCATCCCTGGCCACCTGTCGTGTCTCGGTTCCCCTGATCTACCCACACTCGTCGATTGTTCTTCACGGCAGCCGGGGCCTTATAGCGCAAGAAGGCCGATGTCCCTGCTTCTCGCCCGAACAGCAACACCGGAACCAGCCGCGAGCGAAGACGCTCAGCTCGGGGTTGCTGGACCGAGCGCCCTCATACTAAAAGCGAGAGCTGTGTTTTGGGGAGTTCGTGTCCCCGGCGCACAAAGTTTCCCGTACTGCACCGCCCGCCGCGACACTGTGAAAAAGCGCGGGCTCCAAGAGCTGACGACCCATGTGGGGAGCGTCACTCGAGGACAGGACGAGGGGCTCAGCGGAGGCAAAAATGGCGAACCCGCAGATGGTGATGTACGAAGAGGAGTTCCATCAGATCCAAGGGGTCGTCGACCGCTTGGTTCGAGAGGCGAACGCCAAGGTCGTATTCATCATCGACAAGAATGGTCAACTCATCGCTGCGAGCGGTGAGGTGGAAGAAATCGACACCACGTCGCTGGCGTCTCTGACGGCGGGCAATATCGCCGCCACTGGAGGGATAGCCAAACTGCTGCGCGAGAACGAGTTCGCCACGCAGTTCCACGAAGGTGAAAACCAAAACATTCACATCCAGCTCGTGGGAAACCGCGTGATTTTGGTGGTGATTTTCGATGCCAAGTCGAGCTTGGGCCTGGTCCGCCTGCGGGTCCGCAAGGCGACCGACGAGCTCATCAAGATCTTCGAGGCGCTCCTCAACAAGGTCGTTGCGCCTGGCGGCGATTCGCCGTTCGCCGAGATCACCGACGACGACATCGACAGCCTTTTCAACGACTGAGGACCCCGAGCGTATGAGCTTCATCAACTACATGGCTCGGGAGATCAACTGCAAGATCGTTTACTACGGTCCGGGTCTCTGCGGCAAAACCACGAATCTGCAGCACATCTACGAGCGAACCAATCCCGACGCCAAGGGCAAGATGATCAGCTTGGCGACGGAGACCGAGCGCACGCTGTTCTTCGACTTCTTGCCGCTTTCGCTGGGCGAGATTCGCGGCTTCAAGACGCGGTTCCATCTCTACACTGTGCCGGGTCAGGTTTTTTACGACGCGAGCCGCAAGCTGATCCTCAAGGGCGTCGACGGCGTGATCTTCGTGGCCGACAGTCAATTCGAGCGCCTCGAAGCCAATCAGGAAAGCCTCGACAACTTGCGCGACAACCTGGCCGAGCAAGGTTACGATCTCGCCAAACTGCCCTTCGTCATTCAGTACAACAAGCGCGACCTGCCGAACGTCGTCGATCTGCACGAGCTGCGTGAAATTTTGAATCCCATGGGCGTGCCCGACTTCCAGGCCAATGCCCGAACTGGCGAGGGCGTATTCGAGACCCTGAAAGCGGTCAGCAAGTTGGTCCTCACAGAGCTCAAGAAGGGCCAAGGCGGCTGAGGAAAGGCGCTGGGAGCAGGGCAGGAGCGGTCCATGAAGAACGCAAAGCCCGACCCCAGCAAGCTCGAGGAAGCCAGCCTCCGCGAGGCTGCTCTCTCCTACCTCGACCGCTACGACGCCTCGGTCGCTACGACGCCTCGGTCGCACAGCTCCGCAGCGTGCTCCTGAGGCGCGTCGCCAAGTACGGCAAGCCCGACGGAGAAGAAGCAGCAGCTTGCACCACGCCGCGCCCCTCGGCGCGTTCGACTGGTCTTCGCTCAACGCCAAAGGCGAGCTACTTCCTGCTCTTCATCGAAGCGTTGGCGCCTTCGACGGTCCTTTCGATGCGAGCGCGCACTTCGGCGTAGTCGGCCTCCAGCTTCTTGCGGTCGACGTAGGCCTGCTTTCGCGTCGTGGCTGTCGTGCCGTAAAGCTTCACCGGCGCATCCGCTTTCTGCGCGTCGGAAGCCCCTACCGAGCCTGGCCCATTTTCTTGCGCCAGCTTCTCGTAGGCCTGCCAGGCTTCGACGGCTCGTTCGGGTGGAGCTCGGCCCTCACGTGAAAGCGCTGAGAGGAAAGCCACGCGCGCCCGAATGCCCGAATCGCCATTGGCGAAACGAGCGGCAGCGGCGAGCGCGCCTTCGGCTTCGGCGAACTGGCCTTTTTGGAGCAGCACTTCGGCGATGCGCAGATGACCGACGGGCTGCGACGGCGCCACGGTCAGGCCGCTCTGGTACTCGCGCAGCGCGCCGTCGAAATCGCGCGCTTGGTAGAGCCGGTCTCCGCGCAAGATCGCCTCGGCGAAGGGCGAGATGCCTCGTACTCCTGCCGGATCGCGGCGCGGTCCAGCGCCCAGCTGCACCGCTGCACTCGACGGCGCCGCCGGCGTCGGAGCCCCCGCCGCTATTTGCGTCGTGACGCGCACGGGGGTTTCGGCGAAAGCCGTCCCCACGCCCATAGCGAGTAGCGCGCCGCACAGGGCCCCAGCCGAACGCGTTTTCATCGTCACAAACTACGGTTGCGCGGGGTCGGCTGGCAACCCGAAGAAGTCGGCCGCCAATGGTACGCCGGAAGGAAACGAGTGCGGCCCTTGTTTCGGTGCCGAGGCGAGCTAAGGATGCGTCTTCTCCACCGATGCGCGCCCGTCGCCGCAGCCTCCACGCCTCGTCGTTGCTTCAACCCGCAGCGATTGGAGCGACCTTTACCCGGGCGATTCTGTCCGCAGGCTGCGACCGAGCTGGGGCTTCTGACACGCGCGACGCGGTGCCGGCCACGAATTCGGCTCCGACGGCGCCACCCGCACAGCCCCCCGGTCCCTGGTTTTCGGGTGTTTGGCAGGCGGAGCTGTCCCTTGCGCCCCAACCCACCGTGAACGAGAGCGACCGGATTGCGCAGAACAAGCTGGCCGGCAGGACACCCAAGACAACCCAGACCACCGTGGCCGACGGCGGCGTTCCGCCGATCGCGGCCCGATTGAACGTGACGGTCGCCGCCGATGGACACGTCCAGGGAGCTCTCACCGGCGGCTTCGATGCCGCGATCGTCGGTGCCTTGCCGGACGAGACGAAGCGACTCGCCGTCCACGGCGCGGATCTGGATGGGGTCGCACCCGCAGCCGGGCGAGAGGCCAAGCCATGAAGAGCCTGTCGGTGCTACTCGACCTCTCGGTGTTGGCGACTTCGACCACCTCTCGCGGCATCGGCCGCTACGCGAGCGAGTTGGCTGTCGCTCTGCATCGCCAAACCCGAGGCAATGCGGAACTGCGGATCCTGGGGCTCGTTTCCTTGCCCTTATGGGGGCAGCCGCGTGTCAGCGAGGATATCCCCGCAGTGCTGGAGGAATTGCGGACGCGTCAGAGTCGCCAAGGCAAAAGCTCCTGGGCTTCACGTGTTCGGCTGTCGCTCGCTCGCGCAGCGGTGAGCACCCAGGCCGACGTCGTGCACAGCCTGGATCCGGCCGCAACTCCTCTGGTCGCTCTCGGTTGTCCGCGCGTGGTCACCTGTCACCACGTCGACTCGCGCTTGTCCACCGAGGCCTGGCACGGCGCGGGTGCCCAACACAGTCGCACCGAGCGCAGACGCTTCGCGCGGGCCGACCGTGTCGTGGCCATCAGTCGCGCCACGGCTCAAGAATTGATCGCGCGCCTGGACGTGCCGCGCGAGAAGATCAGCGTCGTCCACAACGGGGCCGATCTCGAGCGCTGGTCGAGCGCGCCGCGCAGTGACGACGGGGCTCGGTTGTCCGCGCTTGGCTTGGTCGGAACCCGCTTCTTGCTGTGCGTCGGCGCGGCGGATGCGCGCAAGAACGTCGCGGGCGTGCTTCAGGGTTTGGCCCGCGCTCGCAAATTGAGCGGGCAAAACAACTTGATGTTGGTTTGGGCGGGGCGGCTCGAAAAGGGCGCTCACACCGAGCTCGACGAGCAGGCCAAGAAGAGCGGCATCCCCGGGTCCGTCGTCAAGTTGGGCTACGTGCCCGACGGCGACCTCGCGGCGCTCTATCGCAGCGCCGTGGCTTTGGTCTTCACGTCGCGACGAGAAGGTTTCGGCTACCCGGTTGTCGAAGCCATGGCTTGTGGCTGCCCCGTCATCACCTCGAATCGCTCGAGCATGATCGAAATCGCGGCCGAAGCGGCGCTGACGGTCGATCCCGACGATGCCGAGGCCATTGCCGATGCCATCGTGCTCTTGGCCGACGACAACGCCGAACGCCGACGTCTGGCCAAGAGCGGACCCGAACGAGCCACTGCCTTCTCCGCCCCAAAAATGGCTCACGAGACCCTCGCTGTGTATCAGCAGACTGTGGTCGAACAGCCGGCGCCGGCTTCGTCGCCGGCTTCGTCGAAGCGCGCACCCGAATGACTCCCGACGAACTCCAAGCGCTCCGCGCGCGTTTCAATCACGAAACCGAACGCATCGCTCGCGCAGCGCTCGCAGTCGGCCGCGATCCCGCGTCCGTACGGCTGCTGGCCGTCTCGAAGTTCCAGCCCATCGAGGCCATCCGCGCGGCCTACGCCTGGGGTCAGCGCGACTTCGGCGAAAACTACGTGCAAGAGTTGGTCGGCAAGGCGGAAGCTCTAGTCGACTTGCCCGAGTTGCGTTGGCACCTGATCGGTCATCTGCAGTCGAACAAGGCCAAGACGGTCGTCGGGCTGGTCGAATCGATCCAGACGGTTTCGAGCGTCAAGCTGGCGCGTGAACTCGGTGCCCGCGTGCGCGAGCGACGCGCACCCGATCAAGGTCCCCTCGGTGTCTTCATCGAGCTCGATCTGGCAGGCGAAGCCAACAAGAGCGGTGCGCCCCCCGAACTGCTGACCGAATTGCTCGGCGCCATCGAGCAAGAAGCCGGGCTCGCGCTCCGCGGCTTGATGACCATTCCACCGGCCTGCGAAAATCCCCAGGAAGCCCGACCGTATTTCGAAAGGCTTGCCGCGCTGCGCGACGCGCACGGCGGTATTGCGCGCCTGCCCGAACTGAGCATGGGCATGAGCCACGACGCCGAGCAGGCCATTCTTGCCGGAGCGACCTGGGTGCGCATCGGTACGGCGCTGTTCGGGTCACGACCCGCGACCAAAGCTTGAGTTCCGTTTGCGCGCAGGGCAGAGGCGCCGCACAGTTGTCAGCCGTGGCCAAGAAGGACACTTTCAGCGATGCACCGACACTGCTCGAGCACGCCAGCGCGCACGGCAAGACCAGTGGCGGTGGTCGCCCGCCGCTGGCCGATCGCATGCGCCCCGAAAGCCTCGACGAGATCGCTGGTCAATCGCAGCTGTTGGGGCCCCGAGGATTCTTGCGCAAGGCCATCGAATCCGATCGTCTGCCGAGCCTGATTTTTTGGGGACCGCCCGGCGTCGGCAAGACGACGCTGGCGAGAGTCATTGCAGGTAGCACTCGTCGAAAATTCGTGCCGTTTTCGGCTGTTTTAGGTGGCGTTCCCGAGCTGCGCGTCATCCTGAAACAGGCCGACGAAGACCGCCGATTTCGCGGCTTGTCCACGATCCTGTTCGTCGACGAAATTCACCGCTTCAACAAGGCGCAGCAGGACGCTTTTCTCCCGCACGTCGAGAGCGGAACGATCACCCTGATTGGCGCCACGACCGAGAACCCCTCGTTCGCCGTCAATGCCGCGGTGCTCAGTCGCGCCAAGGTGCTGCGCCTCGAAGCACTCGAACCCGACGATCTGTTCGTCTTGCTTCGCCGGGCGCTCGCTGACGCGAAGCGCGGGCTGGGTGAACTCGGAGTTGGCGCGGACGACGAGGCCCTGCGCGCACTGGCACGTGCTGCACGCGGCGATGCGCGACGCGCCCTCGGCTTGCTGGAAACCGCCGCCGAAGTCTTGGTCCAAAAGGACGCCGGAGGCGAACTCCTTCTGACAAGCGAGCGGCTCGGCGACTTGCTCGACGAAAAGACGCTGCTTTACGACAAGAGCGGCGAGGAGCACTACAACGTCTCGAGCGCGCTCATCAAGAGCCTGCGTGGCAGCGATCCCGACGCCGCCATCTACTACCTGCTGCGCATGCTCGAGGCGGGAGACGACCCGCTGTTCTTGTTGAGGCGCTTGATCATCTTCGCGAGCGAAGACGTCGGCAACGCCGATCCGCGCGCGCTGCAGGTAGCCGTCGCCGCCGACGATGCTTTCCGCCGCCTCGGCATGCCCGAGGGCATGTACCCAATCGCTCACGCTTGCCTGTATTTGGCAAGCTGTCCAAAGTCGGGCGCCGTCGGCAAAGCTTGGCACGAGGCGCAACGCGTCGTGCGCGAGCGCGGCGCGTTGCCGGTGCCGAAGAAGTTGCGCAATCCGGTTACCTCGCTGATGCAGCACGAGAGCTACGGTCAGGGCTACCAGTACGCCCACGATTTCGTCGAAGGCTTCGCGCCCGGCGAGACGTATCTGCCCGACGAACTCGTGGGCATGCGCTTCTACCAGCCGACCGACCACGGCTTGGAGAAGGCCATCGCCGAGCGCTTGGAGCGCATCCAAAACGCTCGAAAACCCCGCGAATGAAGGCGTTCAACCTTCGAGTTCGACGGCGCCGATGAACGGCAAATTGCGGTGGCGCTGCGCCCAGTCGAGCCCGTAGCCGACGACGAACTCTCGATCGACCTGAAAGCCGACATAGTCGGGTTGCACCGGCGACTTGCCCGAAGGCTTCTCGAGCAGCGCGCACACCTTGAGCGCTGCAGGTCGCCTGGCTGCCAGAATTTGCAGAAGGTAGGCAAGCGTGAGCCCGGTGTCGACGATGTCTTCGACCAGGACCACGCGATGACCTTCGATCGGTCGCGTCAGATCGTGAGTGATCTGCACGACACCGCTCGACGCCATGGCGTCGCCATAGCTGGCCACGCCCAAGAACTCGAGATTCACGGGACCCTCGATGGCACGCGCGAGATCAGCGGTGAAGATGAAGCTGCCCTTGAGAACGCACAGCAGAGTGATCTCGCCGGGTCCCAGATCCGCACGGATGCTCGCGCCTAGCTCGCGCACCCTTTCGGCGATCTGCGCCGCGGTAATCAGCGGTCGCACCACCGCGTTGTCGGAAGGATGCCGGATAGTCATGGGTAAAAGATTGGTGGAGCTTTGTTTCGGCAACAAGCGGCCGAGTGCGGTTCAATCCCGCTCACAAAGTTGTGTCCTACCCCGAATTACACAGGCACGGTGTAGCTTCCGGCGCCGTGTGGGGTTCAATGCTTCGTCTGCGTCGGGGTTCAACGTGGCGCCGAGAAAGCCCAAAGTTCCGCAACGTTGCCGTCTGTTCGGAACGTGATCGAACCTGACCGATCGGTGCGCAGCACGCCGGCGCCACTGGCGCTCAAGCGGTCGAGCGTGATCTGCCGCGGATGGTCGAAGCGGTTGCGCACGCCACTGGAAATGATCGCCCAGCGCGGCTGCACGAGCGCGAGCAACTCGGCCGACGACGACGTGTGGCTTCCGTGGTGCGGCACCTTCAGCAGATCGGCACGCAACTCACGGCCGTAAGTCTCCACGAGCCGCCTTTCGCCCAACTGCTCGATGTCCCCGCTCAAGAGCACGCTGCGCCTTCCGAAACCGACGCGCACGACGAGCGACTCGTCGTTGGCGCCCCAGCCTGCTGCGCCCGGACACGGCGCGAGCACCTCGAGCGTCGCGCCACCGATCGAGCGCGTTTTTCCGCAAAGTTCGGCGGGGCCCAGCACGCGGCCACCGCCTGCTCGCACGGAGCGCAGCAACTCGGCGTACGGACCGAATTCCGGCGCCGCGCCACTCGGATGCCAAAGCTCGCGCACGGGCAGCTTGGCAGCGGCGGAGAAGAGCCCCAGTAGATGGTCTGGATGCGCGTGGCTGAGCACGACGAGATCGAGGTGTGAGCGCCGCAGACTGCGCGCAAACGGGACGAGCACGCGCGTGCCCGGGTCGGGGATGCCCGTCGGAAACCCTCCTCCATCGACGAATGCCAGCTGTCCGTCTGGAAACTCGAGAGCCAGCGCGTCGCCTTGGCCGACGTCGAGTGCCGTGACGCGGAGTTCTCTTGGTTCGGCGCCATGGCGCGTGGCGAGTACGCCCACCCAGCCGAGGACGGCGAGGACCCAGACGATGGTCTTCGGCCAACCCAAGCGTCCTACCGTGTTGCATTCGCCTGCGTCTGCGTTGCGTTCGCGCGAAAGCGCGAGCGGCCACGCGGCCAACCCGAGTGCCCCCAAGGCCAACGTCGCAATGTCGAAGCTACTGGGCAGCGGCACGTTGAACTGCGCGCTCTCGACCGCAGCGCTCCACAGAGCGACCGCGCGCACGCCGTAGAGCGCTCCGGCTCCTACGAGACCGAGGCCACGCTCGGCTGCGGGCCAAGGGCTCGCCACGGCGTGCAATAGACACGCGGGCAGCGCCAAAATCTCACCGAGCGGTCCGGCCACGACGTTGGCGAGCAAAGCCGCTGCGGTCATCTGCCCATCCATGAGCGCGAGTGCGGGAGAACACGGGATGGTCGAACTCAACGTGGCGACCAAACTGAGCGCCAGCTTGTTCAGAATTCCGCCGGCAAAGGGCCCTCGCTCGACCCAGCTCGCCAGCGGTCGACCGAGCCCAATCAATCCAGCCGTGGCCAGCGCCGACAACAGAAAGGACAAATCCGACCCCGCCAGTGGATCGAGGGCCGTACCGACAAGCAACGAAACACCGAGCGCCGCGCGACCACTGACTCGAAAGCCGAACGCCCGCGCGCCCAACACGGCACACAGCATGTAGGCCGCGCGCCAAGCCGAACCGCTGCCTCCAGCGAAGTCCGCGTACAGCAAACTCAGCAACGCTCCGACGAAGGCAGAGAGGCGGGGCAGATCGTAGCGCCGCGCCAACGGACCGATACGCACGAGCAACGCGCGCATCCCCTGCACCAGCGCCAACACGGCGATGACGAGGTGCGTGCCGCTCACCGCCAGCAGATGCAGCAAGCCACTGCGTGAAAAGGCGGCCGCATCGTCGTCGGGCAGGTCGTTCTCACCCAGCACGAGCGCACGGCCGAGCGGCGCAACCACGGCCGGATAGGTCGCCTCGATGCGACGCCGGACGAACGCCCGCGCCCGGTCGATCGAAGAATAGAGCGATGTTCCTGGCCTCAGGACAGCCACCACCAGCGCCGAGCCGCTCAGCACTGCTCCGCGTCGCGCGGCATTCGGCGTCGGATCGGGCAAGCCGGCGTTGCGAAAAAGCTGTGTGGGACCGAGTCCGGCGACGACTTCGACCACGTCTCCGCGAGCCAGATCTTCCGGACCGCCACTGATGCGCAGCTGCAGAGGGCCGCGCAGCCGAACGTGCTCGCAATCGACGAATTCGGTCGTGCCCGACCAGTTGACGCTCCGCTCGGTCGGACGGTCTGCGCCCGGCGCAGAGCTGGTGTCGCAGGTGTCCGCCTGGACGGGAAGAGCAGGGGCCGGGGTTGCAGCCATGGTGCGCACCGTCGGCGAGTCCGTGATGCGCACGACGGCTGCGCACCGCTGCGGCGGACCCAGGTGGTCCCGTGCCGCTACGCGTTCGTCCTCGAAATGTTCGAGCGCACGCTCCGCGCGGATACCCACGACGAAGAACGACGCAGCGGCGATGACGACTCCCCAGCACATCCCCCGAAGACCGCCAGCGCCAGCGCCGAGCGCCCCTCGACGGAGCGCCGCCGCACCGAGCACGATCCAGCCGAGCGCGACCAACGCGGCCGCTCCCGGCGCGCCCGGAGCGACGCTACCGGCTACGCTCAGCCCACCCAGCACGACGCAGGGATGCGCGATGAAAGGCAGGCGAACGTCGGAGCCGGCAGCGCTCATAGTGGAGGCGCTCTGCAGGAGACACGCCAAACGTGGTCATGCGGAATGGACCGCTCGTGCTCGAGCCCGTTCGCCGGCGGCCGCTGGCCAAACGACTGGCCGCCGGGCTTGTTCGTTGGCGCGTTGTTGAGCACCCTCCGGGCGTGTCGTTCGCTCCCGGTCCACGCAAGCACAAAAAACGCGCCGATGCGCTGTTGGTGGAGCTGGGCCTCGTCGACACGCGTGCGCGCGCCCAAGCGTTGATCTTGGCCGGCGAAGTATTTTGCGGAGAAGAACGGGTCGAAAAGGCGGGCACCCCGTTCACGATCGATGCGCCGTTGCGCGTGCGGGCTCAGCAAAAATACGTATCGCGCGGCGGGCTCAAACTCGAAGGCGCACTCGACGACTTTGGCTTCGATCCGAGTGGACTCACCGTGGCGGACGTGGGTGCGTCGACTGGCGGCTTCACCGATTGTCTGCTGTCGCGCGGAGTGAGCCACGTCTACGCCATTGACGTCGGTCACGGCCAACTGGCCGAAAAGCTGCGCCGGGATCCGCGTGTCGTCGCTCTCGAACAAACCAACGCACGCAACTTGGGACCCGATGCCATCGGCGGCGGCGTGCAATTGGTCGTCGTCGACGCCTCATTCATCAGCCTAGACAAGCTCTTGCCGGCGCTGTTCGGGTTGACGTTGCCGGGCGGTCACCTGCTCGCGCTGATCAAACCGCAGTTCGAAGTGGGACGCGCCGAAGCTACGCGTCACGCCGGCGTGATTCGCGATGAAGGTGTGCGTGACGCAGCAGTCCAAAAGGTGCTGCGCAGCGTCGAAACGCACGGCTACGTGGTGCTCGGCGACGCGCGCTGCAAGTTGCCAGGGCCCAAGGGCAACATCGAGCACTTCGTGCTCGCGCGACGGGACACGTCGTGAGGACGCTGGAACAGCGAGTTTCCTGGCTCGAGACGGCGCTCGGCACCGCCCTGCACCAGCCGACCGTCGCTGCCGACGTGCAGAGTGAAGACGCAAGAACGCACAAGTTCTCGCTGCGGCAAAGTGACGGCCAAGAGATCGAAACCGTGGTCATGGGCTATCCGGGACGCTTCACGGCCTGTCTCAGTACGCAGGCCGGCTGCGCGCTGGGTTGTGTGTTTTGCGCGACCGGACAGATGGGCTTCGTGCGGCACCTGACGAGCGGCGAGATTCTGTCGCAGATCCTCCACGTGCGGGCGGCCCTCGAGCGGCGAGGCCAAGCGCTGCGCAACCTGGTGCTCATGGGCATGGGCGAGCCGCTCCACAACTACGAGTCCGTGATGCGCGCGCTCGAGTTGGCCTGCGATCCGCGGGGACTCGCCATCGCGCCACGCCACGTTACGGTCAACACGGTTGGCATTGTGCCCGGTATCGTGAAGATGGCCGAGGACCGGCTGCCCTACCACCTTGGAGTCAGCCTTCACGCCAGCAGCGACGACGAACGCGATGCTCTCTTGCCCGTCAACCGACGCTGGCCGCTCGACGAACTCTTGGACGCCTGCCGCTTCTATTGCCGAGAGACCCACCGAAAGATCTTCTTTTCCTGGACGCTGATCGCTGAAGTAAACGATCACCCCGAGCAAGCCAAGCGCCTCGCCGGCCTACTTGCTGGCGTGCATGCGCACGTGAATTTGATTCGACTGAACGAAACCGCGGGCTACTCGGGCCGTGAAGGGCTACTCGATCGCGCCGAAGGCTTTCGTGCCTTGCTCCAGGCGAACGGCGTACCCTGCACAATCCGTCAGAAGCGTGGCATCGACGTGGCCGCCGGCTGTGGCCAGCTGAGTGCGCCGCGGCTCGTCAACGTTCGGCGACGGCCCCCATCGCTCGTGCCTTGAGGCGATTGCCACCTGCGGCCGGGTCATCCTTGCGGAACACGAGGCTGAACAGCACGAACACGGCCCACAAGGCGCCTAGATGGTACAGCATCATCTCGCCGCCCGAATGCTGGAAGATAGCGCTCGCCACGGGCGGTCCGATCAGCATCCCGCTGGCGTAGAACACATTGTAGATCGAGTTGGCGTGACTCAGATCGCGCGGCTGGATGACGACGCCCGTAAGCGCCAAGGCGACTGGCGACATCGACGCGAAGGTGGCGCCCGCCCCGAATACGGCCAAGCACATGAGCCAGTAGTTATCGAGGAAAACGAAGCCGAGTACGCAGAGCATACCGAGCGCCGAAAGAGCGGTCACGACTCGCAAATGGCCGACGCGATCCGCCAAGCGACCTGCGGCGTTCGAGCAGAGCAGCATTCCCAAGCAGAAGAGGCCCGGCAAAATGATCGTCCGGTCCCGCGCGATGCCCTTGGACTCGATGAGAAACAACGGCAAGAACAGCACGACGGCAGCTTGAAAGTAGCCGTAGCTGAAGGCGGCGAAGCACGAAGTCTTGATGCGCCAGAAAATGCTGGCGTTACCGAGCCTTGGACCCTTGGCCGTGCCAGCTTCTTCGTCCGCTCGCGGCGCGATAGCTGCGCTGTCGGGTGCGTCGACATCGGCGGGGAGCTTGAAGCTGAGGTAGGTCGCGGCTCCCAGGCCGAAGCCCGCGGCGACGAGGAACGCCTGACCGAGAGTCAGGAATTTGGTGACGCCGAGGGCCAGCAACGGACCCACGACGTAGCCACTCGCCAACCAGATCGCGTAGAGGGACGTCTGGTGCGCCTTGTGCGCCTTGTCGGTGCGCGAGAGCAGAATGGTTTCGGAGCTGACCCAAACACCTACGGAGAAAACCCCGTCCAAAAACCGGATGGCAGCGATCGAAGTGAAGGTCGGCATGAACGGAAACAGCCCCACGCAGAGCGCGTAGCCGATCAACATGACCGTCAGAGTGCGTTTGCCCGAAAAGCGCCGAATGACCGCTCCGACCGGCAAGGCAAACAGCACCAAACCCGACGCGAAAAACAGCGCCAAGCCGCCGATGTCCTGCTTGGAGTAACCGCGTTCGTCGAGGAACAGTGACGTCAGGGCTATGGAGATGCCGCAGGCCAGTCCGAAGAAGAACGTGCCTCGGTAGAGGTGGTTGAGGTGACGCAGGGCGGCTTGCACGCGCGCATCCTACACGCGGCTAGAGCGCCAGGACCCAAAGATCGTAGAGCGCGTGCGTCCAAACCGCCGGGGCCAGGCCACGAAACTGATAGATCGCCGTGAACACCAGCCCGCACACGGCGCGAAAAGAAAAGGTCGTTAGATCGAAGGCCTCGCCCATGTCGCCCAGGTGATGCCAACCGCTGAACAGGCAGGCCGCAAACACTGCCCAGATGCCACGAAAGAGCACCTTCTTGGCGGTGCTCGTGATGTTGAACAAGAAGAGCAGGAGCAAGAAGCCCGAGCCATACACGCCGACACGGAAGACCACTTCCTCGTAGAAGCCCGCGCCCAGCGACATGATTGCGCCCGAAAAGCGCGTGCCGAGCGACAGCGATTGTCCCGCCATCTCGACCGATGACGACAGCGCTGGCGCGGCCTTCATCAGACCGAACACGCCGGGCTCCACCGCCACGACTTGGAGCAGGCGCGCCACGGCGAATCCAGCCACCAAGCGCATCGCCACCGCGTAGACAATGCCTTCGGTGCCCATCCACACGAAGCGGTCCCACTGCAGGTGCTTGCCCCGGCCGAGCAGGAACAGCGGCGTCACGTAGGCCGCTCCGAGAGCCAGCGTGAGGAGCAGGTAGAGTGCAATCGAATGGTCGGCCAGCTCGTGCAACTTCTGAGTGACCAAGTCCGCGGCGTTGCGGATCGGCAAGAAGATGACGCCTAGGTGGTAACCGACGAAAATGGGCAGAGTCAGGGCCAAGTCGGTGAGCGGCCCGGACTTGTCGACCTGAGTCTCGGGAACGGAAACGGCCGCAGGCATCCGGGCTAGATCGCCCGAAACCGAGCGGTCGGCCCAATTTCCAGAGAAAGCGGGCGCCTGCGGACGCGGCGTTTCAGCTGGGTCGCAGGTGGTAGACCATCCACAAAACGACGCCGATCCACAGAAGGACGATGCCCACCATCGGACCGTCGCTCAGCATTTCCTGGGTCGGGCTCTCGGCCTTCGGCCGGTTGCGAACCAGGTGGAGGAACCGCACGACGCCAAGGGCTACGAACAGCGTCGTCGGCCACAGCGTGTCGACGTGGAAGAACAATCGCGTCTGTGGATCGAGCGTGTAGACGAGGTAAACGGCGACGGTGAGAAAAGCCGTGGAGCCCAAGGCTCGATCCAGACCGGGCTTGCTGTAGCCCTCGAGGGCGGCGCGTTGGGCCTTGGCCTTGGTGCGAGCCGTCGTCAGTTCATGGCGCCGCTTGCCGAAGCCGAGGAAGAGCGCCAACAGGGCTGTGCAGGCGAACAAGTACCAGGAAACGCCGACCCCGGTCGCAAATCCACCGCCCAAGACACGGAGCACGAAGCCGAGCGCGATGCAGCCGACATCGACGTAGGCGACGTGCTTGAGCTTCTTGGTGTAGGCGATGTTGAGGCCGAAATAGGCTGCAGCGACAGCCGCAAAGGCGGGCGCCACCACGACTGCGCTGCTGAGCGACAGTGCGACCAGCGCGATCGAGAAGACGCGCGCCGCCGATTCGGAAACGCGGCCCGAAGCAATCGGCCGGAAGCGTTTGACCGGATGCAGCCGATCTTGCTCGACGTCGGCCAGATCGTTGATGGTGTAGACGGCGCCCGCCAGAAGGCAAAAAATGAAGAAAGCCGCGCCGGCGTTGACCAAGAGCGCGGCGTCGAAGATCGACTTGGCAAAGACCACTGGTGCTAGGACGAAGACGTTCTTGACCCACTGGTGCGGTCGAATGGTCTTCACGAGACCAAACGCTCGCCAAGCCAGGGAACCCTCACGCGTCGGCACTAGATCGGACGGCGGAGGCCAGCTGGCGTCGGTTTGCTCGCTCTCGGGTCCGCGGCTGTCGATGTCGCGCAACTCGCCCGCTCGAGGATCCTGCCAAGCGGGCGCCTCGTCAGCCTGCTGGCCAGGAGGCGGCGGAGCTTCTGCCGGGGACTGGCCGTCGTTCTGAGCCATGGGCGGCGGCACCCTAGCCACGGTCGTGCGAAAGACAATCGGAGCGGCCCGGTCGCGCTGTCTGGGGCCTCCCGGCTCTGCTCCGTCGATGCTACCGAACCTCGGGTGACTCGCGCCCCACAGACTCCACGAGAGCGTCACACCAAGCTCGTTCGCGCCGTCGGCGCCCACGACTACCGCTACTACGTGCTGGACGACCCCGAGATCGACGACATCGCTTACGACTCGCTGTACCGCGAGTTACGCGAGCTCGAGGCGGCCCATTCCGACCTGGCCTCGGTCGATTCGCCGACGCAACGCGTCGGCGCGGAGTTGCGCAGCGACTTGCGTACCGTGCCGCACGTCGCGCCGATGATGTCGCTGGACAACACCTATTCGGACGCCGATCTGAACGAGTTCGACCGACGCGTGCGGGGTGGCCTGCACGACGGCACGCGCGTGGTCTATTGCGTCGAACCCAAGTTGGACGGCGCCAGCGTCGAGATTCTGTATCGAAACGGCCGGCTCAGCTCGGGCGCGACACGCGGAGACGGTAAGAGCGGCGAAGAAATTCTCGAGAACCTGCGCACGATCAAAAATTTGCCGCTACGCATCGACTACGAAGGCCCCCTGACGCTGCGGGCCGAAGTCGTGATCTACCGCCGCGATTTGACGCATCTCAACGAGCTGCGCGAATCCCGCGGCGAGTCCCCCTTCGCCAATCCACGCAACGCTGCCGCGGGCTCGTTGCGCATGCTGGATCCGCGCGTCGTGGCCCAACGCAGACTCCGCGTCCTCATTTGGCAGGTGCTCGAGCGAGACTTCGCGCCGAGCCACTCCAAAGCGCTCGAACGAGCGGCACAGCTGGGCCTCCCGACTCATCGCCAGCACGTTCTGGGCGATTCGGTCGACGAGGTACGCGCGGCCATCGCGGCCATCGCAGAGCTGCGCAAAGGCTACGCTTACGAGATCGACGGCGCCGTCCTCAAGGTAGACAGCTACGAGTCCCAGGACATCTTGGGCAACACGGCCAAGTTTCCTCGCTGGGCCATCGCTTACAAGTTCGGCGCCGAGCGTGCGGAGACGCGTTTGCTGGACATCACAGTGAACGTCGGCCGCACCGGCACCCTGACACCCGTAGCTAGCCTCGATCCGGTCCAACTGGCCGGCACGACGGTCTCACGTGCCTCGCTCCACAACCAGGACCACATGGATCGCATCGACGTGCGCGTCGGCGACCTAGTGAGCGTCGAAAAAGCGGGCGAAATCATTCCACAGGTCGTGGGCGTTGATCTGTCGAAGCGCCACCCCGAAGCCGCCCGGTTCGTGCTGCCGACCAGCTGCCCGAGTTGCCAGACCCCCGTCGTGCGCGTGCCCGGCGAGGCCGCGACGCGCTGCCCGAACCCGCGCTGTCCCGCTCAAGTCGAAGGCGCACTCGTGCACTACTCGCGGCGCTACGCCATGGATATCGACCATCTGGGTGAGAGTCTGGTGCACCAGCTCGTCGAGACCGGACTGGTCCGTTCGCTTGCGGATCTGTACACGCTGACGCACGAGCAACTTCTCGCTCTCGATCGCCTGGGCAACAAGAGCGCCGAGAACATCCTGGTTGCGATCGAAAGCTCCAAGCGGCGCCATTTCGATCGGCTCGTCACGGGACTCGGTATCGATCTGATCGGTCAGGTCGCGGCCGTGCAACTCGCCGAGCGCTTTCGCTCGCTCGCGCAGCTGACGGCGCTCTCGGTCGACGAAGTAGCTCAGCAAGCGGCGGAAATTTCTGGTTTCGGTCCGAAGATGGTGGAAGCGCTCAAGAGCTACCTTGCGGCCGAAGAACACCGCGAGTTGCTCGAGCGCTTGGCTCGGCTCGGCGTTTCCCAGCCGCAGCCCGAGCCGCTCGCGGCCCCCGATGGTCCGCTCTGGGGCAAGACGTTTTGCGTCACCGGCGTGCTCAGCCGCAAGCGCGAGGACGTCCACGCCGACATTCGGGCGGCCGGAGGCACCGTGCACGACAAGATCAAGAAGGACACGAACTATCTCGTCGCTGGCGAAAAAGTCGGCCAGACCAAGCTCGCCGCAGCGAAGAAATCGGGCGCAACGGTGCTCACGGAGAGTGAGCTCGGCGTCTTGCTCCAAGGCTGACGATGGGCGCCGCAACCCGGGCGTTCCTCACCAGATCGAACCGACGCTCACCGTTGCGCCGCCGACCATGGGATTGACCCGAAAGTCGTAAGCGGCCAGATCTTCCGCCATCTTGGTTGGAAAGAGAAACGCCGCGCTCGTGCCGAGAGCGAGCCCCCCTGCGATCGCCGCCCATTCGGGCGGGGTGATTTCGGGCGTAACGCCATGAAGCAGCGGCACGCCCAAGCCGAAAGCCATACCCACGAGCGCCCCCACCACCACGTCGCTCGTGTAGTGCATTCCCGCGCGAATGCGGCCATGCGCCGTGAAACTGGCGAGAGAGAGCTCCACTGCCCACAGCGCAGCCTGCGAGCCTTCGCTCGCTGGGCTCGACGAGAACAGGTAGCCGCCTGCAGTCGCGGCCGTGAAACTCATGGCCGAATGTCCCGAGTAGAATGACACGACACCGTCCTTGCCGCGCGCGTCCTTGAAAGCCGTAGCCATTTTGCCCGCGTTGAAGGTGTAGGGCCGCGAACGCAAGACGAGGTGCTTGACCACCGTGTTGAGCACGAGGCTGAGCGACAAGCTCTCGCCGTAGATCAGCAGCTGGTTGTCGAAGCGCACGGCGTTGTCGTTCGTACCGAACGCACCGACGGGAGCGATCATCGAAGCGCCCAAGGTGAGATCGGTGGCGCGAGACGTGAAGATCGAGAAGTTGGCTTCGGCGCCGCGCTCCAGTCCGAGCGCGCCCCGAAAACGCGGATCACGTGACGGCGCGCCCCAGTACTCTACCGCGCCGGAGGTGATGACACTGGCCGCCAAGATGCCGCTGTGGAGCGCGGACCAGAGACTGGGCTGCGACTCGTTCAAGTCCCGCTCGGCCTGGGCCCGAGGGGCCGAACTTAGGATCGCGAGCAGCGCCAACCCGCCGAGGCCTCGATTCATCGGTCCAGCCTAGAGACTCTCGCGGCGCGAAGAAGTCCCTGCTGCTTTCCCGGAAGACGTCACTGCAATCTTTCCTTGCCACTGGGAAGCGATGCGCCTTTTGCGCCCCCGGGCGGCCCCACCAGCGGGTGGAGGGGAGCAGCCCGCGAGCGAAACCGCGTTTTTTGCGCAGCTCGAGGAGCTCAACCAAACGGACAAGCCTCGCGCACTCGATTGGGCTCGGCGAGGCGACAATTGGTACGGCAATGCGGGCGTGTTTGCTGAGGCCAGGCAGGCGATGCAGGTAACTCTGCTCGTCGACTTGGGTCGGATGGACCCCGTCCCGGCCGCCCGACTCTCAGTCCCCCCTGAACTCGTGTAAGCTCGCGCAGCGCAGGGTCGTCTCGACTACGGAGCCCGCGGCTTTTCGATGAGCGGTTGGGACAAGGAAATCGATCTCGGCTTTCGCGGCTTCGCGATCGCTGCTGCGGTGGCCGCCGTCGCGGTGATCGCCTGGACCATTTTGCTGGGCTCGCGCGCGCGCTCGGCGCCTTCTCGTTGCCCAATCGGCCTCGAGCAAAGCGGCGCCCGCTGTTGTGCGCCCGGTCAGGGCCTGTCCGAAGGACACTGCGTGGGCCCGCCCCAGAGTTGTCCCGACGGCATGGAGCGCGTGGAAGCACCACAGCCGGGTTGCGTCCAACCCGCGGAACGAATCGCCATCGGCGGCGGCAGCCTGACCTTGGGCCCCACCGATTGGGACAGTGTGGACGTCGTCAAGAAGCACATCGTCGCCGTGCGCTCGTTTCAAATCGATCAGATCGAGGTCACCCAGCATCGCTACCAAGAGTGCGTCCGCGCAGGGGTCTGCTCGGCGCTCGAGGGCTCGCGCGAGCCTGGCCTGCCCGTCACGTCGATCACCGCGGAGCACGCCGATACGTTCTGCGCCTTCGCCGGAGGGCGCTTACCCACGCCTGAAGAGTGGATCTTCGCAGCGGCCGGCGCCGAGGCGCGCCGCTTCCCGTGGGGCACACACGGTCTGGTTTGCCGGCGAGCGGCCTACGGACTGCGGCGCGGACCTTGTAGCGAAGGCGGCGCCACTGCTGACTTGGCAGGCGCTCGACCCGACGGCAAGACGCCGGAGGGCGTTCTCGACCTAGCTGGAAACGTCGCAGAGCTGTCACGCTCGGCACGCGGCGTGGTCGGCGTTCATGGTGGGTCTTTTCGCTCCCAGCAGGCGAGTGAGCTGAAGAGCTGGAGTTCGGGCTCGGTCGCCCGAGCCGCCGACGTCGGCTTTCGCTGCGTTTACGCCGCTCATTGAGCGTGCGAGAAGTGAGGCATGACGGAGCCGAGCTTCTTTCGCTTCTGCAGTACCTGCAAGAAACAGATCGCCTTCGAAGCGGGGTACTACGCTTGCAGTGTCTCGACCTGCAACCGCAAGGCCACCGCTCTGTACTTTTGCAGCGTGCCTTGCTGGGATGCTCACGTACCCGACGCTCGCCACCGTGACGCTTGGGCCGAAGAAGAGAAGGCTCCGACGCGCGAGGCCTTTCTGGCCGAACGTCCGAGTGCGGATTCGACGGCCGTACGACGTGTCGTCGGCGTGAGTCGCGAGGCGGCAGCGCCGGCGGTCGAAAGAGACAACGGCGACCTGCCCCAGGACGTGTTGGTCGTGGTGTCCAAGCTCAAGGCCTACGTCAAAGCACGCTCCACCCTGAACACATCCGATGGCGTCACCGACGTCCTTTCCGAGCACCTGCGCAGCTTGTGCACGGCCGCCATTCGTAGCGCCGCTCATAACTCGCGAAAGACCGTATTGGCTCGGGATTTCGAGGCCGTTCTGCGTGGAACGACGGCTTCCGAGTGAGCGCATGGCGACGCTGAAATTCGAGTGCGTGCGGCACCAGGGGACCGCTGGCGCCCACCGGCAGATGCTGCCTTGGCTCCTGACCATTGTCTTCTTGGCCGTCTTCGGCGCGCTGGCGGGCGAACGCGTCTTGGCGCTGCCTCACGGTGGCGTCGTGCTTGGCATCGTCGAGGGCGGCGTGATTCTGGCAGGCTTGTTTTTGACCTTTGTCCGCTCCCAGAAGCCGCCCGCCGTCTTCCATCTGCGTGTCGACGGCGGCCAGGTGACTCCCTCTGATGCCGCCGGCGCCCCTCATTGGCCGAAGTTCGTGGCGGCGCTCGATGCACGGTCCTGACCCACTTCGGGCGCAACGGACGTTGCTGCTAGGCTGGGCCGGTGACCATCGCGCTCTTGTCCATCGGTACCGAGCTCACCCGGGGTGAACTCGTCAACAGCAACGCCAGCTGGCTTGCCGATCGGCTCGTGACGCTGGGTCACGAGGTGACCGAGATCGTCACCGTCGACGACGACGACGGTCGCATCGTCCAGACGCTACTCCGATTGGCCGATGTCCACACCGCCGTTATCTCAACCGGCGGTCTCGGTCCGACGACGGACGATCTAACCACTGCCTGCGCCGCCCACGCACTCGGTGTCGAACTGGTCCGCGACGCGCGTTCGCTCATGCGCATCGAGGGTTTGTTTGCGGCTCGCAACATCGCCATGCAGTCCTCGAACGCCAAACAAGCCGACTTTCCAGCAGGCGCTCTGGTGCTCGACAACGATCTCGGCACGGCTCCCGGCTTTGCCATCGAGCTCTCCGGCTGCCGCGCCTTCTTCACACCCGGCGTGCCCAGCGAAATGCGCGCGATGTTCGACGGTCGCATCGCCGCACTCTTGCCCGCGCCAGAAGCTCCCGTGGCCGTTCGTAAGCTCCGCACCTATGGAATGCCCGAGAGTAAAGTGAACGATCTGTTGGCTGGGATCGAAGAAGAGCACGCCGTCACCATCGGCTATCGCGCTTCCCATTCCGAAATCGAGGTCAAAGTGTTGGCGCGACGACGGAGCGCGGAAACCGACGAGGAAACGGCTGCACGAGCCGAGCAGGTGAAGAACCTGGTGCGCGCCCGACTGGGAGACATCGTCTATAGCGAAGGCAGCACGACCTTGCCTGCGGTCTTGGGCCAGCTGCTCCTCAAGAAGCGCATGAGCTTGGCCCTGGCCGAGTCGTGTACGGGCGGGTTGGTCAGCGAACTCGTAACCCAGGTTCCAGGAGCGAGCGCTTACTACCAGGGAGGCGTGTGCTCCTATTCGAATGGCTCGAAAACAGCACTGCTCGACGTCCCCGCAGCGCTGATCGACGAGCACGGCGCCGTCAGCGAGCCCGTCGCGTTGGCCATGGCGCGGGGAGCGCAGCGGGCCTTCGGCGCGGACGTGGCCTTGGCCGTGACCGGCATCGCTGGGCCCTCGGGTGGCACGAGCGAAAAGCCGATCGGGCTGGTTCATTGGGCGGTCGCTTTCGGCGACTCGCTCGTTCACGAAAGCCGAGTCTTCAGCGGCGACCGCTCACAAATTCAACGGCGCGCGGCGCTGTCCGGCTTGTGGTCGGTGCGTCGCGCTCTGCTCGGTTGAGCGCGCGGCTCGGACGGCGTGGCCGGATTCACGAACCTCCCCGGTGCCATTCGGGCAAAGTCTCCCTCATCGGCTCAGCGGGCGACGGGTGCGGTCATAGCTTTCGATCGAGCGCTCGAACAATTCGCTCAGGTCGTCGGACACGCCGGTCGTGACGTCGATCTCGATTTCGTGAAGGAACGAAGTGAACGCGAAGTAAGAAAGCATGCCGTCCCACTGCTCGGCCCAACCCGGTAGAAAAGTCGGTGCACTGATGACGCCCTGCTGACGTAGCCACAACAGCGCGGGCAGGTCGTTCTGATGCACGCGTCCGCTGACCAACAGCTCGCCGAGCAAGGGCGAGCGAAAGCGCAGAGCCCGTCGCAGCAGACCGTAAATGTCGACCAAACCAGCTAAATAGCAGGCATCTTTGGTGAACGGCGCGCCACCGCTCACGACTCCGCCGCGACAGATGCGCGCCGCGTCCAGGTACGCTTCCCGTGGGCTAGCGCCGCGGTCGGTCAGGTAACGATGCAAGTCGACGAAGCTAGCGCCGTCTTCGGCCAAACCGACCAAGCGCACGCGTTCCGCGATGCGGCTGAGTCGAGGCGACGACATCGCGCGCCCATACAATTCCGAAAAAACGGCCAAGCCTTCCTGGGTGCGCGTCGTGCGCGGGCCACCGGCCTTGAGCAATGGATAGCGCGACTGCAGTGCGCCGTTCTGCGCAGTCAACGCGTGCGTCTCGATCTCGTGTAGCCAGAGGCCTTCGGCTTCCGCTCGACCGAAACTCGCGCCTTCACGCACGCGCAGGCGCGTCGCGCCGCAGATCACCTTGGCGTTCAGACTGGGATCGCGAACGATGGCGAGTTCGAGGCGCGGCGTCCGAGCGGCCAATTTCGCCTGCAAAAATGCCACGAACTGGTCAGTGTCGAGCGCGTCGCTTTCGACGAACCTGGACTCCCTGCCCAGCCGCTCGACGACGTGATCGGCCAAGTCCAGGTTGGTCGTGTTGCGGTCGAAGGCCGTCGTGCGCGCGCCGCCGTAGAGCTCGAGTGACAGCGCATAGAAGTCCTTGGTCCCGACGGCCAGCACCATGCGATAGGCGTCGATGAAACTCTGGACTTGGGAGCGAAGCCATTCGACCAAGACGTGATCGGCGTTGAACGAAACGAGCAGCTCGGACAACTCGGCGATGGCGCGCTGCGCCTGGTCGCGGTCGACGTCGTATTCGACGTCGGGCAGCTGGTCGCAACCGCTCTGGAGGAAGCTCTCCTCGGTTCGCCGGGACCAGCCTATGGTGTCGAGGAGCCGCATCTTGCCCGCCCACGGCCCGAGCACATCACTCACGCGCTCGAGATAGCGGTCGCGCAGCTCGGGGCGCATGTCGTCGACCAGATGGGCCGTGCGGCGTGCGTAAGCCTGTTCGACGCTCGGCATCTGTCCGACGCTGGCAAAGACCCGCTGCACCCGGTCGAAGCCCGCCAAATCCCCTCGGCGCATGCGCAGCGCGCGCGCCAGCACGACCACGAGCAAATCCGTGAGCGTCGCCGCCGACCCGATGGCGAACGCCCCGGGCGTGGGCGCCTGCTCGGCGAGCAGCACTTCGAGTCGCCCGAGAGTCGCCTGGAGCAATTGCTCGTCGGCGGCTTCGCGGGCTTGCTCTTCGAGAGACAGGTCGTGACGGCCGAGCTGGGCGAGCGGCCGCCGAGGCAGCTCGAGCGCCGCGCGACTCACGTCAAGCGAATAGCGCACGAAGGCGCGCTGAGCGGGCGCTTCGGGAAACAACGACAAGCGCCGGTAGCGGTCCTCGAGGTATTCGACGATTGCGAACAGACCGAGCGAGCGTGCCTCGCCGTCGTCGAGTTGCAGCGGAGCCTGGCTGTCGACTCCGGCGTCCACCAGCCCGTTCCTCCAAGCCAGCGACTTGAGCGCCAACACCAAGCGCACGAGCGCCGCTCCCAGACTGTCGCCCGACTCGGTGAAGACGATGCTGGTAATGGAAGCGGCAGCCATGGCTAGTCGAGATCATGCCGGCGACGCCCGAGCAAGCGCCGACCCCTCAGCGTAGCCCAGCAGGCGACCCGCAGCGCGCTTGCTCATGCGCTGCGCTTCGTTCTCAGGCTTGGGCCGGCTTACGGTTGAACACCTGCGCCGGACCATCGGCGATCGGCAGCGCCGAAAACCCTATCTTGCCGTCGAACGCGTCCACCCGCACGGTCGCCCCCGCCGAGTACTGGCCTCGGAGCACGCTCTCGGCCAAAGGGTTTTCGATCAAGCGCTGGATGGCGCGCTTGAGCGGACGGGCACCAAATTGCGGATCGAAACCGGCCGCCGCAATAGCGTCCTTGGCAGCGATCGTGACCTCGAACCCGAGCTGCCGCGCCGCCAAGCGCTTCTGAAGGCGCACGAGCTGCACGTCGACGATGTCGCGGATCTGTTCGCGGCCTAGCCGCCGGAAAACGACGGTTTCGTCCAATCGGTTGATGAACTCGGGCCGGAAGTGACCACGCAGAGCCTGCATCGCAGCCTCGTCGAGACGACATTGCTTTTCTTCGTCGGTGATGTCGTGCCGCTCCTCGATCGCAGCCAAGTCGGCCGAACCGAGGTTCGAGGTGAGGATGACCACGACGTTCTTGAAGCTCACCGTTCGACCCTGACCGTCGGTCAGACGACCGTCGTCGAGGAGTTGCAAGAGCGTATTGAACACGTCCGGATGCGCCTTCTCGACCTCGTCGAAAAGCACCACCGAAAACGGGCGGCGACGCACCGGCTCGGTCAGCTGCCCGCCTTCGTCGTAACCGACGTAGCCAGGCGGAGCGCCGATCAGGCGCGAAACCGAGTGCTTTTCCATGTACTCGCTCATGTCGATGCGAATCATGGCGCGCTCGTCATCGAACAAGAACTCGGCCAAAGCTCGCGCGGTCTCTGTCTTGCCGACGCCCGTCGGACCCAAGAACAAGAACGAGCCGATCGGACGGTTCTCGTCGCCAAGGCCGGCGCGCGAACGTCGCACGGCGTGTGCGACTGCCGTCAACGCGTCGTCCTGACCGATGACGCGCTGCTTCAAGCTGCTCTCGATCGAGAGCAACCGGTCCTTTTCGCTCTGCAGCATCTTGCTGACCGGCACGCCTGTCCACTTGCTGACGATCGCAGCCACGTCCTCCTCGGTCACTTCTTCTTTCAGGAATGAGCCCTTTTCGTGCAAGCGCGCTATCTCGAGACGCGCCTCTTCCAGCTTGCGCTCGTGCTCGGGAATGGCGCCGTATTGGATCTCGGCCGCTCGCGCCAAATCGCCACGTCTTTGGGCCAATTCTTGCTGGGTGCGCAGGTCTTCGACCGCTCGCTTCTGCTCCTGGAGCGAACCGATGATCTCCTTCTCTTTCATCCACTGTGCCTTCTTGGCGTCGCGGTCGCCCGACAGCAAAGCGATGGCTTCCTTGAGTTCGACCAAACGAGCCTCGCTCTGTTTGGTCTTCTCGCGCTTCATGGCCTGCTCCTCCACTTGAAGCTGCATCAGCTTCCGCTCGATTTGATCGATATCGAACGGCATCGAATCGATCTCCAGCTTGATCTTGCTGGCGGCTTCATCGACGAGATCGATGGCCTTGTCCGGCAAGAAGCGTTCGGTGATGTAGCGCGTCGACAGCTGTACGGCCGCGACCAGCGCCGCATCCTGGATGCGGATGCCGTGGTGCACTTCGTAGCGCTCCTTGAGACCACGCAAGATAGCCAGGGCGTCGTCGGGGCTTGGTTGGTCGACCAGCACAGGCTGAAAACGTCGCTCGAGCGCCGCATCCTTTTCGATATACTTGCGGTACTCGTCGAGCGTGGTGGCGCCGATGGCGCGCACTTCGCCGCGCGCGAGTGCCGGCTTGAGCATGTTGGCCGCGTCCATGGCGCCTTCGGCCGCACCCGCGCCCACCAGCGTGTGAAGCTCGTCTATGAACAGGATGATCTGCCCAGCGGACGACTCGACTTCCTTGAGCACGGCCTTGAGCCGCTCCTCGAATTCGCCGCGGAATTTGGCGCCCGCGACCAAGCTGGCCAGGTCGAGCGCCAAGAGCCGCTTGTCCTTGAGGCCCTCGGGCACGTCGCCTTGAGCGATGCGGTGCGCCAGACCCTCGGCGATGGCCGTCTTGCCCACGCCGGGTTCACCGATCAGCACGGGGTTGTTCTTGGTGCGCCGCGACAGCACTTGCATGACGCGCCGAATCTCCTCGTCGCGACCGATGACCGGGTCGACCTTGCCCTGGCGAGCGAGCGCGGTCAAATCGCGCGTGTACTTGTCGAGCGCTTGGAATTTGCCCTCGGGATCTTTGTCGACGACGCGCTGGCTGCCGCGCGCCTTGCCCAACGCCCGAACGACGCTGTCGTACGAGAGCTTGTGATCGGCGAACAAGCGGGCGAGCTTCTCTTTGTCGCGTGCGGCGGCGAGCAAGAAGTGCTCCGTCGACAAGAACTCGTCCTTGAACTTCTTGGCTTCGGCTTCGGCCTCGTCGAAGAACGGCTGCATGCGCCGGCCGAGGCGCGGCTCGGCCCCGCCGCTCACTTGCGGCAGCTTGGCGAGTTCGGCCTCGAGCGAGGTGATCACGCGATCCGCGTTGGCACCCGCCAACTCGAGCAACGGTCGCCCGATGCCGTCCTCTTGAGCGAGAATGGCCTGCAGCAGATGCTCGGGGAGCACTTCGGGATGTCCTGCGCGCGACGCGTTGGCGAGGGCAGCCTGCAGGGCCTGTTGGCTCTTGGTGGTGAGGCGTTCGAAGTTCATGACAACTTTCAGGTTGGGTTGGGCGGCGCCCCCGGTCCCCACCAAACTAAGTCGGCTTCGAACGTCCGCAAGGCGGGCTCGAGCTCCAGAAAGGGGCGCTATGCGAGCTTTTGCCCTTGCGGGCAGGTCCCAATGAGGATGCGATACGGCGCATGGCGACCCGCCCGAACTCTTCCGCCCCCGTCCCCCGGCGCTCTTCGTCGTTGGCGCTCCGCGCCCTGCAGAAGCGAGGCGCTGCGCGAGGCACTGTTTCGGTGGCGACTGCCATCAAGATCGGCATCGGTTGGACCCTCTTCCTCATCATGGGTCTGTTCTACGCGATGCTGCCGATCGCCTCGCTGCAGCTCCTGCCGTTCCTGTTCTTCGGCGTCGTTTGCTTGCTCACGTCGCTCTATGACGATGCAGGCCTGAACGGCGACTGAGCCGGCGGCGCGTTCGCCTGCATCGCCGCGCTGTCTCTCGGCGCCCCACGCCCGTGGCCTGATGCGCCGACACAGGGGCACAGTTCAGGAGAGGCCTGGGACCTTTTGCGCGGCGCTTCACGACGCCTGGGCGCGTCTACGCGCCGATTGCGGATGCGTGGATACGGCGTTGTGAGTGTCGAGACCCCGAATCACCAGCGTGCAATTGCGCGCAGCCAACTCTCCGGCGATCCCGTGCAGCTTCTCCACCACGGTGTGGTCGACCAGATGCGAGCTGCTGAAATCCACGATCAGCTGCGCGGCCCGGGAATGCGCATGGATTCGACTGCGTAGCGCGATCCAGTTGCTGAAGACCGCGGCGCTCTTGACTGTGATGGTTACGCTGCCTTCACTCGTCTCGATGTCGACCGCCGGCGAGAAGAACGAACGAAACGGCGTGCCAAAGAAACCGATGGCTGCGAACTCGATCAGCACGCCGATGCCGATGCCCTTGAGCAAATCGGTGGCCAGAACGGCGATGATCGTACCGGAGAACACGAGCAGCTGTTCGCCGCCGATCCGACGCACCTTCACGAACTCGTGCGGGTGAGCCAGGCGAAAGCCGGTGAACACCAGCATCGCGCCGAGTGCAGCCAGGGGAACCATCGACACCAAAAACGTACCGTGGCCACGAAAACCAGCAGGAAGGTACCGTGCGCCAAGTTCGCGAAGCGCGTGCGCCCCCCGTTGTCGACGTTGGCGCGACTCCGCACGATTTCCGAAATCATGGGTAGTCCACCGATGAACGACGCCAGCAAATTGCCGACGCCGACGGCCGTGTTGTCGCGATCGAGGTTCGTCTTGCGCTTGAACGGATCGAGCATTTCGACCGCCTTGGCGCTGAGCAGCGACTCCAGCGTGCCGGATCTGCAAGATCAGCTCGATGGGTCCACCCTTGGCGTTGACGCCGAGAGCCACGGGGATCTGCTTGGCCATGATGATGACGCCAATGGCAGCGAGCAGGCCGTGGACGGCCGCCGCCTACCCGACAAACCATCACGAGTCGTGTTTCGGGCCTGCTTCTCGGTCGTTCGGCAGCTGAAGTCTCGTGAGACTGGAAGCGCGAGGTGCCCCAGGCGAAATCTCTTGCGGAAACGTACTGCTCGACCCACCGTCGGTCCCGCATCTCTATGGCCAGCTCCAGCCTAAAACTCCCGGCCGCGCTCGCTCTCGCGGGTTCGATCCTCGGTCTCGTGTTCGCAGCGTACTCCACGGCCGACTACGCCGCGCATTTGGATCGCGGCGTGCACGACCTGCACTGCAGCATCATTCCGGGAGTCGCTCCCACGGACAACGCGGAGGCGTGCCGCGCCGCCATGTACAGCCCCTACGCAGCCGTTGCCAAGGCTGCCATCTGGGGCGGTGTGCCCATTGCGTTGTTCGCGCTTGGCGCCTTTACTTTTTTTGCCGCTTTCTCGGTCTACCTGTTGATGCGCGGCACCGAGGCGCCCGCACGGGCCCGCAACTTCTTTGCTGTGGTGAGCCTGACGCCGCTGCTCGTGTCCTTGATGATGTTCACCGTGGCGCTCACGCAGCTGGGCGCGTTGTGCAAGATCTGTGTGGGCATCTACTTGTCGAGCGCTTTGCTTGCTACCGGTGGCATCTGGATGGGCCTCGGCGCGCGTGGTCAGACGAGCCGATCGTCGGGTGGTCTCGTGTTCGCCGGTCTGGCCTTGGCCGCACTCGGCCTTTCGACTCTCTTGCCAGCGGCCGCGTATGCGGCCACGGCGCCGGACCACTCGCCCTACATTTCGGACTGCGGCGTAATCAAAATCGCGCCCGAAGCCAAACACGAGCTGTTGCCTCTCAAAGGCGCTGCCGCCAAAAAGGATGCCCTGTTCTTCGAAGATCCGCTGTGTCCGACCTGTCGCGCGTTCCATGCGCGCTTGGTGGGCGAAGACGTGATCGACAGCTTGAACGCCCAAGTCGTGCTGTTCCCGCTCGACAGCGAGTGCAACTGGATGCTCGGTGAGCCGTTGCATCCGGGCGCCTGCATCTTGAGTCGCGCTCTGCTGTGCGCCGACGACCCGCGCGCTGCGCTCGAGTGGGCGTTCCACGATCAGGAAAAACTGGCTCAGGCTGGCAAGGCCGGCCCCAAGGCTCTCACCGCTCTAATCACGGCGCAGCTCGGCTCCGGCGTCGCCGCTTGCATGAACTCGGCCAAGACCAAGCAGCGTTTGAACAAGCACCTGCACTACGCAGCCGAAAACAACGTGCCGCTCTCGACCCCTCAGATGTACCTCGGCAACGAGCGCATTTGCGACGAAGACACCGACATCGGTCTGCGCTTCACCCTCAGCCGCCGCGCCCCGGAACTCGTGCCATGACCGACCCCACCGATCCGCTGTCCAGAACCGCATCCCCTTCGGAAGCGCCGCCTCGAGACGACCGACCGACCGACGTCGATACACCCGCCTACTTGCGCGACAGCGAGCCGTCGCTGCTGCTCAACGGACCCGCTCCGTACGTCGCTCTGGGCGCGCTCTTGCTGACGGTCATCTGCGGAAGCGTCATCGGTTCGACTCGCGCGGCAGCAGCTCGCCTCTCTGCTCCGCGTGCCGAAGATGCTGCACCGGCGGTCGCTATCGCCGACCAAGCCGAGGTGGCCTACTGCACGCCGCAGTTCAAGGCTGTCCTCGAGCGGGTGCTCCACGCGTGCGGCCTCGAAGGCGGCACGAGCCGCCGGGGTTGCGCGCCGTCGGACGTTAAGTCGTTCGCGTCGATTAGCGACGAAGACTTCAACGCGCTGTTCACCCCGCTCCGCGATCGCGGGGCCGTGCTGCTGTTCGACAACGCCTCGGACGAGCTGGATGCGGGCAGCAAGGCCTTGCTCGAGGAGCGTTGGACCGACCGCAAGGGTGCGCGCTACTTCTTCATCGTGGCCCGCGCCTCGAAGAGCGGCAGCCAGCAGAAGAACCGCGCGCTCTCGCATCGCCGCGCCAATTCCGTGAAGTTCCACATTGCTTCGATCGCCAACGATCCGGAGCTCGACAAGAAGGTCGGCGAGCTGTGGCTGGGTAACGAGTTCGCCCAGCTTTCGCAATCGTTCTGCGAGTGGCCTACCTCACGCAAAGACGGAAAATGCACGGAAGAAACCATCAACCGCAGCGCCTTCGCCTCTTGGGTCGACTGCCGACTGTGAGGAGCGAGCAAGTCCGCATGCACGCCTCGATTGCGTCCTCTTCGATTCTCCTCTTGTCGCTCACTCTCGCCGCAGGCTGTGATGGCGCTGCGCCGAGCGAAAAGCCCCAGGTGACGGCCGAACGCAGCCAGGCAGTCCTGGCCGCGCCAGGTACGCCGACGAGCGCGTCCGTAAAGCCGAGCAGCGCCTCGAAGATCGGACCCGAGGCCGCCGCTGGTCGCAAGGGCGAGCTCTGCAGCTCGAAGCCAGGAGGCAAGTTGCCGATGTCCAGCGTCGGTGGTCTCGGCGGACGCAACGCTTTCGCTGGGGGCAAACCGGCTGCTGGCCGGCTCACATGGGTGAACTTGTGGGCCGCCTGGTGCGAGCCCTGCAAGAAGGAACTGCCGCTTTTGCGCGAGTTCCAGACCAAGCTGAAGGCCCAAGGCATCCCGCTCGAACTGGCGTTCTTCTCGATCGACGACGACGAGCGCCAGCTCAAGCAGTTCTTGAATGCCGAAGCCCCGGACGGCCTGGCGCGCACCTTCTGGCTTCGCGAAGGCAAAGAGCGTGACGCTTGGCTCGCGGAGGCGCGACTGCCTACCGATCCACGTTTACCCGTGCATTTTCTGGTCGCGCCGGATGGCGAGATCTTCTGTCGCATCGAAGGCTCAATCGAGCCTTCCGATTTCGAGGCAGCCGCCAAGCTGCTCGCTGCTCATCGCTGAAGGGTTCGCAGGAAATGTCATCTCGGCACCTTGTTTCATTGCTCGTCACGAGCGCTTTGGCTCTCGGCGCATGCAACAAGAAAGATAGCCCAGCCGACCAGCCCGCCAAGAGCGCGGCGCCCGCGCGTGACGGCTTCTTGAAGGTGGGCGAGAGCGCACCTGACTTCGAGGCTGTCGCGCACGATGGCCAGACGGTGAAGTTGAGCGCCCTGCGCGGAAAGGTGGTCGTGCTCTATTTCTATCCGAAGGACGGTACTTCGGGCTGCACGACCGAGGCCCGGGGTTTTCGCGACGAGAAGCAGTCTCTCGATGCTGCCGGCGCAGTGGTGCTCGGTGTTTCGGCTGACGACAACGAGTCGCACCGCGGCTTCGCCAGCGAGCAGGGCCTGCCTTTCTTGCTGCTGCCGGACACCGAGCACGCAATCGCGGAAGCTTACGGAGTCGGCTCGTTTTTGGGCATGCCCAGCCGGGTCACCTACCTGATCGACCGGCAGGGCAAGATCGTCAAAGTCTATCCGTCGGTCGAACCTCAAGCTCACGCGAAAGAAATCGTGCGCGACTTGGAAGCGTTGCAGTGAAGCTCGCTGGAAGGCCAAGCCTCGAGTCGACTCGATGACCGCGCTGCGCGTCGTCTGATCTGCTGCGACTGAGTCAGTCGTCCCCGACGTCCTGGTCCGGGAACAAAACGTCCGTAAAGCCGAGCTGTGTGAGGTCGCGCATGCGCGTGGGGTAGAGTCGGCCGATCAAGTGATCACATTCGTGCTGCACAACGCGCGCGTGAAAGCCCTTGGCAACGCGTTCGATTTTCTGGCCCTGGGGGTCGAAGCCCGCGTAGCGAATACGGGTATGGCGAGGCACCACGCCTCGCAATCCAGGCACGGACAGGCAGCCCTCCCAGCCGTCCTCCACGACATCGTCCAAAGGCTCGATGACGGGATTCAGCAGGATCGTCCGCGGTACCGCTGGCGCCTCGGGGTAGCGCTCGCTCGAGTCGAATCCAAAGATGATCAGCTGCAGATCGACGCCGATCTGGGGCGCCGCAAGACCCACGCCGCCGGCCGCCGCCATCGTTTCGAACAGGTCGCCAATCAGGCTTTCGAGCTGGGGCGTGCCGAACTGCTCGACGGGTGTCGCGACGCGCAAGAGGCGCGGATCGCCCATGCGCAATATCTCGCGAACGGCCATGCGCCGATTCTACAGCGGCGCGCTCATTCGGCCAAAGTCAGGTCGACGTAGGTGCCATCGAGCATGAGCAGCGACAGCGCGCGCCACGAGGTGTTGTAGTAGATGCTGCCCAAATTGTCGTACGCCGCGTCGCCGATGATCAGCGCATCTTTGGAGACCAAATCGTCGTAGGCCGCGCTGGTGAACTCGACGTGAGCCGCATCGAAACTCGAGCCGACGCCGGCCGGCCCCACGAAAGCGGCCGCACGGCTCCCGTCGACCGAGAACTCGGGGCGCGGTGTACCGTCCAACTCGAAGCCGTCGACGAGATTCTCTATGCCGATCCCCTCGTAGAAATTGGTGATTTTCTCCAGGTAGGCCTTGGCGCGTTCGTCGCCGTTCCAGCAGTAGTCCTGAGCTACCCGGAAGGGCGTACGGCACGAATCGAACTGGAAGTGCGAGACGCCGTTGGTGACGATGGGCGTGCCGTCGTCGCCGCACCACGACGGCACGAGGCCGTTGTCGGCGTTGCCGTTGGTCGCGTTCAGCGAAGCTTCGATGATGTCGTAGCTCGAATCGACGACGTCGAGCCAACCCTTGTTTCCGCTTACGCGTGCGAACGTACGGTAAAACGCAGGCGCAAAGTAGGAAGGGTTGCGAACGAGGCTGGCGCCCCAGGTATCGCCCGGCAATAGGATTTGGCGCTCGCCGTGCAACACCTCGAACGTCCAGACGCGCTCGATCTGGGCGAGCGCTAGATCGGCGTACTTCTGGTCGAGCGAGCCTTTTCCGCCCCATTTTTCGCCAGCCATGACCAAGGCGAAGGCAATGTCTTCGTCCGAATCGCTCGCTCCGCCTTGCCCGAGGACGGCTCCATCAGGGCCGATGTACCAGTTCATCAGACCGTTGGCATTCACGTGAAGCTGCGAGTACTGCCAGAGGGCGTCGAATGTCTCAGCGTCATCCATGTAGACAGCGAGCAACATGCCGTAGGCAATGCCCTCGGACACGGTCGAGTTGACGACCGCTCCTTTCGAATTCGGCCGGCGCACGCGCAAGAAGCCGCCTGCCCCGTCGCTGGTCAGCAACGTCTTCTTCCAATGGGCGTACGACTTCACGGCGTCTTCGTGGTTCGCCTGCGGAGGAAGACTGCAGTAGTTCTTCGGTTGGCCGCTGTTCGAGCCACAGCCGGGCACCAGAATGAGGCCGAGTGAAGAAAGCACGAGAGCCAAGCAGGCGGCGCCGCGAAATTTCATTCCTTCAGCCTAGATCGACCGCGACAGCGGTGCCACTTGGTTTTGGGCAGTTGCCCGTGCGCCACACGACCGGCCCTGTCGCTGCCCGCTGAGGTACTCGAGCCCATGGCTGACTTTTCGGATTTATCGATGCCGGACCCAGCGTCGCTTGCCCTGTGGGCGCGCCTCGTGATTGCCCTCGGGCTCGAGAAGCGCTTCGTCTTCGAGTCCTGGTTCTACCCTGCGATCTTGAACACGTTTTGGCGCTGACTTGCACCATGGCGCGGCTTTCGTTCAATTGAGGTCGTGACCCAGCCCGATCGCGATCCCTTGCACGGCATTACCCTCGAAACGATGGTGACGAGCCTCGTGGACTCGTTGGGTTTCGAACAGCTCGGGCGCCAGATCGATATCCGCTGCTTCAACGTCGATCCGAGCATCCCTTCGAGCCTGAAGTTCCTGCGCCGCACGCCTTGGGCGCGGGAAAAGGTGCACAACTTGTTCTTGCACGTCTGCATCCGCAAGGGGCAGATCACGCCGCGCTAAGCGCGGGCAGCGTCGCTTGCGCAAGCCGTTCGCTCGTGGCCCAGCAGCAGCGCGTCCGAAAGCTGCGTTTCACTCGTCGTCGGACTCGGAGTTCGCGGCCACGGACGTCGCGGCCTCTTCGCCCTCGTCGTCGTCGTACAGGCCCGCATAGAACTCGGGCGTCCTGGATTCCGCTGCGCCACTCGAACTGGATGCTGCGCCCAGCGAAACGAAAGCGGGTCCGCCGAGCGTAGCCCCCTTTTTTCGAGCCTCGAGCGCCGCGTGCTGGATGGCGTTGTGCACGGCCGTCTCGAGGATACGCCGCGCTTTAGCCCGGCGCATTTCGCTCGAACGCTTCACGTTCTGCATCAGCTGGCGCACGCGGCGGCGGTCCGTCTCGGGAAACTGCTCCATGAAGCGCCGCAAGGCTGGATCGCCCTGGATGAGCAGCGCGTTGGTCCACTCGAATGCGGGCCCGCTCTCCTCGGTCGCATCCACCGAAAAACCAGCGCGCACCAGATCGAGCCGGCGGAGTAGTGGCTGCCAGTCTTCCCCACGCAGCAAACCGCGCGTGAAGCGCATGTGGCGCTCGAGCGCGGAGTAGCTCTTGATCTGCTTGGAGTCCCGCAGAGCATCGAGCACGAGCTCCGAGCAACCCATGTTGGCGAGTTGCCCTGCCGTCAGCGAGCGTAGGCCTTGCACCAACTCGGCTAGGGCCTCTTCGTTCGAAACCTTCTCGCGCTTTTCCGAAGTGCGCGAGCGCCGAGGCGCTGGCCCCTCCGGAGGAATGAGCTCGCTTTCGTCATCTTCGGACTGCATGGAAACGGGCGCCTCTTGCTCTCAAATATCGAGGTTTTGCACGTTGAGCGCGTTGTCCTCGATGAATTTCCGGCGCGGCTCGACCTGATCGCCCATGAGCACGCTGAACAATTCTTCGGCGCGGACCGGATCGGGCACCTCGACCTTGAGCAAGGTGCGCGCGTCAGGGTTCATCGTCGTTTCCCACAACTGGTCGGCGTTCATTTCGCCCAGACCCTTGTAGCGGGTGATGGCCAAGCCCTTGCGGCCCCGCTCGTGAATCAGAGCGTCCAGGGCCTCGGAATCACGCACGGTGAGCGGCTCGCCGCGCTCGGTCGAGACCGTGTAGGGCGCGGGACCGATCGAGGCGATGTCTTCCTCGATGGAGACGAGCTCGTGATACTCGCCCGTGTCGGCAATCTCGGCTGTGAGCTGACCCGGTTTGCTGCTGGAGCCGGGCCGGAACTTCACGCGCAGCATCGTGCCCTCGACCTCGTCTTCTTCGATTTTGACGCTGAGCGGCAGCAAATCGGGGTGACGGCGCGTCAGGCTTTCTTCCAAATCGGTGCGCGCTTTTTCGAGAGCTGCCCGATCCGCGAAGGTGGGGGCGCGCAAGCCGACGTCGCGAATGGCCGCCGCGATGATGCGCCCATCACAGCGTCGATCGAGACGCTTCAAGTGGTCGCCGATTGTCCGAACGCGGCTGGCTAGATTGTAGAGCGGCATGCCGGTGATGGCCGGACCCTTGGTGCTCTGCACCGTCAAACCGTCGATGCCGCTCTCGATCAGAAAGCGATTCATCGCCGGCTGATCCTTCATGTAGAGCATCTTCTTGCCCTTGCGCACGCCAAACAGCGGCGGCTGCGCGATACACAGGTAGCCGCGGGTGATCAGCTCCGGCATCTGACGATAGAAAAACGTCAAGAGCAGCGTACGAATGTGACTGCCGTCGACGTCGGCATCGGTCATCAGAATGATCTTGTGGTACCGCAGCTTCGAGAGGTCGAAGTTGCCGTCTTCGCTAATGCCGCACCCAAGAGCCGAAATCAGAGTCACGACAGCTTCGGATGCCAGCATGCGGTCGACGCGAGCACGCTCGACGTTCAAGATCTTTCCGCGCAGCGGCAAGATGGCCTGAAAGCGGCGATCTCGACCTTGCTTCGCCGAACCACCAGCCGAGTCACCCTCGACGATGTAGATTTCGCTGATGGTCGGATCTTTACTCTGACAGTCGGCCAGCTTGCCGGAGAGCGAAGTCGTGTCGAGCACGCCCTTGCGCACCACCTCCCGCGCCTTGCGTGCGGCCTCCCGCGCCTTGGCGGCAATCACCGCCTTGTCGATGATCTTCTTGGCGGTCTGGGGGTGCTCCTCGAAATAGCGACCCACCTGCTCGATGACGGCCGTCTCGACGATGCCCTTCACTTCGCTCGACACCAACTTGCTCTTGGTCTGTGAATCGAAGCTCGGATCGGGGTGTTTGACGTGAATGACGCAAATCACGCCTTCGCGGCAGTCGTCGCCGGTGAGGCCATTCTTGACCTCTTTGAACAAGTTGTTGTCCTGCCCGTAGCTGTTCAGCAGACGCGTCAGCGCCGTGCGCAGACCGGTCAGATGCGTTCCGCCATCCTTGTTGTGGACGTTGTTCGTGTAGCAGAAGATCTGCTCGGCGTAGGCGCTACACCACTGGATCGACAGATCGACCATGACGTCGGCACGACCGTCGCCCATGGCCGTGCTGGTCGTGAAGGCGATGACGTCCTCGTGAATCGGCTCCTTGGTGCTGGCCAAGTGCGCCACGAACTCCTTGATGCCGCCTTGGTAGAGGAAATCCTCGTGTCGCCCTTCGGCCCGTTCGTCGGCCAGGTGGATCTTCAAACCCGAGTTCAAGAAAGCCAGCTCGCGAATGCGGTTGGCCAGGATTTCGTAGCTGTACTCGGTGATCGTGAAAATCTGAGTGTCCGGCTTGAACGTCACTTTGGTGCCGGTTTTGTCGGTGGCTTCTTCTTTTTGAATCGGGCCTTGGGGCACGCCCCGCTCGTAGCGCTGGCGGTAGACGTGGCCTTCGCGACGAATCTCCAGCTTGAGCCACTCGCTGACGGCGTTGACGGCACTGACGCCGACGCCGTGGAGACCAGCGGAAACCTTGTAGCTCGAGTGATCGAACTTGCCTCCAGCATGCAGCACCGTCATCACGACTTCGGCTGCGCTGACGCCCTTCTCGTGCATACCGACGGGGATGCCGCGACCGTTGTCACCCACGGTCACCGAACCATCGTGGTTGATGGCGATGGTCACGGCCGAACAGTGGCCGGCCAAATGTTCGTCGACCGAGTTGTCGATCACTTCCCAAACGAGGTGATGTAGAGCCGAACCGTCGTGCACGTCACCGATGTACATACCGGGGCGCTTGCGCACCGCTTCGAGCCCTTCCAGGACCTGAATGTTCTTCGACCCGTACTCCTCGGGTTCGGGAACTCGGCTCGGATCGCTCTCGCTTGCTGGGGTCTCTGCTTGCTCGGTCAAGGGCTCGTCACCTGTCTAAAAAGGGGCTTCTGGGTATAGCGAGACGAGGCCTGTCGAGCAAGCGACCGAGCGCGCTCTTCCAGCCATTTTTACGCGGTTTCGCGATCTTCGCGACCCGCTCCTAGCGATTGTTTTCAGAGCACTTCGAGCGCCCCACGAACCATGCGAAAATCGGAGCGTTCGCTCGGTTCGAGTTCGACGTCGCGGAAGAGTTCGGGACGTGTCGTCGTGACGAACACCTGGCTCTTCGTGTCGCGCAGAAAGCGAAATACCGCGGTGGTTCGTGCCTGATCGAGTTCGCTGGACACGTCATCGAGCAGCAGCATCGGTTCGACGCGGGTGACCTCGCGTACGCCGTGGAGCTCCGCCACCTTGAGTGCCAGGGTGACGATGCGTTGCTGGCCTTGCGACCCGTGGCTGCGCAAGGGTCGACCGCCAAGCACCAGTTCGATTTCGTCTTTCTGGGGCCCGAAGCTCGCGACCCCGCGCCTCTGGTCTTGGGGGCGCCTCTTCTGAAGTTCGTGAAGAAAGACAGCGGGGTCTTCGTGACCGCCCGGGCGGTAGTCAGCCTGGAGCTCGAGGTCGGTCGGTCCCATGCGCGCGAACGTCGGCCCCAGATGGCCCAGAAGCTCTTCGGCTGCCCGCCTTCGCCCCAGGGCGAAGCGGGCGCCCTGTGCCGCCAGGACGGTCTCGTAGGCGTCGAGTTCGCGAGCCTGGATGCCGCGCTCGGCCAAGAGCCGCTGACGCTCTCGGCTGGCCTCCTGGTAGCGAAGACGAGCTTCGGCGCCGCCCGGATCGAGATAGACCAAAACGCGGTCCAGCAGCGCGCGTCGCACACCGGCTGGGCCGCTCGCCAGCAACAGGTCCCCAGGATGAAAGGCGATGACGGGGGTGGAGAGCGCGTAGTCGAGTTTTCGCTTGGGTTTCTTGCCGTCGAGTTGGAAGGTCTTGCTTCGTGCTCCGATTTCAGCCGCGAGATCTCGGTTCAGACCCAGCGAGGCCACTTGGGCGCGCAAGTAGGCGCGCTCGTGACCTTGCTCGATGACTTCGAGCAGACGCCCGGTTCGAAAGCTGCGTGTGGTCGAAAGCACGTAGAGCGCTTCGATCACGCTCGTCTTGCCCTGGCCGTTGTCACCGGCGATCAGGTTGAGGCGCGGCGCTGGCTCGAAGGAAATTCGGTCGATGTTGCGAAAGTTCCCGACCTGCAAGCGGCGAAGGACGACGCGACCGGCCTGCTCGCTCATCAGCGACTCAAATTCTCATCGGCATGACCACGGCCAGGTAGTCGCGGTCGGTGGCGTCGCCAGCTGGTCGAACGACAGCCGGATCGAGCTCGCCGCTGATGCCCAAAATGACTTCGTCGTCGGTGATGGCGTTCATCACGTCGAGGAAATACTTGGCGTTCAAACCGATCGTCAGTTCGCCGCCTGTATAGTCGATGGCGATCTCGTCGAAGCCTTCACCAGCCTCCGGACTTTCGCTCTCGACGCGCAACGTCTTGTTCGAAAGCGTTAGCTTGACGCCGCCTGTCCGATCGCTGGCCGCCAGTGACACTGCCTTGAGAGCGTCCGACAGAGCGCCGCGAGGCGCACGAATTGCCTTCTCGCTCTGACTGGGAATGACCTGCTGGTAGGGCGGGAAGGTGGCGTCGACCAACTTCACGCTGAAACGAAAACCTGCGATCTCGAAGTAGACATTGGCGCCACTCGGCAAGATGCGCAGCACGGGCGCTTGCTCGGAGCTCGAGTCCGACAATGCCTCGTCACACAAGCGACGCAGTTCGTGGATGCCCTTGAGCGGAATGAGCATCGAGCCTTTGCCCTTCACCTCGGGAGCGCGAATTTCCATCTTGGAGAGACGATGACCATCGGTCGTCACCATGCGCACGCGGTTGTCTTCGTACTCGAACAACGCACTCGACAGGTGCAAACGCGTCTCATCGGTCGAAATCGAGAAGTAGGTGCTCGATAGCAAGCGCGCCATGATGCCGACTTCGAGTTCGAGCCAATCACCCAGAGTCGCGGAAGGTAGACTCGGGAACTCTGCGCCGGGCACGCCGTGGATCGTGTAGCGCCGCGCCGCGCTGCTGGCGCGAATCGTAGTAGACGAACCTTCAGTCACCTCGATGATCAGCTCACCCTCGGGCATCATGCGAACGCGATCGAAGAGATCTTTGGCGCCGACTGCGACGGAACCTTTGCGCTTCACTTCGGCGGACACGACACCGCTGACAGCCAAGACGAGGTCGGTCGCGGCCAAACGAAGACCGTCGTCGGTGGTCTCGAGCAGTACGTTGCCGAGGACCGGCATGGTGCTTTTTTTGTCGGCCACGCCTTGGCACCGACCGAGCACGCGGAGGAGGTCTTTTTTGCTGACGACGACGTGCATGGGAAGCCCCGGGTCTAGTCGGATAGTGCCCCCATCGCCAGAGCCTCCTGGGGGATCCTCAGCTGCTTTGTGCAGGGCTTTTCAGGTTGGAGTTCCCCAGGTCAGGCTGCCTTGTGCCGAGGTCGAACTCATGAGTAAAGAAGAGTTAGTTATAATTTGATCGTAGTAGTCGTAGGGCCTGTGCGATCTGTGAATATGTTCGTAAGTACATGAAAATAATTAACTAAATGTAGATTTTGACTGTGGCGGTCTCGTGACTGAATCGAGGGATGAGCTGTGCAAATCCCTACTCTCCCCAGTTCGACCCCTGCAACGCCACAGACTCGTCCCGAGACCTTTCCCCAGGTCTTCCCCAGCCCAGGGGGTCCGCACGGAGAGGCCCTCCGCGCCCTGTCAGCCGGCTACGGGGCTCGGGCTGTCGACTACGGGGCTCGGGCTGTCGACTTCTAGGCGCGCCAACGCGTCCAGGAGCTGGCGCTTGGCCTGTTCGTGCGTCTTGGGCCCCACGGCTGCACTCGCGAAAGCTTGCTCGAGTGCAACCAATTCGCCGAGCAAGATGCGTCGCGCTTGGCCCCTGTCCTCTTGGGCTTCGAGCAGGCGAGTCTTTTTCGAGAGTACGCTGGCCTGGGTGATACCCAGCGCTGCAATCAAGAGGCCCAAGGCGCAGGCCACGAGCCGACCTGGACCGGGCACGGGCAAACCCGAGAGTTCGATACGCACCTCGTCGAGTTGACCTTGACCGGGGCGCATCAAGCGCCTGGTGATCAAGATGCGCTTACCATCGGGTCCACGAGTAGGCTCGGCAGCGTCGAAACCGGGGACGTCCAAGTGCATGCCGGGGATGGCTTCGACCAAGACGCGTAGCTCGGCGAGGTGCGGCGGAGTGCCAAGCACGAAGGCCTGGTCCTCGTCACCGAGAGCGGGCACTTGGAACTGCAAGCGCACGTCCTTCTGGCCAGGCGGATAAGTACCGACCAGTTCGACAGACCCACCTTTGTCGACGAAACCCTGCTGATTTGCCTCGTTCGTGAGTTCGAGCCCCGTCGCCTCCCGCGGCAGCGCAATGCGCAGCTCGCGGGGCATCCAGGTCGTGTGGCTCATGTTCATCACGCGATAGACGACGTCGAAATGAAAAGCTCCGTCGCGCAGATCGATCAACACGAAGCCGCGCATGCCGACGAAAGCCTCCTGTAGATCGTGAGTGACTGGATAGACGTGAAGACGGACACGTTGACCCGAGGTTTCCGGCAAACGGAAAGCGGGAACCTCGTAGGTCGCGCCTTGATGCGCGACGCGCACGGCGTACGAAAAACGCAGACTGGCGTCGAGACCGCGAAAGACAGCCTGACCCGCGGCGTCACTGCCGACCTTTTGTTCGTCCTGTCTTTTGCCTTGCGCGATGCTTTCGAACTGCGTGTTCAGCTGCACTTCGACCGCACGAAGCGGTTGCTCGTCGCCGCCCACGACCTCCACGAGGATCTCGCCGCGCGGCACGCTGGCATCGGGCCCGGACATGTCTTGCGGCGGCGCGCCGGTCTGAAAACCATGCTGGGAAGGGACGGCAGGGGCCAAAGCGGGTGCCGTGGTGAGCGCCAGCGGTTGAGCCGAGGCAGAATTGAGTAGAAAGCCAGAAAAAACCAGGGAACCGATGCATCCGCCGCGCATGAATGAGTTCACGAGGGCTCCTTGGCGGTAGCTGCGAGCTGCTCGCCGAGCAAACGTTCAGCGCGCTCTCGCCCGAGGGACAAGGATTGGTCGGCCATCTGAATCAGACGCTTGGCCTCGCTGCGGTAGTGCTCCGAGACGCTCTTGAAATCCTCGGCGCTGATCTTGCCGACCGACAGCTCGTATTCGAGGTCCTTGAGAGCGCGGAGCACCGCTCGCTTCTGCTCTTCGGCAGCGGTGGGCGCTGCCAGTCCGAGGGCGTCCTCGAACGTCATGGCCGAATCTCCGCCCAGATGGCTCAGGCTTGCCCAGAGCAAAGCAATCACCAACGACAGCGTAAGAGCCGCTCCGACCAGAAAAGCGCCTGGCAGCCCGGCCAATTGGTGAGCAACGCCGAGCGCGACGAGCGCTCCGAACAACCCGAACGCGCCCCATTGAATTTGCTTCACCGTGCGTTCCCCGCAGGCTGCATCGAGCCGGCCTCGCGGCTCCAGGATGGAGAGAACGGCTGCGCGGCGCTCAGCGTCAGATAGAGCGCGAACAACACACCCGCTGCGACGCTGGCCGTCGCCTGCACGTAGCTCCAAGCGCGGGCTTTCTGTGTCGAAACTTCCGGCCACAGCGAGACGCTGCAGCCCAAAATCAAAACGCCCAAGCCGACCCAAATGAAGCTGACGAAGGGGTTCACGTGCAGGCTGAAGGTCGCGCGCTTGGTCTGGGGATCGGCGACCGCCAGGACGGTGTAGAGGTCATCGCGGAAGCCGCGGAGCAAACCCACTTCGGAGGTCACCTGTTGGGGCACTTGATAGATGAACTTGGCGGGACTCAACGTCGTGAGCACTCTGCCGCCGCGCGCCACCTCGAGATCGGCGAACACCATGCGCCGATCCTCGACCGCGTTGTCTTCGGCCGAACAGCGCGGGCCGGGGCACATGCGCGTGCCCTTGTAGGTCAGCGTGTACCCCGCGATGTCGTGTGACTCGCCTGGGTTCAGACTCACCTCGTGTTCGACGGCCCAGGCGGTCCCGACGAAACCGAGGAACATGCCAGTGATACCGAGGTGCACGATGTAGCCGCCGTAGCGGCGTCGGCTCCTGGCCAGCAGCCGACCCAGGGCGAGTAGTGGTCCTTCGGGATCGCCCTTCTTGGCTGACGAAGACATGCGGGCGCGGGTGCCGCGCACGTACTCCTGGATGATGACGGCGATGTTGAACGCGCCGAGCGAGACGGTGATGCCTGGGAAAAGCCGACTAATCGAACCGTAGAGCTGAGCGCCCCAGCCGGCCTCCACCGTGGCGCCGGGCACGACCGGTGGATAGCCCAGGCCCGGCCCAATCAAGGCATGCACTAGCGTGGCCACGATGAGCACGCCGACCGGAAAGGCGAAGGCCGACTTGAGCGAAGCGCCGCTCGTCTTGCGCCAGCCGAACAGCGGCGCCAGGCCCATGAGCGCGAAGATGAACAGACCGATCGGGGCCATCCACTTGTTGTAGAAGGGCGGGCCGACGCTCACTGTTTCGCCCAAAAATGCCTCGCTGAGCAAAGGAAAGGTCGTGGCCACGAGCACGAACGTCATGCCGCCGAGCAGCGCCCAGTTGTTCAGCACGAACATGGCTTCGCGACTGGCGACCGACTCGACCTCGGCGCGGGCGCGGAGCAGCGGCAAGCGCCAGACGATGAGGCCGGCGCTCGTCGCCAGAATGAGACCGAGGAAGTACACGAAGTAGTCGCCGATGTCGCTCTTGGCGAAGGCGTGCACGCTGGCGATGAGCCCGGAGCGGGACATGAAGGTGCCGAAGATGGTGAGTGTGAACGTCAGGCAGATGAGCACCACGTTCCACACTTTGAACATGTTGCGGCGCTCCTGGATGATCGTGGAGTGCACGTAGGCAGCGGCGGTGAACCACGGCAAGCAGGCGGCATTTTCCACCGGATCCCAGGCCCAGAACCCGCCCCAGCCCAGTTCTTCGTAGGCCCAGATCATGCCCAGTACGTTGCCGATGCTGAGAAACAGGAAGGCAAACAGCATCCATTTGCGGACGGCTACTATCCACTCGCTGTCGAGGCGGCCGGTCACGAGGGCGGACACGGCAAAGGCGAACGGGACCGTGCAGCCGACGAAGCCCATGTAGAGACACGGCGGATGGATCACCATCCAGTAGTTCTTGAGGAGAGGGTTGAGCCCGGTGCCGTCGGCAGGCGCGCCCGCCACGTTCATTTCGAAGGGGTTGGCCGGAAAGATCATCAAGCAACAGAAGAACGCCACGACGACCATCAGGGTTGCGATGATGTAGGGCTGTAATTCGCGGTATTTTCCGCTCATCCAGCGCACGACGCCGGCCGTGTAGCCGCCGAGCAAGAAAGTCCACCAGAGCAGCGAGCCGTCTTGTCCACCCCACAGGGCGCTGAGCAGATAGCCTTCACTCGTCGCGCGGTTCGAGTAGCGCGAGATGTAGCGAACGCGAAAATCGTGGGTAAGGAAGCCGTATGCGAGCAGCAGCACCCCGCACAAGACGAGAGCACTCGTAGCGTAAGCACCAAGGCGCGCCGACTTGAGGAGGTGCGGCCGACCGCTTCCTGCCATCACCCCGAGCGCGAAGGTGAAGGAAGCGAGCACCAAAATGCCGTAGACGATGAGGGTGCCGAATCCAGGGAGAGTGAGCCACATGGCGGACGAAGCTTACCCCTCGAACGCTCCGGTACCAGTGCGCGGTTGCCAGCAGAAACGCGGCCCTGGGACCCTCAGCTGCCGTCGGCGGCGCCCACGGTCGTGCCGATGTCCTCACCTCGGAGCACACGACGGATGTTACCCGGCGCCATCTTGAAGACTCGAATGGGCAGTCCATTTTCGCGGCACAGAGCGATCGCCGTCGAATCCATGACTTTGAGGTGGTCGGTGAGGAAGCGGTCGTAAGTGACGTGCTTGTGCAGCTGCGCGTCGGGGTAGCGCACTGGATCCTTGTCGTAGATGCCGTCGACTTTGGTGGCTTTGAACAAGACGTCGGCGCGGATCTCCATGGCGCGCAGTGACGCTGCCGTATCGGTGGAGAAATACGGGTTGCCGGTGCCGGCCGCGAAAATCACGACGTAGCCGCGGCTCAGGTGCTGCATAGCGCGCCGGCGAATGTAGGGTTCGGCGACCGAACGCACTTCGATGGCCGTCATCACGCGTGTCGGAACATCGCAGCGTTCGAGGGCGTCCTGAAGCGCCAGCGCGTTGATCACCGTGGCGAGCATGCCCATGTAGTCGCTCTGCCCGCGATCCATGCCCTGGCTTGCGCCCTTGAGACCGCGGAAGATGTTGCCGCCACCGACGACCAGACCGATCTCGACGCCGGTCTTGCGAACGTCGGCAATTTCCTCGGCGGTGGAGCGCAAAGTCTCGGGCTCGATGCCGCTGCCTCCGGCCGCAAGAGCTTCACCACTCAGTTTGAGGAGGACGCGCTTGAACTTCAGCGTGTCTTTGACGAGGGGCCCGGTGCTATTTTCGCTCACGGGGGCTCGTGTTACTCGCGCTTGCCCTGACCCGCAACGCTGTTCGGGCGAGCCCGGGTGTTTTGGGCGACTGTGTGGCAAGACAATCGCGCGACGAGCAGACGATGACCGCGAGGAAAAGCCGACTCCTGATTCGATGCGCCGTGCTCCTGTGCTGCACGGCAGCGAGCGCATGCAAACCTTCCGGTGAGACGGGAATCGAGGTCACACCCGGGGAGACACGCGATCCCGTCACTCACCTGACCGCCGCCGAAGCCAGCGAAGTTCTGGCGCGCGTCGGTTCGCGCACGATCACGCTCGGCGAGTACGCGCTCACATTGCGGCGCATGGCCAAGTTCGAACGCCTCCGGTATCAGACGCCGGACCGCCAAAAGCAGCTCCTCGACGAGATGATCGAGCTGGAGCTGCTGGCCCAGGAGGCCGAGCGACGAGGGCTCGATCGTGAGCCCGAGGTCCAGCTGCGACTGGCGCAGGCGCTTCGCGACGAGGTCCTCGAGGACTTGCGTCGCTCGTTGCCCGCACCGGAAACGCTGAGCGAGCGCGAGGTCCGGGAATACTACGAGTCGCACAAGAACGAATTCAAGGAGCCCGAGCGGCGCCGCGTGCTCGCACTGGTCGTGGCCACGGCCGCACTGGGGCGCAAGCTTTCGGGCGAGGCGCAGGGCGCGAGCGGCAACGCCTGGGGCGAACTCTGCAAGAAGCACAGCTTGGAACGGCGCGGCACAGGCGCCGAGGACGCGCTCGAGTGGGCGGGCGACTTCGGCTTCGTCTCTGCGCCTGGCGAGCCCCGCGGTCAAAATCCCGAGATCCACCCTGAGGTGCGCGCAGCGGTGTTCGGGCTAAGCAAGCTCGGTGACGTAGCTCCCGCGCCCGTGCAGGTCGGCTCGCGTTTCTACGTGGTGCGGCTGGGTGGCACGAGCCCGGCTCGCGATCGCAGCCTGCGCGACGCCGATCGCACGATTCGCGTCGAGCTGGTACGACAGAAGTACCTGGAGAAGGAGCGCAGCCTCGAAGCCGAGCTGCGTAAGAAGTTCCCCATCGTCATCGACGAGCAGGCGCTCGCCGCGTGGAAGCCCGAGGCTCCACCGAGCCCGCCTGCGCCGGTGGCGCCGTGAGCCGCTCCGCCGAGAGCGTGCCGCTTTTGCTTGTCGATGCCACCGAGCAGACGTCAGGCGCGCCTTCGGGCTCTTGGCAGTGGCAGCTCCAGCACGCGGTGCGCTCGGCGGACGAACTGGAGCGTCTGCTCGAACTCACCCCGGGAGAGCTTTCGGCGGCTCGGCGGGCCGAAAGCGCGGGCTTTCCGATCTCGATCACGCCCTACTACCTCGGCCTCATCGACGCCCACGATCCGGGTTGTCCGATTCGGCGCCAGGTCGTGCCGGCCGCCGAGGAAGGTCAGGCGGTCCGCGGTGACCTGCGGGATCCCCTCGGCGAGGAGGCGCACGAGGTCGCGCCCGAATTGGTCCAGCGCTACCCGGATCGAGCGCTTCTCTTGGTCAGTGACCGTTGCGCGGTCTATTGCCGCTTCTGCACGCGCAGTCGCATGGTCGGCGCTGGCGGAGGACCGCGCAGCCTGGACAAGCTGCAGCCAGCCCTCGACTACTTGGCGGCCCATCCCGACGTACGTGACGTCATCGTGAGCGGTGGCGATCCATTGGCGATGACGACAGGGCGTTTGGTGCGCATCATCGAGGCGCTGCGCCGCGTGCCAAGCGTAGAGACGATACGTCTGGCGACACGCGTGCCAGTCGTGCTTCCGCAGCGCATCACGGACGAGCTGCTCGAAAGGCTTCGACCGCATCATCCGCTCTGGGTGATGACGCACTTCAACCACCCGAAGGAGCTGACGGACGAGTCCTGTGCGGCTCTCCGGCGCCTCGCAGACGCTGGCTTTCCGGTCATGAACCAGACGGTGCTGCTCCGCGGCGTCAACGATTCTGTTGAGGTGCTCACGGCGCTCTTTCGCGGGCTGGTGCGGCAGCGCGCCCGCCCGTACTACCTCTTGCAGACCGATCCGGTCAGCGGCACCGGTCATCTGCGCACGCCCGTCCAAACGGGCATTGATCTCATGGAACGCCTGCAGGGCCGGCTGAGTGGCATCGCCCTGCCCAAGCTCATCCTCGACGCGCCCGGAGGATTCGGCAAAGTGCCGATTGGTCCTGACTACGTGATCGCACGGGGTGGCGGCGTAACGCGGCTTCGCACGCCGCGCGGCGTCGAAGTCGACTACGTCGATCCCGTCTTGACCGCTGCAATCGACGACCCCGCGGACTGAGCCATGCGAAACCAAGGCTGGCTGCTCGCTCTGTTCGGCTTGTCGCTGCCTCTTGCGGGTTGCGCCGCGCAACCCGCGCTGACGCCTCCCGTTTTGTACCCCGCGCGCGCCCCTGCAACGGCGCTCGAGCGGGCCGAAGAGCAGCTCGGGCGTGCACACTATGACGAAGCCGAGCGGCTGCTCGACGCAGCGCAGCGCACGGCGCCGACCCCCGGTGTTCAGCTCGCTCTCGGTCGGCTTTATCTGGAGACCGGTAGGTACCAGCGGGTCATCGATCTCGCCCTCCGCACGAAGGCCGACGGCAGCGAGGTCCTGCTCCACGCGCGCGCCCTCGACGCTTTGGGACGGCCCGACGAGGCCCTCGCTCTGGTGCCAATGGGCGAGACCCAAGGGAGCCTGCGCCTGCGCTTCGAGAGCGCCCTGTTGCGTGGGCTCCTGCTGCTCGAGTTGGGTCGGCGCAGTGAGGCGGAGGCCCCCCTGCTCTTGCTCGTTGAGCGCGCAAACGCCGGCGACATCGATGCACTGCCAGCGACTGAGCGCGGCGAAGCGTGGGCACTGGTCGGTCGCGCGGCCCATGCGCTGCGCGCGCCGGAGGACGCCAACGACGCCTACAACCGCGCGGAGCAACTCGGTTCTCTCAGCGTGCGAGCTTTGCTCTGGCGCGCCGAGCTGTTTCTCGAAAAGTACGATGTCGGTCACGCCGAGGAAGTGCTGCTCGAGGCGTTGGCCATCGCGCCCCTCCGGAGCGAAGCGTTGGTGCTGCTTGCCCGAGTGCGGCTGGAGCAGGCTTTGGACTTCGACGAGGCCGAGCGGCTCGTTCGGCTCGCGCTGACCCGCAATCCTCAGAGCACGAGCGCGCGCGCCGTCCTGGCCGGCAACGCACTGCACGACTTGGATCTGCGCACGACCGAGGCCGAGCTGGCTCAGGGCCTGGCCGTGAATCCGCGTGACCTCGAGTTGCTATCGCTGAAAGCTGCCGCGCTCTTTCTCGCAGAAGACCGAGCGGCCTTCGACACACTGGTCGAGCGCGTGCTCGCCTTGTCCCCCGGCTACGCGCGCCTGTTCGAGGTCGTGAGCGAGTACGCCCAATGGGAGCACCGCTACGAAGACATCGAGCGGCTGCTGCGCCGGGCCACGCGCCTGGACCGCGAAGACGGACGGGTACGGGGCGAGCTCGGGCTGGTGCTCGTGCGCTCGGGGAGCGACGACGCGGGAGTCGTCGAACTGCGGGAAGCGTTCAGACTCGACCCTTACAACGTGCGTGTGCTCAATACGCTCGACCTTTACGAGAAGCTCATACCGGCGGGCTACCAGGAGCAGCGACACGGACCATTTCAAATCCGCTACCCCAAGGCCGAGCGAGCTCTGCTCGAACGCTACGTGCCCGAATTGCTCGACCAGGCGCACCAGCAGATGGTCGAGCGCTACGGCTTCACGCCGCGCGCGCCGCTCAGCATCGAGATCTACGCCCACCCGTCCGAGTTCGCGGTGCGCACCACGGGTTTGCCGCATGCGGGTTTGGCGGGGGTGTGCTTTGGACGCAAGCTCGCCACCGTGAGCCCGAGTGGCCAGACTGCCAATTTGGGTATGACGCTCTGGCACGAGCTTTCCCACGTGTTTCACATCGGGCTGTCCGAGAGCCGCGTGCCGCGATGGCTGACCGAGGGCTTTGCCGAATGGGAGACGGCGCATCTCGGGCGTGGTTGGGGACGCGAGATGGACGAAGATCTCTATCGCGCGCTCCGCGAGCAGCGCTTGCCGCGTCTCGGCACGATGAGCCGCGCCTTCACACATGCCGACAGCATGCAGGACGTAGGCATGGCCTATCACGCATCCAAGCGCTTGGCCGATTGGATTACTGCGACGCGCGGCCCGACCGCGGCGCAGCGGCTGCTCGAAGAGTTTGGCAAGAAACGCTTGCCGGACGCCGTCGTTCCCGAGGTGTTGGGCGCGCGCTTCAACGAGCTCGATCGAGAGTTCGATGCTTGGCTCGTGCAGGAACTCGGCCGCTACCAGAGCCAGTTCGTGTCGCGTCACGTGCGCGGCTCACTCGAAGACTTGCACAAAGCTGCAGTCGCGAAGGACGCAACGCGGGAGAGCCGCATCGACCTTGCGCTCGCGCTCTTGCAAGCGGGCAAGCTGGAAGCGGCCGAACCCGCTCTCCGTACGCTTTTGATCGAGAAGACCGAAGCAGAAGTCGAGTTTGCGCTCGCGCGTGTGCTGCTGGGTCGGGGTGACAAGCCCGGCGCCTCGGCGCTCTTGCAGAAACTGACCGCAAGCAATCACGACGGCTACGAAGTGCGCATGGTGCTCGGGCGCGTGGCTGCGAGCGACCAGGACTGGAAGACGACGCTGAGCGAGAGCCAGCTTGCGGCCTCGTTCGATCCTTCCCAGCAGGATGCGTGGACGCTGGCCGCGACTGCGGCCCACCAGCTCGCTGACGCCGCAGCCGAACTCGATGCTGTTGCCCATTGGGCGGAGCTGTCTGAGCACGATGGGGCGGTGCACCGGCGTTACATCACGCTCTTGCTAGCGGCCGAACGCTACGCCGACGCAGCGCGCGCCGCAGAGCGCGCCATTTGGGCCGGCCTCGGCGTATTCGAGACGCATCGCTTGGCTGCCGAGGCATTTTCCCGTTCAGGTCAGAAGAAACGCGCCGCCTACGAATTGGACACTGCCGTGCTCTTGGCCCAAAGCGACGCCGACAAAGCGAGCATCGAGCGCGCTCGTCGCGCACTTCGCTGACGCTCCTGCTAAACCATCGCGGCCGTCACGCACTTCGCTGGCGCCCTTCTGCAACGACCTGGCCGTGTCGCGCTCCAACAAGCCTCTCCGCATCGTCTATCCCGAGCAGCAGCACTACGCCTGCCGCGATTGTCCGGCGCGTTGTTGCCGCACACCTTGGGGCATCCCGCTGACGCCGGAAGTCGCTCACACCATCCTTGAAGACACTGAGTTGCGTTCGCGTCTCGTGGGCCGAGCGCCTGGCATCTTGGCGAACGGCACGCTGCCGATGATCGAAAAGGATCGGCAGTTGCAGTGCGTGCTGCTCGAAGACGATCTGATGTGCGGCTTGCAGAAGCGACACGGCCACGCGGCCTTGCCGCAAGCCTGTCAGGCCTACCCATTCGGCTTCATGAAGAACGAGCAGGGGCAAGACGTGGCACTGCTGTCTCGGCACTGCCCCTCGATTCGTGACAACTACGGCGAACCGCTCGCAGGCCAGATCGAAGCGAAGTTCAAGCAAGCTGGTGGTTCGCACGCACTCGCGCCGCGCATGGGCCTGCCGAGTGGTCGAACCCTGCCCGTTCCGCATTATTTGCAGCTCGCCAATGCCTGGAGGCAGCTGTTTTTGGCTGGATCGCCACTCGAAGCGGTTCGGCGCTGCTACGCGCTCACCGAAGCATTCGACGAGGAACTGCCGGCGTTGCCCAGCCCGAGCGAGGCTGATGTGCGCAGCGCGTGGGCCGCAGCTGAGCAGTGCCCTGCACTCGCCCTTGCTTCGCCAACCGCGCGCCCCCCCTACCAGGCGCGGCTCTTCTACGCGCACGAGCTTGGCAATCTCTGCTATCCGTCCCGGGTCCTCACGGCGTTCTCCACGCGCCGACCCACCTGGTCTCAGCGCCTCGGAACGTGGCGGAACAAGCTGAACTGGTTGTTCGAAGTGGGTAGTGTTGACCTGCTCTACGTCTCGGGTCCGGTTCGTCTCGGGGGGATCAATCAGGTTCCCGCCTTCCTTTCAGGTGACTTGGGACAGCTGGTGAGTCGCTATCTCATCGAGGTTCTCGACCGCCGGCAGGTGTTCGTTCGTCAGACGTACCTCACCCGCGTAGTGGTCGATCTTGGTCTAATGGCCGCCTTGGTTTCTCGGTTCGCACGGGCAAGCGCGGTGGGCCATGGGCGCGCTGCGGTCGCGCGCGCCGACGTGCTCGAAGGACTCGGCGTTGCGGACCTGCTGATGGCGCATCAGGCGGGCGCAGCCCAAAGCACTCTCCTGGCCAATTTGCGGTTGCATCTGATGAGCGATTCGGCGGCGTTCGACCGTTTTCTCGCGAGCGAGGCCTGAGCCCGCTAGGCTTCGTCCGTGCCCCGCTTGACCGACCTAGCCCAGCAGCTGGCTCTGCTTCAATCTCGAGGTCTGCTCCGCATTCCCGACGACGGCAGTCAGCGCCAGCAGCTGGCCCAGGCCTTTCCGGACTACTTCATCGACGCTAGCTCGAACGACTATCTGGGTCTCGCCGCTGGCGGCGAGGATCCCGTTTCACGTGAAACATTCGAGCCGGGTTGGGTCGCCCCTGTTTCACGTGAAACACCCCTCGGTGCCGGCGCATCGCGCCTCATCCACGGCACCCACCCCTGCCACTTCGAGGTGGAGCGTGCAGTCGCGGACTGGCTTGGACAACCAACAGCCCTGTTGTTCAGCTCGGGATACGCGGCCAACTTAGGGGCGCTCAGTGCGCTGCTCGACCGCAACGATCTGGTCGTGTCGGACGCCTTGAACCACGCTAGCCTAATCGACGGCATCCGGCTCAGCCGCGCCGAGACCGTCGTTGCCCCGCACTTGGATCTGGACGCGGTGCGCGCTGCGCTCGAGCTACCTACCCAGGGCGCCCGCTGGGTCGTGGTCGAATCGTACTACTCGATGGATGGCGACGTCCCGGACCTCCGAGCCCTGCGGGCTCTCTGCAACGACCACGGCGCGTACCTTTACGTCGACGAAGCGCACGCCCTGGGCGTCTGGGGCCCTGAAGGTGCAGGCCTTCTCGCAGAAGCAGGAGTTCACGCTGATGTCGTGATGGCTGCCTTTGGCAAAGCCGTGGGCTCCCATGGAGCAGCCATCGCCTCCAGTGATGACGTGCGCACCTGGCTCTGGAATCGCGCTCGCTCGTTCGTGTTCTCAACAGCCCCTAGCCCGCGGCAGACCCAGAGTTTGCTCAACCAATTGGCGCGCGCACGGGCCGCAGAGCAGGCTCGCGCGCGCCTCGCGCAGCTGGGTGAAAGGCTTCGCGGTGTACTCGGCGGCGGGGGTGCCCAGCTCGTTCGTGGCAGCCGCGGACCCATCGTCAGCGTCCTCGTCGGCACACCGGAGCGGGCGCTCGAGCTCAGCGCCTTGCTCGGGCGCCGGGGGATTTTGGTGCAGGCGATCCGCCCACCGACGGTACCGGCAGGGCAATGCCGTCTTCGGCTCACGCTATCCGCCGGCTTGTCCGACGAGGAACTCGACCGACTGGCTCACGCGCTCCTCGAAGAGCTGGGGTCGCGGCGCAGACCACTGTGAGAGTTTCGTGAGACGGCGCAGCTTTCGCGGGGCAATGAAAGCTTGAAGCGCCGTCGAAACGTCCGCCAGGGCGCAGAAAAGTGGGCGCTCCGTGCTAAACGCGTCCCCGCTCAGCCATGCCGGTCCTTTGCTCTCTACATACCCGCGCCCTCTTCCCGCTCGTCGTCGCGCTCCTCACGAGCGCCTGCGGTGGCTCCGCTGCAGCCGGCAAAGGACTGTCGACCGCTACCGAAGCGAGCGATCGACCAGTGCTCGAGCCATACAAGATCGTGTTCGCCATGCGGGGCCACGAACGCGACTTTCGTGTCTGCTTCATGAAGTCACCACACCAGCGTGGCATGGCGCGCGTGGTCTTCGAGGTCGACGCGGAAGGCGTCGTCACGCGTTCTGATCTCGACGAGTCGACCATCGGCAAGAACGAGGTCGACTCGTGCCTGCTCCAACAGACCGAGGCTCTCCGCTTCGGCTCGCTCCGACAGCCTGTGCGCGGTTCGTGGACGTTCGTTTTTCGGCTCGCCGAGCCCCTGAGCGACAAGGAGCGCGCCGAGCTGTTGTCCAAGGCCGAAGAAGAAGATGCTGACGAGAACGCCGAGCAAGACGAACCTTCGGTCGTCGTCGAATCGTCCTCGCCAGGCCGTCTCGACGTGCACCAGATCGAAGAGACGATCGAGGTCGGATTTCCGCTGTTCGCGCGGTGCTATCGCGACGCCTTGAATCGTCGCGACCGCAAAGGCGGCTCGGTGAAATTTCGTCTGGCCATCGACTCGGAAGGCCGCGTCGAGAGCCTGAGCGATGCCGGCTCCAAGATGTCCGACCCTCTGGCCGTCGACTGCATAGCGGAGGGCTTTTACGCCATGAACTTTCCGGCACCTCGAGGTGGACCTGTGAGCGCCACCTACAGGCTAGAACTCGACTGAATCTTGCCGCCGATCAGGCAGATCTCGCGCGCGCCGAGGCGCTCGGCCAAGCCAGGCTCGTGGCTGACGATCAGGACGAGCGCGCCGCGCGCTCTTTCTTCGAGCACGATGCGTTCGAGTTCAGCGCTCGCTTTGGCGTCGAGGCCCGTCCACGGTTCGTCTAGCAACAAGAGTCCCGGCTCGTGGACGAGTGCGCGCCCTAGCGCGACTCGCTGCTTTTGGCCGCGGCTCAAGGTGGAGACTGGTCGGTCGCGGAAGCGCCCCAAGCCGACGCGATCGGCGACGCGCGCGACGTCGTCGAGCGACGCGCCCTGCAACTCGGCCACCAAAGTCAGATTTTCCCAGCCGCTCAGATCGGCGTAGGCGTGGCTTTCGTGCGAGACCCAACCGAGTCGCGCCCGTATTTCGAGGCGTTCGAGCGGGCTGCCATCCGGTCCCGAGTAGACGACCGAGCCGCGCGTCGGGCGCTGCCGCGTGCCCAAAATCGCCAGCAAAGTGCTCTTGCCTGCGCCGTTGGGACCCGACAACAGCGTGATCGATCCGGCCTCGAAGTCGGCACTCACACCACGCAGAGCCGGTGTGGCGCCGTAGAGCTTCGTCACGTCGCTTGCGCGGACGCGCGACACGGCGCGGAGGACAGCGACGGGCAAGGCGTTCACGCCGCCGGTTTAGCACTTGCCTGCCGAGCGCGTGAATCCAATCAGCTCCAACCGCAGCAAGGTGCAGAAACAGCTCGAGCGGCCCAGTTGGTGCCTTGACCGGGGACTTCGCTCCAAGAATGATACGCTGCTTCCCCAATGAACTCGCCCGCTATCGCCAAGATCCCCGATCGCCATGCGCGCATTGCCGAGTTGCGGCGCGCCATCGAGGGGGCGCTCGAAGGCAAGGCGGACGTTGTGGAACTCTCGCTCGTGGCGCTACTCGCTCGCGGCCACATCTTGCTGGAAGACGTTCCCGGCGTCGGCAAAACGACCCTCGCGCGGGCGCTGGCCCACGCCGTCGGTGGTGAGCTCCGTCGCGTCCAGTTCACGAGCGATTTGCTGCCCAGCGACGTGCTCGGCGTTGCCGTCTACGACCAAGCACTACAGGATTTCGTGCTGCGCAAAGGGCCCGTGTTCTCCAACATTCTCCTGGCCGACGAGATCAATCGGGCCAGCCCGCGCACGCAGTCCGCGCTGCTCGAAGCCATGAACGAGGGCCAGGTCTCGATCGATGGTCGCACAGTGCCACTCCCCCAACCGTTCTTCGTGGTTGCCACGCAAAATCCGCTCGATTTCGCCGGCACGTTCCCGCTGCCCGAATCTCAGCTCGATCGTTTCATGATGCGTATCGAGATCGGCTACCCACCGCCGCAGATCGAAACACGGCTGATGCTCGATCCGCAGCACGATCGCGCCGCTGAGGTGCCCCAGATTCTCGGACCCGAGGGACTTCTGGAACTCCAGGCCGAAGTAGAAAAAGTGCGCATCGATCATGCGCTCGGTAGCTATCTTCAAGCTCTGATCAGCGCGACGCGTTCGAGCCCGGCGCTGTCGATCGGCGCATCGACGCGGGCTGGCATGAGCCTGTCACGCGCTGCGCGCGCCCGCGCCTTGCTCGATGGGCGCGACCACTGCATTCCTGACGACATCCACCTGTTGGCTGTGCCACTCCTCGCCCATCGCGTCCGTTTGGCCGCCCACGCGGAAGGCTACGTCCCCAGTCGCGAGGAAGCCGAAACGGTGCTCAAGGACGTGGTCGGGCGTGTGCCCGTACCGCTCTGACACCCGAGAACGGAGCCAGTGGTGCCACGCGGGCCAAAATCTCCGATAGAATCCACCGACCGAAGCGCTGTCGGCCGTTTTTCCGCGGCCGTTCGCCAATTTTTGCGCCGTTTTCGCCCGCCCCGACGGCTCAAGCTGACGCGCGAGGGGCGGTACTTCATCGCCATCACTTTCGGCGTCGGCTTTGTCGGCATCCTCACGGCCAACAACCTGCTCTATGTGCTTCTCGGCATGTTGTTGTCTTTGATCGTCGTCAGCGGCTTGCTCAGCGAGGCGAGCCTGCGTGACGTGCGCGTCACCCGGAAGCTGCCGGTGCGCGCTCAAGTCGGCCGCCCGCATCTGGTCGAGATCGAAGTGCACAACGACAAGAAGCGCATGCCTTCTTACGCGATCGAGGTCGAAGACCTGCGCGCCGGGCAGCCCGCCGACAAGCGCTGCTTCTTTCTCAAGGTGAGCCCCGGCTCGTCGCAGGTGGCCGCCTACCGACGCGTTCCGGCACGTCGCGGCATCGATCACCACATCGGCTTTCGCGTTGCTACGCGCTTTCCGTTCGGTTTTTTCGAGAAGTCGCGGGAGTTCAAGCTCGACGGCGATCTGGTCATCTACCCGGCGGTCGATCCCGTGCAGTTGCCGCAGGCGTTGCGCGGCGATCGCGGCGAGGGCGGCAAGGCCGTGGCCCGAGGCGGTGGCGACGAGATTCTCGGCATCCGGACGATGCGCGAGGGCGACGATCCGCGCGACATTTACTGGCGGCGCAGCGTGACGGGGAGCGCGACCGTCGTGATCGAGCGCGCCCGCGAGGTGCGTTCCAAGGTCCGACTCCAGGTCGACAATCTATTCGAAGGCCCTCAACCGAGCGACGAGTTTTCGGCCGCCCTCGAGCGCGCGGTGCGCGAAGTTGCATCCCATGCTGTCGCACATCTACGGCGTGGCGACCGGGTCACCGTCGAGGCGCGTTCGGGTCTGCGGGTGGCCGCAGCCCCCGAAAGTGGGGCCGACGGTGTGCTGCGCTTCTTGGCGCTGCTCGACGCCGAGCCCGCGGGCGGGCCTCGCGCCGAGGCGCACCTGCTGCGTCGCGCGGCAGTCGCGCCTCGGCTTTCGGCGCTCCCTTCGCTGCCTCAGCTCAGCGTCATTCCGGTCGCCCCGCAGCTCTCCAGGCCCGCGCCGCTCCCGACCGAGGCGCCGGCGCCCCTCCTGCCCGAGGAGCCGACGCTATGAGGTTTGGTCTGGTCCACCGCTTGATGACCGACACGCTGGCCGTACTTGGCATCTTGGCGTTGGTGACGAGCGGCAAGCTGCACCCGTGGGCGACTGGTTTGGTCGTGGCGGGGATGATCATGGCGCTCGGCCTACCCACCCGCTTCCGTCAGGACACGTTCCTGCGGGTGATGGGCGTGATCGCGCCGCTCACCGTACTGGCGCTCGAGCTGGCTCGCCTCTCGCTGGGTGGCGATCCGATTCCAATCGTCGTGGAGTTCGCGGCGGCCCTGCAGGTGATCCGCATGGCGACCCGCCGCGGGGCGGCGCACGACCATCAGGTCATCCTGCTGTCTTTGCTTCACTTGATCGCCGGAACAGTGCTGGGCGGCGGACTCACCTACGCGGTCGCGCTCGTCGGTTTTCTGGTGTTCACGCCTGGTGCCTTGGTGCTGAGCCACTTGCGACGCGAGGTCGAAGGCAACTACCGACAGGGCGCGCGCGACCGCACCGGCATGCCCGTCGACGTGCCGCGCATTCTACGGAGCCGTCGTGTGATCGGCTCGGGCTTTCTGGCCTTCACTTGCCTGCTGTCGCTGCCCGTTTTCGTCTTCACGGCGCTTCTGTTTCTCACTTTCCCGCGCGTAGGTTTTGCATGGCTCACACTGTCGCCGCTCGAACCCCAGCGGATGGTCGGGTTTTCCGACCGCGTTGATTTGGGCGGTGTTGGCACCATCCGCACGGACCCGACTTTGGTCATGCGCGTCGTTCCCAGCGATCTGGGGTCGAGCCCGGCCGTCCGTCGTAACCTCTACCTGCGAGGCGCCCTCTTCGATTCTTATGACGGTCGCTCTTGGTCGCGCTCGATGGTGCAGCCGGGCGCCTCTCTCGATCTCGGGTCCACGCTGATTCTGCGCCGCGAACCGCGACGCGAGAGCGACCGCCGGCTCCACATCGAGCTCGAGCCCATCGAACCCGCGGTGCTGTTCGTGCCCGGTGATGCCGTGGCACTCGAAGTGCTGAGCCGCCAGAACCAACTGGGTCGGCTTCGGCCGCCGGTGACGGTCGGCGGACACGGCGAAATCCAATACGGGGTCACCGAACAAAATGGCATCGTCTATGACGTCTTCTTGCCGCCGGCTGGGCGTTTCGTGCCTGAGCAGGTGCTGGTGCGCCAAGTTCCGCGCTACCTGCGTCTGCCCGAGAAGCTCTCGGCGCGCGTCGTCGACTTGGCCCAGGATTGGACGCAGGGGCTCGAGAATGCCGACGAAATCGCGCTCCGCCTCGAGAAGAATCTGCGCGAGCGCTACAGCTACGATCTGAACTCACCGTCGGGCAAAGCCGCCGATCCACTCGAACACTTCCTGTTCGTCTCCAAGCGCGGCCACTGCGAATTTTACTCGACCGCGATGGCCATGATGCTGCGCGTGCGCGGCGTGCCCTCGCGTAACGTCACGGGTTTCGTCGGGGGCACCTACAATCGCTTCGGTGGTTTCTACGCGGTGCGGCAGGGCGATGCGCATTCTTGGGTCGAAGCTTATCTGCCCGAGCGTGGCTGGACGCGTTTCGATCCAACGCCGCCATCGAGTGCTCGGCCCCAGGGCGACGCCGAGGGCTTGGCCGCGATGCTGCGCGAATTGGTCGAGGCCGCGGCTCAGAGTTGGGACGACAACGTCGTCAGCTTCAACCTCGAAAAGCAGCTCAAAATCCTGCGGTCGGTCCAGCAAGTTTTCGAAACCGAGCGGCACAGCATGGACGGACTCTCCAGCGACCGCTGGGATTACCGGCGTTTGGCGGGTGGAGTGGCCGGCATCCTGTTGATTGGCACGGCCGTCTACTGGTACCGGCGCAAGCGTCCTGCGGTCCCCAGCGGCAGCACGCCAGTCGAAGTCGGAGCGTTGCGGAGCATCGTGCTTTATCGCCGCCTCGAGGCAGCCCTCGAGCTGCGCGGCGTCTCACGCGCCGTTTCTTCACCGCCGCTTCGTCACGCGCAGGCGCTCGAAGCCATGGGACATCCAGCGGGAGTCGAAGCCGTCGCGCTGACCCGACTTTATCTCCGCGCCCGCTATGGCAACGGGCCGCTGAGCGTTGCCGAGGAAGCCGATTTTCTTCGTCGGGTTAGCCTGCTCCGTAAGTCGGATCAGCGTTCCCAGGCCGCATGAACACGCGCCGCAAGGCTTCCCCCAAGCGCGACCGGCCGTTGTTCGGCGCTCGATCCAAATCGCGCTTCAGGCTGCTAGAACGACAGCGTCTGCCAGCATCAAGCGCGAGGCCCGGTCGCCTACGAGCGGGGCGGTGACTGCGCGACTGGTTGCGGCAGAGAAGAACGGCTCGGCACCCACGTCGCTCGGATCGATCCAAGCCATGACCGTGCTGGCGCCGCCGTAACCCGAATACCCCAGATCGACGAGCACCCCGCGAGCTAGATCGCGCGCAGGGCCGGTCCAAGTGGCCGCTCCGAGCACTGCGCCGCTCGCTCCAAGCACCTGCACGATCACCCGCCGGTCCCCGCTACCGAAAGAGGGGCCTTGCAACTCGACCCGCGCGATCGAGCAGTCGGCCATACCGGCTGTCTCGGCGACGAGGGAGAGCCAGCTGTCCTGCTTGGGACGATGCGGAGCGAGAGAGGATTTCATCGAGACCTGCGTTAACCCACAACCTAAGCATGAGTCGTGCCAAGTCCAGGCGGTCATACTACTTGTTCAACCGCTGCCCCATTTGAACCATTTCCCTGCGTCTCTCGGCGATGGCGCCGGGGTCCGTTCTGACACAGGTGAAAGTGCGGGGAAGACACAAGTAAGCCAAAATTTCGAAGGCTACCCGCCGCAACTGCGCTAGCGAGGTCGGTCATGGACGACCCATTTCAACAGATCAGGGCTGATCGAGCAGGGTCGTGATCCACCCATGTGCAGCCGAGCAACTGGGAGTGCTCGTTGTGCCCAGTGTGGCGGCTGGGCCGTTCTTGGCGCGCGGACCTGCCACAACGACGACTCGTTTAGCGCGGTGCCCTACCGCGAAAGGCCCGCGATCGGTTCGAATCCGGCAGATGGTCGGTTCAACGGCCGGCCCCCACCGTCGAGCCGAATCTCCAAGGGCACGCCCGAGCGCAGCGAATAGAGCCTCGGCACTCGGCGCGTCGTCGGACTCGATGATCCAGCCGACCGCGCGTTCGTTGCCGCGCGCGAAGACGGCCACCCGGTCGCCCCCCCAGCCCTGCGCTGCCCGAGCCGCGGCGGCGGTGGTCATCCATTCTTCGAGCAGCAAGCGCACCGACTGCTCGCCGCACACATCGTGAAAGACGATCTCGAAATCGGCCTGTCCCGCTTGGTGAACAGGAGGCCTCGGTAACGGCACGTCCCGAGCAGGCTCGTGGCTGTCGTACTTGTCCAGGTGCAGGACTTGTTCGGTGGTCGTCGGAGGATTTTTCCAAACGCGATCCACCTCGGCGAAGCCGCCGCGTCGTCTGAGCGCTTGGACGAACGCCAGGCCGTCGACATATGGCGCGAGCACCGAGCGGCGCAGTAAGGCAGGCGCGGCGTCGCTGCCCGCGCTCGGCTCGGCGGCCCTGGCGAATTGGGCGGCAATTAGCTCATCAGGTAGATCGAGAGCCGTTCGTCCGTGCGGCGCGAGCAGGCTGTCGAACATTGCGCTGGTCGCGTCACCCTCGGCCAAACAGCTGAGCGCACTCGTCCGGTCACCGCCGTCTTCTCGATATTGCGTGATGTCACGCAAGCCGTAGTGCTGATCTTGCAGCGCGTGCACCAGCTCGTGCAGCAACGCTGCGCGCCGGGCTTCGCCATCGAGCTCTTCGCGCAAGAACATCGCACCCAAGCGAGGATCGTAAAGGCCCGCAAGATCTCTACGCAAAAGCGCGAGCATGGTCGCTTCGTAGTTGAAATCGAGCGGCGCCGCGCCGAATGCAATCAACAACTCACCCGCGCCGTCGATCGCCGCGGTGGGCAAGTCTGCGTGAAAGCCCTCTTCCAGGTGGCGTACCAGCACGTCACGACTAATCGTGCGGCCCACGACCGGCGCGCGCAGCCGCAACTGACGTGCGGCTTGCACTTCCTCGAGCTCGCTTTCGAACGTGACCGGAGTGCCCGGCGGCAGCTTCTTGCTTCGCTCTCGTGGAGCAAAGGCGGGCCGCGGTGGTTCCGCTTCGGCTCGCGTCGAAATCTTCGAGGTGGGTGGGTTCGTACCGCACCCAAACAAGAGCAGGGCGACGGCACCGACCAAAGCTCGTCTCGCGGTGCCGGTCATGGGCGTCCGTTCGAGCAATTCAACCGACGGCCGCAGCCCGAATGGCCGCGATGCGGGCGGCGCGGTCGGGGTGCCCGAAGATGGCGGCTCCAGCCACCAACACGTTGGCCCCCGCTTGGACGACACTGCGCGCCGTCTGCTCGCTGATGCCGCCATCGACTTCGATATCGACGGTCAGACCGCGCTCTTCGATGCGCCGACGCAGCTTTTCGATCTTGCCGAGGACGAGCGGCAGGAACTTTTGACCACCAAAGCCTGGGTTCACGCTCATCACCAACACCTGGTCCAAGTCGTCGAGCAAGTACTCGATGCTCTCGGGCCGGGTCTGTGGATTGAGGGTGATGCAGCACTTTTTCCCAAGCGCACGAATGCGGCTCAGTGTCCGTTGTGCATGGTGATCGGCTTCGATGTGGATGCCAATCAGGTCTGCGCCGGCTTCTGCGAACGAATCGACGTAGCGTTCAGGGTTTTCGATCATCAGGTGCACGTCGATCGGCAGCCGGGTCGCCTTCTTGGCTGCAGCCACGATCGGTGCGCCCCAGGTGATGTTTGGCACGAAATGTCCGTCCATCACGTCGACGTGGATGTAGTCGGCGCCTCCGGCTTCGACTTCGGCGATTTCTTGGGCGAGCTTGCCCAGATCGGCGCTCAGGATCGAAGGCGAAATGAGGACAGCTGCCATGGGCGCTCGATATCAAACCCGAGGCTCGGCGACCATCCCGGCTTGCTGGGCCGTCGTTACGGGGTAACACTCTCCCACGGCCAATGATCACTCGACCACTCGGTAAGCAGGACTTTCAACACATCGTCCAGGTCATCGATCGTTGGTGGGGTGGCCCGACGAGCGCACTGGCTCACCCGATCTTCTTCTATGAGCTGGGGTCGCTCGGTCGCGTCGTCGAACACGACGGCATCATGGTCGGGTTCTTGTTCGGCTTCGTTGCACCCGGACCGCCCAAGACGGGTTACGTCCACCTTGTCGGCATCCACCCGGACTACCGCCGGCGTGGCGTCGGCAAGGTGCTGTACCAGAGCTTCGAAGAGGAGGCGCGCGGCGCCGAGTGCCGTCGTCTCAAAGCCATCACCAACCCGAGCAACGAGGGCTCCATCGCATTCCACACGGCTCTCGGTTGGGCCAGCTCCGAAATCGAGGACTACGGCGGCCCCGCACGGCCGCGCGTCGTGTTCAGCAAGAGCTTGCCATGAACGAGGAAAAAGCATGACCGAACCGAGCCGCGGACCCGTGCGCACCACGCGAGTGCCTCCGACCGAGCTGCGCAACATCGGCTTGTTCGGCGCCCTACCCGAGGCCGTGCTCCAACACTTGTCGGCGAGCCTCGAAGTGTTGGAAGTGCCGCCCGGCACCTACTTGTTCCGAGAAGACGATCCCGCCGACTGCATGTTCGTCGTGTTGCAGGGCGACATGGAAATCATGAAGAAGAGCCGTTCTGGCACCGATGCGCGTGTGGCAGTGCTCGGGCCGCGCGATTGGTTCGGCGAGATGAGCATCATCGACGTGCAGACGCGGTCTGCAACGGTGCTCAGTGTCTCGCCGGCGCGCCTGATCAAGGTGACGGCGAGTGATCTGGATCGCCTCTACCGTTTCGACGTGAAGGCCTACGCGCTGATCATTCTCAACATCGCGCGCGAAATGAGTCGGCGACTGCGCGTGGCCGACGGCATGATGGCGGAGCTGATTGCCAACATGGACGGCTGGGTTCGCAAAAAGACGGACTGATCGAGCCCAGTATGCGAGGGCGATAGGGGTCGCGCGCGGTTTCGCG
>Ga0105048_10000399_pt1 | contig 65383 bp, 52 predicted proteins | sample MAT05_FD_78382 | JGI IMG/M metagenome (GOLD analysis project Ga0105048, IMG submission 78382) | Freshwater microbial communities from Lake Fryxell liftoff mats and glacier meltwater in Antarctica - MAT-05 | ecosystem: Environmental > Aquatic > Freshwater > Ice > Liftoff microbial mat | place... | reverse complement strand
CACAAACGGTTTCAAATTATGTTGCCAATAATTCGTTAGGGTCGCCAACATCAGCAATACTGGATGGAACTAACCGGGCACTGGTACACCTTACATTTGGAAGTGTTTTTTTGAATGGTACCATCTACCAGCTTACAGTAAACGGCGTAACCGATCTCTTAGGTAGCCCCATCAGTAACGGGACTGCTAATTTTAGTTTTTACACCCCACAACAATACGACATAGTAATAGATGAAATCATTGCTGACCAAACACCACAGGTAGCATTACCGAATTCCGAATGGATAGAATTGAAAAATACCACTGCATTTGCCATCAACCTGCAGGGATGGAAAATTGGCGATGGAGCCGGCATCAGCGGGGGTATGCCGAACTTTATTTTACAACCAGATAGTTTTGTGATCGTTTGTACCGGAAGTGCAGTACCGGCACTCGCTGCTTTTGGGACAACCATTTCCGTGAGCAGCTTCCCTTCGCTTGACAACGATGGCGAACTTCTTTACCTGTCAGATGCTGGCGGCAGAATCATCCATTCCGTGAATTACAGTATCAACTGGTACCAGAATGAATTAAAAAAAGGCGGTGGCTGGACACTGGAAATGATCGATACTAAAAATCCCTGCTCCGGTTTCAGCAACTGGAAGGCCAGCACCGATACAAGAGGCGGAACACCAGGAAAGAAAAATTCAGTAGATGGAGTAAATGCAGACCAGCAAGCACCCAAACTGTTAAGGGCGTACGCAACAGATAACCTCAATATTGTGTTGGCTTTTGACGAACCGTTGGATGCTGTGAAAGCTGCAGCCGCGGCTAATTACAGCATCAGCGATGGGGTTGGTGTGCCGGTTAATGCCGTTGCCGTATCGCCTGGTTTTGACGGAGTGAGTTTGCAATTGGCATCAGCCCTTGCTCCCAATAAAGTGTACACCGTTACCGCCTCAGCGATTGCTGATTGCGTAGGCAATTTAATTGGCAGCAAAAACACGGCAAGGGTGGGATTGAGTGCCGTGGCAGACAGCCTGGATGTTGTGATCAACGAGATTTTATTTAATCCGCCCTCCAGTGGCAATGATTATGTAGAAATTTATAACCGCAGCAATAAGATCATCGACCTCAAACAAACTTATATTGCCAACCGGAGTACTGCCGGGCTTATCAGCAGCATCGTACAATTGAGTGCAGAAACCTACTTGTTGTTTCCACAAGACTTTATGGTGGTGACAGCAAACAGCGATTGGGTAAAAACCAATTTCATTACCCTCAACCCGGATGCTTTTGTAACGATCGGCACGATGCCTTCCTATAATGACACGGAGGGTGACGTAATTATCCTAAATGCACAGGGCAGCATTACCGATGAATTGAAATACACGGACAAATGGCATTTCAAGTTGCTCGATAATAAGGAAGGCGTTGCATTGGAAAGGATAGATTACAATGCCTCCACACAATCGCCGGACAACTGGCACTCTGCTGCTTCCAGTGTAAACTATGGCACCCCTGCTTACAAAAATTCGCAGTTCCGCATCAATGATGGCGTGCAGGGAGAAATTAAACTCACACCAGAAATTGTGTCGCCGGATAATGACGGACAGGATGATTTTGCCACCATTGATTACCGCTTTCCAGAAGCGGGCTATGTGGCCAGCATTACTATTTTTGACGCTTCCGGCAGGCCGGTGCGTTACCTGCAACGCAATGCACTTTGTGGCACTAATGGCAGTTTCCGCTGGGATGGGCTGGGCGAAAGAAGCCAGCAACTGTCCACCGGCGTGTACGTAATTTATACAGAAGTGTTTAATTTAAACGGGAAAAAGAAACAGTTTAAAACGCCAATCGTGGTAGCGAGGAGGAATTGATTTTTGTTGTCTTAAAGACATTAAAAGAAGCCTCGTAAAGCGTTTTATCCCAGTAATTCATTCACCTTTTTTACCAGCTCCCTTGTACTAAATGGTTTGGTAACATAAAGAGAAGCTCCTAAATCATACCCCTTTTGAATATCTGCCTCTTTTGATTTGGCACTCATAAAAACTACTTTTGTATGCTTTAGCTTAGCCGCTTTTTTTATGTGCCTGCAAATTTCATAACCATCAACGTCCGGCATCATAATGTCGAGTAGCACCATGTCTGGTAATTGTTTCTCAACCAGCTCCAGTGCTTCGGTTCCATTACGGGCTATCATCACACCATAACCATTCTTCTTCATTAAAAATTCCAATGACATTAATATATAAGGATCATCATCCACAACCAATATTTTTTTCAATTCACTCATCCAGGCTGATTTTAAATTAAAGGTAAAGTAAAAATAAATTTAGACCCTTTATTCAGTTCGCTCTCTACCCAGATATTGCCGCCATGCAGATCAATTATTTTTTTGCAAATTGCTAAACCAAGCCCACTGCCTTCCGGCTTACGCAGCGTTTGATTTTTTGCCTGGAAGAATTTATCGAAGATCAGTTCATGCAGGCCGGGATCAATCCCTTTGCCATTGTCTTTTACCCATACCTGCAGTTCATCATAATTATTGCTGTGAACAGAAACGGTCACATTCCCTTTCTCCGGCGCAAACTTTACTGCATTGGACAAAAGATTGGTAAGTACCTGCATGATTAGATCTGCATCACACTGCACGAGGAACATACTATCTGGAATTTTTATTTCGGTGCTTATTTGCTTTTCATTTGCCAGCGGCCTGATGGATTGCACCGCATCTTTTACCAAGCTATTCAATTGTACACTGCTGATATGTAATTGCTGTTTTCCGCTTTCATATTTTTCCAGGTTCAGTACCTGGGTTATCAAATGGCTGAGCCTTTCTGTTTCTTTAATAACACCGGATAAAAAAAGTTGTCGTTGCGCTTCATCCATATCAGTATTGTCATGCACAATTTCTGTCATCGCCCTTATAGAAGTGATTGGTGTTCTTAATTCATGTGTGACGGTGTATAAAAACTCGTCTTTTGTTTTATCGATGTCATGCAATTGTTTGTTGGCTGCAATTAACTGGTCGGTTGCTTTTTGAAGCTCAACAGATTTTTTGCGAAGCTCTTTATTCAGCTCCATCATCTGCTGGCTCTCCCTCAAAATTTTTAATACTTCATCAATCTTTAATTCCTCTTCTTTGGTTACACTGCTCACCATGATACGTGCCGATGCTGAGCCTATCACGCCGCCCAATACTTTCTCCGCAAATGCCACCAGCCTTGGGTCAGCTTTTTTTGTATCTATAGAGATTTTATGACGGTTGGCATAAGTGACGATTATTTTTTCTGCTCTTTCATTGCCTAAAAAATTTGCCAGCAATGAATTCAGGTCCGGGAGATAGGCAGTTCCTTTCCAGATCATATTGCTGTCTGCTGTAGCCGAATAGCGGAAGATGTCAACAAAGATCTCTCCCTGGTACACTTCCTGGGCTGATCTTTTACTGTTGAGTGAGATGGATACAAATGCAATGATATTAAAGAGCATGCTCCAAAAAAAGCAATGCGTTACAGAATCCATTCCTTCCATTCCAAACAACGAAAACGGCGTTAGCCAGGAAATTCCAAACAAACCATTGTTCACTACATTCATACCGATAAAGCCGGCGCTTGCCATGGAAGGAACGACTGCCGTAAAAAACCAGATTACAAAGCCGATGGAAATACCTGCAATGGCGCCTTTTTTTGAAGCCTGTTTCCAGTAAATGCCACCTAATACCGCTGGCGCAAATTGTGCAACTGCAGCAAAAGAAACCATGCCAATGGAAACAAGCGTAAAATGTTGTGCTACTAATTTGTCGTATAAAAAGGCCAGCGCTATAATAAGTATGATACTAAAGCGGCGGATGTTTAAAATAGGATTCGTTAATTGTCCATCCCCCTTGGTTTTAAATTTTTGTGATGCAAGCAACAACGGCGTTGCAATGTTATTGCTCATCATGGTGCTGATTGCAATCGTTTCAACAATGATCATACTGGTGGCAGCAGAAAAGCCTCCGATAAAAGTAAAGAGGCTCAGGAATTTGGCACCGTGTTGCATCGGCAATGCCAGCACATAAGTATCTGCACTGATGCCTGTTTTGCCCAATAACAAGGTTCCTCCAAAAGCAATGGGCAACACAAAAAAAGTAATGAGCAAAAGATAGAGTGGAAAAATCCAGATGGCTTTTTTTAAATGATTCTCTTTTACATTTTCTACTACGCCCATGTGAAACTGTCTTGGTAAAAAAACAATTGCCAGCATGGAAAGAAGGATGAGCCCTGTCCAGGTGGTATAGGAAGTATTGTCACTGAATTGAAATAATTTCTTTAAGGTTTCATTCTCAGCAGCTTTGGAAAAGATATCACCAAATCCATTGAACAATCCGTATGTTACAAACAAACCAACAGCAACAAATGCAATTAGTTTTACAAGGGATTCAAAAGCGATGGCAGCCACCAATCCTTCATGTTTTTCTGAAGCATCAATTGACCTTGTTCCAAACAAGATGATAAAAAAAGCTAAAACACCAGCGATGTAAAATGTATTATCTTCTAAAATATTTTGTAGCCCAATGCCAGTTTCAGCAACACCGGTTAAAATATTCATACTGCCCGAAATGGCTTTCAACTGCAATGCGATGTAAGGAATAATGCCTACCATGCAAAGGATGGTGACCAGCACAGCCAGCGAAAAATTTTTTCCGTAACGGATGGAAATAAGATCAGCTATGCTGTTGATGCGTTGTGTTTTACAAATGCGTATGATCTTGCGTAATACCGGCCAGAACAGTGCTGCCATGATCGTTGGCCCGATATACACTGCTAAAAATTCAATGCCCCGTGCAGATGCCTGCCCTACACTTCCGTAGTAGGTCCAGGCCGTACAATATACCCCCAGCGACAATGCATATACATAGCCATTATTGATCACACTCTTCCCTTTCCTCAACCGGTATTCAGCATAATACGCAACGCCAAACAACAGCGCCAGGTAAAACAATGCAGTTATTGTGGCAACAATATTATTCATCTGCTTTCTTTTGTGTGCGGTCTGCCAGGCGGTACAGTGTAATGATGGCAATGATCCATACAATTAGAATATAGAGAAACAACAAGGGAATACCAGCAACCAATTGTGATTTGTTAACGATGGAAATGATGGGATAAGTAAATGCAATAAAAAGCAATATGCTTATCAGTATCAATTTTTGCCGTTTCAATTTACTTTGCATCGTATAAAAATAAAAAGGATAACACAGTTCACCGAATGTAGGCAAACTATGTTATCCCGGCAAGTGCTATTAATTTAATAATCGTTGATCTCAGCAGAGGTTTCAGGCAGGTGATCGTAATAGCCCTTCAATGCATAGTAGCCAAATATCAACAACCCAATACAGATGGGGAAGAAGATAATAAGGATGATGCTCCATTGCAGCGTTACATTTGCTTTGGTTGCTTCAGTAGCATTGCCGATTTTTTCTGCCGCCTGCCAAATCAGGAAGCCTACAATAGCAGGAGACAGCAGTATCCAGATGACTCCTAAATATTTTTTTAATGCATTCATATTTTTAAGTTTAATTGTTTTTAAAATTAATCCATTACGTCTTCATCAATATGATTGGTGAGGTAGATGGCACCAATTACCAAACAAAGCGCTGCGATGCCAATTGGATACCATAGGCCTGCCAACGGATCACCACCTGGTAAATCTTTTGTTTTAGTGAATTCAACAATCAGCGTTCCTAAGAAAGGAACGAGCCCGCCGAATACCCCGTTACCAATGTGATACGGTAATGACATAGAAGTATAGCGTATTTTGGTGGGGAACAATTCAACCAGGAAAGCCGCCATTGGGCCATACACCATCGTTACAAACACGATCAGGATAAATACAAAAAATACCATCTTCCAGAAAGTACCACTGTCCAGCGATTTCTCGATGGTTAACCCGGCTTTGGCAGCTTTTTTTTCTACATTGATGTACGTGGTACCTTCAGGTAACTTAACACCTGCAGCAGCTTTCGCTTTTGCAATCACTGTATCCATTTTGCCTGCATCATCTTTTTTGGGAATGATATAGCCGATTGAAGCGGTATTGCCTGTATAGTCATTGACGAAATGCAGGGTATCTGTTTTTGTAAAAGTATAAACAGCGCCATCAGTGTAAACGGAATCACACTTGATGCTTACAATTGCTTTCTTCTTATCCGTTGCACCAACTGCTGCAATGGGGTCAGACTTGGTTGTTTTGCCCACATCGATCAGGCTTCTCTTTGCTGCAATATCCGTATAATCTAAAAAATTCTGGTATATGGGCCGGTATGAAAATACGGCCAGTAACATACCAACGAGCATGATCCATTTTCTACCAATGCGGTCGCTCAATGAACCAAATACTACAAAGAAGGGAGTGGCAAATAAAATAGCGATCAGCAAAATGTTTCTTGAATCAACAAAATTTACTTTACAGATATTTTCAATAAATGTTTGTGCATAGAATTGACCTGTGTACCAAACTACACCCTGCCCCATCACAGCACCAAACAATGCCACCAATACCATTTTAAAATTTGCCCGGTGGCCAAAACTTTCTTTTAGCGGATTTACTGAAGTTTTCCCCTCTGCTTTTACTTTGGCGAACATGGGCGATTCACTCATCTTCATCCTGATGACAATGGATACAATTACCAGCAGCAACGATATCCAGAAAGGATAACGCCATCCACCCCATTCGCTGGAAAATGTTTCAATTCCCTGGCTATTGCGTATCAAAATGATAATACCCAATGCAAGGAATAAACCAAGTGTTGCAGTGGTTTGTATCCAGCTTGTCCAGTAACCACGGCGGCCTGCAGGCGCATGTTCTGCAACATAGGTAGCAGCGCCCCCATACTCACCTCCCAATGCAAGGCCTTGCACCAAACGCAATATCAAAACAATAATGGGTGCAGCCCATCCAATCGTTTTAAAACCTGGCACCAGGCCAATGGCGAATGTTGATCCACCCATCAATATCAACGTCAATAAAAATGTGTATTTGCGGCCGATCATATCGCCAATTCGTCCAAATACCAGTGCACCAAAAGGACGCACAATAAAACCGGCGGCAAAGATGGCCAATGTACTTAACAGGGCAGATGTTCCAGAATCTTCCGGAAAAAATTGTTTTGAAATAATGGTGGCAAGCATACCGAATATGTAGAAGTCGTACCATTCTATCAGTGTACCAACGGAAGATGCGCCGATGATAAAGCCCATTCCTTTTCCGCTGTTTTGATTATTACTCATGTGTTGATTTTTTGAATGAATGTTGCTGGTTAATTATCAGAGGAATATTTGTGTTTGTAGGATATACTCTCCTTTGCTTCCATTTCTTTCAGGATGGCCGTTTACTGTTTTGTAAACCGGCCTGCTGCTGTATTGCAAAGTGATTTTGGCATTATGCCCGCTAACAAGATAATTTAATCCCAGGTCAAATTGACCGGATGCTTTTCCAATACGGTCAAAGTTTTTATAAGTGAAAGTGGCATATGGCATAAAAGCAGTTCCGTTTTTAAACTTTGGCAACAGGTATCCTGCTTGTGTGTACCAGATACTGCCGGTGCCAATGGTTGGCTGCATGTTGCCACCGCCGGCCCAGCTTGCATCAGCTTGTGCAGCTAAGGGCTTTATGCCAGCGTGCAGATTTAAGATACCAACATTACGAAGATAATTTGGACCAAAATTGTACTTGTAAAACACACTGTAAATACTCAGTGCTGTTCCTTTCTTTTTGTTTAGCGGCATATCCACAAAAACATCTACTCCCAGGTTGCTCTGTGTATGTTCCTGGATAGAATCAGATGCAGATTTTCTGCTGGCAGTAACGCCTTTCTGTGTGTACCATCCGGCTCCAATATTAAATACTTTTTTGCTGCCAAAATAGGTGCCTGCAAAGTAGGGAAGTGCATTGCTTTCCTTATCCCGGAACATATAATTCAGATAGCCGCCGGTACTCCAATTTTCATTAATCACATTGGTTGCAGCAGGTGAGCTTACAGCATTCAGTGGCGTACCAAATGCAAAAGGCTTGTTGATATGTAACCGGTAGTCAAGTTTGCCCAATTGTCCTTTGGCATAAATACCCAACTGCCTTGCAAACTGATCTGTTGTTTCAATATTAAACCAGTTGAAAATCGGAGCGTCAAGTGTCATTAAGGTAAGCGTGCTGTGGCTGCTCAATCTTGATACTCCATTCCAGTAGTGCAGACCGGCTCCAAGGTGCAGCTTACCTGGTTTTACTGCATATTCCGTCCATGCATCATGAATGTACAATTGAGGGCGTTTGCCGCCCTGGCCTGTTGCACTGGCACCGGTGCCTAATGTACCGGATGCGCCTCCATTGATAAAACTCTGGTTGTTGATGCCCCAATGGCTTACAATCATAAAACGGGGAGATACCTGGGCCTGTATCAAAAATCTTGAACGGCGTATAGCCATGCCCGTTGCAGCGGTCTGAACTTTTCCATTTACATCCAGTGTGCCGGGGTTATTGGCGGTATTTGTTACCCACATCTGGTGCCAGGTAATAAAGCGGATAAACTTCTGACCTTTCTCATCAAGTTTTAATACCATTGGTTTGTAGCTGTGGTCTACAGGCGGTGCTGCGGTGGGTGCAGCAGGAGCAGTTACCTGTGCCTGCAACTGCAGCGTGGCAAATGCTGCTGTGGCAATAGCAATCGTTTTTGTAAGCATAGCAATCGTTTTTGTAAATAATATTTCTGCCAATTTCTGATTAACTATCGCTACACACCAACAGTTGCGTATACTTCTGCTAACGGTATATCTTTTTAAATAGTATTTTTTTTGAAACGCTCCCATTTGATCAGCATGAATTTATCCCCCAGTTCGGTGATCATACAACCGGCACTTTTTAAGGCGTCTTTGTTGCTGAAAAAATCTACCAACTCAGTGTGGTTAAGCACTTTATAGGTAGGACGGTACTCATGATTTTCAGGTGCTTTAATGTTATATTTCTTTACCCAGTTCATTACTGATACATGGCTGACGCCGAGTATCCTTTCAATTTCTCTTAAGGTGACTCCTTCAATGTACAGTTGTAAGGCCTTGATGACATAGTAAGGATCAATGTTTTTACCATCCTTCATCACCGTAAAAAAGTAATTGCAGTGTTTGCATCGGAAGCGCTGTCTTCCTTTAACAACGCCACTTTTAGCAACGTCTTCACTTTTACATTTGGGGCAGGCAATCTGTTTCATACACCTAAGATAAATGACAAGCTATACTTTTTTAGCATAAATATACCAATTTAGCAAGATTTAAATTCGTTGCGGTTGTACTATTTCATACTTTTATCACCTGTTAAATTAAAAACGAACTTGCTATGTCATATCCTTATCAGATTAAATCGCTGGACCAGTATCACCATGATTACAAAAAGAGTGTAGAAAACCCTGAAGACTTTTGGGGGGAAGTGGCAGAAAATTTTCTGTGGCGAAAGAAATGGGACAAAGTTTTGGACTGGAATTTTACCGAACCAACAATAGAATGGTTCAAAGGGGGTAAACTCAACATCACCGAAAACTGCATCGACCGTCATTTAAAAACGATGGCCGATAAACCTGCCATCATTTGGGAACCTAATAATCCTGAAGAAAGAGTGAGGGTTGTTACCTATGCAAGATTGCACAAACGTGTTTGCCAGGTGGCGCAAATGCTCACGAACAATGGGGTTAAAAAAGGTGATCGTGTTTGTATATACATGGGCATGGTGCCGGAGCTGGCGTATGCTGTGCTGGGCTGTGCAAGGATCGGCGCTATACACAGCGTGATCTTTGGCGGTTTTAGTGCACAGAGTATAGCAGACAGGTTGTATGATGCCAGTGCAGCATTTATCATTACATGCGATGGTGCTTATCGTGGTGGCAAAGACATTCCACTAAAAGCGGTGATTGATGATGCTTTGATCGGTAACAGGACCATTAAAAAAGTAATTGTTTATACAAGAACCAGAACACCTGTATCCATGATCAAAGGAAGAGATGTGTGGTGGGAAGATGAAATGGAGTATGCAGAACACCAGGTTGAAAAGGATGGGGTGGTTTCATTTCCTGCAGCAGAGATGGATGCAGAAGATCCGCTGTTTATTTTATACACTTCCGGCAGTACCGGCAAACCAAAAGGTGTGGTGCATACAACGGCAGGTTATATGGTATGGACCAACTACACATTTGTAAATGTATTTCATTACCAACCCGGCGATGTACATTTTTGCACGGCAGATATCGGGTGGATAACAGGGCATAGTTACATCGTGTATGGCCCGTTGAGCGCCGGAGCCACGTCTATGATGTTTGAAGGCATTCCTACCTGGCCCGATGCAGGGCGTTTCTGGGATATTGTTGAACGTCATAAAGTGAATTGTATTTATACCGCACCAACCGCCATTCGAAGTTTGATGAGCTTTGGTACAGACCCCATAAAAGGAAAAGACTTGTCTTCGTTAAAAGTGATAGGCACCGTAGGTGAACCTATTAATGAAGAAGCCTGGCATTGGTACGATGAAAACATCGGCAAGAAAAAATGCCCCATCATAGATACCTGGTGGCAAACGGAAACTGGCGCCTGTTTGATCAGTAACCTGGCAGGCGTTACCCCATCCAAACCAAGCTGGGCAACATTGCCAATGCCGGGTGTGCAGCCATTGCTGGTAGATGAAAGTGGAAAAGAAGTCACTGAAAAAGATGAACAGGGAATGCTCAAAGGTAATCTCTGTATCAAAGCACCATGGCCAGGAATTTTAAGAACTACCTGGGGTGACCATGAACGTTGCCGCACCAATTATTTTGCCACTTACCCTGGCTTGTATTTTACCGGTGATGGTGCATTGAAAGATGCAGATGGCAATTACAGAATTACCGGCAGGGTGGATGATGTATTAAATATCAGTGGACACCGCATTGGTACTGCTGAAGTAGAGAACGCCATCAACATGCACTCCGGAGTAGTGGAAAGTGCCGTGGTTGGCTATCCGCATGATATTAAAGGGCAGGGCATTTATGCGTATGTAATTTATAATGGCCATCATGGTGATGAAAATTTAAGAAGGCAGGATATCAGCCTGACGGTTTCAAAAATCATTGGCCCCATTGCCAAGCCTGATAAGATACAATTTGTAACCGGCCTTCCTAAAACAAGAAGCGGAAAAATTATGCGGCGCATTTTAAGAAAGATCGCAGAAGGGGAAGTAGCTAACCTTGGAGATACAAGTACTTTGCTTGATCCGGGTGTGGTGGATGAGATTAAGGATGGGAAGTTGTAAATGAATACCCCGGTCGGTTCCGTTAGCCAACGAATAGACCGGGGATTTTTTATTTTGTACCCGGCGACAGTGATCCTGTTGGGCTTCATTGGCGTCGCACGCTTGTACAGTAATTCTTTATTGAGCAATAATCCAGCAGGGTTTTATTCCGGTCGGTACCGCAGGTCACACCGGTTTGGTCTCTTCATATATATTCACGACCAAAAAATATTTTCCTGCTAATCTCCACATCGATTATTTTATACGATTCAACAATAAACGTATCCTTGTTGAAACCAATAATTTGGCAAGCCAATTCTTTATCACACAAGCTTCCATTTCTGAATCCTGAATAATCTTGAAAAGAAGCGTATTTCCAGTCTTCCGTTTTTGCAACAAGATTTGCTTTAAGCGGATTTTGATGAATATAATGAAATGCAATATAGCTATGATTTGTACTTCCATCACTCATTCCCTTTGCCTTCGCTTTTTGCCTGAATAAAGAACCTGTTCTGTCGGGTCTTTTATTAAAGCGTTGAGTATCGTTACTCTGTAATAATCGAAAGCCATTGGCAAGAACAGAGGACTCGATATTTCCTACCCTTTTATTTTAGCAGCATCTTCTGTTGCATATATTTCAAAATGAAAATGATTGGGCATTTAGCAATAGGCCAATGCCTTGCAATGCGGTAAAACAAACTTTCTGAACAGTTGCAGAAATTCTAAGTAATCTTCATCACAACAGAAGATCGTTTCTCTGTTGATGCCCTGGTTATAAAGGTGATAGACCTCGTTAGTTATAATATTCAATTGGTAAAATATTGTAATGGTTAAAGAATGTGTGGGTTCTCCAGGCGGTACCGCAGGGCAGACCGGGTTTGGTTCTTTAAGATTTTGTATTTGTTTTTTGATGCTTTCGTGTTGTTAAGATAGTGTTTTTTTGTGGTACCAGTGTGCTAAGGCTTTCTGCCGGTCTGACCTGCGGTACCGACCGTCTACGGGCCTGCAGTTGCAAATTGGCACAGAAAGACAGGCCTGTTTCCTTATACCATTTAGTGGGATTGTGTTAACAAATTTTTTTTTGTGCAAAGAAATATTGCCAGTTACTTGTTTTATTAGAAAATATCACTGCTTCCAAATCCAGTGCAGAGTTGGCATATACTCCATCTTATTAATATGCCAGGCAATCGAATGCAGAATTATATTTTGGCTGGGTTATCATTTGTTATTATTTTCGGGCAGCAATGATGACAATTAAACATACTAAGACCATTACCAAACACCGCAACGCTACGGAAGGATAACAGTTGTTTGTGTATGTTACAAAATACTGAGCCTTCCGCTAAAACGGGAGGTTTTTTTTTAACGGTCTCCCCGGTTGGTACCGCAGGTCAGACCGGGGTGACCGTAAAGGGTTTGAATTTAGAGAAAAAGTGATGAGTAATGGGTTGGCATACAAGTGTGATCATTATTTCTTTTTATCAAAAACAAATAATGACAGAACAAGTTCGCAACGATAATGATGGAAGAACAAATGTATGGTTCAAAATATTTTTTAAGCATTAAAAAACAACAGCACAAAAATGAAAGTAGCAGTAGTTGGCGCAACAGGCTTAGTGGGCAGCAAAATGCTGCAGGTATTGGCCGAAAGAAATTTCCCGGTAACAGAGTTGATACCGGTAGCATCTGAAAGATCCATTGGCAAGGAAATAGCGTTTAAGGGTAAGAAATATAAAGTGGTTAGCTGGCAAGATGCGATTGCCGCTAAACCGGCTGTGGCCGTTTTTTCTGCAGGAGGTGGTACTTCACTGGAACTGGCGCCTAAGTTTGCAGCAGCCGGCATCACCGTCATCGACAACTCCAGTGCCTGGCGAATGGACCCAACAAAAAAATTAGTTGTGCCGGAAGTCAATGCGGATGTGCTGACGAAAGAAGATAAGATCATTGCTAATCCGAATTGTTCCACCATACAAATGGTAGTGGTGTTAAAACCACTGCATGATAAATATAAAATTAAAAGGGTGGTGGTAAGTACTTATCAAAGTGTTACTGGTACTGGCGTAAAGGCTGTTGAACAATTGATGAATGAAAGAAAAGGCATACAGGGAGAGATGGCCTACAAATACCCGATTGACCTGAATGCGATCCCTCAGATAGATGTGTTTTTGGATAATGGGTACACCAAAGAAGAAATGAAGATGACCAATGAAACGGTAAAGATCATCGGGGATGCAAACATTAAAGTAACTGCTACCACAGTGCGTATCCCGGTAATGGGCGGCCACAGTGAAAGTGTGAACATAGAATTTGAAAATGATTTTGTACTGAACGAAGTGAAGGAGCTGCTTGCTTCAGCACCCGGTGTGGTGGTGCAGGATGATATTGCCAATTTCATTTATCCCATGCCACTCACAGCACATGAAAAAGATGAGACATTTGTTGGAAGGATAAGAAGAGATGAAACACAAGCCAATACATTGAACTGCTGGATTGTTAGCGATAACCTTCGCAAAGGTGCAGCCACCAACGCAGTGCAGATAGCAGAATACTTAATGGAAAAAGGGCTGCTGTAAGCGGCCTCTTTCAAAAATAATTATGCTTACAGGCAATGTGATGCAGTAGTTAACCGTGTTGCATTGCCTGTTTTTATTACATACCCCGGTCTACATCCTTACAGTTTAAAATCTTGGCGGGCAGGGCGTTCCCCTCATCTTATAATCTTCTTCACAGCGGTCTTCACTTTTAATGCCATTGGGCGTTAAATTTTCCCATACAAACGCACCTTCGCCACTACCTGCACTCCGGCTAAAACCGAGCTTATTGATGGTAGCATCGTAGGATACCCCTATCCTGGCCCTGCTGGTTTCATTTACCCTCCTGTCAAACAGGTCGAGGGTAAGCGTTACTGCAAAAGCGTCCCCATTCTGAAAATTTACATTGCCCCGGTACCATGCGCCAATACCAACCCTTGCATCTTTGTACTCACACCCAAAACTGATGGCATTGCTTTTTTGTTGCTGGTAGTAAAGGATACTGGGTAAAAAATAGCGGTCGCCATTTTCATCCAGGTCCAGCTTGTACCGCACATGCCCAAACCATTGGATCGGCAGTTTGCTGTAGATATTGGAGGTAAGCGATTCATCCGGCTGGTTAATATGATTTGCTCCGCCACCGAACATCCAGTTATCCCCGTAGTATAATAAGAACCCTGCTCCAAAATCGGCAAAATATTTATTGTTATTCAGTGGTCTGTCTGCAGCCGACACAGAGCCCGGGATCACACCCGTATTGTCTATCTGGTCGCTAAAATAGAGCTTATTATAATTTACGCTCCTGTTGGCAACTCCTGCTTTTAATCCCAGGTGAAGCCTTGCATTGGGTAAACAAAGCCCGTAAGAATAAATGGCATGCAGGCTCGATTTATTGATATAACCCTCTTTAGAATGCGATAATAAAAGTCCCACACCACCATGCAAATTTTTAATGTACCTGTCTACCCCCACGGCGGCAAATTCCATATTGGACGGAATATTTACCCAATGCCGTTTATACGTTGCAGTAAAACGGAGGTCCATTTCACCGGTGCCTGCCATAGCAGGATTTAAAGAAAGGGGAGCATTGAATGCGTTGGTAAAAAAGGGGTCTTGTGCCGCAGCATATAACTGCAGCAGCAAAGTCATGAATAATAATATTATTTTTTTCATAGCAGTGTATTAAAAAGGTTTAGGAAGCTTAAATTGTTTAGAAGTTTAGAAACGCATTCATGATAACTCCCTGTCAAATCAACAATAAAACAATTTAACCATTCAACTTCTCCCCGGCCATCAGGCTTTTAAAAAGTCACAGGTTCTTTCTTGAGGCCGTCTATTTCACCACTGTAATTGTGCCCGCCTTTTTGTACTTTCCTTCTCCCGGGTAAATCATTCCTATCCATTCGGTACCATTTTTAAATTTGGCATCAATCCTCCATACATATACATCCTGCTGCACCAGCAGCCCTTTGAACCGGCCATCCCATGCCTGGCTGGGAGCTCCTTCTGCATCAATACTGCTGGTTTGAAAAATGAGTTCGCCCCAGGTGGTAAATATCTGCAGGCGGTATTGCAGCAATCCTTTTCCTTTCGGTAAAAATTCTCTCAAATTACCCTGGACGCAACCCGGGCATATTGCGTTCGGCACATACAGGTATCCCGGGAAGCCATCTATCCTGGCAATCCTGATCATTGTATCCGGGCAGTTGGTACTGGTGTCTAAAACAATCAGTTGAATGGGGTAACTTCCGGTGTCATTGTATTGATGCGTAACATCCCTTGTGCTGGCAAATGAACCATCCCCCAGGTTCCACTGGTAGAAATAGCGGTTACTGTTGGGCGTTAGGTTATTAAAAGTAAATGTATAATTAGGTAGGGTGATAACCGGCGAAGGGTTGATAAAGAAATCGGTTACTGGTGGTACTTTGGCTGTAATCAGGTTAACTTTTGTTAACGAGTCTTTACAGCCCAATCCATTATCCGCCACCAGTTTTACAGTGTAAGGGGTTAGGCTGGGCGCAAAAATTTTGAATGGATTAACATCCGTGCTGTTGCTGCCGTCGCTAAAGCTCCATTCATTGTTGCTGCCGCCTGTAGTAAGGTTAAAAAACTGAACCCTTGCAGAATCGCAGGTAAGCGTATCACTCACACCAAAATTGGCAACAGGCTTTTCGGATATTCGTACTAACTGCTCTGTAGTGTCTCTACAAACACCATCACTTGCCACCAGGGTAATGAGGTACTGACCCTGTATATTGTATAAATGTGTAGGGCTGGTTAAAGCACTGTTGGGTGAATTATCCCCCCAATTCCACAAATAAAAATTTGCACCGGTACTTTGGTTGGCAGTTCCGATATTCAATATTCCGGTACATCCCAGGGTATCACTCAGTGTGAAGACTGCTCTTGGCCTTGCCCTCGAAATAAAATTAACAGCAAAGGTATCCGGCTTACAACCATAAATATTATCAGCAATCAGCGTAATATTATAGGCGGTTGATGGTTGAGTAATGGTAAGCGTTGGATTGGCGGTGGTATCCGTCAACACACCATTTACAAACCATTTGTAGTTGGTAGTATATTTTGATGCGTCTGTTACCGAAGCGATAAATGGTATACAGGTTACCGGGTTGCTGATGCTGAACTGGGCTATTGCAGTTGGACTCATTTGCAACAGGGCTGTTGCGGTATCACTGCAGCCAACCGTATTGGAAGCGATCAGTAGCGTGGTAAATGTTTTTGGCAAAATAGCACCGGCAGGTGCTGTGTAGCGGTGGGTGAAATTTCCGGTGGTTGCCCGCTGCAGGTTATCCACTATCCAACGGTAGGTGAGTGGTCCCTGGTCGTTAAAGCTGGTGGTATTAATGTAGGATATGGTGGTATCAATTTTACAAACAGCCAGGTTGGTTGGTGTAAAAGATGCAATAGGGGTACCCCTTACCGTAAAGTCAATAATGACGCTGTCTTTACATCCCAGCGAATTTTCCGCAACAAATTTGGCAGAGAAAGTTCCCGGCTTGTTAAATACATACTGGGCAGTAACCCCGCTAACGATAATCAATGACGGCGTAACGGTACTGTCATAAATATACCAGGCAGCATTTTCATTTATGATACCCGGCGCCGTTACCTCCAGTGTAAAAGGGGCACAGTTGGCCGCTGTTACATTCGACTGAACCGCAACGTTTGGTTTTACCAAAACAGTGATGGACCTTACCAGTGTATCATAACATACAAGGCCGGAGTTATTCGTTCGTTCAGCTCTTAAATATATGGTATAATTGCCGGGCAACGCATATAAATGTGATGGATTAATGCCGGTACTGGTTTGTCCATCACCCCAAAACCAACGGTAACTGTTGGCATTAACAGAAGTGTTGTTTACTTTGATCGTATCACCCAGGCAATAGATACCAGCGCTTGCTGTAAAGGCAGCTACAGGTTTCAGGTACACCGTTACCTGCCTGAAAACAGTGGTGTCGGTACAGCCGTTGGTAATATCAATTTTTACATTAAAACTGCCACTGTCTGTGTAAGTATGGGTTACCACCACTTCATTGTTATTGGTAACAATGGTAGCCGAACCGTCACCAAAGTCCCAGGTATAACTGGTGGCGCCACTGGTGCTGTTTATAAAACCTACCGTGTGTGGTGCACAACCAAATAAATCACTGCCGTTAATATTTATCTGGGGAATGATAATGTTAGGTGCAATACGGACATCAATGGTTTGCGTATCGCTGCCGCATTCATTCACTGCAATTAACTGTATCGTAACTGTGTCAATTAACGTACCTGTATTGTAAGTATAATTCAGGGGGCCATTAATAAAAGTGGTATCCTTATCTCCATTGCCAAAGTCCCAGTAATAGGTGTTTTTGTTACCTGGTGAAGTATTATTTATTTGCACCGTAAAAGGAGAACATCCAAATGTTGATACTACACCAAACCTGGCTTTTGGTTTTGATTTGATCCTAACACTGTCCCGCCACACGGTGGTATCGCAGCCATTGAATGCCTTCAGCGAAATTTGATAGGTAGTATCAGTAAAGAATGGACTGCTGTTAAATATAACAGTGCCGGGTTGTGCCAGCGTGCTGGTGATGCCATTACCAAAATCCCAAAAGAACTGGATGTTATTATTGATCGTGCTGGAGATATTATTGAAGGAAGCAGTGATAGGGCCGCAACCACCTGCGGTATCGGTAGTAAATTGTGCCGCTGATGCCGCCGTGGTAATAAACTGTACCGAAGAAGAATCGGGCAAACACCCAAACTGGCTGATCGTGATTAATTTTATTGTTACGGTATCATCTGCATTGGTCATTGTAAAGCCCGGGAAAACACCCGTGCTGTTGCTGCCAATCGCTGCATTATCGGCAAACCACTGGTACTGCCCGTTCCTGTCTGGGTAAGTGGCAACATTGACAACAGTGCTGAGATCAAAAGGAATACAGCCTACGGTTTGGCTGCCGGCAAGGCCGGCAACTGCATTTTCTCTTACAGTAACTTTTACGGGGTCACTAAAACTTCCCTGTGTACTAAAGCAAAGTGTTGTGAAGGCAATCCTCCGGTAAAAAGTAGTGGTGTCCAGAACAGGCGGGCTATAATCCAGCGATGTGGCGCCCGTAATATCACTCCAGTTGATACTGTCGGCACTTTGCTGCCATTGATAAGCAGGTGTACCATCTCCGCCGGTTGCCACCAGGCCGGTAATGCTTGCTGGCTGTGTGTTGATACAAACAGACTGGTTGGGGCTAATGATATTATTGTTAACGGAATCTTTAACGGTAACGGTTAGGGTGTCTTTGGCAGTGCAGGGCCCTGCAGCAAAAGTATAGATCAAATCATACACGCCGGGTGATGATGGAGTGAAATCTCCTGCGGCAGTAATGAAAGGAGCACCAGACCAGGAACCACCGGCTGGTGTGGCGGTGAATGCAATGGCATTGTTATCCTGGCAAACCGTAGTATCGTTTCCCGCATTGGCATCAGGCGGTTCAATCACTTCCACGGAAGAAGCCGACGAACCGGTACCACATTCATTGGTAACAATTAACTGTATTGGATGTATGCCTGTTTGAGTGTAGCTGACCGCCCCGGGAACAACTGCAGTGGAGGTAGCCGGTAAGCCATTGGTAAATGACCAGTCATATTGTAAGCTGCTGTCTGCATAACACCCGGATACGGTGGCAGTGGGTGTAAAGCTGGTATTGACACAAATATTGTTAATGGCATCGATGGACGTTTTGGGCCTGCCCTTCACTGTAAAAGTATCTGTTTTTATACCCGGAGAGCAGGAGCCGCCAGTGCCTGTAGCCGACACCGTTAGGGTAACCCCATATTTGCCCGGTGCGTCAAACCGAATAGCTGCATTGGTACTGGTGCTGCTGGTGCCGCTAATAAAACTGTAGTTGGTGGTAGAACTGTTACCACAGCCCAATGGGTCGAGATAATCCACCTTCCATTCATACGCATCTCCCAGGCACAGTCCTGCAGGAGAGGTGTTCGTAAGGCTGGTGCTTCCCGAAAGGCAGGCAGATCGATTGCTCATGGTAAAGGAAGCAACCGGTGGATTTCTTACGCAAATGGTTTGTGTGGTACTGTCTATACCGCAGCGTTGATTAAATACATATAACTTAACTGTGTAAGTACCGGTAACAGTAAATACTACATTGAGCGAATTACTTCCGGGCGTCCACACAAAACCATTTCCCGGGTTTCCATTCAGCGAACCCAGGCTGCCGCTGGTGATAGTGTACCCAATGGCAGGAGATATATCCCAAACCAGGGTGGCCGTATTTTCACAGGTGGATGTTCCTCCACCTGTGGAAGTAACAATTCCTCCAGGCAAAGAGGTACTCCTGATAGTAGTGTTACTGCCGGTACAAACAGTATTGCTTGGGCTAACCACTAATCTTGCCCTGGGCTTACCGGAAACATAAATGGGGATCACGCTTACACTGGTAAGGTCGCAGGGGTTTTCAATGGTTAAAGTGGCATTGTAAGAATTATTAAATGAAATGGTGCCATTGCTGCTGGATGTGCCGCAGGAAGAGTAGAGGAACTCATGCGTCACTGTGTCGGGAGGTGGATGAGTAAAAACCAGGGGTGGGCTGCCATCATTCACGGTAATGGTATAAATGGTGCCTGGAGCATTGTTTTGATACCCGGTAATGACAAACCTTAGTGAATCGGGTGCACAAATATTGGTATTACCCAAACTGATAAAACCGCCGCCGGGGTTGGTTCCTAAAAAGACGGTGTATTTTTTTATGCCTATGCATCCGTTTGGCCCGTTAACCTGTACCGTTAGTGTCCTCGAACCAATGGTGTAAACATGCTGCAGGACATCGCCGGCAGGCCAGGATGAAAAAGTAGTGTCAACGGAGCCATCACCCCAGATAATTGTATAGGATATATTGCTGCTGATAGTAGTGGACTGATTGATAAATTTAAAAAGGTAAAATGGCGTATTGGTACAAACTTTAAATGTGGCATTGGCTGCGGTATAGGTTACGTTGGCATCTGCATTACCAATGCTGGCATCAGGAATTCTTTTAATAGTTACCGGCTTTGTTACAGAATCTTTACAGCCCCAGAAATTAGTGCCCACAAGTTTCACATTAAAAACCTGGCTGCCGGAAATACCAATCGCAGTTAAAAACTGGTGGGTGGGGCTTACCGCACCGGTGCTGACCCCATCATCGAAATTCCACCGGTAGGTGTTTCTAAAACCCGTGGAATTGTTGCTGAATACAATGGGGATGTTGCCACACACATCGTCAGGAGAAAAATCATAATCCATCAGCGGCTTTTCATCAGACACCCTGACATAGATATACATTGAATCACTATTTAGTCCATTGGAAATGGTTTGTACTGTACTGTCGATGCCAAGTGTATTGTAGGTGATGGCTTGTGTTGCAGCCGTTATGCTGCTGTTAGGTGTGCCCAGGTCGAACCTCCAGTTAATAGAACTAAAACCAAAAGCAGTGGTTTCATAAGTGAGCGAGCTGCCGAGGCAAACATTCACTGTATCGCCGCCTGATACGACACGACCGTTTACCTTCATTCCAGGGAATAATTGTGCAACTGCCTTACCTGGGATAAGGTGAAATAATAAAAATAACAAAACAGGGTAACAAAATTTCATTCCATTAAATAATTTCAGTTTGTCTGCTGATAAAACAGTAATAAAAGCTTTGGTATAGTTGAATTTTTAAATATACAAAATTATTTAACCGTTCAGGATACCGCGTATTGATAATGATGAAAGCCCATTACTGAATCAGGCATACACTATTAAAATGATCATCGGAACAAACTGCACCATTCCATGGATACATTTGTTCTGGTAAACGATGTACGGCATGGCAAAAAAAATGCCACTATTGGTTATTTGGAAGGCTAAAGACCGGGCTTTGGTAAGAATATTAAAGAAGATATAATCATACAAATATACATCAGCAGCTTTACCATGTCGCCAATGCAGCAAAACAGGCAAGAAAATAGTTTATTGCAACACCTGCCGCATGCATATTCACCCTGCTGATGAGCGGTGTTAAAACTGGAAATAAATAAATGAGCTGCTGCTTTCCTGGCTCCAAATCAGCAACAGCAACAATACGGCCCAGATAATGCCCAGCAGCCACCAGGGAATTTTATATGCCACTTCCAGCACTTTGCAATTACGCATCAGCCAGTGTGCTATTAACATAAAGAATATAATAACTGATACTTTAATGATTGCCAATGTTGTCAGCAACGGATCTGCCTTGCCAGCAAATCCAAACATCGATTTAAGTAAATCCCACGCTTTGGTAAAAGTAGAGGACCTGAAGAAGACCCAGGTGACATTGATGAGAAAAAAAGTAAACAGGGCAATGCCGAAATTTCTTAGATTATTGATTTTAAGAATTTCAGGAACAGCTCCTAATACACCCACTTCGCCTGCAGGCGTTGCGGCGATGGGTTTTACCACATCTTTACGTACATCAGCAATTGCTTTTTCAACCCACAAATAAAACCCATGCAAGCCACCCCATACTACAAAGGTCCAGTTAGCGCCATGCCACAACCCGCCCAGCAGCATTGTGATCATCAGGTTGATGTAAGTTTTGAATTTTCCATTGCGGTTACCGCCTAAAGGAATATATAAATAGTCCCGCAGCCATGCTGATAAAGTGATGTGCCATCTTCTCCAGAAATCAGAAAAGCCGATCGCAGCATAAGGATAATTAAAGTTCTGCGGCAATACAAATCCCAGGCACAAAGCCACACCTATGGCACAGGTAGAGTAACCAGCAAAATCAAAAAATATCTGTCCGCAAAATGCCAGTACGCCCATCCATGCATCCAATGCCGGTAATGGGTTGTGCGAATCAAAAACATCATCGGCGGTAGCAGAAAGCATGCTGTCTGCCAACACCACTTTCATAAACAATCCAAGTGATAACAAAAACAACCCGTCTGTCAGTTGCTTTTTTGTTGCCTGCCGGGGTGTTTCAAACTGGGGAACAAGCTGCGGGGGACGAACAATAGGGCCTGCCACCAAATGCGGGAAAAAAGTAACGAACAAAGAAAAATCCAGTATGGATTTAACTGGTTCACTTTTCTTTTTATACATATCGATGGTGTAACACAATGTAGTAAATGTATAAAAAGAAATACCGGCCGGCAGGATGATGTTGGGTTTGGCAGGATGAAAATCAATTCCAACTGCATTGGCAAGCGTCACAAAATTCTCCAGCAAAAAAGTACCATACTTGAAAAAACAAAGCATGCCCAGGTTGCCGATCAGACTGAGCACAAGCAGCAGTCTTTTTTTATGAACATTCTGTTGGGTATATAAAGCCCGCCCAACAAAATAATCAACTACGGTAGAAAGCCAGAGCAATAAAATAAATGGCGGGTTCCAGGCAGCATAAAAAATATAACTGGCTAGTAACAGGTTGATCTTTTTTACTTTCCAGCTAAAGGGGAGGTTGTGTAAGATAAGGATGATGATAAAAAAAGCGATGAAAGTATACGAGTTGAAAACCATCGTTCCGTTAGTTTAAGCAGGCTTAAAAAATTAATTGGCTGATTGTTTTGTAAAAGACCACCCGTTTTCTTCTTTCAATATCCTGATGAATTCTTTTGTAAACACAATGGCATCGGCAGGAGAAAGGTGTGACCATTCAGGACAAACAAAATGAGTGAGGCTGGGATAATCAAGAAAATGAAGCCCCGGACATTGTGTTTCTTTTAAGATCCTTTTCCAGTATTTATCCCTTGGAAACCCCATTTGCTCGCCCATCTTCATTGGGCCACTCGACGGTGTCCTAACAAAAAATACTTCGCCCCCCCTGGCTTTAATTTTATCAGTTGCAGTTGTTACAACAGTCAGCATGGAATCGAGTTTGGTGCCACTGGCAGGGGGATCTTTGCTTATACTTCTAAAGAATTGCCATATTCCGGTAACCCGGTTATGAAGGTTGGTATCTGCAATAAACTCCGGGGTCATCGTTTCCTGCCTGTTAAAATTTACCCGGCCAAATTGCCAGGGAAAAATGGGAAAGGCAAATACGCCCGGCCTGTTTTTCAATGGCAACTGGCTCAGTTTGGCATTCAGCGAAAAATTGTCTTTATCCAAAAAAGCAAATTGGGATTCGAGGAAACGGTTGATTTCAAAACCCGCCCTTTGAGCCGGGGTCCTTTCTTTAAAATACTTACTGTATGCCTCCGGGCTGGCCAAATTAGGTGGTGCGTCAGAAAAAAATAATCCTTCGGTTACATCCACCACTAATCTTCCTTTAAAATTCTCATCCGCAGCAAGATCTAATAAAACAGGAACAGGGTTACTGCCAACACAAGCCAGTTGTACTGCATGGTTGCCCGTTATAGCTTCCCAGGTAGGAATATCAAGGTCAAACTTAATACGGGAAGACCCGATAAACACGGTTGCTTTATCCTTCGATTCATACACCATGGCCCTTTTATCAGCCCAGATAGGACCGCCTTCATCGTACGTTTTGGTAACACCAATAGTGCGTAGATATATTTCCCAACTGGTAATAGCTACAGTAACAATCAGCAGTGTAAATAGAGCGGCCCTGGTAAGATTGGCAGTTGGCATTTTAAGCAGTTTAAATTGATAACTTATTTATAAAACATTCAAACTTGAATGTTTGTAAAGACATTTTATTTGCTTTTTCGCCAGGGTATGGTATTTAGTTTCAGAAGATCACGGATCCTAATTAAAACAAAAATGGTACGACAGTAATGCTTAAAAATAGAATCAAAGCCTGAATACAATACCTGGTTGATTAACTGGTGGAAACTATTTATTAATTGACAGCAATTAACCCTGAAAAGTATTGATGCAGCACTTTTCGTTCAGCACAATTCTTATTTCGGTTGCCTGGCTTGTGTAAATAAGATTTTCAAAAATGGTAACAGAAGAGGTAATTACAGGAGGAGTTGGTTGTTTTTCTAAAGATAGATGAATGAAACTGGATATCAAAGAAATATACTTTATTTTCAACCAGCAGTTAGCCCATTGGTATTACTGGCAGGCTCAGGTATAATGCCGGTATTATTTGTGAATGGTCAGTTGTTGATTATTCGCCCTCCCGTTTTAGTTGACACAACATCATTTATACAATTCAGTTTTATTCAGGTCTATTCTATAAACCTGTAATCCATCCGGCTGCAGCATCCACGTACAAAAAATTGGGTATATTTTTTTATTGATGGTGCTGCCACTGATCGAACCGGTAACGGTCACGGGCAGGTATTTATTTCCTTCCAGCGAATGGTCGATGTGCTTTTGTGTTTTCTTGCAGTAGTGGCTTTTTGTAAAAATATCCTCATAACATCTGGCAAATTCACCAGCTCTTCACAATAACCTCCAGCTATCATACGTCTCTTTCCATTACTAAATGGCGGATATACAGAAGCGAAGTCCTTTGCATTTGCGCAGGTACACAACACGAACCAGGGATATATTACGGCAATCAAAAAATTGTCTTTATTTTTCTTTAGGTTCCGGATTGATCCTGCCCCTTTACAAATCTTATTTTGGGGAGAAGGGTAATACACCCAACTCCTTCCCCACTTTACTAAACGCAGCAATCGCTTTATTCAACTGCTGCACATCATGGGCTGCACTTAACTGCACCCTTATCCTCGCCTGTCCTTTAGCAACTACCGGGAAGAAGAAACCAATCACATAAATACCCTCTTCTAACAACCGGGCAGCAAATTTTTGGGCCAGTACTGCATCATACAGCATGATGGGAACAATGGGGTGATCGCCTGGTTTTATGTCAAACCCTGCCTCCGTCATTTTGGTGCGGAAATAATTTGTATTGAACGCCAGCTTATCCCTTAACTCGGTTGTTTCACTCAGCATATCCAGTACCGCAATGGAAGCGCCTACAATACTGGGCGCAAGGGTGTTGGAAAAAAGATACGGCCTGCTCCGCTGACGCAGCATTTCTATAATTTCTTTTCTGCCTGATGTAAAGCCACCGCTGGCACCACCCAATGCTTTACCCAAAGTTCCGGTAATAATATCTATCCTGCCCATTACCCCACGGTACTCATGCGTACCACGCCCAGTCTTGCCAAGAAAGCCAGAAGAATGACATTCATCGATCATTATAATCGCATCGTATTGATCTGCCAGGTCGCAAATTTTATCTAACTGGGCGATGGTACCATCCATACTGAAAGAGCCATCGGTGACAATAATCCGGTTACGCAGCAGGGAAGCGGTTTCTTTCAGTTTATGTTCCAGGTCTTCCATATTGTTATGCTCATACCGGTAACGTTGTGCCTTGCACAGCCTTACGCCATCAATAATACTGGCATGGTTGAGCGAATCGCTGATGATGGCATCCTGTTCATTGAACAGCGGTTCAAACAAACCGCCATTGGCATCAAAAGCTGCCGCATATAAAATGGTATCTTCTGTTCCTAAAAAAACAGACAGTTTTTTTTCCAGTTCTTTATGGATATCCTGGGTTCCGCAGATAAAGCGTACACTGCTCATGCCATAGCCGCGGTGGTCGATATATTTTTTAGCTGCTGCCACTACTTTGGGGTGAGAGGAAAGCCCGAGATAGTTGTTGGCGCAAAAGTTCAGTACATTTTTCCCTCCCGTGATTATTTCAGCACCTTGCTCGCTGGTAATAATGCGCTCTCTTTTCATCAGGCCGCCGGTCTCTATCTCCTGTAGTTCTTCAGCTATGCGCTGTACAAATTTGTTATTCATATGCAAAAGGTTGATGATTACAAAAATAGGCTGCGAATACCTGACTTTTCAATAAAATTGTTACCAAATTTTAACATCTGTTTTTTTATACTGTAACATTTTACCATTATTTTCGTTTTCCTTTTAAATAATATTACCCACTGTGATAAAAAGGTCTGCCATACTGCTGCTGTTACTAGCCTTTAGCTCCATTAGCCTGCTGATGTTCAGTTCCTATAAGTCGGTGCCGGCAAAAATAGCTCCTGTTAAGGAGGATGCTCCCGTTAAATGCAGCGGCCCCTGTAAAAAAGTATCACCTCCCCTGCAGTGGAATATCATTTCCCAGACTATGTTTCCATCAGAAAGCTGATTAATTTTGTACGGCTGTAACTTATTTGCCCAGCGTGCGTATTAATGTATAATTATTAACCTTTACTGCAATAACCCAGCACCAAAAGCTGTATGACTGAGAGAGAATATAACCAATGTGTAACCATGTATGCAGATAACGTGTACCGTTTCATACTCAAAAATTTGAGGCATGAAGAGGATGCAAAGGATGTGGTGCAGGGTGCTTTTGAGAAATTATGGATCAACAGGGACAAGGTGCTGAACGAAAAGTGCAAAAGTTTTTTATTTACCGTGGCTTATAACCAAATGATCGATCATATCAGAAAGCATAAGCGCATCGTGTTAAAGGAAGTGTTTTCGCCTGAATTAAAAATCAGTAACCGGCAGCAGCATGATTCAAAAAAAGTATTACACCTGGCGCTGAACCGCCTGAATGAAACACAGCGGAGCCTGGTGATGCTTAAAGATTACGAAGGCTACAGCTATGAAGAGATTGGACAGATAACCGGGTTGAACGAAAGCCAGGTGAAAGTATATTTACACCGGGCAAGGTTGCAGTTGAGAGAGTATATTGTGAAGCCGGAGAACATAATTTAGTGACCAGTGATAAGTGATGCGTTCTGTGATGGCCAATGAACCTTAAACGATTGAAACGTTTTAAACCTATTGAACATTTTTTAATGAACATCAACCGACATAATTACGAGGAGTATTTTTTACTGTTTGCAGATAACGAACTGTCTGCAACGGAAAGGAATATGGTGGAAGGTTTCCTGGCTGCCAATCCCGACCTGCAGGAAGAAATGCTGATGCTGCAGGACACGATCCTTCAGCCGGAACAGGTGTTGTTTGACAATAAAGAAAATTTACTGAAACCTCAACCTTTGGACGCAGGCATCCAGCAACAATTATTATTACTGCTGGATAATGAATTGGAAGCGGGAGAAAAACAAACGCTTCAATTGCTCACTACGAATGATGAAGCAGTAAGAAAAGAATGGAACCTGTTGAAACAAACCAAACTTGCTGCGGCCGATATCATTATTTTTCCAGGAAAGGCCGATTTATACGAAAAAGAAGAAGGAAAAGTGGTTGGCTTCATATGGTGGAGGATGGCAGCCGCAGCCATGCTGATCGGATTTGGGCTATGGGGTGCTGTTAGTTACCTCAATAAAAACATTTTCTCCGTTCCATCAACAGAAACCGCAAGTGACAATAATAAAAGTGTAAAGCCTGTTGACGACACAAATGGAGTGGCAGTTCCGGTTCCGAGCCTTCCTGAAACAGCCGCACCCGAAAAGGAAATGACCGCTACTGTTGCAGCAACGGATAATAATACCAGCATTATATTGCCCGGAAGACCATTGGTTCCAGGGAAGAAATTAACTCCGGAGGCATTGCCAAAAAAACTTAGCAATGAAATGGTACTGCAGCAAAAGGATAAAAACCTGCCCCAGCCAAATTTAGAAAACCTTAACAACCCCGGGAGTAACAATACAGATTTTGCAAACGTACCACCTCAAAAGAAAGATATTGGAAATGCAACCAGCGATATCGACCCGGCAGAAAACAACATAACCGAACCTGCTACTTATGCCGTCAATACAGCGTTTGCAGATAACAATGACAGTAATAACCATTTTGCCAGCTTTGATGAGGAAGAGGAAGACAAACCCAGGAAAACCAGGGTAGGAGGGTTCTTTAAAAAAGTAAAAAGGGTACTGGAAAGAAAAGCCAACATTAAAACCGGTAACGGCGACAATATTAAAATTGCCAACATGTCTTTTGCCATGCATTAATTTAAAAACGGCTTATCCCGAAAAGCTGATGACAATTCACTCTGGCTACACAATCAGAAAAAATAATTTTATGAAACAGCTATTTACATTTATGGCGCTGGCATTGTATTGCACTGCAGCAAGCGCACAGGCAGGCGGCGGAAATGAAACCGACAGCATCCGGGTTGGAAATATGATCATTGTAAAAAAAGGCGGAAAGGGAATGGAGGATAATACTGCTGCCGGTATCAAAATGACTGCAGACACTACCATACCACCCGGCAAAGAAGCTGACAGTATCCGTGTCGGTAATATGATCATCGTAACAAACGGAGAAAAAAGCAAGGATCAAGAAACTGCAGACAGGGAAAGATGGAATGAAAAAAAGCCCCGCAGAAGATCGAATGTGAACACCAACTGGATAATTCTGGACGTAGGTTTTGCAAACTATGCAGATAAAACAAATTATGGCAATACGGGAGGCTACCTGTATAGCAGGCTGGGTGCAGCACCTTTGGGCGCAAACGATTTTGATCTGAATGTTGGTAAAAGCATCGACATTAATATCTGGCTGTTTATGCAACGGCTCAACCTGGTGAGTCACTACCTGCATTTAAAATATGGGTTGGGTGTGGAGCTGAATAATTACCGCTACAATTCGCAGGTAAGTTATCTAAAAGACAATCCTTTTGTGGCGGGCGTAACTCCTGCACCGGTTGTTATCCGTGATTCTGTAACTTTTTCAAAAAACAAACTGGCAGCGGATTATGTTACCGTGCCATTCATGCTGAATTACACTACCAATCCTAACAACCAGAACCGGGGTTTCAGTATCAGTGTAGGTGTAAGCGCCGGCTACCTTTACAGCAGCCGCAACAAACAAGTAAGCGAACCCAGGGGTAAGCAGGTTAACAACGGCGGTTTTGAGCTGGAACAATTTAAATTTTCCTATGTCGGCGAGATTGGTCTTGGCCCGGTACGCCTGTATGGGTCTTATTCGCCTAATAGTTTTTATAAAAGAGGGTTGGATATGCGGCCATACACGCTGGGTGTAAGGTTCAGCAACTGGTAAAAACAACCATCCATTTTTTTGGAGAGGAAAGCATTAAATAAGGATGCTTTCCTCTTTTTTTATTTTATTGTGTTGTTGGTAATAATTTTTTGTTAACGAGTTTTTTTTGTTAAGCTTTTCTCATTGGATTAAAATATTTTTGACTGGCACAACGTTTGTCTTGTGTTATTCCATATTTTTCCGTTATGAAAAAATCAGTTTTTTATTCAGCAGCTTTAATCTTTTCCCTTTTCGGGCTAATGGCTTTTATGCCACCCAATAAAAATAGTAAGCGTTCAGCAAAAAAATCAACAAAAGCTACGATGGTAAAAAAAATGGCTGCCGGGAAAGAGGAAAACACTTACTATATAATTGTTGATAAAAGTGATTACGAACTGAAGGTGTATGACGAAGAAGGCTGGTATGCAACTTATCCTATTGTATTTGGAAGCAAAGACCTTGGAGATAAAATGAGGGAAGGTGACAGGAAAACACCCAATGGTAAATTTAAGATCATACTGAAAAAAATACATCAGAAATGGGGACCGGAATTATTGCTGGATTATCCCAACCCCGAAGATCAGAAAAAGTTCAACGAAAGAAAACATAAAGGGCTTATTCCTAAAACTGCAAGAATTGGTAATGGTATCGCTATCCATGCCACACGCCCGGAGGAAGAATGGGCAGTAGACAACTTTTACAACTGGACCGACGGATGTGTTTCCGTTAAATATACCGAGATGAAAGATCTGTTTAGCTACATTCCCGCTGGCACCCCGGTAACGATACAACCATAATGACAGTTCCTGCCAGTCCCCATCCCCTTAAATGGGTGAAAATATTTAACAGGCTCTATGAAGAGCTCCTCATTGGGGCATGTGGGTGAACAATAAACTTCCGTCCCCATAGCTTAAAAAACGAAAATCATTTTCCATCGCATACCCGTAGATTCTCTTCCATTCGTCGCCCACTGCTGCAGCTACCAATAACAACAAAGTAGATTGTGGCTGGTGAAAGTTAGTAATAATGGCTTTGGCAATTCTGTACCGGTATCCTGGCGCAATCAAAATCTGCGTTGTAGTAAGTATCCGCTGGCTGCCGGTTTTTTCCATCCATTGAAGTAATGAAAGTAGTGCCTCTTTAGCAGAATATGTTGTTTCGGCCAGGGGTTGTTCATACACGTCCCACTGAAGAATGGCCAGTTTGCCGGCGTTGATTGCTGGTTGTAAAATTGTTTTCACTCCCATCCAGTACAGGGTTTCAATTGTGCGTAGCGACGTGGTGCCCACTGCGATGATCCCACCTTCTATGTTGTTCACGAGCTGCTCTATTGTTGCTTTATTTACGTCTATCCATTCACTGTGCATTTCATGGCCCAGGAGGTGGGTTGATTTTACAGGTTTAAATGTACCGGCACCTACATGTAAGGTTACATTTGTTTTACTGATATTTTTTTCTGCCAAAGCAGCAAAAATATTCTCGGTAAAATGCAGTCCCGCCGTAGGTGCCGCTACGCTGCCCTGGTGTTTTGCATAAATGGTTTGATAACGTTCTTTATCCGTATCCACGGCTTTTCTTTTAATATATGGCGGCAGTGGCATGTCACCAAACATATCAAGTATTTCAGCAAATGTATAACTGGCCGGAAGCCACGAAAGTTCCAGCACGTATGCATCCGTAAGCTGCTCAATTAATTTTGCTTCCATTACCAATTGCTCATTGCCAATCGCCAATTTTTTCACTAACACTCCTCCCTTCCACTTACTTGCCCCCCCGATCATACATTTCCATTTCACTTTTTCTTTTTTGCCCATCACCACATTGTATTCGTTGGTGGCTTCGTACGGCTCCAGGCAAAATATTTCAATCACTCCGCCGGTAGGTTTTTCAAACAATATCCTTGCCTGTATCACTTTGGTATTGTTGAAAACAAGCAGGCTGCCAGCAGGAATATGCAGCGCTATATTTTTATACACATCCTGTGTAATGATACCATCCTTATACAGCAATAGTTTGGAAGCAGCTCTTTCTGCCAGGGGGAAAGCGGCAATTTTATGTTCGGGTAATTGGTAAGTGAAATCGGCAATGGCAATGTCTTTTGGGTGCATACATTGATTGTTATTAATTTAAAAAACCTGCTACCGACGCCATCCATTTATCATGCTCCTGATCGCACAAAGATTCATGGCCGGCTGTTTCGTACACAACCAATTGCTTTTTACCCGGCAGGTTTTCAAAGATGGCATCTGTTTCGGCCTGTTGAACACGGGGGTCCTGCCTGCCCCATTGCAGTAATACGGGCACTTGAATTTTTTTTGCAAACTCCGATGGCTTCATTCCGAAGGCCCAAAAACCATGCAATGTGCCGCCCCAGAACGTAATAAAGCTGGCTAACGGCTGACCGGGCAGCCGCATCATTTTTATCCGCCCTTCGGCAGCCTGTACAATGGAAGCAAAGGGCATTTCCAAAATTACCTTTGTTGGCTCCAGCGGGTAATCGTTCATGGCTTTGGTGATAGCGGCCGCCCCCATCGATATACCCCACAACACGATATTTTTTTCGCCTTTTTGCTTAACAAAATCGTAAGCCAGTTTTACATCTTCACTTTCATAAAAACCAATGGTGCAGGTGTTGCCGCCACTGCTGCCATGTGCCCTGAAGTCAGTCAGAAAAGTATTGTATCCTAATTTTCTAAACCCGGCAGCTTCACCCAGTACGGACGATTTTTTATTGCCATGTCCGTGAAATAGAATCACCGTGCCCTTTGCCGGTCCGGTTGTTTTTACATACCAGCCCTCCAGCCTCACGCTGTCGCTGGTATTGAGGGTTACCGTTTCAAGCGTGGAATCAGGAGCGATGTTTTTTTGCTTTACGGCATTGATGCCAAAAAATATCTCCCTGGTTTTATCCCAGCCTGTTTTGTTTTCATTTCTCTTAACTGTTACTTCACCCTGGTCGTAAAAGTGGGTAAACTTGTAGGCATGAAAAGCTGTGATGACATTCACAAGCAAAAATAAAACCAGTAAAGTTTTCAGGATAAATGCCAGGAATTTTTTCATAAAGCTTAAAGGTTGGTGATGGTGTAAAAATAAAATAGTTTTTGTAATTGAATCTTCCTGTTATAATGTAGCAGGCGGTACACCTGCAGCAAATTCTCTGCAAACCCAGCGTAGTTTACTGAGTTTCCGGTAAAGCGTTTCTTTTAAACTTTACCAGCCGCTTTACTTTTTTTACTGCTGCGGTAGTTTCTTCATCACTGAAAAATAATCCATATTGAATAACAAAAATAACAGAGAGTCCATAGATCATTAAAAAGATATAAATACCTAAATGCATCAACAGCCCAAGTATTAGTACAATTCTTTTGCTGCGCCTGAAGTAGACAAAAAATGGGAAGCCTATTTCAAATAAAATGGTGCTGTAAGTGAGGAAATATACCAGGATAGCTGGGGCGGAAATATGCCTGCCGCCGGCAGCCAGTATAGAAAATCTTTCATCATTCAGGATATAGTACATACCTGTGCCCCTCAGCCAGTAAGTATCCTGTAATTTATACCAACCCGACATGAAATATGAAAGGCTTAAATTGATGATAATTGCATACACAGCCAGGTTGCTGATAAGGTTATATATTTTTTGTTTCGGTAAAGCATACTCCTTTGGTTTAAATAAAGTGAAATGGGAAAAGGTATTGGCAAATGACAGGTAAAATGCCAGCAGGAGTGACATTTCATCACCACCATTACTGAACTTATTATTGATGTTGTAAAGCAGCGTCAGCATAAGAAATACAAGCAGCGAAACGATGTTTTTGCCAATACCAAAAATATTCAGCAACAGTAAAACAACGCAGGCCCACACAACTACCAGGTAATGCTCTTTTAAAAAAAAGAGGTCAAGATGAAAAAGGTGGAACGAATCGGAAGGACGTATTTTTAAAAAACTATGGGTACTGTACAATATTTCAAATGCCGGCCACCGGAACAGGAGCTCTTTTAAAAACCATGCACACAGCGCAACCCTTAAAAAAGCAAGGTAATATGCCTTTTGATTGCTTTGCTGCAGGTGCCATATAGTTTGTTTGATAGAAGACACCCGTTACCAGCTTTTATAAGTAGAAAAAAAAATAGGCGCTGCTAAGCTGTCGCCTGCCATAAAAAATTCCGGTTTCCGGGGGAAAATATACCGGTGTACCTGCACCAGTTGAAACGCTTTGCCGGCAGTATCGATGTGTTGTTGCCTCAAAACATATTTTCCGAAGTTGATCAAATTATCAATGTACTCACGCTGCCGCCTGTCGTTTTCTGCCAGCAAACAACTTTGCACAACGTAAAAACTGTCCGGCTGGCCGGGATATTGTTTTTTCAATACACGTTTGTTTTCTGCCAACCCCATTTCCAGACCATACATATACCGGTGAATCAAGGCGTCTAATGCATCTTCATAGTTATTGAAAGGTGCATATTTCCTTTTTTCATTAACGATATACTTCACCAGTGCAATGGTATCTGTTTGTCGCTGCCCGGTATTATCCCTCAATACGAAGCTTAATTCCCTGACGTACACCTGGGTGAACGTAAACAACTGCCAGTTCTGTCGCACAAAAGCATTGTACACAACCTTTTGCCGGGGCGCAATGGAATGGGTTGTTTTTGGTAAAAAAATAACTGCCAGGGTAAACAACCAGTAATATGCAAAGGCAAATACAATGGCATATGAGAGCCATTTATAAGCAATTGCATCTCTTGATTTTTCTTCAGGCTTCATTCCATTCAAAAGTAATCCAGTTATTAAAATAAATTCCCCCTCTTAAAAAAATAATTGTATTCCTGTAAAAAATAGATTAGGCAGCTTTCTAATCACCGGGATGTTTTTTAATGTTAAGCCCTTAAAATAAAACCCGTTAAACCAACATTCATTTAGCCTGAGAAATTAATCAAATTGTTTTAAATGGAACACATTTTATCAATAGCTTACTATATTTACCATCCATAATTTTAAATCAAAACATTTATATGAAGAAAAATCTGATACTGTTAACAGCATTGGTGCTGCACATGGCAGTGATGGCGCAACCGCCGAAACTACAGCAACCCTCCAAATATAAATGGCAGCAGGCTGTCTCTGGTGCTTATCCATACAAGTATGTAACCAATGATCCCGCCAAAGCAAGGTTTTATACGTTGAAAAACGGGTTGACCGTAATACTAAGTCCCACCAGTAAGGACCCCCGTATCCAAAGTTATGTAGCCACCAAGGCAGGCAGTAAAACAGATCCTGCTGATCATACAGGATTGGCTCATTATTTAGAGCATATGCTGTTTAAAGGAACAGATAAATACGGCTCCCTCAACTGGGAAAAAGAAAAGCCTGAGCTGGATAAAATTAATGCACTGTACGAGCAGTACAATAAAACAGCCGATGCCGATCAAAGAAAAGCAATTTATCACCAGATAGATTCTGTAAGCGGCGTGGCTGCTACATTTGCCATTGCAAATGAATATGATAAAATGATGAGCAGCATGGGGGCACAGGGTACCAATGCATTTACTTCATTTGAACAGACTGTTTACACAGATGATGTTCCTGCCAGTGCAATAGATAAATATTTGAAAGTGCAGGGCGAACGGTTCCGTAGCCCGGTGTTCAGGATATTTCATACCGAACTGGAAGCTGTATATGAAGAAAAAAACCGTTCCCTCGATAATGATGGCAGAAAAGTATTTGAAACACTGTTCCGGGAATTGTTTAAGAATAATAACTATGGTAAACAAAGTACCATCGGCACCATTGAGCATTTAAAAAATCCATCATTAGAGGCCATCCGGAATTATTTTAACACCTATTATGTACCCAACAATATGGGGGTGATTATGAGTGGTGATTTTGATCCGGATGCAATGATCAAAAAGATTGATGCCGCTTTTGGTTTTATGAAAACCAAGCCTGTTCCTGCATATACATTTGCGCCGGAGCAACCGATCGCTGAGCCTGTAATGAAAGAAGTGGTGGGGCCGGATGCAGAAAACGTAACGATTGGATTCCGCCTGCCGGGTAATAAAGCAAAAGATATTTTGCTGGCAGAACTGGTAGGACAAATATTAACCAACGGCAAGGCTGGCTTAATGGACCTGAATTTGGTGAAAAAACAAAAACTGCTGCGGGCTTCCGCATTCACGTACACGTTGATAGATTATGGTGTGTTGTATATGCAGGGGGCTGCTACCACCGGCCAAAGTCTTGAAGATGTGAAAACGCTGATGCTGGGAGAAATTGACAACTTAAAAAAAGGGAATTTTGATGACAACCTCATCACGTCTATTATCAATAACCAGAAAAAGGCCAGGATACAAAGCACCGAATCATACAGCAACCGTGCCAGTGACCTGATGGATGCATTTACCAGCGAACTGGACTGGAGAGAGCAGGTGGCTTATACCGACCTGTTGGGCAAAATCACTAAAAAAGATATCGTGGCTTTTGCCAATAAATATTTTGGTGACAATTATGTTGCTGTATTAAAACGCAAAGGCGAAGACAAGAATATATTAAAAGTAGATAAACCGGTAATAACCGCCGTGGAAACTAACAGGAATGCACAAAGTGATTTTGTGAAAGCGGTAAATAATATGCCTGCAATGCCTGTTAAGCCCGTGTTTTTAGATTATAGCAAGGACATACAAAAAAGCAAACTGGGTGCAGCAGAAATTTTGTATGTGCCTAATAAAGACAACAGCATTTTCCGCCTGCGTTACCGGTACGATATGGGTACCTGGAACAATAAGATGCTGGGCGTAGCTGCACAGTACCTGCAGTTTTTGGGTACTGATAACACGAATGCAGAGGATATTACCAAGGCGTTTTACAAAATAGCCTGCAGCTTTGCCGTTACCCCAGGTACGGAATTCACTACTGTTACCATTGAAGGGCTGCAGGAAAATTTTGTTACAGCAGTTGGCCTGTTTGAAGAGTTATTGAAAAATTGCAGGGCCGATGAAGATGCATTAAAATCTTTGAAAGCAAGGATTTCAAAATCGAGAAGCGATGCCAAACTGAATAAAGGCGCTATCATGAGCGGGCTTGTTGCGTATGCACGTTATGGAGACAAAAATCCATTCAACTTTGTATTGAGCAATGACGAACTGAATAGTATTACAGCCGAAGAGCTGGTAAACATGCTCCATTCATTAAATAGCTATTCGCACCAGGTATTGTACTATGGCCCTCAGCCATTAGCCGCATTGACAGCGGGATTAAAAAAATTGCATGCCATTCCTGCAACTTTTACTGATGCCGGTAAAAAAGCTGAATTTACTTTCACTACCCAAACTGCTAACCAGGTTCTTTTTGCAGATTACAACATGGTATAGAGTGAAATCCGCTGGATACGCAACACAGGGGCTTACAGTGCTGATGCAGAGCCGATCGTTGACATCTTTAATAATTATTTTGGTGGTGGTATGGGTGCACTGGTGTTTCAAACCATCCGGGAAAGTAAGGCACTGGCTTACTCTACTTTTGCTTTTTATGCAAAGCCGGATAAAAAAGAAGATCCCTTTTATACCCTGGCATATGTGGGTTGCCAGGCAGATAAGTTCAACGAATCTGTTGTGGCCATGAATGAGTTGCTCAATGATCTGCCAAACGTGGTGGAAAATATCAACACAGCCAAAGCAGGTATCAAGAAAGATATCGAAACAGAACGCATTACCCAGGATGGTATCATTATGAATTACCTTGCTGCACAACGCAAGGGGCTTACCGAAGATATCCGTAAAAAAACATATACTGCCATCGACAAAATTGGCTATGATGAGCTAAGAGCATTCCATACCGAAAATCTGGCTCACAAACCTTACACTTACTGCGTGGTGGCGGCTGAAAAAAGGCTGCCGGAAGAGCTGCTGAAAAAATATGGGGATGTAACGAAACTAACACTGGAAGAGATATTTGGATATTATTAATGGTATAGTAATGACGTCATGCTAAAGTCATTCAGTCATCTATGTTTAGATGGTTTAGAAGTTTGGACGAAGACCTAAATAAAAAACCATTAGTAATACTTTTAGATTTTATTAAGTATTTTGCTGACTGCCCTCACCCAAAAAGGAGGGCAGTTACTTTTTAATTACCTGTGTTGCGATTGATCGGCCCCGGTACTAATTTCCTGTATTCAAAATAAATTGACGAATTGTTTTTAAATAATACTAGATCAACTGACGAACTAAAAAAAAGTATTGGAAAAATTGAAGTCCCCTACGGACAAAAACACAGCACTATAAATCTGTATGGAAAATTACATGTTTGTTTTGGCGGCTATACCAAACTAAAACCGGTGGTGGCGTTAAATTTAAGTAACAAATTATTGACCCGGGAAATTTGCCCGTAGGTTTTCTGCTGCTTTTATAACGGTTTCATTAATTCTCTTCAACCTGGTTTCCGGTCTTTTTGCATTGGATACCCACTCAAGAATGGCACGTTTTGCGAAGCGGGGAAAATTGTCGAAATTTTTCTTTGCTTTCTTATTTTTCGAAAAAGCTTTTTGAAGGTCATCCGGTATTATCACCTGTTCCGCTTCATCCAAAGCTGTCCAGCAGCCATTTTGCTTAGCCTGTTCAATGGCTGCTAAACCGGCTGCTGCCATTAGGGTTTGTTCTGTAAGCAGGGCAACTCTTTCTTTATTTAGTTTGCTCCATTTGCTTTTGGGGTCTCGCCTGGCGAAGTACTGGTAAAAACTTTCTTCATTCCGCTTATTGGCTTTGCTGTCTATCCATCCGAAGCAAAGTGCTTCCTCCACGGCTTCTTTGTAATAAATACTGGGTGTGGCGCTTTGCATCCGGAAAATAATAAACCACACCGTTTTTTCTTTGTTATGATTTTTATCCAGCCATTTTCTCCAGGCTTTTCTGCTGTTGGCGTAAAAGCATTTTACACCCTCTTTTTCTTTTTCAATCAATATTTTTATCACGGATGAATGAAAGTATGAGATACGAATTACAAAATCCTTTTTGAGGTAGATGAAACTGTTAAGGAAGTTTTTTCTGTTCCTTCGATCAAAACGATCCCCGGTTTTTTTCCTTTCTCAAAACTACCCAGTGCATCACCCATCTGTAAAGCGCTGGCACCATTGAGCGTAGCCCATTGCAGCAAAGTGGCGGTTGGCAAAGATGGAAAATATCGTTGCACTGTTTTCATTTCTTCCAAAATACTGAGCTGCTGATTAGCCGCAAGGCTGTCGGTTCCCAAAACAATATTGCATTGCTCCTGTACCAGCAGGTTTACATCTGCTAATGTGTTGCCAATGTATAAATTGGCATTGGGGCAAAGGCAGTAAAAAGTTTGAGGTTTTAAGTTTAAAGTTGAAGGTTGGGTCGCTACCATCGCCTGTTGTCTGTTGGCTGTTGTATGCCTTTCAAATTGTATATCCTCCACTGTGGTATCAACATTATGCACAAGAATTAAAGATTGGTAGTGCTTAAGGGCGGGCAGAAAAGTTTGGAGACTGGTTTTGCCACTTGGGTTAAAAGATGAAATATTAATGTTCAACTGTTCATACATCCTTAAAAAGTCGCCCTGTTTGTTTTTAAATAATTCATTTTCTGCAGCCGTTTCCTGGTTGTGGATAGTCAGGATATTGTTATTGGGAAATTCGTCAATCAACTTAAATAATTTCGGCGAAACGGAATAAGGAGCATGGGGCGTAATGGAGCTGGCAGGAAATAACAACGTGTATTGGTTGTAAATATCAACACTCCGGTTAAAACGGCTTTCGGTAACGGCAGCAGTAAAACCACTGGCTTCAATAAAATTATGATACTGCAACTGCTGTTTGCTTTTCTGTGGTATGGTCAGCGTATTGTTGCAGATGTCGCCCACTGCTACAATACCATTCTGCAGCATTTCATTTTCGGCAGCGGCTATTGCATTCAGAATGATCTCTTCATTGAAGTGCCGTTCGAAGATCACTTTTAAAACAAATTCAATCAGCCCGGTATTTTCCGGGATATATCCTTTCATGTGAGATAGCTCAAGATGACAGTGGGCATTGATAAATCCGGGGCTCAGGATACCGTTAAATTTTTCAATATCATCCCCTGCATTGGCAGCCTGGACCATATCAACGATTACTCCTTCTTTGCTGGTGATGAGCACAAAACCTTCCGGCAACAGTTGCTGCCCGGTAAATATATGATCGGCTGTAAATTTTCTGTACAAAATGATTGGTTGAGATAATGTAAATTTGCGGCCACCCCTGAATGGTTATTAAAAATAGCAGCTTAAAGGTATGGAGTACAAGTGATTGACTCCTAAAATAATCAGGACGGGCTAAAGAGGATGCCAGGAAAAAGGATTGCCGGTACAAAATTTAAAAAGCTGATATTTATATTATATAAAGTTCCGCCTGGCAGCGGACGGGCAAAATGAAAAAAGTAAAATACTTCTATAACACGAATACGCTGCGGTATGAAAAGCTGGAAACACCTTTGAGGGTAAAGCTGCTGCGGATATTTGGTTTCCTTTCCTCCTTATTGGTAAGTTCAGCACTGGTGATTTGGCTGTACACAAAATTTATCCCTAAACCTACTGATAAAGAACTGCAACTAAAGTATGATGTAATGACGGATAATTACCAGGCCCTTTCGGGTAAACTAACCACATTGAAGGAACAAATGGCGGAACTGGAAAAAAGAGACAACGAAGTGTACCGCTCCATTTTTGAAGCCAACCCATTGCCAGACAGTGCCCGGGCAAAACTGACAGAGAAAGTGAAGGAAATAGAAAAGGTAAATGTGATGAGTGACGATGCACTGAGTAGAGACATTGCTGCACAGTTGAATAATATCAGTGCCAGGATAGCTTACCAGCGAACAAGTTATACAGATATTGAAAAGCTGATCAATAACCAGGAGAATAAGTTGGCCAGCATCCCTGCGATACAACCCGTGAGCAACAAAGACCTTTCAAGGATTGCCAGTGGATTTGGGATGCGGATCCATCCTATTTACGGGATTCCTAAAATGCACAGCGGCCTTGATTTTACAGCACCACAGGGCACACCCATTTATTCTACCGGCGATGGGGTGGTTACTACCGCGGGCCCTGGTACCGGAACCGGCAATCATGTAATCATCAATCATGGATATGGTTATGAAACCGTGTATATGCACATGGCAAGGGTGAAAGCAAGGGACAGGCAACGGGTGAAACGTGGTGAAGTAATTGGCTGGGTGGGCAGTACCGGCGCCAGTACCGGTCCGCATTGTCATTATGAAGTGCATATCAATGGAAGGCCCGTTGACCCGGTGTACTTTTTCTTTAATGACCTGAACGCGGAGCAATATGACCGGGTGTTAAAAATTGCCGCTACTGGCAGTGCCAAAAGTTTTGATTAACAGTGCCGCTGTGGGTACAGTGGATTTACTAACAGATACTTATTATTTTTACATGCACAATGGCTGAACAAACACAAATAGCATTCGACTTTGGTGACCTGCCGGCGCAACCTGCCCCGGAGAAAAAGAAGGTGACCAAAAGGAAAATTGTAGATGTGCCTGCGTTGGTAACCTTGCAGGCGCCAGGGAAAAAAAAATCAACCCGTGGAAGAATGAGTGTAAAGGAAATGAGCGCGGGGGCAGATTTGATAGAAGTGCCGGAGGATGAAATACTGTTTCAAAAAATGTACTATCCCATTGGGCAGGTTGCTTCCTGGTTTAAAGTGAATGCTTCATTGATAAGGCTTTGGGAAAATGAATTTGATGTGCTGAAGCCGAAAAAAAATGGTAAAGGCGACCGCCTCTTCCGGCCGGAAGATGTTAAAAATATCCAGTTGATCTATCACCTGACAAGGGAAAAAAAATATACGATGGAAGGTGCCAAAGATTATTTTAAAAATAATAAGAAGGCAGAAGAAAAATTTGTGACCATTGCTTCCCTAAAAAAGATAAAAGGCTTTTTACTGGAGCTGAAAGCTAATTTGTAAAGTATAAGCTGCCTGAATTTCTTTTCGCCTTCCCGTTGATTTCAGTTTACGGTAGTGGATGAAACAGCGCAATTAGCAAATGCCGAAGCCGTGAGAAAATAGGAAAAAAATTCCTGGCCTGGCGTGCAGGTTTTAGCCTTCGGTACTGTCATCATTTTTTATCACAATATTGCTCGACTCTCCGGCAAACTCCACGTTGTTGTCTTCTGTGAGTTTTATTATCTGCAGGTTAATGTCATTTTTAAGCTGCATGAATTCGGCGAGTGAATAGGGCATGGTAAAATATTCTGCTATGATGATGATGGAATTCCTGGTAATATCGCTTACAAAAATGGAAGAGCTGTTAATCTGTTCACCATGCCCGGACAGGATATTCTTTATTTGATTTACCAGGTGCTGTAACGTAGTTTCTGCGGTTTGGGATGACAGTTCAAGTTTTATTTCGGCTCTTCTTTCAGTACGCAGGCTCCAGTTGTCTACCACGCTATCTACCATTTGTTTGTTGGGTACCGTCACCAGCGTTTTATCACCGGTGCGTATCCGTGTACTTCGCAGGCCAATGCGTTCCACCGTACCCGTTACAGCATTTACTTTCACGGTATCACCGGTAAAAAAGGGCTTGTCGAAAAAGATGATAAAGGAGGCAATCAAATTTTCAAGGCTTTCTTTGGCCGCCAGCGCCAGGCCTGCCCCTACAAGACTCAGCCCGGTAAGCATATTCCCGATGGGTTGATGAAAACTGGCCTTGATGATCAGTAACAGGCCTCCAATACCAATGATCACTTTTAAAAAATCCCGGAAGAAAACAACCAGTTGATTGTCTCGTTGATCTTCTGTTTGATCCGCTTTTTCTTCCAGCATCACTGCAATAAAATCAATGAGGCGCATTACCACCCAGATAAAGAAAACGATGATAATACCCGGCCCAAGCCGTGAGAAAATATCCTGGATACTGTGGCCATAAATTTCAAATTTCAATACTTCGGGAAAACGAAGTTTATCAATCGAAAAAACAGAAATGGTCACCACCAGGAACCATTCCATCGGTACCACCACCAGGTCAAGAAAACTTTGCTTGTTGAAGCCAGTCCAAATTCTTTTTACCAGCCTGTAAAATAGGGAAACAATATACCGGGAGAGGTATCTTTTTATCAGCAATACAAATAGGATAGTGCCAGCTACCAGCAGGTAGCTTCTTACAGTGTTGTCAAGATAAATATGATCCAGGAAATCCATGCGATAAAATTAAGTGTTTGCAGATAAATCTATTGTACCAAAAATTGCTGCAGGCCTTCATTGTTAAGCAGGTAAACTTTGTTGTTGGCAGCCTTTATCTGGGTGGCACCGGTAAAAATTTCCGGCAAAGGATAGTCTTTCAATTCCAGGGAGCCGGGGAGGTATTGATGTAACACCGTATCGCTGAAGCCATATAATTTTTTACCAATCACTTCCACATTTTTCCACTGAAGAAATGGAATGATACTTTTTAATGAACCGTAAATATCAAAAATATAAAAGCCTTTAGCCGGGTCATACAGGTTTACAAAACCATCCTGGTCTATAATTTGGGAAGGAGAAGGAACGGTATCAAACAGCAGCCTGCAATCGACTGTTTCATTCAGTACTTCACCATTGTCATCCACTTTTTTCAGCTTGGCATCGCCTTCATCAAACAGCCAGATGTTATTATCGTAAGAAGTGGCGATCGTTTTTACATTAAAGATATTTTGCTTGCGCAGGTTGATCACATTCCGTACGTTCAGGAAACGGTCCAGCACTACAATGGTGGAGAAGTTTTGATAGTACAGCAATAGTTTTAAAGGATTGGTAACATCAATCGAAAATAATTTTCCGTACTTTCTTACATCATTAAAAATTCCCACCGAATCACCGTTGCTGTTTAGTTTTTTCAACTGGTTGTTGTTGTTCACTATATAAACATTGTCGAGGTTATCTACATTAAAGTAAGAGAAATTACCGGTTGTTATTTTCTCCAGTTTTAGTACAGAATCCTTTTGTGCAAATAACTGCACAGTGCAACATGCAATGATGAAAATGAGGGGTATTATTTTTTTTAAGCGTGTCATTTTTTAAAACTCGAAAGTGTAATATTAACCCCATCAAAAACAGCATAACTGTTAAAGTTGATCCATTCTCCTAAATTAATATACCTGCTGTTGCTGTTGAGCGTAAAATCAATGGGGAGATGGCGGTGGCCAAAAATAAAATAATGGATCGTCTCTTTTTGCAGCACTTCTTTGCAATAAGTGATGAGCCATTCATTCGCTTCACCTAAAAATTTTTCTTCCTGGCCGCCGTCGGCCTGCCTGCTTTTCCGGGAAAAATAATTGGCAAGTCCCATACCGATTGAAGGGGGGATGATACCAAACAGCCATTGGCACACAGGATTGCGGAATATCTTTTTTAAAAATTTATACCTGTGGTCACCGGGTCCCTGTCCGTCGCCATGCCCGATCAAAAATTGCTTCCCATTAAAAGTAAAACGGGTGGGCTCAAAGTAAACCGGCATATTCAGCTCCTGTTGAAAGTAATCCCTGACCCACATATCGTGGTTGCCCACAAAAAAATGAAGTTGAACGCCGCTGTCAGACAGCTCTGCCAGCTTCCCTAATAATCTTGTATAACCTTTGGGAACCACGGTTTTATATTCAAACCAAAAATCAAACATATCTCCTACAATGAATAACTGTTCCGCATCCTGTTTAATGCTGTCTAAAAACTGCACAATGGTTTTTTCACGCTGCAGGCTTGCAGCCGGGTTGGGGGTACCGAGATGAAAGTCGGAAAGGAAGTATATTTTTTTATCGGTGCCTGCGCTCAAAACAATTGGTAAAATGGCTTTTAAAATAAATGCCTCAAAAATAATCATTCATTTGTAAAGCAGATCGTATTTGTTCTAATGAAGCGGCTCCGGCCACCCGGATAAATATTTTCAAATTGCTTTGAACTAACTTTTATTATTTTGTGCCACCATGATTTTGCTTTACTCAGAAAGTACCAGCCCCCGGTTGCAGTATACCTGTTCTTTTATTTTTAAAGAATTGCTGCAGGCAGATTTTTCTATCATCACCGATGCCGGGGAGTATGCATTGTATGAGGGAGTAAAGATCAATTATTCCAAATTACCACTTGCAAAGGAAGAATTACGAGTTGAAAATGCAGCCCTGCTTTTTGAAAGTGGAATCACCCTGCAGGCAACAGTATGTTTTGAAGTGAACGGATACAAAGCATTTTTCAAATCAGCTACGGCTGTTACTGACACAGATTTCCCCTTTGATATCTTTGCTGCGGCTTTTTACCTGCTCAGCCGTTATGAAGAATATTTACCGCATACAACAGATATGTATGGAAGATATGCACACGAAAACTCACTGGCTTTTCGGGAAGATTTTTTACAACTCCCTTTAATCAATACCTGGGTAAATGATTTTGTTAAAGCTATCATGCGGAAGTTTCCAGCCTTCAATAAAATTCTGAGCGAAGTCGAAGCACAACCTTCAACCTTCAGCTTTATCCCCACTTATGATATTGATATTGCTTACGCATATAAACACAAAACCTTGCTGAGAACTGTTGGCGGCTTTTTAAAATCACCTTCACTTGAAAAAATGAAGGTGCTGGCAGGTAATGTAAAAGACCCTTTCGATGTGTACGACTGGTTGGATGACTTTCACAAGCAACATGGGCTGCAGCCAATTTATTTTTTTCTGGTGGCTGCAAAGAACGCCCAATACGATAAAAATAATTTGCCCGATACAAAGGCGGTTAAGCAACTGGTAGATAACCATGCCCGTAAATATGAAGTTGGTATTCACCCAAGCTGGCAAAGCGGCGATAATTTTTTATTGATGAAGAAGGAAAAAAAATGCCTTCAGGAAATCATTGGCAAACCGGTTACTCAATCACGGCAGCATTATATCCGTTTCAGTTTGCCGCATAGTTACCGCAGGTTATCTGAAGCCGGCATTACTGATGACTACTCCATGGGATATGGCAGCATCAATGGTTTCAGGGCTTCGGTAGCATCATCTTTTTACTGGTACGATCTGCAGAAAGAGGTGGCCACTTCACTAAGGGTTCATCCCTTTTGCTTTATGGATGCCAATTCTTTTTATGAGCAGCAAATGTCGCCTGAACAGGCATATCATGAACTGGTGAAATATTACAATCGTTGCAAAGAAGTGAACGGAACCCTCTGCACGGTCTGGCACAATAATTTTTTAGGCAGTCACGGGCAATTTGCAGGTTGGCGGCAATGTTATGAAAAATTTATTGCTCTGGTTCAGCAATGATCTTACCCTTATTTCTTTTCATGCTGTAGTTTACCAGGAACACACCAATCAAAGTAACGATTGCCCCCCATAGAATATTAAAGGTTAATTTTTCTTTCAATACCAAACCTGCGATCAGTATTGCCACCAGCGGGTTAAAATAAGCATACAGGGAAAAGAGGGCAGCAGGTAATTTTTTCATGGAATAAATGAATGCAATAAAGCTGATAATAGACCCGGCTATAACCAGGTAAGCAATTGCCATCCATGCTTTAAATGAGATGGCCTGTAAGGGTATCGTCTCTTTGGTAGTGACTGCAATCAGCAACAATATAGCGGAGCTGATAAGCATCTGCCAGCCGGTGGCATAGTAGGGGTTGATCTTTATTTTATTTCGGGCAATGATGAGGGTGCCTGCACTCCAGCATAACATAGCGGTAACAGAAAGACCAGCCCCAAGAAAAAAACCGGGTGGCATGTGTTGAAAAGCATTTTCATAAAACACAATGCCAATGCCACCAATACCCAGTAATAACCCTATGAAAGTAAGCAACGATACCTCCCTGTTGTTGAAAAATATCATTTCAATGATCACCACACTTAATGGATACAATGCGCCAACCAACGAACTTAAACCGGTAGGAATATATTTAAGGCTCCAGGTACTTAAGCCATTTGCGCCTACAAACATCAGTAATGACATTACCAGCAATAATGCAAACTGTTTTGCATTGGGCAGCGGTAATTTTTTAAAGAGCAAAAAGAACAGAACAAAAAACGATCCGCCCAAAAACTGGCGGATTGCAGCCATTTGAAATGGTGGCATTTGCGAGACTGCAATTTTACTGGTAACCCATGTGCTTCCCCACACTATGCTGGTAATGCACAGGGCAATGTATCCACCGGTTCTGTTGTTAGTATTATTCAATGTTCGGGAAGGAAAATGGATGAATTGTTTGATTGTTATTTAAAGGCAGGCTAACTGTTTACAATGTTGCAGACCTGCCATGAATGGGCTTAATGTTTAAAATGCCGCAAGCCTGTGATCACCATCGCCAGGTTATTGTCTTTGCAATACTGGATGGAATCATTGTCACGTATAGAACCACCGGGTTGTATAAACACGGTAATGCCAGCAGCGTGTGCAATTTTTACACAATCATCAAAAGGAAAAAATGCATCACTGGCCAGCACGGCTCCGTTTAAATTAAAATTAAACTGTGTTGCTTTTTCTATTGACTGACGCAGTGAATCTATCCGGGAAGTTTGCCCGCAGCCTTTGCCAATTAGCTGTTTATTTTTTACCAATGCAATGGAATTACTTTTTAAATGTTTGGCAATAATATTGGCAAAAGCCAGCTCCTCTTTTTCAGTTGCAGTGCTGTCCCTGCCGCCTGTTTCTTTCCAGTCTGTGTAATTGCCAATATCATTTTGTTGTGAAAGTAATCCATTCAGTACACTTTTGTATTGAATCACAGGCGGGGCATAGTTATGATTTAACTGCAACAGTATCCGGTTCTTTTTTAATTTCAACACGATGAGTGCATCTTCATCAAAAGATGGCGCTATCAATACTTCAAAGAAAAGATCGCTGATGGCACCGGCAGTAGCTTTGTCGATGGATTTGTTGGCAACCAGCACACCACCAAAAGCACTTTCGGGGTCGCCAGCCAACGCAGCGTCCCAGGCCTCTTTTACCGTATCCCTTAACGCTATGCCGCAAACATTGGTGTGCTTGATGATTGCAAAAACAGCAGCCTCCCCTAAATCCCCTACTACGGAGTGGACTTCTGGAGCATTCAAATTGTTGGTTATCTTAAATTCATTAATGAGTTGTATTGCCGCATCCACATCCACCAAATTATTGTAGGATAGTTCCTTGCCATGCAGTTTGTCAAACACGTCCTCCTGGTTGCCGTAAAAAATTCCCTGCTGGTGTGGGTTTTCGCCATAGCGCAGTACACAGGTTTCTTTATTAAATGGGTTAATAAAAGCCGTATGATTAAAATAATTGGAAATAGCAAGGTCATAGCCGGTGCATACATCGAAAGCTTTAATTGCAAACATTCTTCTTTGCTCCAGGGTAGTCATTCCAGCCTGTTCCTGTAATATTTCCTCTAACAAATTGTAATCCTTTTTGGCAGCCACTACCACCACATCCTGGTGATTTTTGGCAGCGCCCCGTATCATGCCTGGCCCGCCGATATCTATTTTTTCAATAATCACACTTTCCTCCAAAGCTGCACCGGAGAGCGTTGCATTCAGCTTTTGTTCAGCAACCGTTTCTTCAAACGGATACAGGTCAACAATTACCAGGTCAATTTCAGGAATGTTATATTGCCTCATTTCCTGCACATCGGTTTCATTGCTCCTTCTTCCGAGTATTCCACCAAACACAGACGGGTGAAGCGTTTTAACCCGGCCGCCTAAAATGGATGGGTAAGTGGTTAAAGATTCTACGGGCACACAGGGCACATGTAACCCTTCAATAAACTTCTGTGTACCACCCGTAGAGTAAATGATTACACCCAAGTGGTGCAACTGCCGAATGATGTTCTCTAATCCATCTTTATAAAAAACAGAGATGAGTGCTGACTGAATTTTTTTTGACATGCTGCAGAAAGGGATTTTATTACCAGCCTAAGGTTTTATGGCATCACTGTTGCAACTACAACTATAAATCCATTATAAAAGCACCCTGTTCCGGTATTGAATGATGGCGCAAATTTAGTTTATCGCAATCTTCTTTCCATTTGCCAATTTTCCACAAACTGTTAGACGCATCAAAAACAACCGTGCCGCAATTGAAAACTTTTACCAGTTGGGGAATATAGAGTTTAGGGCTTTTTGAAATAATGATAATATCAGCATCTATTTTTGATGGGGCAACTTCTATTGATACGGATTCGTCTATCAGCAATACGTTTTTACTGCCAAACTGGAAAAAATTCCCCTGCATGAACAGGCCCGGCAGTGGGCTGGTTCTTTTATCTAACTGCAGCACTATCCTTGCTGGTTTTAAATGAAAGTTTTGCAGCAGTCCATCTTCCAGCAAAATACTGTCGCCCACAAATTGATACCTGTTGCCGGTAACAAAATCAATGGCCTGGTGCTGCGGAACATTGTACACAATTATGCTTTGCTGGCTTTTCACATTCCAGTTGATGATGTCATGTGATAAAACGAATCCTGCAAGGAAAATCAATGACAGCCGCAGCATTTTTTTGTTTTTTTTCAGCAGCCATGCGGCGGTAAAAACCACGATGGCATACAACAACCAGGTGCTGGCATCAGTTGCCGGAATTTTATCCCACACAGCAAAGGGCAATTCATTTACCTGAAGTATAAACCTGTTCATCACCCATAACAATGCGCCGGTGATTTTGCCTCCAAACTCACCCACAAAAGGAATCCATGAAAAGCTCACGAGCAATATTTCTGAATAGAGTATTACTGTAGAAAGCGGAACCGCAATTAGATTGGTGAACAGGAACAGCAATGGAAACTGATGAAAATAATAAATGCAAACCGGGAAGGTGAGCAGTTGTGCAGCAGTAGTAAGTGCGGTGGCTTTCCAGGTGGCATCCAGCCATTTATTGTTTATGAAAATGAGATTGTAAACTGGTTTTTGAAAAGCCACAATACCCACTACCGCAAGGTAACTCAATTGGAAACCTACATCCCACAGGTAATACGGATTATAGCAAAGCAGCACGATTGCCGATGCAGCCAGCGAATTGTAGATGGAGGACTGCCTGAAAAAGTAAGTGCCCAATGTAATAAATGTAAACATAACAGCAGAACGTAACACAGACGCGGCACCGCCGGTGAGCAGGGAAAAAATCCACAGGCAGCTTAATATCAGCAAGGCCTGCAGCCATTTTGATTTGTTGATGACAGGCAACTTTGCAAACAAAAAAACAAGCATCCCGTAAATTAAAGCCAGGTGCATACCCGAGATGGCAATGATGTGTACTACACCGGTGTTGCTGTACGCCTGCACCAGGTCTTTATCCAGGTCGTGGGTGTAGCCGATCAACAAAGCTTCGGCAATGCCCAGTTCATCTTTTCCGCGGCGGATATGCTTTTGTAATATGGCTATCATGTTTTGCCTTGCAGAAAAAATGAATTGCTGAAAGGGGTCGATACTTTTACCATCCAGTTTTATCCAGTTGTTGGATTTTAAGTATACATTGTGAAAGGTCTGCTGAAAAGCAGCATACCGCTGGTAATTAAAGGCGCCGGGATTGCCATTGTTTTTAATTGCCTGTAATTTTTTGTTGATTAGAATTTTATCGCCGTAATGAAGCTGGTTCACCGAACTGTCTTTTGAAAAATACAGCAACACTTTACCCTCACATGCAATTGCGGTACCATTTGTAATAATAGCCTCCACTATTGCATCCGCCTTGTACGATTTTGTTTTAGCTACTACCGGTTCGTTAATAGTAGCGATGATAAAGCTGCTGTCTTTATAAAAGTGGCCATACCAGTTTCCCTTTTGCCGAATGTCTTTTTGCCAACTGACCAGTGCCCCGAAACTTAACAGTAACAGGTTAAGTGAAACTCCCTGTACAGGAAATAATTTAAACTTTACTGCATCGGGTAATAAAGAGAATAGCAGAAAAGAAACAGTAAACGAAGCAAGGGCAACAATAATAATCAGCAGGTTAATCTGAGCATACCATTGTAATACAATACCTGTGATCAGCGGAGGCAATAGCCGGAGGAAAGGAGCTGTTTTCCAGATGGGAATATCAAACGATTTTGACATTATCAAAGTAAGTAAAAACAGCGAATTGTAAAATGGGAAAATTCCCTTTCCTGGCGGGAAAAAAATGCAAACCTTTATTAACAATATGAATCAATATTTTAAATTTATTGACACAAAAAATTTGGACGAAAAATTGGCACTGGATGAATTCCCTTTCAGCCAGTATCTTTTTTGGGATACTCCGGTAGGCATTACGAAAAAGTAAAGAACCCGACCCTAAAACCGTAAATTTTTGCAGTAATTATTTTAATCTCCCAACATCTGAAATGCATGTTTCATCTTTTTACAGTTGAAAAAGAAACATACAGTCTTCTTAAAAAGATATTCGCAATTTCCACAATCAATGAAAAGTTTGCTTTGGATGGCGGCACCTCACTGGCTTTACAATTAGGCCACCGGCAATCAATAGATCTGGATATTTTTTCACCTGAAAGTTTTGAAACCAGGGATATACAGGTGTTATTGTCATCAACAGCAGGACTGGACTTTGAGTTTGTAAACAGCAATCAAAAAATGTTATTTGCATTTATCAATCAAATTAAATGTGATTTTGTGCAAGAACCTGCAAAACTTATCAATCCTTTTGTAGATTATGACGGGGTCAAATATTTTTCTGTAGAAGATATTGCTGCCATGAAGATGCATACCGTTTGCGGAAGGGGGAAGGAAAAGGATTTTTTTGATAGTTTTGCTTTAATCGAAACATTCGGATGGCAGCAAATGCTGCAAGGGTTCGAGCAGAAATATGATAGCATCCAGCTTTATTCTCTCTGGAGAAGCATTGTGTATTTTGAAGATGCAGAAGAAGATGTTGATATAAGGGGGTTTGATCCTTTTACGAAAAGCTGGAAAGAAATAAAGGAGTTTATTTTAAAGGAATGCCGGCAGAGTACAAACTTTTATTTAAGCATACTTAAATCAAGTTCAAACCCAGTTAATACATTTTCACCAGAAAGTTTTTTATCGAAGCCCTGTATAATTTCTATACTGCCATTGCTACGGTAAATATGGGCTTCCTGTTTTTCAGGGATGATTAGCCAGGCAAGTTTACAGCCGTTTTCAATCCATTTAAGCATTTTGTTTTTCAGGTAGCGGAGACTGTCGGATTTGCTTTTTAATTCAATGACAAAATCCGGGGTAATGCGGGGGAATTCTTCTTTTTCGTTCTGTGGTAATTTTATCCACTTGTCAATAGTTACCCAACTTGCGTCTGGAGATTTTATAGATCCATCTGGTAGGGTAAAACCTGCAGAAGAATCAAAACAGATGCCGTCATTATTTTTATTGCGCCAATTATAAAGCTCACCGGTTATAATAAAATTTTGATTGCTGCCTGATGCATTTACGGGTGCCATAATAAAGATTTGTCCGTTTTCATCTCTTTCAATCCTTTGATTATCGTTCTGAGTACAAAGCTTAAAAAACTCTTTGTCTGTCATATCATCTGACAGTTTACCCTTCAGTTCAATATCTATATCATCATGCATGAATCTCATAACCAAATATACAAATTTTATTTACTCAAATGCATGCTCCGCTCCTTATACAACTGCCGGAAATAAGGGTCCCGCAAATCTTTAATAAACCGGATGGCTTCACCCGTACTCTTCATCTCCGGGCCAAGTTCTTTATTTACTCCGGGGAATTTATTGAAAGAAAAAACAGGTTCCTTAATGGCAAAGCCGGTTAGTTTTTTCTCGAAAGTGAAATCCTTTAATTTGTTTACCCCGATCATTATTTTAGTGGCAATATTCAAATAAGGAATTTGGTAAGCCTTTGCAATAAATGGTGTGGTGCGGCTGGCCCTTGGATTGGCTTCGATCACAAATACATTACCATCTTTAATGGCAAACTGAATATTGATCAGGCCCTTAATATTCAATGCCCGGCCAATTTTTTCAGCATATTCTTCCATGGTATGCACTATCAGGGGGGATAAATTAAATTGTGGCAATACGGCATTGCTGTCTCCGCTGTGAATACCTGCCGGCTCAATATGTTCCATCACCCCCATCACATGAAAATCATCACCGTCAAAAATGGCGTCTATCTCGGCTTCCTGGCAACGGTCGAGGAAATGATCAATTAAAATTTTATTACCCGGTAAATGTTTGATCAAACTCAATACTCCTTTTTCAAGGTCTTCATCATTGATCACAATACGCATTCTTTGTCCGCCTAAAACATAACTGGGCCTGATTAAAACGGGATAACCCACCAGCCTTGCCACCTCAATCGCATCATCGGTATTGTAAGCAGTACCATAATTTGGATACGGAATGTCCAGTGATTTCAGCATATCACTAAAGCGGCCACGGTCTTCGGCAATATCCATATTGTCGAAAGAGGTCCCGATTATCTTAATCCCCTTTTCATGCAGGCGTTTGGCTAATTTCAAAGCGGTCTGTCCGCCCAGTTGCACAATTACGCCTTCTGGTTTTTCATGTTCCACTATCTCCCAAAGGTGCTCCCAGAACACCGGCTCAAAATACAATTTATCGGCAATGTCAAAATCGGTACTCACTGTTTCAGGATTGCAATTCACCATGATGGCTTCGTACCCGGCTTCTTTTATCGCCAGTAATCCATGCACACAACAATAGTCAAACTCAATACCCTGGCCAATCCTGTTGGGTCCGCTGCCTAAAACAATTATTTTCTTTTTATCAGAAACTTTAGATTCATTAGAGACCAGTCCTTCCCCTTTGGGAGAGTTAGAGGGGGCTTCAAAGGTTGAATAGAAGTAAGGTGTCTTCGCCGCAAACTCAGCAGCACAGGTATCCACCATTTTAAAAACCCTGGTTAACCCCATTGCTTTTCTCCGCTCGTAAATCGTTTCTGCATTTTCTTCCCTCATGATTCGTACAATCTGCTCATCACTAAAACCTAAATGTTTTGCTTCTGTAAGCAGCTCATCCGGCAATGTTTTAAAATCATATTGAGCGATCTCTTTTTCGCAGTTGCAAATTTTTTGTATCTGGTAAATAAACCAGCGGTCAATCCCGGTACTTTCGCAGATACGTTTTACGCTGGCGCCGGCCATTAGGGCGTCTTTTATTCTGAACACCCTGTCCCACTTGGGTATCTTGATGTATTCAATCAGGTCATCAGCCTTCATCAGGCTCTGGCCGTAATAACCCAATCCCAATGCATCGTTTTCCAAACTCTGACAGGCTTTTTGTATCGCCTCAGCAAAACTTCTTCCTATCGCCATTACTTCTCCCACGCTTTTCATTTGAAATCCGAGTGTGTCATTGGCGCCCTTGAATTTATCAAAATTCCAACGGGGTATTTTAACGATCACATAATCCAGTGCGGGCTCAAAATAGGCAGAAGTACTTTGTGTGATCTGGTTTTTTAATTCATCCAAATTATAACCGATAGAGAGCTTGGCAGCGATCTTCGCAATGGGGTAACCGGTAGCCTTACTTGCTAAAGCAGAAGAACGGCTCACCCTGGGGTTTATTTCCACAACGATCAATTCTTCCGTGTGTGGCTCAATGGCAAACTGCACATTACAGCCGCCGGCAAAATTGCCCAGGTTACGCATTATGCGGATAGCAGTGTTCCGCATATTTTGAAAGGCAGTATCACTCAGCGTCATTGCTGGCGCAACTGTTATAGAGTCGCCGGTATGCACACCCATGGGATCAAAATTTTCCACCGTACAAATGATGACCACGTTGTCCGCATTGTCTCTCAACAGTTCCAGTTCATATTCTTTCCAGCCCAGCACGGCTTTCTCTACCAGCACTTCATGTATGGGGCTGGCCGTTAAAGCCTGGTTCAGGGCCTCGTCCAGCTCATCTTTCTTAAACACAATACCACCGCCTGTACCGCCCAGGGTAAAAGAGGGGCGCAGCACCAGCGGAAACCCGATCTCCTGCGCAAATTCTTTGCCTTCTAAAAAAGAGTTGGCAATTTTTGCCGGACATACTTTTATCCCCATATCAATCATCCACAACCGGAACTTTTCCCTATCCTCCGCTTTATCAATGGCCTTGATGTCTACACCGATCAGCCGCAAGCCATATTTTTCCCATACGCCCAATTCATCTGCTTCCTTGCAGAGGTTGAGCGCTGTTTGTCCGCCCATAGTGGGAAGTACAGCATCAATTTTATTTTCTTCTAATATTTGTTCAATGCTTTCCACTGTCAGTGGCAGCAGGTACACCCGGTCGGCCATCATCGGGTCGGTCATAATAGTAGCCGGGTTACTATTAATGAGAATCACTTTTACGCCTTCTTCCCGGAGGCTGCGTGCGGCCTGGGTACCGGAGTAATCAAATTCGCAGGCTTGTCCGATTATAATGGGGCCAGAGCCGATGATCAGTACTGATGTAATGGAGTTGTCTTTTGGCATAGTAAATCAAAACGTAGATTAACAATTTGCCACGGAGCGTAATCTTTTTCCGAAGCGGCCAAAGGTAAAGAAAAATGAGGTTTGTGTTTAGATAAATTTTGGGATTGTGGAAATGGTTTTATTTTGGGGAGATGTGCAGTTTTTATGGCGTTATTGGTATCACTTAGCTGCAAAAGGAATATGAATGATAGTAACCCATATTTACACATACTCATTCAGATGAGAAAAAAAAGTAAATTTGTGTAAAATGAAAATAGCATGAGTGGAGCAACAGCTTTAGATAAGGAAATCACCCAATACCTGCAGCATTTGAATTTGAAGCAAAAAAAAACAGTGCTTACAGTGGTAAAAACCTTTGTGGATGAGTAGAACGACTGGTGGGATGAAATTAGCAAAGAACAACAGCAGGCTATAGATAAGGCTTTAGCAGAAATGAAAGCCGGAAAACTTACACCTCATAATGAAGTAATGAAAAGCTACAAGAAATGGTTGAAATAATTGTGGAAGAAATACAATGGACTGACAGTGCCAGATTAAGTTTTAGCAAGATTATACACTACCTGAATGAAAGTTGGACAGAAAAGGAGAGACTGAGTTTTATCAACAGGACAGATTAAGTTTTAGCAACCTTACAGCGTTATCCAGAAATTTGCAGGCCTTCCTTAAAAAGAAAGAATGTGCGTATTGCCCTGCTTAATAAACATACACAAATGGGATATCACTATAAGCGCCGGAAAAGGCAGATTGAAATATTATTGTTTTGGGGTATGAAACAGAATCCTGGAAAATTCAAATACTAATTCTTGTTGATTACCTGGGGCGTTTATTTAGATTATTTAATTACTTAGCTTCCATTATACGAAATATTCTTCCCAACTATTTCCCCTAATTTTATTTACCGGTTGCTTTTACTTCCTAAACCACCAGTTTGAAAATAACAATAAAAACATCCCGTCAAATCAATGAATGCAGTAACGACTGGGATGATTTTTTACCTGGCGGGCATCATTTAAAAAGCAAACACCTGCAGGCTTTTAAGAATGCCAATATTGATGCAATTGATAATTATTATGTACAAATTTTTGCAAAAGAAAAATTAATCGGGCTGGCCTATCTGCAACTGTTCCAGTTTCAGCACAAACATTTGAATTTTAATAAAGCAGTGGTATCCAAACTGATAAAAATAATTTTACCCGCAAAATTACCATTACTTGTTTGCGGGCATTTGTTCCGGATAGATTTCCAGGGCTTTTATTTTAAAGACCCCTTGCATCACTCGTTGGTGTTTGATGCGATTGACTTGTTTAAGCAGCAAAACAAAAAATGCAAGCCCTGCGGCATTATTATTAAAGATTGCAAAGAACTGTTTACTGAACAAAGCTGCCGGCTTTTTAGATACCATTTTTTTAATGGAGATGTAACGATGGAGATTAGCAGGAAGGCGCATTGGTTATCATTCGATGATTATTTGAAAGACCTGAATAAAAAGTATTTGCAACGGGCTAAGAAGATCCTGCAAGCCTTTGCCCGTATTGAAGCAAAAGAATTAAATGCCCATGAAATTGCTGCAGGCAGCGCCGAGATAGAACGGTTATACTGGAATGTGGTAAACAAACAAACGATCAAGTTAGGTACGGTAAACACAGCCTATTTTATTGAATTGAAAAAAGACCTGGGTGATAATTTTGAATTTCATGCGTTGTATCACAATGGATTGATGGTGGGATTTTATACCTTTATTTTTTATGATGATGCGATGGAAACACATTATATCGGCCTGGATTATGAAGCCAATAAAATGTTTAAAATCTATTTCAATATTTTATTTGCTGCCATCAAAAAAATGATTGAGCGGCAGGATACAGCACTGGAAATGGGAAGGACAGCCAGGGAAGCAAAAATAAGTGCAGGGGCTTTGCCCAAGCAGATTATAAATTACGTAAGTGTCAAAAACCCGTTGGCCAGCATTACAGTAAACTATTTTTTAAAACGCTTTAATCAGTCAGAGGACAGTGAAATAATGAAGCGAACTCCTTTAAAATGAAAAAAGATCCTAAAAAAATAATAACGGTTTTGCTTTTCTTGCTAGTGGCAGGATGGGGTATTAAATTGGTTATCAATAAAGCAGTTGCGCCACCAATGCGCTTTCAACAAGAGGCATTAACAACAATAGACAGCAGCCTGACCATATCAATCAATGATTTTAATGGAATTGTTTTGATCGTTTCCTGCTATCAAAGCTGGTGCATTGACTGTGCAAGAGAAACACCGGTTTTAAATCAACTCGCTGCTGACTTAAATTCAGATAGGTTTAAAATTATTTATATTTCAGATGAAGGAAAGGAGAAGCAAAAGGCATTTCGAAACAGGTTCGCTGCGGATAAAATTTTATTTACGCAAAGCCAAAAAAGCCTGGCAAGTTTGGGTATACATGTTTACCCCACCACATTTTTATTAAACAAAAATGGGGAAGTAATTACAACCAAATTAGAAGGCTATGACTGGTCGGCTAAGAAAGAAGCTATTAAAGAATTGATTGATGAGTAAAAAACGGATGGTCGGATTGGGATTATAGAACGGCTGTGATTTGTCAGTTGTTAAATGGGCAGATCGTAGCAATCATAAAATAACAAGACCCGCCAGGTGGCGGGTCTTGTTTAAAACAAGAAAAAAAACTAAGCGTTCACGGTTTCATGGAGATCCCTGTATTTCTTAATCAAGTCATGCGCTGTTTTTAATTCGGACTGTTGGGAAGTAATTAGCTGCCGTACATCTGCATTGATCTCTGCATCAGACGACAATGCATCTTTATATGCTTTTTGGGCAGCGTCTTCCCCACCTTCGCAAGACTCCAATGCACTTTGGCGGTCGTTGGTTGCGAACGTAGATTTTACCTCCATCCAGGCACGGTAAATTTTACCTAAGCCGGTTGTACCCTCTGCAACTTCGCCACCTGATTGGAGCACTACAGCAGATAGGTCATTTCTGTAACCAATGCTTTGGTCTGCCATTTTGCGAAAGGTAGTTTTTAAATCTACATCATTGGCATCAATTGCTGCAATAGAATTTTCGTAGCCAGAGATCCTGTCATTATTGATCTGGATAAGATCGTTTAATACTTCCACTAATTTTTCGTTTGTTTCCATGTTTTGTTGATTTTTTTAAATTAATAAATAGTGCCGGGGCTTCATTGGGGTACATGCGCTATTCATTCAAGAAGTACGCCACTTCTTTTATGCTGTTTTTTTGCGACAAAGCGTAGTAATTGTAGAATTAGTTACTCAAAACTGTAGACAGAATTTCACAATTGGGCAATTGATTTTCTCAGTGTTAAAGTATCAGTAAAATACGTTGAACAGGTATAATATCACTGGCAAAGTAAAACACAGCAGGAGTAAATAAAAAGGAAGTAAGTTTACTACGGCTTACTTCCTTTTTTGCTTTTGACTTAAATAATTCTTACCAGATACGTATCCTGTCTTCCGGCTTTTTATACAATTTATTTTTTGATTTTACATTGAATGCTTTGTACCAGGCATCCATGTTAACGGGTGCACCGATCGTTCTGTAGGGTCCGGGAGAATGAGTATCTGTAAGGATCAGTTGTGCTGCAGTTTGTGGCAATATATTTCCACGCCATATCTGTGACCAGGCAAGGAAGAAGCGCTGATCGGGAGTAAACCCATCCATCTTTTGAGATGATTGCCCCTGCTTCGTCATTTTGAATGCTTCATAAGCCACATTTAAACCACCCAGGTCGCCAATGTTTTCTCCCAGCGTTAACTTGCCATTTACCTGGATCGTATCCTGTATGGTGTAATTATCAAATTGCGTTTGCAGCTCTTTTGTTTTGGCATCAAACTTTGTCCGGTCTTCTTCTGTCCACCAGTTTCTTAAGGTGCCATCCGCATCATATTTACTGCCATTGTCATCAAAACCATGGCTCATTTCATGACCGATCACCGCACCGATGCCTCCATAATTTACGGCATCATCAGCATTGGCATCAAAAAATGGAAACTGCAATATCCCGGCAGGAAAAACAATTTCATTCAGCGTGGCGTTGTAATAAGCATTCACGGTGGGTGGTGTCATTCCAAAGCGTTCCCTGTCCACGGGTTTACCCAATTGGCTGATCATGAAATCGAAATTCCATTTTCCCACATTCACCACATTCTCAAAATAATTTTGGCTACTGATATCAAGGCCATCATAATTTCTCCATTTATCGGGATATCCTATTTTGGGTCGGAAGGCGGCTAATTTAGCCAGTGCCTTCTCTTTAGTAGCCTTTCCCATCCAGTCGAGCTGATTAATGCGGATGGCAAATGCCTTGCGGAGGTTGGCTACCAGCTCAGCCATTCTTACTTTAGCTTCGGGTTTAAAATATTCCTTCACGTACAATTGCCCCAGCAACTCACCAATTGAACCATCCGTTAAAGCGGAAATTCGCTGCCAGCGGGGTGTCTGTATTTTTTGTCCGCTCTGTACCTGGGTGTAAGCAAAGCTGGCATCTACAAAAGGCGAGCTTAAATAGGGTGCCGATCCCTTTAAAATATTCCATTGCAGGTATGTCTTCCAGTCTTCCAAAGGCAATTTGGAAAGCAGGCTGTCGACAGATTTAAAAAAGGATGGATTGTTTACCAAAATACTGTCTTCTCCTTTTACTTTTAATTGATCCAGCAGTTGTTGCCAGTTAATGCCCGGAGTGGTTTTGCTGAAATCGGCTATTAAAAATTTATTGTATGTTTTATAAGGGTCCCTCATTTCCACCCGGCTCATTTGTGCAGCCGCCATCTTTTTCTCCAGTTCAAAAATGGTACTGGCATTTTGTTGTGCTTTTTCTGCGGGTATACCTACCAGTGAAAATAACGTGCTGATATATTTTTTGTAAGCCTCCTGTATAGCTGCATTGCGGCCTTCGTTTTTAAGGTAATAATCCCGGTCGGGCAGGGTAGTGCCTCCCTGGCTAAACTGGGGTATCATGTGTTCCACATTCTTCCGGTCCTGTGCCACAAAAAATCCAAATAATGAACCAGCCAAACCTGCTGTCCGCAAATAACTGATCTCGTTAAGTATGCCCTTCACATCAGGGATGGCTGCGATCCGCTCCAAATGAGGTGTTATCGGCGCAGCTCCTCTCTTTTCAATGGTTGCGCTGTCCATACCGGCAGTGTAAAAATCGGCCACTCTCCTGGTTACAGATCCGGCCACGGCATTTTTATCAGCAGCAGCTTTTTCCAGCACTGATTTTACCGCATTGATATTAAAATCCCGCAGTTGATTAAAACTTCCCCAACGGGTTTCTTTGGCAGGCACGGGATTGTTTTTTACCCAGGTGCCACTGGCATAGGTATTAAAATCATCCCCGGGATGTACCGACAGGTCCATGTTTGCAGAGTCAATGAATTTTGTTACGGCAGTTTGTGCAGGGGAAATATATGAACCCATCATTGCCGTCAATGCAAGGGCCGTTGTCTTTAATATGCTGCTTTTTCTTCTCATGATTAAATTATTTGTGATCACGAATGTATCAAAAAAAGAAGCGTTGAGGCCTACCACTCCTCATTTATGTAATCACTTGATCCAAAGATGAGCCCCGGCGGCAGGGATCATCACAATACCCATACCTTTGCGATCCTAAAAACAACTAAATGAATTTTAAAACGATCCGTACAGCAATGCTTTGTATTCCCATGGTATTTGATACAGCCCGACAGCTTCGGGTGGTGGACTCCATTTCCAATACACTGGCCGTTACGGCAGTTCTGTTGACCGGTTTTTTAGCTACTGTAATACCCGCACGGCAACGCCTTTACCCGGAGTTTGGATTACAAAATCATTTTTTAGATATCCACAGGGTTGCTTTGTGTTACATATATTCACAACAAGAAAAAAAGTTCATTGTTTTGTGGCCGTTCAATTTCATTACTGCCGGCCAAATCCGGAATTCAATTCCGGATCTGTCCAAATCGTAATGGAGAAACACTATTTAAAACGGGAGCAATTTTTTCATACATACACTGTTTTCAACACCGGCATACTGGCCATAATTGGGGATGATGCTGTATCCTGACTTTTGATACAGCCGGATGGCTTCCGGTTGTTTGAGGCCAGTTTCCAAAACGCATTCATGGTACTGGAATTCAGTTGCCCAGGTTTCCAACTCCTGCAATACCAGCCCGGCAATTCCTTTGCCCCGATGTTCGGGTTGCACATACATTCTTTTGATCTCCACCGTTTTTGTGTCATATTCTTTAAAAGCACCGCATGCAACCGGTACCTCATCCACGCAGGCCACCACTGTATGAAGGATGAGATCAGACTTGTTGAACTGTGCATAGAAAGCATGCTCGGCACCATCCCTGACAGCGAGGTCCTGGTCGAGCAGTACAACCAGCTTTTGAAAATCAGGATGGTTCGAGTTGGTTCTGATTAAGTGGACCATTTGGTTGTTGATTGGAGAGCAAGATAATTAGTTTAGGGAAATTTGTTGTTGTGGAAAGCTGTTGTATTAATATAATAGTCTTTGAGTGTTTACCAGCATCCATTGCGATGCTATTGTTGTTGGGCTCCATAATGGCGACGTAAACTCAACCTGATTTCCCATAAAAATTTATTTTTATTAATGTGTAATTTTTACACATTAAACCCTTATTTTTGTTAAAATTTTAAAATATGAGAAAATTATTAGTGACTCTTTTATTTACAGGAGCTATGGTTTCCTGCAAAAAAGATTTGCCTGTTCAGGATAACACACAGGAAACAAAAAAATCAGCAACCAAAATGACTGGAGCGAAGCTGGCGGCTTCAGAAAAAATCAAGTTATTAAAATCCGGCACACTGGCTGCCTATTATTCAAGGTCTTATATACGGGAAAAAACATTCTATGTAGAAGTGGCTAACCTGGCATACAATAAGCAGGTATTTGTTTATCATAAAATGAGTGACGGCACCTGGAAAGAATTTCCATTGGCTTATATGAAGCAGGCAGATAATAATGCTGAGGTATGGGGATGGGAATTGAATTATGGCGTAGGTACGCCGGCTGCACAAACATTTGCAGCCGTAGGTTTCAGTGATGAGTTCGTACTTAAATATATCGTAAATGGTCAAACCTTCTGGGATAATAACAATGGTAAGAATTACAATATCTCAAGTCCTTATAAAACTGATGGACTTTTTCTGCAGGATGGTGTAAATGTAAGTGCAGATACCTATAAAAGTTACTTGTTGTTGAGTCCTTCACCCAACAATCACTATGTACAGGTGCAGGCAGATGTAAGGAGCCTAGCCTACAATAAACAGGTTACGCTTGTATATACCACCAATGCATGGAGAACGGTGCAATATCAATCATTAAATTATGCCAGCACATACGCATACGGTGGCGATAATATTTTTCTAAACAACAGTTTGCAGAATTTTGAAAAATGGACTACAGGTTTTTATATTCCCCAGGGCCAGGGACCAATAAGCCTTCAATATGCCATCTCTTATAAAGTAAATGGAGTGGAATACTGGGATAATAATTATGGAAGAAATTATACCATAGCGATACGTACCCAATAATGCTTAAAATAAAAGCAACAGGAGAAGCGCCATTAAACACCGGCGCTTTTTTTATTGAATAATGATAGCTGCATTTTTTTACCTGGGTTTAAAATAACATAATCGTTAGTCCCTGGATAATACAGACTTCTTTATCAGGCCCTATAACTTTTACATTGTCAAAAATGACAATTGACCCGGCAGCACAGCGTGACATCAGGTTTTTTATGGGTTTCAGGCTGCTGCTTGTAATGGTGCCCTGTTCTGCATTTTTAAAATTAGTACCTGAAAAATAAACGGTAGCTTTTACAATATTAAAACGGGCATCAAAGTCAAAGTCTTTCAGCTCGGTTCGGCAGAATTCCTGGCTTTTAAATTCGACTGCCGACATTTTTTAAATGCCCTGTTCGTCTTGCGTACTTATATCAAGCGCTTTATTTTTATCCGTTGTCTCAGAAAAGGAATCACTGATCCCGGGGGCTTTTCGGTTATCCGAAGATGGATTCGCAATTGGCATTGCGCCGATAAAGGCTAAAGGGATAAAAATAATCTGTTTCATGTTGTATGTATTTTAGGAGTAGAGAATGATCTTTAAAACTAATACTTCATAAGTGAAGGTATTGTTAGAATTACATGGGATGGATTATTCATGTAAATGGTTTATTTGCTTTCCGGATGGATTTTAGTTTATGCTGCAATGTGTGGGAATGCCAACAAAGATGAAGAAGCAAGTTGTTTTAAAACAGCAGGATGGTCAACGTTTCGGCTGTTGGTCGGAAGACGCAACAGCGGCGTTTACGTAACAGTTATTTTATACAACATCAGGAGTGGATACCAACATCGCAAAGGATACCTGCCCCTGCTACCGAAACGGAATTTATGAATTTTCTGCGTGACCATTCTTGTTGAGCGCTTTTCATATTTTTTAATCTATATTGTTTGTGTTACTGAAATAATTAATCCTGTCAGGACTGAATATTTTTTTAGCGTCTAACGCTGTTTAAATTTTTCTACAATTTAAAAAGTGAAGCTATAGTAAAAACCAGTCAGACAAATCCGGAATCTAATTCCGTATTTGTCCGGTCCGGCAATTAAGGAAGCAGGCTCCACGGTGTTACAACAACCCCATTACTTCTTTTCTGTTCCAACTTTCCGCCATACACCAGCAACTTTTGTACAATGTTTTTATTCAGTGAAGAAAAGTATTCGATCCCTTTGAAGAAATCAGTGGATACTGTTTCGCCTGCTTTTAGTTCCATTACAGCAAGTTTACCCGCTTTGTCAATTACCATATCTACTTCATTGCCGGTTTTATCACGCCAGTAATAAAGGTTATCTGCTGCCCCGCTATTAAACCTTTCTTTTAATAGCTCACTTACAATCATGTTTTCAAACAAAGGCCCTTTGGCAGCATGGGTGGCAATTTGTGCTGCATTGCTGATGCCTAGCAGGGAGCAGGCAACACCGGTATCATAAAAATAAAGCTTAGGAGATTTAATGATCCGCTTATTAAAATTATTATGATAAGGCTGGAGTAAATAAATAATATAGCTGCTTTGTAAAATACTTAACCAGGCTGCTACCGTCTTCTGGTCAATACCGCAATCATTGGACAGTGATGTCAGGTTTAATACCTGCCCTGTACGCCCTGCACATAGCTTCAGCAGTTTTATAAACAGTGAAAGGTTACTGATATTTTTCAATTGCCTTACATCCCTTTCCACATAAGTGTTGATGTAGCCGGTGTACCAGTCTGCCGGGTTTATTTTTTTTGTAAGCACTTCCGGGTAGCCGCCGTTGAGGATATGCCAGCCATAATTGGCTTTCAGTTTTCTTCCTGCTTTCAACTCCTGCAATGACAAGGGCAGTAACTGTAAGTAGGCGATACGCCCGGATAATGTTTGTGTAATATTGTGCTGCAGCAAAAAATTGTTGGAGCCGGTAAGTATAAAGAGGCCTTTCTTTTTTGTTTCGTCCAGCACCTGCTGCAGGTAAGAGAACAGGTGCGGCGCCCTTTGTACTTCATCCAGTATGGCGCCGTTTTTATACTGTGCTAAAAACCCCCTTGGGTCGGTAGTGGCAAACTCAAGTGTATCGGGGTTTTCCAGCGACACATAAGGCTTTTGCGGAAACAGCATCCTGCACAAAGTGGTTTTGCCGCTTTGTCTTGGCCCTACCACCGCCACACTGCGGAATGTTTTTGCCAGTTTCAGCAGCCGTGCTGCTGCTGTACGTTGTATCATGTTTTAAAGATAGCGCATTTTGGACAAATCCGGAATCCAATTCCGGATTTGTCCAAAACTAAAGTACAAGATAACAACAAAAAGCCCAACAGAGTTCCGTCAGCCGGAACCGCTGCTGATATTGAACTGCAGCCGATTGTTTCAACGTCAAGCCTTGCTTGCAGCAATACTTTTGTTGTACATTCGCCCTTTCTCCGTGGTCATCTACAATGTGGGTCTGTGTAGAACCTTAGAGTGTTGCCTGTGACTTAGTGCGTCGGCCTTAACTAATGCCTTTGTCAATACAATATTTTAAAAGTGTTTCGTCTTCTGGTAAAGCATTTTTATAGAGTTTGTAATTAACAATTGCACCTGTGATATGTGTCTCTGCAACTTGTCTGAAATTTGAAAACTCGATATCTTTTTTCGCCCTCGTTTTTGTGTTTTAACTTATTTCTTGTCTTGTTGCGGTCAGAAATATATTGTCGTTGAATGTCGTCGTAATAAAGTTCTTGCTCCTCTTCGGTTAATTCTGTCAGGTCAATATCTCCGTTGGGAATGAAATGAGCGTTTAAAAAAGCCGCATCATCTGCATAGTTATACTTAACAGGTCTTCCTAGTTGTCTGGAATATTTTTCGTCTGAAAGCTTTCCTAAAATTTCTTCTGCAGCTGCACCCAATGTTATAGAAGAGATGTAGCTTTTGTCACCATACAAACGGATTGCATCACGTAATTGAATTATTGCAATATTCTTTTTGCTAATTGTTTTTTTATTATTTTGTCTGTGCCTGCTATTTGCCATTAATAATATTCTTTTATATAGTCATAAGCTCTATTAAATAAATCTTCGTCTTTGATTTGATATTTTGTCCAAAGAACTTTTCTTAATTCCCGTTTTACTTCTCTTTCTCCAACTGTTGAATTTTGCCAACCGTCAAAGCGAACTACTCTTACAATTTCGTCAATGTCGTTTACGATGCGT
>Ga0105048_10000398_pt1 | contig 65424 bp, 49 predicted proteins | sample MAT05_FD_78382 | JGI IMG/M metagenome (GOLD analysis project Ga0105048, IMG submission 78382) | Freshwater microbial communities from Lake Fryxell liftoff mats and glacier meltwater in Antarctica - MAT-05 | ecosystem: Environmental > Aquatic > Freshwater > Ice > Liftoff microbial mat | place... | reverse complement strand
CGATTCCCGATTCCCGATTCCCGATTCCCGATTCCCGATTCCCGATTCCCGATTCCCGATTCCCGATTCCCGATTCCCGACTCCCCATCTTGCCCAGCTTTCGCGACCCGAACACCTCCCGCATCTTTGGCCAACTTCCTGAATGTAAAGCTGTAACGGTTGGCGCAAATCCGCGAATCTTGCCGATCTGAACGAACAGAACAGTTCGGCAAGATTGGGGGGATCAGTCATGAGCAGGCGACACGGGTTACTCGCGGGCGTTGTGGGAATTCTGCTCATGGGGTCAGGCTGCGTCAGTTGCGGGGCCGCCGGCTACGGCCTCGCACGCGAAGCCGCGCCAGGGTGTGAGGCCGAGTGCTGCCAGCGGAATCATGTGTACGTGTTTGCTGTCAGCGGCGTGAACCCGCTCGAAATCATGGCGCTTGATACCTTCCGCGAGCAACTCAACCGCAAGGGTTACGCCAAGGTCGCCACCGGGCAAACGATCCACGCCTTCTGGATGGCGGGCGAAATGCGGCGGATTCGTGCCAGTGAACCGGACGCGGCATTCGTGCTCGTGGGAACGACCGGCGCTGCCTCCGCGACCCGTTGGCTTGCCCAGAAACTCGCCGCCGACGGGGGGAACGTCGCGGGCGTGGTGTTGTTCGACCGTCGCGGCAATAGCAGTTCCCCGGTCGATGGCACCCGGTTCTTCACCATCACGGACAAACCCGTGTCGTCCGACGAATCGGTCGCTGTGGTCTCGCAACTGCTAAACGAAGTGGCCGCAACGACCGCGCGACCAATCGTGATCGAGATGATGGAGAGCGACTATCCCCACGCTCCGGAACCACGGCCGATGATCGGCCCCGGGGATTCTCCAGAATGGGCGTTCCTGTTCGACCAGGGAATCCCCACGCAATCCATGACAATGCCGGTGCTCGCGGCAAAGCCGGCCACGCAACCCAACGCGACCGCCGCCCGCAAGTGATCGAGACCGGTATGATGACGGTATGAAACTGAAACAGCAGCCCGAGGATTTCCGCGTCGAGGAGTTGACCACCGCGACCGGCGGGGACTCGGGCGACTTCGCGTTCTACCGACTCGACAAGACCGGCTGGACCACGCCCGACGCCCTCGCCGCAGTTCGGCGGCGCTGGCAGATCGACTTGCAGCGACTCAGCTACGGCGGCCTGAAGGATCGGCACGCGGTCACGTCGCAGTTCCTCACGATCTTCCGCGGCCCGAAACGCAACCTCTCGCACGAGCGAATCACGCTCACTCATCTCGGCCAGCGACGCGAGCCGTTCTCGTCACACGAGATCACCGGGAACCGCTTCCTCATCACGCTGCGCTCGATGAGTGACATCGCGGTGTCAGTCGCCGCAACCGCACTTGGCGAAGTCGAACGCTGCGGGATCCCGAATTACTTCGACGATCAGCGATTCGGTTCGGTTGGCGATTCCCCGGCGTTCGTGGCGAAGGAAATGGTGCTGGGTCGCTTCGAGGAAGCGTTGAAGCTCGCGCTGATGGAGCCGTACGAATTCGATCGCCGCGAAGCGAAGCGCGAGAAGGCCACGCTTCGGGCGCACTGGGGCGACTGGCCAACGCTCAAGGCGAAACTCCCCCGTGGTCACGCCCGCAGTCTGGTCGATTATCTCGTCTCGCATCCCACGGATTTGAAGGGTGCCGTCGCTCGGTTGCGGCCGGACCTTCAGGGGTTGTACCTGTCCGCGTATCAGAGCTACCTGTGGAACCGGATGCTCGCGTTGTGGCTCACCCGCAATCTCGGCACCGAGAATCTCGCTGCGGTGGAACTGAAACTCGGCCGGATGCCCGTCCCCATTCAGATTCCCGACGCGAAGCGTGCAGAGTGGGAATCGCTGGCCTTGCCGCTGCCGAGTTCCCGGGTGAAGCTCGCACCCGAAGACCCGATCGCGGTGATCGCCGAGGAAGTGATGAAGGCCGACGGGTTGACGCTCGCGGAACTGCGGATTCGCGGGATGGAGAAGCCGTTCTTCTCAAAGGGCGATCGGCAGGGTTGTGTGCGACCCACGAACGTGAGCCACGAACACGATGCCGACGAAGTGAATCCCGGCCAGCGGAAACTCACGCTGAAGTTCGACCTGCCCCGGGGATGTTACGCCACGATGGTCGTGAAGCGAGTGACGGCGATTACTTCTTGTTGACCAGATCGCGGAACACGCCGCAGATCACCCCCGCCGCATCGGGGCCGACGCTGTTTTCCTCGCCGTACTGCGGCTTCTTCAGCCCATAACAGAACGGCGGCTTCACATCCCATTGCCGCTTCGGGATGAAGTAGCCGAGTTCGTCGTTCCCGAGGCCGATCAGCATTCGATGCTTCCCCTTCAGTTGCGGGTAGATCGCGGGTTCCGCCGCAGCATCGGGGAAGTCGGCACCGGCATCGATCGGATCCTGCACCTTGCCCAGCACGAGTTCGGGGTAGATCTCGCCCGGGATCACCGCAACTTCGAGATCGCCTAGCTTGAGGTAGCCGACCTCCGTCTTCACCGCGATCGGTTTGCTAAGGTCGCGCGTCGGCGTGAACTCCTTGGGAATCGACTTCCCTTCCCAGGGGTACATCTGGCGGTCGAGTGTGCCGAGTTGCCAGCCGAGTCGGTAAAGTGCGTTCTCGACCGGGACCAGGATCGGCTGCGTGCGGACATCGAAGGGCGTCAGCGTCACCGGGACGGCAGCCTTCAGCGCGCGATCACCCAGTTGCCCGACGAGCTTGCCGTAGCGTTCGGCTTTCTCGAATGTCCCGTCGGCGAGTTCCTTTCCGTCAGCGTCCTTCACGGGGAGTTTCAGCGTGGTCATCAACCCACCGACCGTGCCGGTGAAGTACGCGACCGGGCACCCCTGCGATTCGCGAAGGTGCTTGACCACGTAGTACGGGAAGTCCGCGGTGATCTCGGTGTTCTTCGAGTCGAGCGCTTCCGGGTGACAGTTCCACTGAACCAGAACTCCGAGCGCCTTGCCCGTCTTCAGTTCCTCGAAGCGGATCGCGACAAGCTCATCGTGCTTGACGAGTGGCTGGCGGTTGTCGTGTACGAGGCTCGCATCACTTGCGGTGCCAATCTTCGCGACAGCGGGCTTTCGTGCCTTGTCGGCAGCTTTCACCGCATCGACGCATCCGGCTTCGAGCGACTTCAGGTAATCGGGATCGACGCCCGTCTTGAGCGGGTTCGGCCCCCACAGGCCGAGCGTGTCCGGTCCTTCGTGGTTGTGAGTCGCGGAGACGAGCACGTACTTGAACCCCGGCAGCGCATCGCGCACCCGTTCCACATTTTGCAGGAAGATTCCGACCACATCGACCGACACCAGGGCAATCTTGGTCTCGCCTTCGCCGAGCACGACGGCCCGCACCATGATCGGGTCGTGAACTTTCTTCGCAACGCGACCGTGCCCAAAACCCGCCACGTAGACGGGCTTCTTCCCCAGTGTCGGCGTGATATCCACCTCGGCGAAACCGACCGTTAGCTCGTTCGCCACGACAGGGGGAACGGCCACGTTGATCGCGGCAAGCGCGAACACGAGGAGCGACGCGAGCAGGCAGAAGATTCGCATGGGTTACTCGCACTCTCGCATGTAGCGGATGCTCTCACGGGCGATTGTCTCCGGGTCCGGTGTGTAGTCGAACACCTCCACGGAGACCCAGTTGGTGTACGCCACATCGCGGAGCGCCTGGAAGATCGGCTTGAAATCCGTGTCGCCGAAGCCGGGGCCGCGCTTGTTCGGATCGTTCGCGTGGAAGTGGCGGAAGTACTCCTTGTTCTCGCGAATCACGTCCGGCGTGGGCTTCGCCTCCGCCGACATCGCTTTGACATCGAGGTGAAGTTTCACGAACGGGTTCGCGAGTCGCCGGCACATCGCGGCACCCTCGGCCGCGGTGTTCATGAAGTTCGTCTCGGCCGGTGTCAGCGGTTCGAGGCACAGGTAGACGCGGCTTTGCTCCAGTGCCGGCAGGCAGTGCGAGAGCGTGTCGAGTGCGAAGTCCTCGGCCTGAGCGCGTGTGAACCCCTCGGGGATGTTGCGCTGAAAGGGCGACCCGAGCACAAGAATGTCGCCGCCCATGTCGGCCGCAGCGCGGGCCATCTCCGCGAGGTATTCCCCCGTGCGTTTCCGAACGGCCACGTCGGGCGATGTGAGTTGGAAGCCCTCGGTCTTCGCGAGAAGCCAGTGCAAGCCGATGATCTGCACGCCCGCCGCTTCCGCCTGCTTGCGAAGCTCCGCACGCCGAGCGGCGCTCACGTCGGTGATTCGCGGAGCCAGCGTGAACGGCGCAACTTCGAGACCGGTGTAGCCCAACTCCGCGACCCGGGCACACACCCGGGCGTGGTCCCAGCCCTCGAACGTTTCGTTGCAAATCGCGTACTTCATGGCAGTGTTAACTCCCGTGGGCGGCCGTTAGTCTCGGTCGAATCGAGAAGCGTCAGCTTCACCTTGTCCTGCCCCTTCGCGGCCTTGTAAAACTCGGCGGGGTTCGCGATCGGGTTCCCGTTGACGTGACTGATCAGCCAGCGAGTTGGGGTGTCGCCGAGAGTCTTGAACTTCGTCGCGGCCGGTGAATCGGCGACCAGATCGCGGACACACACATCGGCCGGGATGCGGTTGATATCCTGCGATCGAACGCTCGCATAGTCCACCCGCAACCCGAACACCGGGTCGGGCCGGACCGAGGCAATGAACGGGAGATCGTGCCGGAACTTGGCCAGCGTTACTTCCAGTTCACGCATTCGACCGAACCGCGACACAGTGACCTTCACCTTCGATCCCGCGAGTGCCGAGCCAACCTGCAAGAGTAGATCGTGAAAGCTATCAATCGGTAGCCCGTTCAGTTTGATGATCTGATCCCCCACCTCGATCTCGGCCCGATCGGCTGGCCCGTTCTGGGTCAGTTGATCGACCCAGACGCCCTGCCGTTGACGGTTCAAGGTGACGCCCAGGAAGCCGTACTCGACCTCCTCCCCACGCCGCAGTACGTCCACGATGCGGCGAAAACTGGCGGTCGCGGGCATGGCGTATCCGGGGCCGACATCGTTCCCCCAGGCCACGGCGGCCGCGTTCGTCAACCCGATCATCTCGCCGTCGAGATTGAGTAACACGCCGCCGGTGATGCCCGAGTTTTGCTTGATGTCGTATTCGAGGAGTGTGCCGTATTCGGTGACCCGGGCGGCAGGCCCATCGTCTTCCTTCCGGTTCGCCTTCACCCGCACGTTGGTAATGCTGCCGAAACCCGCGGTGGGCTGCCCAAGGCCGAATGTGGACGTGTACGGGTTCGTCATCAGCACGCACAACTTCCCGGTGAAGACCGTGGGTTTCTGGCCGGGGAGAGGTGCGGTTTGCACATCGGCGAACTTGATCGCCTGCAACTTTGGTGGTGGATTGATGAGCTTCAGCACCGCGAGATCGGAACGGGCATCGGCCGCGTGAATGTCGGCATAGGAACCCACGCCCCCCGACAGGAACACATAGACCTTCGTCGCGCCGTCGATGACGTGGTAGGGCGTGAGTACGAAGCCCTCGGGGTCGATCACCACGCCGCCGGAGTAGCCGTGTTCCGCGATCCCCTGCACATCGGAGAGATCCAGCGAGCGCGCAAGCCGGGCACGTTCCAGGCTCGGATCGGGCTTCATGAACTCCTTGGGATCGAACGCACCGAGCTTGCCAGGCGTGCTGCCGTTCGCGGGTTTCCCGTAATGCTCGGACCGCGAAACCACGACGGTCGCGATCGTCGGGCCGGCGGTTGCAACGGTCTGTCGGAGTTGCTTCTGAACAGCCGCGAGCAGTTCGTCCTGCTTCGGTTCATCGCCGCGGCCTACGGAGCAGACGGCAGCACTTCCGGCGAGCAAGATCAGTCCATAGATGGCACGCATGGAAACTCCCGGCTCGCTCTGAGTAAGGCAGTCGGCGGGAATAAGCATAACCGCTGCGAAGCGGCCGTTGCTTAACCTCCCCCCTTGTGGGGGAGGTCGCTCCGAGTCTTCGAGGAGCGGGTGGGGGGTAAAGCCTACACAAGTGCCCAGGCCTTACCCCCCACCCGGCTCGCAAAGCCTCGCCACCCTCCCCCCTTGTGGGGGAGGGCGCTCCGAGTCTTCGAGGAGCGGGTGGGGGGTAAAGCCTCGACAACTCGGACCGCGTTTACCCCCCACCCGGCTCGCAAAGCCTCGCCACCCTCCCCCACACACAAGGGGGGAGGGCAAAACAACGCATAACTTGGCAGCTCACATTCGCGCTTCTGCCTAACCATTCGACTACACCGATTCTTTCACCGCACGGATGTACGCCTCGAAGTTCGCGACGGGCGTATCCTTATCGACGCCGTGGTTCAGGTTCACGATGTGGCGATGCCCACCACCGGCCTTCACGCACGCCCTCACGGCTTCCGTCACCTGCTCCGGTGTACCCTCACGCAAAATGTCCTCGTTCACGTTACCCTGAAACACGAGATGAGGATACTCCCGGCGTGCGGCCGCGAGATCGTGCCGCGTTCCCAGGCTGATTACCTCCGCACCCGTGGCGCACATGCGGTCGAGGTACGGCCCCTCTTTCACGAACAGGATTCGTGGAACCCCCGTCGCGCCAGCGAGGATTTCCGTGTGCTGCGGTTGTGCCCACGCCTCGTATTCCGTGGGTGTGAGCATCCCGGCCCACGAGTCGAACAACTGGTACACATCGACGCCGTCCGCGATGAGCGTGCGGAGGAATCCGACGGTTGCGACCGTGAGCTTTTCCAGCAGGCCGTTCCATACCGCGGGTTGCTCGGCGACGAAGCGGCGGGTCGCCTCCACATCCTTACCGGTGCCGATGCAGTACGTCGCCACGGTGAACGGCAACCCGGCGAAGGCGATCACCGGCAACTCGCCCCGCAGTTCCTCCTTCACCCGTGCCAGCAGCTTGCGGATGTGCGAATAGGTTGCGGGGTCGGGATTCGCGTTGAGGCTGTCGAGGTCGGCGGCGGTGCGGATGGGTCGATCGGGAACGGGACCGGCGCCCGGCTTCAGTTGGAATGGCATCCCCATCGCGACGGGGAGTGTCGTGATGTCGTAGAAGAGGATGATGGCATCGACGCCAAACCGGCGCGGCGAGAGCGAGCCGCGGGCGCTGCTCTCGACATCTTCGGAGAAGGCATAGAAGGACTTCCCGGCCCGGATCTTGTTGAACTCGGGATCCCACCGCCCGGCCTGTCGCATGGCCCAGACGGGAGGACGTTCGATTGGCTCGCCACGGGCGGCACGCACAAGGAGATGTTTCGACGGTTCGGGCATCGCGTGGGAGTCCCGTAATGCAGGTGTCACGACAGGGGTTTGCTTCCAACATACAAGGTGGCGATGCCGAAGGTGAGCGGTTCGTACCGCACATCGATCAGCCCGTGCATTCGCAGTTTCGCCGCCAGGTCTTCGTAGTCGGGAAACTTCAGCACGCTCTCGGGCAGGTAGCGGTAAGCGCTTTCCTTGCTCCGCGAGAGCAACTGACCCATGAGCGGCAGCAGATACCGGAAGTACGCGCGATACAGGCGACCGAAGAGCCAGTGCCGTGGCTTCGAGAATTCGAGGATCGCGATTCGCCCACCCGGCCGCAAGACGCGCACCATCTCGGCCAGTCCGCGATCGGGGTCCGTGATGTTTCGCAATCCGAAGGCGTTACTCACCAACTGAAACGTGTCCGATGGGAACGGCAACGCTTGCGCGTCGGCTTCGACGAATCGCACCCGCTCGTCTGCCCGGCATTCGCGCGCCTTCTCGGCGGCACGGACCAGCATCTCATGGCAGAAGTCGGCACCGATGATGGGAACCGTTCCGCTTGCCGCCCGATCGTAGGTCAGCGCGAGATCGCCGGTGCCCGTACACAGGTCGAGGATGGGACCGTTGCTGGCGGGCAATGGAGGCACGAGCTTCGCGGTCTTCTCACGCCAGCGCTTGTCGATGTTCAGACTGAGCAGGTGGTTCAGGAAGTCGTACCACGGCGCGATCTGGGCGAACATCCGGCGGATGCGAACTTCGCGTTTGTCGAGCAGTTCAGCGGCCACTGATGATTTCCGGGATTGGTGGACTGTCGAGGATCAACATATATCCCCAACCGTACCCCGGCCCCTCGCGTTAACCGATCGGAGCTTCCATGCTCGAATGCACCAAGTTCGCCATTCAGGAACACAAGAAGATCCTGTCGTCCGTTCAGAGTTACGATATCCGCAACGGCGACACGGGCGAAATCATCGGATCGGCCCGCGAGAACATCGGCACCCTCACCAAAGGGTTGCGCTGGGTGATGAGCAAGCACCTCATGCCCACGACCGTTGAGGTGCGCGAAGCACCCGACGATTCACTGGTGTTCACACTGCGCCGTGGCTGGTACATCTTCAAATCGACCGTGGAGGTCCGCGACTCGAATGGCCAACTCGTCGGTACGTTTCGCAGCAAGTTCCTCACGATCAGCGGCGGGTTCCACGTCTACGACAAGGACGGCAAGTATTTCGCGCACGTGAAAGGAAGCATGTTCGGCTTCAACTACCGCTTCCTGACCGAGGATGGCTCGGTCGAGTTGGGGCGGGTCGTGAAGAAACTGGGCGGCATGGCCGGGCTGGCGAAGGAACTGTTCTTCTCGGCAGACAATTATTTCCTGGAGGTCAGCCCCGAACTGGCCGAGCAACCGATGGCGAAGATGCTGCTGCTCGCGGCCACGCTCGCCGTGGACATGATCTACAAGTCCGAGACCAAAGGTGGGCTGGATCTGGGCGGTGGCGAATGATGCGACATCCGGGTCGAGACTGACCGATCGTTCCGTCCAGTCGTAAACTATTCGACATCGAGAATTCTCACCACCGTCTCAGGAATTTCAATGCCGCGTGTTCTGATCGCCGACAAGCTCGAAACCTCGGGAATCGAACTCCTTCAAGCTGCCGGTCTGGAAGTCGAAATCCGTCTTGGTCTCAAGGGTGCCGAACTCGCCGCGGCACTTCGCGAGTTCGATGCCTGTATCGTTCGCTCGCAACCAAAGATCACCGCGGACTGCCTGGAAAACCCGGGCAAGCTCCGCGCCATCGCACGCGCCGGCGTGGGCGTCGATAACGTCGATGTGGCTGCCGCGACCCGCAAGGGGATCGTGGTGATGAACACGCCGGGCGGGAACTCCGTCTCGGCTGCGGAACACACCATCGCGCTGATGCTCGCGCTCGCCCGCCGGGTTTCTGTTGCCGACGCCACCATGAAGGCCGGCGGCTGGGATCGCAACAAGTTCGTCGGGACCGAGGTCGCCGGCAAGACGCTCGGCGTCATTGGCCTGGGTCGCATCGGTCGCGAAGTTGCTCGCCGCGCCGCTGGCATGGACATGAAGATCATCGTCCTCGACCCGTTCGTCACTGCCGCTCGCGCTGCGGAACTCGGGTACGCGACTGCCACATCGCTCGATGAACTGCTCCCGAAGGTCGATTTCCTCACCGTTCACGTTCCCCTCTCGGCCGAAACCAAGAGCCTGGTTGGGGCGCGCGAACTCGGCATGATGAAGAAGACCGCCCGTGTGCTGAACGTGGCTCGTGGCGGCATCATCGACGAGAAGGCGCTGGCCGACGCGCTCGCGGCCGGGACCATCGCCGGTGCCGGGATCGACGTGTTCTCGGTCGAGCCGATCGTTGCCGACAACCCCCTGGTGAAAGCACCGAACATCGTGCTGACACCGCACCTCGGGGCGAGCACGGTCGAGGCTCAGGAGAACGTCGCGGTCGAAGCAGCGCAACTGATCGCCGACTTCCTGTTGAAGGGACAGGTCGCGAACGCCGTGAACATGGCCGCGGTCAACCCCGCCGAACTCGCGGAAGTGCGGCCGTTCGTGGACCTCGCTCGGCGACTTGGCTTGCTTCACGCTCAGATCGCCCAAGGGCCAATTCGCAAAGCAACGCTTCACTACAAGGGGGAGCTTGCCGGCAAGAAGACTCGCTTGCTCACGGCAGCGTTCACGGCCGGGTTGCTTGAGTTCCGACTGAGCCAGGGTGTGAACCTCGTGAACGCGGAAGTGCTGGCCCGCGAACGGGGGATCGAGATTGCGGAATCGTCCAGCCCGAAGAAGGGCGACTTCGCGGCGCTCTTGCACGCCGAAGTTGAGACGGAGCAGGGAACAACGGTCGCGGCCGGCACGCTGTTCGGCGATCAGTACGTGCGACTCGTGCAACTCGACACGTTCCGCATGGAAGGTTACCTCGACGGCGTGCTGCTCGTGTTCACGCACCGCGATGTGCCGGGCCTGATCGGCTTCGTCGGCACGATCTTCGGCAATCACAAGGTGAATATCGCTCAGATGACCGTGGGTCGCCAAACCGCGGGTGGCGAGGCAATTGGGATTTTGAACCTCGATAGCCTGCCACCAGAAGAAGCGGTGAACGAGGTGAAAGCTCACCCGCAGATCAGCAACGTGACCGTGGTGAAATTGCCCAAGGCGGGCGAACTCCCCGCCTGGCTGGGATGATGTCAGAATGTTAAGCGGCCGCCCCGCTGGGGCGGCCGTTGGTCCCGTTTGGACCGACGCTAAACTCACTTCATCAGTGATGCCACATCCCAGCCACTGAGTTTGCCAGAGTAGCCGCCCGTAACAAGCGTTCGGCCGTCGGCGCTCCACGTCACCGTCGTCAGGTCGCGATCCAGTTTCACCGAGCGAACCATCCGCCCGGAATCCGCGTCGATCAGGTACAGGTTCGGTTTCTTCGTGTCCCAGGTGATCGCGGCCAGCACTCGCCAGTCCGGGCTAAACGCCACGGAGACAACTCGGTGATCCCCTGCCAGGATGGTGGCACGGGGGTTCCAGATGGACGATTCCGAGTTCTTCACGTCCCACAGGCAGATCGAGCCGTCTTCACCACCAGTCGCCAGCGTTTTGCCGTCCTGAGCGAAGGTCAGAGCATTCACGACTCCGCCATGGGGGTTTGTCGCCTCGGCGACCCGTTCCAGATTGAACTCATCAACCGTGTTGATGCGGTAGTGCATCAGGGAGTGGCGTGGCGTGCCCGTCGAGTCGTCGCGGAACGCGGCCACCAGGCGGCTTCGGCCCGGGTTCAGTGCGATCGACTGCGGACGCAACCCCGGTCGTGGTGGGAGAATGTCGGTTTCCAGCGTCGCCAGATAGTCGCCCCGAAATCGCTTGCTTGAAAATTCATTGCCGGAGTCCCGAGCCGTCCTCAATAGCAACCGGGCCGGTTTCCCCTCGCGATCCGGTTCGCGACGGAGATGGTACGTTTCCTGAAGATCGCGAGCAAACCACACGGCGTGATCTGCAAGTCCTCCGGTGCCTTGCGTTGTCCGCTCGTTGCCGTCCGTCAGATCACGCACGATCAATGACTGACCTCCGGTCAGGATGGTATCGTCAGTCGGGAACGACACGAACTCATCGCCCCAGGTTGGCGTGTTTCCGGTCCCAAGGCCAGCAGAGAAACGCTCCTTCCGGGTCTTCACATCCCAGACTCGCAGCGTGTACGTGAATCCGGGGGAACTCAGTTGCCCCGCCTCGACGAAAACGGCGATCGCCGCTGTGCCGTCGGGGGAGAACCTTAACCAGCACGGCGCCGTGGTCTTGTTTCCAGAGGTCGCGATTTCCCAGAGTGGTTTCGGATCACCGGCCCGGACAGAGACGGTGGTGAGAAGAATCGCGCACACTGCGAGGATGGGGCGAAACATGGAACGCTCCGCGTTGCTGGGTCGGAACGCCTCGACGATTCCGGCACGCATACCGGAAGTCTTCGGGCGCAGCTCACTCGTCCCCAGATGGACGGACGAGAGAGCCTTTGCTAACCCAGCATTTCGCGAGACTTGTTCCTGACGCAATCACTTCGGCAGTGCTGATCCGAAGAACCGCAGCCAGTTGCCGTAGAAGATGCCATCGATGTCGGCCGCACTGTATCCGCGGCGTGCGAGGATGTCTTCGAGTTTGTGGATGTCGGTGATTGTGTTCAGGTCGCGAGGAGTCTGCTCGGTGCCGAAGCCGCCGTCGAGATCGGTGCCGAATGCGACGTGTTTGGTGTTCCCCGCGAACTGGCAAATGCGATCCATGTGATCGACGATTGCTTCCAGGCCAACCACTTCCGGCTGCGTCTGGCCGCGTACCCAGTTCGGGTACATCATCCAGGCGTCGAACGCCGAGCCGATCACCGCGTTCCGCTTGATGAGTTCCTTCACCATATTGTCGGTGAGTTGACGATCGCCGGGCACAAGTGACCGCAGGTTATGGTGGCTCGCCAGCATCGGTCCGTCGTACACATCCATCGCCTGCCAGAAGGATTGGTCCGCAAGATGTGTCACATCCAGGATCATGCCGACCTTCATGAACTCCTTGAGGAGCTGCACGCCGGCCGGTGTCAGCGGGCCATCGGTGGCCGTTCCATACGCATAATGACTGCGGCCGTAGTGTGCTGGTCCGACCGCACGAAGCCCCAGCCCGAACCAGTGCGCGACCTGCTCGGGGTTCACGATCGGGTCCGCCCCTTCCATGCTCAGAATGATTCCCAGCGGCGTGTTCTCGGGGTCGGCTTCCCACGCCTTCCAGTGAGCCGCGAGTTCACCGCGTGTGCAGATGAACTTCAGATGCCCCTGCGATTCCAGGAGTCGGTAGTACCCAAGTGAACCAATGCAGTGTGCATACGCGATCTGCTGTGTGGCATAGTCGATGTCGCCACGCTTGAAGCCCCACCGAGAGGCGGCATCCGGGCCGCTCCGGGCTAACACGGTTGCGACGCAAACCGGCATCCGGCAACGCTTCAGTTCGGGGAGCGTGAGCGTACAGCGACCGCGGCACTTGATGTCGGTGAAGTCTTTCTCCACCTCGCGGAGTTGCTCCACCGTGAGGAACAGGTCGCGGTTGTAGTTCAGAGCGTTCAGGGCAAGGTCGAGATGTGAGTCGAACATGGGGCGCATTGGGGGTGCTCCGGGGAACGAGACAAGCGTTGGGGGGGGTGAAGGAGAAATTGTAGTCCGGCACAGACCATGTCTGCAGTCGTCTCCGGCATTCTGATCCGTGTCGCTCGTCTGAAAAACCAATCAGCCGAGTCCTCGACGCAATCGGGCCGTGATCAATTTCGGGCATTGCTGCATACAAACTAGGCACACAGGCACTTTCAGCCTTGCTTCGGCAGGTGAAAGGCCGTGGATTCAGGCATTCTTGTTTGGCCCAAAAATTGCTTCTGCATAGTTTGAATGCTCTTTGCGTCCCGCGCGCTCATTGCCGCACAGTCCCGAGACCGCCCCGCGAGGTAATCGCTCACGGGTGTGGTGGAATTGTTGAGGATGATCGTCCAGAAGTCCTCATCCGGGGCAGGGATGTGGAAAACCTGTGCTGTGCCTCTGAAGGTCACCAGTGGTCAATCACGAAGAACTCGTCGTCAAATCGCTTGGTCCCTGCCGCATTGATTCTCCGATGATGCCGCTGCTCGCGGTCCGCAAGCGGAGCTACTACAACGTCGACGAAGAAGACCGGGTGTTGTTCGACGACACCGCGTCGGCCCTCGCGGCTCGCGGTCTTCCCCCCGAGAAAATTCCCGGTTTCGAGCCGGCCGGCCCCCGTCGGAAAATCTACTTCGACCCATCCAAGACGCGAGCCGGGATCGTGACCTGTGGCGGCCTGTGCCCCGGGTTCAACGATGTCATCCGCGCTCTAGTGATGGAACTGCACTTCCTCTACGGCGTCAAGAAGATTGTCGGGTTCTGTAGTGGATACCAGGGGTTCATCGCCAAACACAAGCGGCCCGTCCTCGAACTGACCCCGCAATCTGTCAGTCAGATCAACGAGCACGGCGGCACGATTCTGGGCAGCTCACGCGGGCAGCAAGACCCCGTCGAGATGGTCGATTGCCTGGAACGGATGGGGATCAACGTCCTGTTCGTGATCGGCGGCGACGGCACTCTTCGTGGAGCGCACGCCATCGCCGAGGAAGTGACGAACCGGGGCGGGAAGATTGCGATTGTCGGCATTCCCAAGACCATCGACAACGACATCAACTTCATCGACCAAAGCTTCGGCTTTCAGACCGCGTTCTCCGAAGCAGCCCAGGTCATTCGTGCAGCTCACGTTGAAGCCAAGGCCGCTCCCGATGGCGTCGGACTCGTCAAGGTAATGGGCCGGCACTCGGGGTTCATCGCGTGCTATGCCGCTCTCGCCCACAACGACGCCAACTTCATTCTCATCCCCGAGGTGCCGTTCAACCTGGATGGCCCAGGTGGGTTCCTGAATGTTCTGGTGAACCGGGTGAAGAAGTCCGGGCACGCAGTCATCGTGGTCGCCGAGGGGGCCGGCCAGGATCTGATGTCTGCGACAAACCAGACCGACGCTTCCGGCAATGTCCGCTTTGGCGACATCGGTGTGTTCCTGAAGCATAAGATTACCGAAGCGTTCGCGTCGGCAGGACTCGAACAGAACCTGAAGTATTTTGATCCGAGCTACAGCATTCGTAGCGTCAAGGCGAACGCTTTCGATAGCGTTTACTGTCTCAGGCTCGCGCACAACGCCGTTCATGCGGCGATGGCGGGAAAGACTGATGTGGCCGTCAGTCGATGGCATGGCCGATTCGTGCTGCTGCCGATCCCGCTTGCGGTCCGCGACCGGCACGGAGTCGATCCGAACGGCGACCTCTGGCTCTCGGTGCTGGAATCGACAGGTCAGCCGCCGTTCTTCGCATGATGCGACCGCGCGAACCCGCAGCAGCGGCTTGGATAAGTCTGAAATAAGTAGCACAATACATAGGGGAGAAGGATGCAGGCTGCGGCTCAGGCGGCACTTGGGGCAGACATCCGATTACTCGGCGATTTGCTCGGGCAGGCAATCCGCCGGCTTGCAGGTGAAGATGCATTCCAGCTTGAAGAGGAGATTCGCGCGGCTGCGAAAGAGTTGCGCACCAATCCCTCGCTGGAGCGTGCCCGCGAACTTCGCGATCGCCTCGGCAAACTCGATCTACCCGATCTGCGCACCCTGATTCGGGCGTTCAGCGTCTATTTCGACCTCATCAATCTGGCGGAACAGCAGGCACGAGTCCGTTCGCTTCGTTCGCGTGCCAGTTCCAAATCTGCCGACCCCCGCGCCGAAACCGCCGAGGCCGCGCTGCGACTCATTCAGGCTCGCGGCATCTCGCACGAGGAACTCGCGGAGCATCTCGCGACCGCACTGGTTGTTCCCGTGTTCACCGCGCACCCGAGTGAAGCACGGCGGCGCACCATCCTCGAAAAACTGGCCGCAGTCGCCCAGCAACTCGACCGCATGGAATACGGCCATCTCACCGAGTCGGAACGGACCGATTCCATCGGTGTTGTTGCCGAGGAAGTCGAGGGCTTCTGGCTCTCCGATTCCGTGCGGGTCACGCGACCCACGGTTCTCGGGGAAGTCAAGCAAGTGCTCGGCACGGTTGAGGGGCGATTGCTCGACGTGGTGCCGCGAGTGTACCGAAAGCTGGATGCGGCCCTCGGGCGAGTCTATCCCGGGCGAACCTGGCATGTCCCACCGTTCCTGCAATTCGGAACATGGATCGGCGGCGATCGCGACGGTCACCCGAATGTCACTCACGATGTGACCGCGTCCGCAGTTGCATTGCAGCAGGAAACGATCCTGCGGAACTACCGCGAACGGATCGAGGATCTCGGCCGGCGGCTCAGCCACTCCGATGGGTTCTTATCGCCAGGCAAGGCGTTCACGGAATCGCTCGCGGCGGACGCGGCCATCTTCCCGACGCTCAAGACCGCTGGCCACGAACCCTACCGCTCGAAATGTCGCTACATCGAGGCGAAGCTCGAGAAAACCCGCGCGTTCGCCGCAACGGCACTCCCTGAGTGGGGTGCAGTGAACTCGCCACCACCACCGGGGGTCTACACGAGCCGCGAAGCGTTGCTCGCCGATCTGCGAGTGATCGAGGATGATCTCCGCAGCGCGGGTGCGACCGCTGCCGCCGATGGAGCCATCCACGATGTGGCACGGCTGGTGGAAGTGTTTGGCGTCCACATGCTGAAGCTGGACATCCGGCAGCACAGTAACCGACACGCCTCCGCCGTGGCCGAAGTGTTTGCTGCTGCCGGTGTGAGTGACAACTATCTGTCACTCACGCCCGATGAACGGTTCAATCTGCTCGCGACAGAACTCGACTGCCGCCGCCCGCTGATCCCGGCGTATCTGGCGTTCACACCTGATACCGTGGAAGTGATTCAAACATTCCGGACCGTGTATATGATTCTGGAGCGCTGCCCCGAGGCGCTCGGGCCATACATCATCAGTTCGACGACCGAGCCTGCCCACCTGCTTGAAGTTCTACTCCTGGCCCGCGAAGCCCGGCTATTCCGCCCTGACGATGGTGTGAGCCTGCTCGACATCATTCCCCTGTTCGAGGCACTTGAGCCGCTCCGCTCTGGCCCGGACATCATGGCCAGGTTGTTCGCGTTGCCGGTCTACCGCAAGCAGGTTGAGCTACGCGGAAACCTGCAAGAAGTGATGATCGGTTACTCGGACAGCAACAAGGAAAGCGGGTTCTTGCAGTCGGCCTGGGCACTCTATCGGGCGCAGGAAGACGTGACCGCTGCCGCACGTGCGGTCGGGGTGACGGTTCGCTTCTTTCATGGGCGAGGCGGGGCGGTCGGCCGCGGTGGTGGCCCGGCGAACCACGCCATTCTCGCCCAGCCTCGTGCAACCGTCGATGGTCGGCTTCGGATGACGGAACAGGGCGAAATGATTGCGGATCGCTTCGGCCATCCGGCGATCGCTGAGCGACATCTGGAGCAGGTGCTCAACGCGGTGCTGCGGACGAGCTTTCCCGGAGAGGAAGGGCAACACGAACCCGCCTGGGTCGAGGCTCTCGACCTCATCGCCGAGGCAGGTCGCCGCAACTACCGCAAGCTCGTGTACGAGGACCCTGAGTTCCTCACGTACTTCGAGCAGGCAACGTGCATTGGCGAAATTGCTCGCCTCAAGATCGGGTCGCGCCCGGCTCGCCGATCCTCGGCCAACAGCATCGACCAGCTTCGCGCGATCCCGTGGGTGTTCAGTTGGATGCAAAGTCGTCACACGCTCCCCGGATGGTTCGGTCTCGGGAGCGCCGTGCGTGAGTTCCTCGCTGGGAAGCCCGTTGGCATGGGAATGCTCCGCGAGATGTACCACCGCTGGCCATTCTGGACCACGTTGATCGACAACGCCCAGATGATCCTCGCGAAAGCGGATATGACCATTGCCCGGCTCTATGCCGACCTGGTGGAAGATCAGGCACTCGCGGACCGGGTCTACAACCGTATCTTGAGTGAGTATCGCGCTTCATGTGATGCCGTCTGCCAGATCACCGGGCAGGCGACGTTACTGGAACGCTCGCCGATCCTGAAGACATCCATCGACCGCCGAAATCCGTATGTCGATCCGTTGAGCTTCATCCAACTGGTATTGCTGAAGCGGTTGCGGGCAGGCGGGGATCAGGTTGCCGAGATCGAGACGGCGGTGTTGGAGAGCATCAACGGTGTTGCCTCGGGGTTGAAGAACACAGGGTGAGTGCCATCGAAATGTCGAGTCAGCAAATGAACACGTCGGAGTTCCGTTCCGTTCCGTTGCCCCCGGTGGCGGAAGGCCTCTACGATCCCTCGTTCGAGCGGGATGCTTGTGGCGTCGGTTTCGTCGCGCACCTGAAGGGCCGCAAAAGCCACCAGATCGTTCAAGATGGGTTGCTGTTGCTCAAGAACCTCCAGCATCGTGGGGCGTGCGGTTGCGACAAGGACACCGGCGACGGAGCCGGCATCCTCGTTCAGATGCCCGACCCATTCTTCCGGGCGGAAGCAGAGCGTTTCGGTCTCTCATTGCCCGAAGTCGGTTCCTACGGGGTCGCGTTCTGCTTTCTGCCGCTGGAACCCGACGATCGCGCGGAGTGCCGCCGAGGTGTCGAACGGATCGTCGCGGATCAGCGGCAGCGGGTTCTCGGCTGGCGTTCCGTTCCCGTAGTTTCGACGGCGATCGGCTGGCTGGCACGATCGCGCGAGCCGGTGATGGAGCAGTTATTCATCGGCTGCGGCGAGAAGACAGACGCCGAGGACTTTGAGCGCTCGCTCTACGTCATTCGCCGCCGCGCCGAAGTCTGGGCAACCAAGAGCGGCAAGACCGCTGCGGGCACGGACTTCTACATCGCGAGTTGCTCATCCCGCACCGTGATTTACAAGGGGATGCTCAAGGCCGATCAACTCGGACCATACTTCCCCGATCTCACGCAGCCCGGTATGGAATCGGCCATCGCGCTGGTCCACAGCCGCTACAGCACGAACACATTCCCACGCTGGGCACTCGCGCAGCCGTTCCACATGCTCGCGCACAACGGGGAAATCAACACCCTCCGCGGAAACGCCACGTGGCTTCTCGCCCGTCAGCACCAGATGCAAAGCGCCGCCCTCGGCGATGACCTCGCGAAAACGCTGCCCCTCGACTTTGATGGTCTTAGTGACTCCGCGGTGCTCGACCGTGCCCTTGAGCTTCTCGTTCACTCGGGGCGCTCGCTGCCTCAGGCGCTCATGATGCTGGTCCCCGAAGCGTATGAGGGCCAGAAGGATCTCGATCCGGCGATTCGCGGCTTCTTCGACTACCACCGCTGCCTCACCGAGCCGTGGGACGGCCCCGCCGGACTCGCGTTCAGCGATGGAAGTTTGATCGGAGCGACGCTCGACCGCAACGGGCTGCGCCCGGGTCGCTACGTGATCACCGAGGACGACCTCGTGGTCTGTGCGAGTGAAGCGGGCGTTCTCCCCGTGGATGCATCGCGAGTGCGTTCCAAGGGCCGCCTCCAGCCGGGGAAGTTCTTCCTCGTGGATACCTCGGATGGCTGCGTTTACACCGATGGCGAAGTGAAAGCCAGTGTCGCGGCACGGAAACCTTATGCCGAGTGGGTGCGGAATAACCTCACCAAACTCGATGACCTCCCGATCGCCAAGATACCTGAGCACGACCTCACCACGTTGAGGCATCGCCAACAGGCGTTCGGCTACACGGTCGAAGACCTGACGCGCGTATTGCTGCCAACGGCTCAGGATGGTCAGGAACCGGTGTCGAGCATGGGCACCGACATCCCGCTCGCGGTGCTCAGCGATCGGCCGCAGGTGCTGTTCAACTACTTCCGCCAACTCTTCGCCCAGGTCACGAACCCACCGATCGACCCGATCCGCGAGAAGATCGTGATGAACACCGAGTCCCTTTTGGGGGGCGAGGTCAATCTGCTTGGCGAGACGCCGGAACATGCCCGCTTGTTGCGGCTCAAGTCGCCCATGCTGGCCGACGACGATCTCGCACGAATCCGCGAGGCGAACAAGCCGGGGTTGAAGGCTCACACCATCCGGACTCTGTTCTCGCGAGCCGAGGGTGAGAGCGGTCTGGCCACGGCGATCAACCGCATCTGCACCGAGGCGGCCGAGGCCGTGAACAACGGTGCGACCATCCTGGTTCTGTCCGACCGTGGTGTCAATGCCGCGAATGTGCCGGTGCCCATCTTGCTCGCGGTCGCGGCGGTGCATCACCACCTGTTACGCTGGGGTTTGCGCACACGTTGCGGCCTCGTCGCCGAAACGGGCGAGGCCAAGGAAGTTCACCACTTCGCGCTGCTCATCGGGTTCGGAGCCGGCGCAGTCAACCCGTACCTCGTTTTCGAAACCTTCCACGGACTGGCGGCCGTCAACTTGCTGGTCGATGGCAACGGCAACCCGATCGAGCACGTCAAGGCCGTGAAGAACTACCGCAAGGCCATCGATGGCGGCTTGCTGAAAGTGTTCAGCAAGATGGGGATCAGCACCCTGATGAGCTATCGCGGGGGCCAGATCTTCGAGGCGATCGGCCTGAATAAGATCCTCGTCGATCAGTTCTTCCTCGGGACTCCGAGCCGGATCGAGGGGATCGGCCTGACGGAGATCGCCCGCGAATCGCTCGCACGCCATGAACTGGGATTCCCAACCGATCCACGCGACGAAAGCCCGGAACTCGACGCTGGCGGCGAGATCATGTGGCGACGGCGCGGTGAACACCACATGTGGAACCCGGAGACGGTTCAGAGGCTCCAGCACGCGGTCAACAGCGAGTCGTACCCGACATACAAGTCGTTCGCGAAGATGTCGAACGATGAGTCGCGGCAGTTGTGTACGCTCCGTGGTCTGCTGGACATCAAGACGGTAGCCCGCCCCATTCCGCATGAGTTGGTCGAACCCGCAAAGGAGATTGTGAAGCGGTTCTTCACGGGGGCGATGAGCTTTGGCAGCATCAGCAAGGAAGCCCACGAGACGCTCGCCATCGCGCTCAACCGCGTCGGTGGCCGCAGCAACACGGGCGAAGGCGGCGAGGATCCGATTCGCTTCAAGCGCGACGCCAACGGTGATCTCCGTGGTAGCGCGATCAAGCAGGTGGCGAGCGGGCGTTTCGGCGTCACGGCGAACTACCTCGCCAACGCGGTCGAGATTCAGATCAAGATGGCTCAGGGCGCGAAGCCCGGCGAAGGCGGGCAACTCCCGGGTCACAAGGTCGATAGTGCCATCGCGAAGACTCGCTACAGCACACCGGGCGTCGGGCTGATCTCGCCACCGCCACACCACGACATCTATTCCATCGAGGATCTGGCCCAGCTCATCTTCGATTTGAAGAACGCGAATCCGCACGCGGAAATCTCTGTCAAGCTGGTCGCGGCAGCCGGGGTTGGCACAATCGCCGCCGGGGTCACCAAGGGGTTCGCCGATCGCATCCTGATCAGCGGCGACAGTGGCGGCACCGGGGCTTCACCGCTATCGAGCATCCGCCACGCGGGAGTGCCCTGGGAGCTCGGGCTTGCCGAGACACAGCAGGTACTCGTTCGCAACGGACTCCGCGGACGGGTGCGGGTCCAGACTGATGGGCAGATGAAGACGGGCCGCGATGTCATCATTGCTGCGTGTCTTGGAGCGGAAGAGTACGGATTCGCAACTGCGCCGCTCATCGCGATGGGCTGCATCATGATGCGGAAGTGCCACCTGAACACGTGCCCCGTGGGGATCGCGACTCAAGATCCCGTCTTGCGGGCGCAGTTCGCCGGCACACCCGAACAGATCGTCAACTACCTCTTCTTCGTCGCGGAGGAAGTGCGAGAATTGTTGAGCGAGATGGGGTTCCGAACGCTCGATGAGATCGTCGGACGGCCCGACCTGCTAATGGCTCGCGATCTGTCCGGTCACTGGAAGGCGAAGCACCTGAACCTCGCGGCGCTGCTCGAAAAGCCAGCCGTGGCTCCCGGAACTCCGCTACGCTGTGTCGAACGGCAGACGGATACCCTGGCCGAACAAATCGACTGGGAGTTGATCCACAACAGCAAGGCTGCTCTCGAAAGCCTGGAGCATTGCTCGCTCTCGTATCAACTCACCAACCGTAACCGCACCGTCGGCACGCTGCTCAGCTACTTCGTGACCGCGAAGCACGGCGAGACAGGGCTTCCCGAAGACACGATCAACGTGCAGTTCACCGGCACCGCTGGCCAGAGCTTCGGAGCGTTCGTGACGAAGGGAATCACCCTGTCGTTGCGTGGCGAAGCGAACGATTACGTCGGGAAAGGCTTGTCCGGCGGGAAGTTGATTGTCGCGCCGCCAGCCGATGCGTCATATGTTGCGAGCGAGAACGCGGTGATCGGGAACGTGGCGCTTTATGGTGCGACAAGCGGCGAGGCGTACTTCCGCGGTCGTGGTGGCGAACGGTTCGCGGTTCGCAACAGCGGCGCGAAGGCAGTGGTCGAAGGCGTGGGCGATCACGCTTGCGAGTACATGACCGGCGGCGTTGTGGTGGTGTTGGGTTCGACGGGCCGAAACTTCGCGGCCGGGATGAGCGGCGGGTTCGCGTATGTCTACGACCCGGACGGCACCTTCCGCGAGAACTGCAACACCGAGATGGTCGATCTTGTGCCGGTGGATGAGTACAAGGACATCGGTGTGCTGGGGAACCTGCTCAACCGTCACGTGCTCTACACGGGTTCCGAGGTTGCCGATGCGATTGTGAACGACTTCGCCGGGGAACTCGGCAACTTCGTGAAAGTGTTCCCGAAAGACTACCGGCGCGTGCTGGAACAGAGCCGGGCCATCCAGCGTCAGTGGGAGTTGGTTAACGGGTAAGTCGTCTTCGTTGAGCGGTGTCGCCAACTGCGACGCGCGCTACACCTTGCATTTTGCGATGGAGATTCGTCACCAATGTCAGATCCGCGCGGGTTCCTGTCGGTCGATCCCCAGAAGCCCATGCCGCGTCCGGTTCATCAGCGGACGAAGGATTACGATGAGCTTTACCAGCCGATGCCGCCGGAAGGCGTCCGCGCGCAGGCCACTCGCTGCATGGATTGCGGGATTCCGTTTTGCCACACGGGCTGCCCGCTCGGGAACCTGATCCCGGACTGGAACGACCTCGTTCACCGGAATCGCTGGGAAGAAGCACTCCAGGCACTCCACGACACCAACAACTTCCCCGAGTTCACAGGGAAGACGTGCCCGGCACCCTGCGAGTCGGCATGTGTGCTCGCACTGAATGGAGCGGCGGTCACGATCAAAACGATCGAGGCCGCGATCGTGGACAAGGGCTGGGAAATGGGCTGGATCGTGCCTCATCCCCCAACACGTGAGACTGGCAAATCGGTCGGCGTGATCGGCAGTGGACCGGCCGGTATGGCCGCGGCTCAACAACTCCGACGAGCAGGTCATGCTGTCACGGTCTACGAACGCGATGACCGGCCCGGTGGGCTGATGACCTACGGCATCCCCGACTTCAAAATGGGGAAGGAGTACGTCGATAAGCGTGTCGATCAGTTGCAGCGTGAGGGCGTGAAATTCGTGGTCAACGCCGACGTTGGCCGCACCATCGACCCGAATGACCTGGCCGCGTCGCACGATGCGCTGCTGCTGTCGGTCGGAGCCACCAAGCCACGCGATCTTGACGTGCCGGGCCGCCATCTCAAGGGGATCGGCATGGCGATGCCGTACCTCACACAGCAGAACCGCCGTGTGGCGGACCTGGAACCTGAGGGCGAACCGATCCTCGCCACGGGGAAGAACGTCGTCATCATCGGTGGTGGCGACACGGCTGCGGATTGCCTCGGCACCTGCCATCGCCAGGGCGCGAAGTCCGTTCTGCAACTCGATTACAACCCGCGGCCGCCCGAGCATGCAAACCCGGCGACACCCTGGCCGCTGTGGCCGAAGATTCTCCGCATCTCGCCCGCTCACGAAGAGGGCGGCAAGCGCGACTGGCAGATCAAGACGCGCCACTTCCAGGGTGACGAGCAAGGTCGCGTGAAGGCGCTGCACGCGGTGCGGGTGAAGCAATATTTCGACGAGGCCGGCGAGCGGCAATTCCAGGAAATGACGGGATCCGAGTTGGTTTTCCCGTGTGAACTCGTGTTGCTGGCAATCGGGTTCTCGGGGCCGGAATCGGGACTGCCGCAGGTGCTCGGCCTGGCCATGAACGAGAGCGGTGCGATCCAGGCCGACCGACGCTACGCCACGTCACGCCCTGGGGTCTTCGCGGCGGGAGATTGCCGGCGTGGTCAGTCGATCGTCGTGTGGGCGATCGCCGAAGGCCGCGAAGCCGCCCGCCACATCGACGAGTTCTTGACCGGTCGGCCGAGTCGCCTCCGTGGTCGAGACGCGTCACCGCTGGTGATCGAACTCCCCAAGACTCTGCGTTCGTGAATTCCAGCACCTGCCTGTGAGTGGCCGGCCTTTGTGTGGCTCCAGAAACGGAGCCACCTCCGATTGCGACAACTCAACATCTTCCCCGACGGCTTGCGGTCCGGTACGCTTGCATGTGGCACCGCATCACCGCCACGGATTCGCTCATGAAACCAATCCCATTCCTGCTCGCATTCACGCTCGTGGTCAGTACCGCCACGGGTGCCGACTGGCCCACGATTCTCGGGCCAACTCGCGATGGCGTTTCCACAGAGAAGGGGATCATCGCGCCGTGGCCCAAGACCGGGCTGAAGAAGATCTGGGAATGCGAACTCGGCATCGGGTTCGCGCCACCCGTGGTGGTCAGTGGGAAGCTCTACGAGTTCGGGCGATTCGAGAACCAGAACCGCGCGACGTGCCGGGATGCCCTCACCGGAAAAGCAATCTGGAAGTTCGAATACACCACTGACTATGAAGATCGCTACGGCTATGAACCCGGCCCGCGAGCGTGCCCGCTCATTGATGGCGACCGCGTTTACCTCTACGGCCCCGAAGGGATGCTGTACTGTCTCAACATCGCGGATGGGAAGGAACTCTGGAAGCTCGATGTCAACTCGAAGTACCACGTTCACCAGAACTTCTTCGGCGTCGGCAGCGTCCCCGTTGTCGATGGCGACTTGCTCATCATTGCCGTTGGTGGCAGCGAAAAGGGGCCACGTGCGGTGGACTTCCGCGAGGTGAAGCCCAACGGCACCGGCTTCGTCGCGCTCGAGAAGAAGACCGGCACGGTGAAGTACGCGGTTGGTGATGAACTTGCCAGCTACGCCAGCCCGACGATTGCCACCATCGACGGAAAGAAAACCGCCCTCTACTTCGGCCGCGCGGCACTCACGGGCTTCGACCCGCAGACCGGCAAGCAACTGTTCCGCTACCCGTGGCGTGCGAAGATCGAGGAAAGCGTCAATGCCGCGAACCCGGTCGTGATCGGCGACAAGATCCTGCTGAGCGAATGCTACGGCCCCGGTGCAGTGCTCCTCGAAGTGAAGGATGGCAAGGTGAAGGAAGTCTGGAGCGACGCCGAGAAAGATCGCGTGGACAAGGCGCTCATGTGTCACTGGAACACGCCGATTCACGTCGATGGATTCATCTACGGCAGCAGCGGTCGGCACACTGAGGAAGCGGAACTGCGTTGCGTGGAGTTGAAGTCCGGCGACGTGAAGTGGAGCAAGCGCCGCACCACTCGGTGTACGTTCTTGCTCGTGGATGGGCACATCATCAGCCTGTCGGAATACGGGTTGCTGTCACTGATCAAGGTCAACCCGGAGAAGTACGACGAGGTGTCCAAATACGAGGTCGCGGATCTGGAGTACCCCTGCTGGGCACCGCCGGTGCTGAGCAATGGCATTATGTACATTCGCGGCAAGGGAAAGCTGCTCGCACTGGAACTGATTCCGCAGAAGAAGTGAGGTAGTCTGCGCGAACAACAGCATCCGCCACGAGGCGGCCGTTTTAACCTTCCCCCTTGTGGGGAGGCCGCTCCGAGACTTCGAGGAGCGGGTGGAGGGTAAAGCCTTGTGAGATGTCATGGCTTACCCCCCACCCGGCTCGCAAAGCCTCGCCACCTGAAGCAGAAAACCCCACAAGGGGGGAGGGCAAATCACACTAACCTCCCCCCTTGTGGGGGAGGTCGCTCCGAGTCTTCGAGGAGCGGGTGGGGGGTATTGCCTCGACATTTCACAAGGCTTCACCCCCCACCCGGCTCGCAAAGCCTCGCCACCCTCCCCCACAAGGGGGGAGGGCAAGAACAACGCAACACGGTACATCATTTTCACACTGCTACCTGGTACTCATGACGTGCTCGCGTTGTCTTTTTGTTTCCCCTCTTCTGCGCTGCCCTTCTCTTTCCCGGCGATGTGTTTTGGCACGTTCACCGGTACCACCTCCCACGCGAGGCCGACCATTTGCAGCATCCGCACGAACGTGTATGTGAGATCCATCTCCCACCAACGGTGCCCTTGTGAACAGGCCCGTGGCGTCGCGTGATGGTTGTTGTGCCAGCCTTCGCCGTTGGTCAGCAGTGCCACCACGGCATTGTTCCGGCTGCGGTCGTTGGTTTCGTAGTTCCGGTACCCCCAGCGGTGCGCCGCCGAGTTCACCAACCAGGTGATGTGCCAGACGTAGACGGTGCGAACCAGCACGGCCCACACGAAGATCTGCGTTCCGAGTTGCACCGCCGCTTCGGTCGTATCCTCGATCAGGAAGCCCAGCCCGAAGCCGATCGCGGCGATGAGCAGGGCGTGTGCGACGTACACCATAATCCACTTGTTGCCGCGGTGCAGCCAGCGGAGGAACGGATCGGTCATGAGGTCGGGAATATACTTCTCGAACGTGGAGAGCGACCGTTGCCGTGGATCGGCGGTGTAAATCCACTGCATGTGCCCCCAGTAGAAACTCTCACGCGGGCTGTGCGGGTCGCCGTTCTCGTCGCTGTGCTGATGGTGGATGCGATGCACGCAGACCCACCACAACGGCGACCCTTCCAGGCTGCACACGCCACACAACACCCACAGACGTTCGAGGAACTTCGGGAACGTCGCGGCCTTGTGCGTCAGCATTCGGTGGTAACCGAGGTTGATGCCAAGCGAGCCGAAGATAAAGTTGCCGACGAGAATGATCGGTATTCCCCACCACACGAAGACGTATGGCAGGAACGCGGACAGCGAGAGGATGTGAATAATCACGATGGTGGCGAGGAACCACACCACGAGCTTCGGGCGTGGTAGCGGCATGGCAACAGGCATAACAGCGGGAACAGTGCTCACGATGTCTCGTCTCGGCGGTTGCAGTGCGGGCGTGATGTAGAAAGAATAGGCGAACGGCTGGCGTGTGTCAGCGCCGAACCGCCCGCTCATCTAGCCCCGGGCTTGCCCGGGGATCCTCGAGACCCGCCGTAAACGGCGGGCTAAATAGCGATTCGGAGTCTCCCCCATGTCGTTCACGTCGATGGAACTGATGATCTGTTGCGCGGCCCGGGAACTCGAAGACGGCAAGACCGTCGCCGTGGGGACCGGGTTGCCGTGCGCCGCCGCGATGCTCGCTCAGCGGACGCACGCCCCGAATCTGGTCATCATGTTCGAGGCTGGCGGCGTTGCCCCGCAACTCGTGACGATGCCCGTGAGTGTCGGCGACAGCACCACGTTTCACCGGGCCGTGATGGCGACTTCAATGGCCGACGTGATGCAGTTCTGTCAGCGTGGCATGGTCGATTACACGTTCCTGAGCGGCGCTCAGATCGACCCGTTCGGCAACCTGAACAGTACGTTCATCGGCGGCACGCACGAGAAGCCGAAGGTGCGATTACCGGGGAGTGGCGGGGCGAATGATCTGGCGTCGTTCTGCTGGCAAACGCTGATCGTGATGAAGCACGACGCGAAGAAGTTCGCCGCGAAGCTCGACTTCCTGACGACACCCGGCTACCTGACCGGCCCCGGCGCACGCGAGGCTGCGGGCCTCCCGTCGGGCACCGGCCCGCACCGCGTCATCACCGATCTGTGCGTGTTGGACTTCGCCCCCGAGACAAAGCGAATGCGTGTGAGAAGCCTCCACCCCGGCAAGACGCTCGATCAGGTACGAGCCGCAACTGGCTTCGAACTGGAGGTGTGCGACCCGCTCACGACAACCGTGGAACCGAACGAGGAGCAGTTGCGAATCTTGCGAACGGAGGTCGACCCGGGAAGGTACATTTTGGGCCGGGCGGGGTAGCCAAGCGGCGTGACCTCGTCCGGGTTCACGATGATTGCGGCGAGCAGTGCCTCTTCGTCGCTCATAGATAAGCGGCTCAAGGGAGGGCGAGGCGCCTCGCCCTCCCAACACAGAACGTTATCCACACTGGAACCAGTAATTTCACTTCCCGGCGACGGTCTTCGTCGCGGGTGGTGTCACGAAGGCGTCCGCGATTGCCTGGCACTGTTCCACGGTCATCTCGCCTTCCTGCACCCACACGCGATACTTCAGCTTCAATGGCTTCTCGGCTGTCAGGTCATACTCGAAGTAGTCGCCGAAGCGGCCGTAGTCGCGTTCGCTGCCACGGGTCTCGCCGGGGTTCTCCGGGTGGTTGACCCGCAGCACCGTGTAGCGCTTCTCACCAACGACGATGCTCACCGCGTTCCACGGCAGGTTAATCGTCTGCTTGTTCGCGCCCTTCGGGTCCCAGTTGCGGGTCTCGCCGGGCTTCCCTTTGCCATCCGGGCGCAGGTAGTACGTGTTCGCTTTGCCGTTCTTCGAGACTTCCATGTTCGCCCGGAAGTGGAAGCCCGCGTGCTGCGGGTCGCCATCAAGCCGAACCTTCGGGAGCTTCGTGCTCAACTCGGTGCTCCAGTCGATGAGCGTGCCGCCCGCTGTCGCGTATGCCGTGACCTCGCGTTGTTCCGTGGCGAACGGCTTGCCGTCCTGGCCGTTCCAGGAGATTTCGCTGCGGTGCCGGCCTTCGACTTCACCGGCTTCAGTCGCGAGCATCTTGTCGTGCTGCGAGAACACGTTGTTGGTGCCGTGCCAGATGTCGGCGGTTTGCTTCTCGCCGTACGAGATGCGGTTGAACCCGAAGAACAGCCCGCGGTGGTGCGGGAACTGGCCGTCCTTCGCGGTCTTGGCCGACGTGTTGGTCAGCATCGTCTTCCCCGTGGCGGGGTCGTAGACGTTGTGGAACGGCTTGAACGTGTAGTAGTGATCCTTCGCGTCGCGCGGGATGTTGAAGTACTGCAATACCGGCCGCTTGCCACTGACTGCTGCGTAGACCAGTTCCAATGGGTCGCCCGACTTCTCGACGAACTCGTAGTGCGGCGGAGCGACGACATACTCCACCCGCTTCGGCGTGGCGGTGATCGTTTCGCCAGCCTTCAGCTTGGGCACCACGAACACGAGGTACTGCTTGACGGTTGCATCGTCGGTAAGTGCCGGACCGGTCAACTGAGCTGGAACGGTGGCACCGGACGACAGTTCGACGACGTTGAAGTTGACCGCATCGCCCTTCGGAACGGGGAACTTGACGACAACGTTCGCCAGTTCCGTTTTTCCGCCAGTGACTGAGATGCCGAACGGCGCTGCGAGCGCCAGCGACGGCAGCACAAATAGTGCAAGGAGAGAGAGGCAGCGTTTCATGGGGTTCGTTGGTTGGTGGTTGTGTTTCGAGTCTGCCCCGACGGGGCTGCGTGTCACGGTTTACTGAACACGAACTTCTTGGGATTGCCGGTGAGCGAGCTACCGGCCGCGGGTCGCCACAGCACGACTTCTTCGATCTTCCTGGCCAGCTCGAAATCCTTGTCGGTGATCCCACCCGCATCGTGCGTCTTCAACTTCACCCAGAGCTTGCCCCAGGTGATCGACAGATCCGCGTGATGCCAGGCAGTTTCGCACAGGTAGCCGATGGCGTTCACAGCCATCAGCGTCTGCGGCCAGCCATCGGTGTTGTATTTGCGACGAATCCACCCGTCTTCGAGATACCACTCGCCGAGCCCGTGTTCCGCGAGCTTGGTCTTCACCTCGTCGTCGGTGTAGGTCTTCTTGTCGGACATGGGAACTCAGGAGTGGGAGGTTGGGACTACGATTATCACGATGTGGGCTATTGCTTTCCTATCCGGTAGTCGGTTTCGTGCAACCTCCACGCAATCCCACGAAGCACCCCTCTGCCGGGAATCGCGGAAAAACGATTGACAACCCCCACTCATCGTCGAAAATCGAGAGCGAGATAGTGTCGGGCCATTCAAACCAATTGCCCTACCCGCCGTGGCCAAGTAATCCCGATTCGCACCATCCTGCCCCACTACCAATATTCTCCCATGCGATTCCTTCTCGCCATTGGTTCCGTTGTCTTGTTCGGTTCGCTCACCAATGCCGCGGAGCCTGCTCCAGCTGCCGCTGCCAAGGTGGATTTTAACCGCGAAGTGCGGGCAATCCTGGCGAACAACTGCCTCCAGTGCCACGGGCCGGACGAGAAGACCCGCAAGGCGAAACTCCGGCTCGACATCCGCGAGGATGCACTCAAGGCCGGCGCGTTCGTGCCGGGCAAGCCCGACGACAGCGAACTCATTAAGCGGGTCTGCACCACCGACACCGAACTGCGGATGCCGCCGGAGAAGTTGAAGAAGCCGGCGATCACCCCGGCCGAGATCGCCGTGCTGAAGCGCTGGATTGCCGAGGGTGCGAACTATTCCGATCACTGGTCGTTCACGCCACTCAAGCGGCCAGCCGTGCCCAAGGTCGATAACCCGGCGTTCGCCATTCGCAACACGATCGACAACTTCATCCTGTACCGACTCCAGCAAGAAGGCGTGAAACCTGCTCCTGAGGCTGACCGCGTCACGCTCATTCGCCGGCTGTATTTCGACCTGACAGGGTTGCCGCCAAGCCCAGAGGAAGTGCGAACGTTCGTCGAAGACAAAGCACCCGACGCTTACGAGAAGGTCGTCGAGAAGTTGCTCGCGTCGCCGCACCACGGAGAACGACTTGCGGTGTGGTGGCTCGACCTCGTGCGCTACGCCGACAGTGCTGGCTACCACAGCGACAACCCCATCAACGTGTCGCCCTACCGCGATTACGTCATCAAGAGCTTCAACACGAACAAGCCGTTCGATCAGTTCAGCATCGAGCAACTTGCGGGCGATCTCCTGCCGAACGCGACACTCGAACAACGGGTTGGCTCGGCCTACAACCGTTTGCTCCAGACAACCGAGGAGGGCGGCGCGCAGGCCAAGGAGTACATCGCGAAGTATGCGGCGGACCGCGTGCGGAACTACGGGCAAGTCTGGCTCGGCGGCACGATCATGTGTGCCGAGTGCCACAACCACAAGTTCGATCCATACACGCAGGCCGACTTCTACTCGATCGCCGCGTTCTTCGCCGACATCCAGGAACCGGCCGTGGGGAATCGCGGTCCGGGAACGCCCGTGCCAACCGCCGAGCAAGAGGCGAAGATCAAGACTCTGGCCGATGCCATCACCGCAGCCCAGGCCAAGCTCGGAACGGCTGCCAAGGAGTTCACGGAGAAGCCCGATGCATTCGCCGACGTAGAGAAATGGACAAGCCCACCTGTTGCGAAGAAAGCTCCCGCGGTGGTCGTAGTTCCCGCCGATGTGAAGGCGATCATCGCCAAAAAGCCGGCCGCGCGCACTCCCGCCGAAGTGGCGAAACTCGTCGCGTTCGCACAACCCAACGCACCCGCCCTGAAACCCGAACGCGATGCGATTGCCACCGCGACCAAGGCCAAGACCGACTACGAGACCACATTGCCGCGCGTGTTGATGAGCGTCAGTGGTGCCCCGCGAACCGTGCGGATTCTTCCGCGTGGTAACTGGCAGGACGACAGCGGCCCCGTGATGACACCGAAGACGCCCGGCTTCCTTCCGCCGCTGCCCGCGAAGGCCGATCCCAAGACCCCCTTCAACCGTCTTGATCTCGCGAAGTGGAGCATCTCACCCGAGAACCCGCTCACAGCTCGCGTGACCGTGAACCGCCTCTGGCGACTCTTCTACGGCAACGGCATCGCCCGTTCGCTCGAAGAATCCGGCACACAGGGGCCGTCGCCATCACACCCGGAACTGTTGGACTGGCTCGCCACCGAATTCCAGACGAAGTGGGACGTGCGGCACATGATTCGGCTGATGGTGATGTCCTCGACCTATCGGCAATCGTCCACGGAAACGCCTGCGGTTCGTGAACGCGATCTCACCAACAAACTGTTTGCTCGCCAGGCACGCGCTCGCCTCGATGCCGAATTCGTCCGTGATACGGCACTCGCGGTGAGCGGTTTGCTGAATCGCGACATCGGCGGCGCGAGCGTGAAGCCTTATCAGCCCGCGGGCTACTGGTCGGCGTTGAACTTCCCGACGCGCGAATGGCAGAAGGACGCCGGCCCGAGCGTGTATCGTCGCGGGATGTACACGCACTGGCAGCGTTCGTTCCCGCACCCCGCGATGGTGGCGTTCGATGCCCCGAGCCGCGAAGAAGCAGCATGTGATCGGCCCCGCTCGAACATCCCACAACAGGCGCTCGTGCTGTTGAACGACCCGGAGTTCGTGGAAGCCGCCCGTGTGTTCGGTCAGAAGGCGCTCGCCGAGGGCGGCGCGACCGATGCGGCCCGCATTGCGTGGGCCTTCGAGCGAGCGACCGGTCGCAAACCGAACGAGAAAGAAGCGGGTTTACTCGCGTCATTGCTCGCGAAGCACCGCACCGAGTTCGCGGCGAAGCCTGCCGAAGCGAAGGCGCTCATCGCGATCGGCGACACCCCAGTGCCGAAGGATGCGAAGCCCGAGGAGGTCGCGGCATGGACGAACGTCTGCCGCGTGATCCTGAACCTGCACGAGACGATCACGAGACAGTGACGTGCATTACGTTTGTCCCAAACACGGCGACAGCCTCTACTATCACGTGTGCCGCCACGTGAGGGAGGCGTGCGATGCCGGCGGGCCGTTACCAGACCTCGACTTGCCTGCTGACTGCCTCGTCTGTCGAGAATGCCTAACCGCTGAAGTGCGCGAACTGCTACGGTTCACTTACTCGTCGAGCATCGATGAAAGTAGCGATGAGAGGCTCAATGAGAGCGCTCAGCGGTTTTTTGACGCTTACGAGACCCTCCGTGTGGCAATCGGGTACAGACCCTTGTGCACGGACTGCCTTTACGAGAAGACCGGTTTGGATCTCCGCCGACGACCTTCGAGAACCCACACATGAACCCTGACTTCCTTCGCGCCGTTCGCCTTCACAAACGCCGCACGTTCCTCACGCAAGCCTGCCGGGGGGTCGGTGCCGTCGCGCTCGGTTCGCTGTTCAAGCCGACGCACGCCGTCGCCGAGGATAAGTGGCGCGGAGTTGTCACCAAGCCGCACGTTCCGCCGAAGGCGAAGCGAGTCATCTTCATCGTGATGGCCGGCGGCGCGAGCCACCTTGAGATGTTCGACAACAAGCCGGAGTTGCTCAAGCAGCACGGCAAGCCGTTCCCCGAGAGCATCAGCAAGGGACAGCCGATCGCGCAACTTCAGGGCGCGAAGCTGACGTGCTTCGGGCCGCAGTGGGGCTTCAAGAAGCACGGCAAGAGCGGCCAGGAGATGAACGAACTGTTCACGCATCTCCCCGAAGTCGCCGACGACCTGTGCATCGTGCGATCGCTCCACACGGAAGCGATTAACCATGACCCAGCCCACACGTTCATGAACACGGGGAGCAGTGTGTCGGGGCGGCCCAGCATGGGCTCGTGGCTCACATACGGACTCGGGGCGGAAACCGATGACCTGCCGGGGTTCGTCGTGCTCACGTCGAGTCGCGGCGGGCAGATGCAGCCGATCGCGTCGCGGCAGTGGGCTTCCGGATTCCTCCCGGGGCGGTTCCAGGGAGTTCACCTCCGCGGGCAAGGCGACCCGGTGCTCTATCTCGCCAACCCGAAGGGCGTGGGCCAAGATCAGCAGAAGGACGTGATCGACGCCGTGAGTCAGTTGAACCAGATTCACAACGGCGTGATCGATGATCCCGAAGTCGCCACGCGAATCTCGCAGTATGAGATGGCGTTCAAGATGCAGACCAGCGTGCCGGCGCTGATGGACTTCAAGAACGAACCGGCCAAGATTCTTGATTCATACGGCACGAAGGGCACGGACGGTTCCTTCGCGGCGAACTGCCTGCTCGCTCGCAAGCTCGCCGAGAAGGGCGTGCGGTTCATCCAGCTTTACAACCGCGACTGGGATCACCACGGCGGCGTGAAGGATGGCATCAAGGGGAAGATCGAGGAGATCGACAAGCCACTCGCGGCGCTCATCAAGGATCTGAAGCGGCTCGGCATGTTCGAGGATACGCTCATCGTGCTGACAGGCGAGTTCGGCCGCACGCCGATGTCGCAAGGTGGCAGCGGGCGTGACCACCACATGAAGGGATTCTCAGTCGTGCTTGCGGGCGGCGGCATCGAGGGCGGCACCAGCTACGGCGCGACCGACGAGTTCGGCTACAACGCCGTGGAGAACGTGTTCCCGGTTCACGACCTGCACGCGACGATGCTGCATCTGCTGGGCATCGACCACGAACGGCTCACGGTGCGATTCCAGGGCCGTGATTACCGCCTGACCGACGTTCATGGCCACGTCGTGAAGGAAATCCTGGCGTGATGCAGAATCGCCGGAGAGAACGCGATGAACGCCTCCGCTGTGATGCGCGGACGAATTGTTCGCGGAGTGGGGCTTCTGTTCTTGGCTCTTGTGGTCGTCGTTTGGGTGGGGGTGAGTTCACAACTCACCGCACTCCCACGGCGAGAACTCAGCTCGGTGCATCTAGCTGATCCCGTCGAGGTTCAACTCGGCGGCGAAACCATCCGCGTGACCCGGTTCGTGCTTCACCCCGCCAACCGCATCTTGATCCTCGAACAAGATGAACTCACCTTCAACGACTATGGCGATGCCACCCGCGTTGGCGGCAACGCACCCCGAGAGCTATGGGTGAATTTCGGCCGCAAAGGCTTCAGCGACCGCTTCGTCATCACGACATCGGAGCGACTCTCGCCTCGTCCGGTGCTGGCGCTGGAGAAGAACGCGGAGAACATGGCACGACTCTACGTTACTCATCGAATCCTCGATCTTCGCGGTTCGGAGGTCATCCCCGATGGATTCGGCGACCGACCCCAAGATGACACCTTCCGGTTTCAGACTATCGTGACCCACGACACTGGGTTGCACGGACTTGGCGTCTCGGGGTCACTGTCGGACGGTGGCTTTCTCGGCATCGATCCGAACCGGTATGGCTCGGGGACGCTTCTCGCGAGTATTCCGGCCGAGGTCACGTTCAAGCCGCTCGGTCCGGACCCATTGAATCGCGGTCGGCGTGCGTTTGAACTCGTGTCGAAGGAGGTTGCCGACGCCGAGAAGGACAAGCGGAGGTTTCCGAGGCGTGAAGTCCGACTGGGCGAATGGATACTCGTGCTCGGCCCCACGGAACTGAGCGAACACCGGTTGCTGTTCAAGGAGAACGGCGAAGTCCGGCAGGTGCTGCGGCTGGAGCATGTCGATGGGGCACGCCGCTGATGTGAACCAGCCGGTGCGTTTCTCTTTCGCTTGTAGATGGTAAGTTGGTGCTATTCTGTCTCGGAGATCACCATGCGAACCTTGACACTCGACTCCGACCTTCGGGCCAGATTTGGCGGTGGCGCGGCGAAGGTCACCCTGACCGACGAAGCCGGGAAGACCGTAGGGCACTATCTTCCCGATGACTTGTACCGTGGCATGATCGCCTTGTGCATGCCGGACGAGGACGAATTCTCGCGGGAGACCGCAGTTCGGGATTATCACGCCGGCAAGATCGTCACGACTGAGGAACTGCTGGCCCATATCCGCGAGTCGCTTCCTCGCTGGCGTGGCGAACCGGGATGAACCGCACCTCTTCCGATCTATCACCCACGTCAACGAGTCTGATCAGTTCCGATCTCTGCACGAAAGCCCCATAGCGGAGGTACCCGGGCGTTATGCCCTTGGCGGGCATCCCTGCCAGAGGCATCCGTCACAGTTCGACTTGGGGCAACCCGCCAGCCTGCGATGAACTCGCGGCTGCGTCCACGGTGGCAGCAAGTGCCATGTAAGACTTCGCGATATCGGAATCGGGGTACTTCCGCACGATCGGCTCGCCGTTGTCGCCGCACTGAGCGACCCGAGGGTCGATCGGCAACTCGCCCAGGAACGGGGCGTTACTCTCCAGCGCCAGTTTCATCCCACCACCCACACCGAAGATCGGCGTCTTGTTCCCGGCCGCGTCGGTGAAGTAGCTCATGTTCTCGACGATGCCCATGATCGGCACCCGCACCTCGCGGAACATCTTCACACCCTTGCGTGCGTCGATCAGGCTCACCTCGCCCGGCGTCGTCACAATCACGGCACCCGTGAGCGGGGCGCTCTGGCTGAGCGTCAGTTGCGCATCGCCCGTACCCGGGGGCAGGTCGATAATCAGGTAGTCGAGCGTTCCCCAGTCGATCTGCCCGAGGAACGACTGCACTGCCTGGGCGACCTTTGGTCCACGCCAGATCATGGCCTGTTCCGGCCCGATCAGGAAGCCCATGCTCATGAGCCGGATGCCGAACTTCTCGATCGGGAACGGCGTGGCGTTCTGATCCACCTTGCCCAGCCCGAACATGATCGGAACCGACGGTCCGTAGATGTCGGCATCCATGAGGCCAACCGTCTTGCCGCTCATGTGCAGCGCCATCGCGAGATTCGCGGCAACGGTGGACTTCCCGACGCCGCCCTTACCGCTGGCGACCGCGATCACTTGCTTGATGCCGGGGAGAGCGAGCTTTTGAGGCATTCCAGGGTTCATGACGTTCTCGAATGTAAAATTGAAAAGGGAAAAGGTAAAAACCAACGAGACGAATCGGTCTGCTTCGTGTTTTACCTTTTACCTTGATCCTTACTTATTTTCTTCGCCCAACTGACGCAGCCGTTCCACGGGGTAGATGCCCGTGTCGTGGCCGTCGTTCCAGGTGATCTTGTATGCGTAGTGACCAATGGGCTGCATTGCCACGGGTTGTGGTGGGCCGGCGGCGACTTCTTGCGGTGTCAGCACGCGGAACGGGTCCGGTGGCTTCGCTCTCGTTTCGATGCAACCGGCACACGGGCAGTTCGCCCGCAGATGCCGCCAGGATGTGGTGGTGGTGACACCGTCGCTCCATTGAATCTGGAGTCCGTCTCCCACCCGTTTCAGATTGAGCGGTTGCAACTCACCGGCCATCACGAATTCCTGACTTTGGGGAGCGAGCCACGGGGTTATCTCCGTGGTGTTCTGGCGATCGCTGCACCCACGGGGCTAAACCCCGTGGCTCGCCATGAAGATGTGTGAGCCACCCGATTCATTTCCGCTTCGGATCGTGCTTCCTCGGGTCGTGCTTCCGGGGGTTGCCCTCATCGGTTTTGAGCGTGGCTCGCAGGCGGGCTTTCTCGATCTTTTCCTTGGAGGCGATCACGAACTTCCGGAGGTCCGCCATTTCGGTCTCGTTCACGCGGCGGGCTTTCCCCTTCGGCAACTTGTCGAGCTTGATCGGTCCAATTGCCACACGGCGGAGTTTCATCACCTTGTGCCCGAGTTTCGCGAGCATGCGGCGGATCTCGCGGTTCTTCCCTTCCGTGAGCACGATCTTCAGCCAGGTGCTGTTCCCCTGGGCCTTCAACCGCTTCACGGTGCGAGCCTTCACCTTTCCGTCGCTGAGCCAGACGCCATCGAGCAACTTCTGAAGATCGTCCGGCCCGGGTTTGCCGGCGACCAGCACGAAATACATCTTCGGGATGCCGTAACGTGGATGCATCAGCGACATGGCGAGATCGCCGTCGTTCGTCATCAGCAGCAATCCCTCGCTGCCCTCGTCGAGTCGGCCGACGGTGTACACTCGCTGTTCGACGTGCGGGAGCAGGTCGATGGCACGCGGTCGACCCGCCGGGTCGTCGTTCGTGCAAAGGTGCCCGACGGGTTTGTTCACGGCCCAGTAGACGAGCTTCTCGGCCTTCACGGGTTGATCGTCCACCGCGACCTGGTGCGCGGCCGGGTCAATCTTCAACCCGAGATCGACGACGCGAACGCCATCGACCTTCACTCGCCCCGCGGCGATGAGGGTGTCGCAGAATCGACGGGAGCCGACGCCCGAGTGGGCGAGAAATTTGTTGAGACGTTCCATAACAGATCATTGTAGCCGAGTTGCATCAAAATTCGAGTTGCGAATTGTCGCCACTTGCGATGCCGCAAGCGGCGAAGGTGCGGCGATCACATTCCTTCGGACTTCTCACCGGTGCTCGGTTTGCCCGTTCCCGCGCTGGTGCCCGGCTCTTTCGGGCTCGGTCGGTCGGTTGGATTGCCCATTCCGCGTGTCCCTTCCAGGCGTGCCAGCTTCTCACGGCAATCCTGCAACCCCTTCTGCAGTTCCTTCAGCGTGTCTTCAGTCAATCGGTACTGGGCGTCGCGACTTCCTTTCCGCTCCAGATCGGCGACTCTATTTCGGTCCTGTTCCTGCTGCATCTTGCCCAGTTCTTCGCGAAGCAGTTTCAGATCGCCGGCTGCCGACGCGAGTTTCTCCTTCACCACCTCCACGCCGATCACGTCTTTCCTGAGCGACTCCAGCGAGAGCAACTTCTCCTTCAGAACCTCGATCGCGGCTCCGTCCTTCTTGGCTGCGTCGATCGCGGCGGCGATGTCCTTTTTGATCCCCTCGACGTTCTGCACGGTATCTTTCTTCAGGCTGTCGAGCGTTGCCGCGTTGGCGTTCACTCGCTCCTTCATCCCCTCTTGCTCGGCCTTCATGACCTCAAACGACCGGATCCGTTCATACTGGCTGCTGCTGCGGCTGTTGAATTCGTCCTTCTTGACGAGTTCGGACCGGGCTTCGCGTTCGCGGCTCAACTCGCTTCGAAGCTCGGCGATGTTCGATGCAATGTTGTTATAAAGCGTGAAGATGCCGATCGCGACCATGCTCAGCAAGGTGCCCCCGAACACCCGCCAGAACAGCGACATGTGCTCTTCATCGCCCTTGGGAGCAGTCTTGTGGACCGACGACTCGGCGGCTCCACGGGCTACTTCCGCCAGCACAAGATCATTCCCGTTCCGTTCGTGTTCGTTCTCCAATACTTGATCGAACCGTTTCTGTGACACGGCGTCCTACCCCCAGTTGTGGCGTGCCATCCCTGACAGCGCGAAGACGTGGAATCCCCCCCGGATACGGCGTGTATAGCGAGCATTCCCCCGGCCCGCAATCCGATCCGGCGATGTTCTCGAACGAACCACCCGAGTGGACTTGCGCCGGAAGCGGAATTGCTTTCGCGGTGGTGTTCACCGTCTGGGTGGGATAGAACCGACTGCGGGGTTTGGCGAACCCGAAGCATCGCCCACGGGTGCAACTTTTGTTCAAGTTGGTGTCAACCGGCATGGCCATCACGATCACGGCACACGCGGAAGGTGCGACGCTCGCAGTGCGGGCACAACCCGGCGCACGCAAGAACGCCGTCGTGGGCGAACAGGCCGGGGCGCTGAAGGTGGCCGTCACCGCACCGCCCGAAGCTGGCCGCGCGAACGCCGCGATCACGGAACTTCTACGCGACTGGCTGGAGGTGAAGCGTTCCCAGGTCGAACTGATCGGCGGCCCAACCAATCGCAACAAGACGTTCCTCGTTCGCGGCGTGACACCGGATGAGTTGGCGACACTCATCACGACGAAACTGGCGTAGCCGCGACGCGGAGCGGAGCGCGTGTGGCTAACCGCGCTCCGCTCCGCGTCGCGGCGAATCGGGGGAGCAATTCGATCGCAGCCACCACCAGCGCGAACGGAACGAGTCCCGTCATGATGCCCATGGCGATGCCGAGCCACGTTGCGTCGGCGGGCGTCACGAACCACCAGATCGCGGCCGGGACGCACGACGCACACAGCGGCTTCAGCCAGCTTGCCAGCAGGTAGCGTGACGCACGCACTTCCAGTACGAAGCAGGCGTAGCCAATCACGAACAGGCAGAACAGCACGTTCGGCACCGCCACAGCGATCGCCACACCAACCAATCCGTATGGCCCCACGAGCAGAAGGCTCAGGCCGAGGTTCACGGCAGCTTCCACGAGTGCGAGCCGGGCGAAGAGTCGCAGCTTCCCCATGCCGTACAGGATTCGCGATGCCACCGATTGAGCCACGCCGACCGTGAGCGTTGCCGAGAGAATCGCGACGACCGGAAAGCACCACGTTGCGTATTCCGGGCCACCGATCCACCGCGTCAGGAATGGCTTGCCGAAGAACAGCATTCCGAGGTGAATCGGCAACACGAGATACAGCACCCAGCGCGTGCCATCGAGGAGAACACGCCGCACGCCGTCGAAGTCGCCGCTTGCTTCGCGTTCGCTGACTGCCGGCGTGAGTGTCGTCGTTGCGGAGCGGAGCAGGTTCTTCGCGAGTTCGATGAGTCGTGACGCGATCGCATAGTGGGCCGCGGCCGCGACCGTGAGGAACCCACCCACCACGATCGCGCCGGTTTGCACCGTGATCCGCCCGGCGAGCATCGCGAGGAAGGCATCGACGCTGTAGCCCTTCACGCGGTGGAGCGTCTCGCGATCCACGATGCGCCGCGACAACTGCAACCCCGGCAGGAAGCGGAACGCGAGCAGTGCCATCACCGCGTGTTCAAGCAAGTTCGTGATCGTGAATACGACGGCCAGCGACCACAGCCCCGGCGTTGTCTCAATCACGTAGACGATGCCCGTCACGCGAATGACAAGGAACACGAGCCGCACGGCACTCTTCACGGCATAGTGCTGTAAGCCGTCGAGGATCGTCGGGAACACGCTGAGCGGTAACGTGATCGCGAGGTTCGCGAGCATCAGGAACATGAATGGGGCGATGTCGCCGGGTTCGCCGAGCTTGCGTTCCAGCCCCGGTGCCACGAACGGCACCAGCGCCGAACCGAGCAGCAACACGGCGACAGCCGCAATCGCGAAGATTATCAGGCACGCCGAGACGAGCTTGTTCAGTTCGGTGCGTTCCGCGGTCGCATGGAACTTCGCCACATATCGGACAAGACACGCCGCGATGCCGAGATCGAAGAGCGTGAAATACGCGAGGATCGACTCGACGACACACCAGACGCCATAGCGTGCATCGCCGAGGTGTTGGATGAGGTAGGGTGCGAGGAAGAAGCTGACGACGAGTGTCGCAGCGAACGCCGCCCAGTTCGTGGCAGCACCGACAAGTAACGAACGCTTGGCCGACATGCGAACATCCTTGTTCGTTTTGGCGAGCCACGGGGTTCATCCCCGTGGCAGTGTGAGCGTAATCCCCACGGGAATAACCCCGTGGCTCGCATCACTCAGGTTGCTTCTCGGCGGCGGCTTTGCCGCGTTTCTTCTTCGGCTGTTCTTCGGGTGCCTCGCCGATCGCCGCCAGTTCCGCGGCTGCTTCCGCCTCGTCCTTCGCGGTCGCTTCCAACTCGCTCTCTTCGATCGGCTTCGGCTTCCGCTTCAGCATGATAGCCGCCGTGATCTCATCACGCACGGCCAAGTTCTCGCGCAGATAGTTGACCGTGTTCGCCTCGCCATGCCCGATGCGCTGATCCTTGTAGATGAACTGCGCCCCGGCCTTCTTCTCGATGATCTCGTCCTCGATCGCCAACGTCAGCAGATCGCCCTCGTAGTTGATCCCGCGATCGTGGAGAATCTCGAACTCGGCGTTGCGGAACGGTGGCGCGATCTTGTTCTTCACCACTCGCACCCGTGTCTCGGCTCCGATCGTCTCGTCGCCGTCTTTCACGTGCGTCACGCGCTTCACTTCCATCCGCACGCTGGCGTAGAACTTCAGCGCCAGCCCGCCCGTGGTCGTGTTCGGATCGCCGTACATAACGCCGATCTTCTGGCGAATCTGGTTGATGAACAGCAGACACGTCCGGCTCTTATTGATCACCGGGGTCAGGATTCGCATGGCCTGGCTCATGAGCCTGGCCTGCAACCCGACCTTCGTGTCGCCGATTTCGCTGTCCTGGATTTCGTTCTTGGGCACGAGTGCCGCGACCGAATCCACGACGATGAGATCAACCGCGCCGGACTTGATGAGCATTTCCGCAATTCGCAAACCTTCTTCGCCGTAACCGGGCTGCGAGACGAGTAGATCGTCGAGGTTCACGCCGATGCGCTTGGCCCACGTCGGGTCGAGCGCGTGTTCGGCATCGATGAACGCGGCCACGCCGCCGTTCTTCTGGACATTGGCGACCGCGTGGAGAGCGACGGTCGTTTTACCGCTGGCCTCGGCACCGTAGATCTCGACGACTCGGCCGCGGGGCAACCCTTTCCCACCCAGGGCAATATCGAGTGACAGCGATCCGGTTGAGATCCCTTCGATGTCGTCGACGTTGATGTCCCCGAGGGACATGATCGCGCCCTTGCCGAATTCCTTCTCGATCGCCGCGAGCGCGGTCTTCAGTTCCTTGTTGTCCTTGCCTTCCCGCTTGTCCTTTTCCTTATCTTTCTCAGCCATCGCGAGACTCCCTCACATTTGGATTAAGCTTGGTTCGACCGCTTTCGGAACTCCGCCGATTCTTCTGCGGTTGTGATGGGGTGGAGTTTACCCCGAGATGGTACGTGGGGGGAATGTCAGCAGCGGAAATGCAACGGATGGCTCAGCGGTCAATCAATCAGACCGCTGGCTTTGTCTGCCGGAAGAGTATAGCGGGTTTCGATCGCGGCACGAACGGCAGCCCGCGAATCGTGTGGTTTCGCCCGCTTCTTGCTCTCAATCTCGACTAACTCATCTGCCAGGGCCGCATCCTTGATGTGTGTCCGGATCCAGGTTGAGTACTCGCCGTTGGTGCGGTGAAACTCCCACGTCTCGTCGTCCACGCCGTCGGCAAGTTGCAGGAATAGAAACAGGTTTGACGCTTTGAGGTTCAACTTCCCCTCGGGGCCGCGGAAGTAGAAACTTCGCTCTGGTCCCAGGTTCCCCTCGGCGTATTTCCGCGAGTGCCGCTTCCGTTCCGTGCGGGGTTGCTTTGTGTGAACCACAACTGCCTTGGATTCGCCACGGTGCCAGACCATCGCATCGCCCGTTGGGAGCCGATCCCCTTCCACTGCTGGGCATTTGGGCTGCTTCTCTCCAACCGTGGTGCAGAACTCGGCCACGGTGTTGGCAGGTTGCCCCCCGATCACCAACAGCGTTCCGACGTTCGTCAGTGCGGCCGGTTCCACGGCACCCGCGTGAACCGTGATGAACAGGATCCCGCGATCGGGCAGCAGAGGTGCGAGTGCGGCCGCATCCGCGCCGACGGGTAGCATGTGATGGGCCTCGTCGATGACCAGCCAGTGCGGCCGACCCGTGCGGGCTTTCTCCTGAAGGATGTGCGGGAGCAGTTGCCCGAAAAACTTCGGCCGATCGCCGAGAGGGATTCCGAGCAGGTTCACGACGATTGAACGCTTCGGTTCCCTGAGCGCGTCGGTCACGTCCTTGGGTTGCGGAGCCTGTGCGGGGCTTCCGATGTGGTTGGCGAATTCCAGGTTCGTGTAATCGCCCTCGGGGTCGATAATGAGCGACTGATAACCCGCGTCGGCCAGTCCTTCCAGAAGGGACGTTGTGAGGGTGGATTTCCCGCTGCCGGAAGTTCCGGAGACGAGCACGCCGGGGCCTGCGGGGTCGAGTTGCAGCTCCGTTTTGTCGTCGGATTCGCCCAGCGTAATGCGGTGCCGGGCGAGTGTCTTCAGGTCCGAGAGATCGTGGGCGATGAGGCGATCGATCAGTTCTGCGACCCCGGCGCCGCGGTTGCCCTTCAAGACAACATCGGCCGTATCCTTGACCGCCGGCAGGGCGTTGGCGACAGCCGCGGAGCACTCGCATACCCGCATGAAGGCGTGGTCGTTCTCGGCATCTCCCACACCGACGGTGTTGTGCGGCGACATGCCAAATTCCGCCAGCGCCGCGGCCAGGCCGGTGGCCTTGTTGACGCCCGATGGCAGCACCATCACCGCTCCCTTGTTGAAGATCACCTGAAGCTCAAGCCCTTGCTCGTGAATGACCTCCAGCACCTCGTGTTGATGCGGTTCGAACGTGGCGACGATGACGTGCCCCGTGGTAAGGGGCGACACCTTGCGGGCCTTCAACGCGGCCGCGAACTTGGCCGGCGGCGGCTCCGCGAGGATACGGATTTCCTTGGTTTGCGGATTGAACAGGACGGCACCGTTCTCGACGACCACGAGGTCGAACAGATCAAGCCGCGGGAAGACTTGCTGCAAGTCGGAGAGTTCGCGACCGGTGACCATGATGAGCTTGCGGCCCGACTTCCTCGCGCGTTCGAGTGCGGCCAGCGTGGGGGCATCGACAACGCCATCGTGTGCGATGGTGCCGTCATAGTCGGTCGCGATGGCGTGAAACCGCATGGAGTCGCTCCGCAAAAAGGAATCACCGATCAACTGGTGCAACCTCCGTGCCGAACTGATGCGAGGCAGTCCGTCGCCAGGGTGTCGCCTGAACATCTCGAAAGGCTTTACCCCCCACCCGCTCCTCGAAGACTCGGAGCGACCTCCCCCACAAGGGGGGAGGTTAATGTCTTTTGCCCTCCCCCCTTGTGGGGTTTTCTGCTTCAGGTGGCGAGGCTTTGCGAGCCGGGTGGGGGGTAAAAGCCTCTCGAGATGTTCAGGGTTGCCCACCCGCTCCTCGAAGACTCGGAGCAATCGCCGCCGATTCAGGTCACTCGCGGCGTTCATGCTTCAACGCTCGTTCCCATTCGATCAGCAGATCCATGAACGCGGGATTCGGTCGCACCTGCGGGCGGCGCGTTCGCAAATAGTCCAGCGTCTCATCGCGTGAACGGCCGTCGCGTTTCATGAGATATGCGGTCGTCACCATGCCGCTGCGACTTACCCCGGCGTGACAGTGAACGTACACAACACGCCCAGCAGTTCGCTGCGTTTCGACGAACTCCACCTGATGCCGAAGCCATTCTAACGACGGAGCCGGAGCAGCATCGCGGATCGGTTCCCAGACGTGAACCTCGGCGTGATATGGATCTTCCGATTCGCACAAATTCAGCACGGCTCGGGCCGTTGACGGCGGTTCACGGACCCAGCCACCGAGATAAAGCCCCTCGTCGATTTGCGAGTAGTTCGGCGGATCGCGAGTGAATCGATCTACCGCGAGATGCACCCCCGCAACGGCGAAACCGGCAAGGATCGCGAAAATCACCAGCCAGTATTGCCGAAACCACTTCATGGGTTCTCACGGTACCTCTGATGCGGGGGAGGCACAAGCACCCGGCGAATGCCAACCCGGGTTGAAACTCCCAGCCGCAACGTCGGGTATCATGAACATCACCCGTCCTGGAATGCGCACATGCTGGCCCGTAATCTCCTCTTGCTCGTGGTCGTGCTCGCTGCTGTCGGCGGCCTGCGGGCGAGCCTGTTCCCGCAGAACACGCAGACGCGAAAGATCCACCTCTACCCCGGCACCACCACCGAGGACGAGTTCCGGGCCGTCGTTCGCAAGGTGGACGATTCATTCCGCAAGGACTGGGAATCGCACGGCCTTACTCCCGCACCGCGTGCCCCCGATCTGGCCGTCGCCCGGCGACTCTCGCTGGCCCTCACGGGAAGCGTCCCCTCGCTGGAAGAGATCCGTCAGTTCGAGCTGCACTCCGAGAGCGAACGACTCGATGGCTGGGCGAACCACCTGCTCCGCGATCGCCGCTACTCCGATTACTTCGCCGATCGCCTCGCACGGGCTTACGTCGGCACCGAGGATGGCCCGCTGTTGATCTACCGCAAACGGCGGTTCAATTCCTGGCTCAGCGACCAGCTTCACCAGAACACGCCGTATGGCGAAATGGTTCGGCAGATGATCGCGGCTCGTGGTTTGAACACCGATCAACCGGCCGTGAACTTCATCGCGGCCGCATACGACGACGGCAAGGAGAAGCCCGACCCCGAGAAACTCGCCATCCGCGTCACGCGGGCATTCCTCGGCTTGCGAATCGACTGCGCTCAGTGCCACGATTTCAAGAACCCCGGTGACTACGAGCAGATCGTCTGGAAGCAGACCGATTTCCAGTCGCTCGCGGCGTTCTTCGGCCAGACGCGGCACATCGTCACGCACATCTCGGACAACTCCGAGGGGGAGTATGCGTTCGAGGACCGCGTGAATGGCAGCAAGCACGAGATTGGTGTTGGCGTGCCGTTCTCGCCTGAGTTGATGCCCGAGGAAGGCACACGGCGAGAACGGCTCGCGGCCTGGGTGACGAACCCGAAGAACAAGGCGTTCTCGCGGGCGACCGTGAACCGCGTGTGGGCGATGATGTTTGGCCGACCGCTGCTGAAGCGTGTCGAATCGCCGACGCTCGACGAACGTGGCCCCGCGGCGCTCGACATCCTCGCGGACGACTTCGCGGCTCACAACCACGACTTGCAGCGACTCATCCTGCTCATCGCATCAACCGAAGTCTTCCGCCTCGACAGCGCGGCACCCTTTGAAATCACCGAGGCACACGACGAACACTGGGCCGCGTTCCCGCTGTCGCGGTTGCGACCCGAGCAGATCATCGGCAGCGTGATTCAGGCCGCGTCAGTGCGGACCATCGACAAGAACTCACAGTTGTTCGTGCGGGCCACGCGGTTCTTCAACGAACAAGATTTCGTGACACGCTACGGCGACGCGGACGACGACGATTTCGCAAAGGCACACGGCACGATTCCGCAACGTCTGCTCATGATGAACGGCGATCTCGTGGACGGCAAAGCGAAGAACGAGTTGCTGAATGCATCGACGCAGATCGCGATCTTCGCCCCCGACGATCACGCTGCGGTCGAGATTGCGTACCTGTGCGTGTTCACACGGAAGCCCACCCCGAAGGAGAGCGAGCACTTCGTGGCAAAGCTCGCGGGCATGACCGGCGACGCCCGCCGCAACTACCTTGCGGACATGTACTGGGTGCTGTTCAACAGCACCGAGATGAGCTTCAACCATTGAACGGGGGCGGGTTGTTACCCCTTCGGGGTAAAGTTGAAACGTTTCGACGAAGTGAATCGCTTGTAGCCGCCAGACAGGTTGGGTTTGCATTTCTCCGCTGCATGAGCTAGACCTTACTTACCTCCCAGATTGCCCGAACGATCCCACCCACCCGTCAAGGCGGAGATGCCACCTTGTCCAACGTGTGCCCCAAAGTTTGCGCTCATTGCAACGTTGCACTCGAACCAGTCCAACAGTTTGCATTCCTCGTTGAAGCAGCGGGCGTCAACGAACCCGCAACAAACTGCCTGCAGCAGCGATTGCCGACGGCGGGCGGGCAACCCATTCCGGTCTGCAAGGCATGTCAGGCAGGGATTCGGAAAGCACCGCGGCGACCTGCTCGTACATGGTCGAACTTCGGCGTGGCGCTCGGGGTCATTGCAGCCGCTTGGCTCTTCGACCAGATTTAACCGGCGCAAGGAACTCTGCAACGCCGCAAGCGGCGAAACCCAGAGTCGCTGCGGGGGGTATCTCATGGCAGCAATGTGCGAGATGCCCGTTTCGCGGAGATGTTATGCAACCGTTGCTCTGCAATCCTCACGCAACACGCCGCAACTACCTTGCGGACATGTACTGGGTACTATTCAACTCAACCGAGATGAGCTTCAACCACTGAGGCGATCACTTCCTCGCGTCGAGCGTGAAGAACATCTTCTGCGTGGCGGGGTTGCCCTTGTACATCACGCCGAGATAAAGCCCTGGTGCGACCTCGCGGATCTCGTCTCGCACGTCCGGCCAGAGTTTCGAGCGCGAGTAATCGAGGATCAACGACGGCTGGCCATCGATGAGACTTTCGCTCAGATACACGTCGGCCGGGATCGCTTTCGCAGCGCCGAACATGCGGTTAATCATCGTGCCGTCGTCGCGGAAGATTTTCCCCTGCCAGACGATTCGCGTGAGGCGTGCGTTCGCTGCGGTGAACGGCGAACCCGGAGATTTGATCGCGCGACCGGGGAGAAAGCCATTCGGCGCCGGGGCAGGCGGCGACGCAAGGTAAAGCGCTTCGAGTTCGCTCTGCGACATGCGAACGAGGTCTCGCATCTCTCGCGGCGGGTCGGCAGCTGTTGCCAGCGGCATTCCCGTGAGAACGGCCAGCATTGCGAGGCCAGGAGTGATCGCCCGGCGGAACTGCCAGTTCATTTTTCGCGTCTCCGCGTTGCGGTATCTCGGTGTATCCTTGAGATCGGCACTCGGAACGCTCGCCGGCCACCGCCATCCGGATGAACCGCGATTCCGCTGGGTGATCGGCCAGTAAAGTCGGCAGATTTGTTGGGCGAGGTAAAACCCGGAGCCGACCAGCGGGGTATCAATCACCGAGACACAATGAGCCGCAATACGAAGATCGCGTGCTTGGTGGCTGCCTGCGTGGGCGTCGGGCTTGTGTCATTCGCGAACTTCCGCAAGCCCGTGGACATCGGGTTGAAGGACACGCAAATCGGGTTCGATGGCCCGTTGCGCACCGAGGCTGATGTCGTCGCACGATTTGGCCGACCGGGCAACTACGCGACCCGAACTCACGATTACGAATTCTTCAAAATCTCGGGGATGTATCCCCCGCCTGGCCGGCGTGAGCAATGGACCGATGATTTCGCTATCGTCGAGGTCTACTTCGCGGACGATGGCCGCGTAGTCGGTTGGGGCAGAGCGCTGGCGCTCCCGCCGAAGCCGTGGTATGAGCGGCTGTGGCGAGATCTGCGGGGGTAAGATTAACGGGGGCAAGATCAATGCATTCCTTCGCTTGCAATACACATCTTCCGCGGCGCACGTTCCTCGCAACGGCGGGGCTGGGTTGGCTCGGCACGGCGCTCGCGAGATCGGCCGAAGCGGAGAAGGCACAAGCGAAGTCCGTCATCATCCTGTGGATGGGGGGTGGGCCGAGCCAGCTTGAGACGTTCGACCCCAAGCCCGGCACGAACATCGCCGCCGGGTCGCTGGCACGTGACACTTCCGTGAAGGGTGTGCAACTCGCGACGGGCTTCGAGCAACTCGCCGACCAGATGGAGCACGTCGCCCTCGTGCGGTCGGTCACCAGTTTCGAGGGCGATCACGAACGCGGCAGCTACACGCTGAAGACCGGCAACCGCCCCGACCCCACCGTGAACTTCCCGTCGCTCGGCGCGATCGCATGCCACGATCTGCCTGCGGGGAACACCGAGATTCCCCGGCACGTCAGCATCCTCCCCGATCAGTGGCCGGCACGGGGCGGCGTGCTCGGTGCCGAGTACGACGCCTTCAAGATGTACGACCCCGCCGACAAGGTGCCGGACGTGGCCGCGAACGTGCCGCCCGAACGATTCGCTGAGCGTCTCAAGGATTTGGATGTGGTCGAGGATTCGTTCGCTCGCGGTCGCGGCAGTCGCGTCGGCACTACCGGCCACAAGGACACGATGGAACGTGCCCGCCGCATGATGAGTTCCGATCAGCTCAAGGCGTTCGATGTGTCGAAGGAGTCGGCCGCGACCCGCAAGGAATACGGCGACACACCGTTCGGCCGTGGTTGCCTCGCGGCCCGGCGGCTTCTCGAAGTCGGTGTGCGCTGCGTGGAAGTGACGCTCGACGGTTGGGACACCCACGCGAAGAATCACGAACTCTGCGCGAAGAACGTCGCGATCCTTGATCCGGCGTTCGCGGCGCTGATCCGCGACCTGAAGAAACGCGACACGCTGAAGGACACGATCGTGCTGTGCCTCGGCGAGTTCGGCCGCACGCCGATCGTGAATCCGGTCGGTGGCCGCGACCACTGGCCGCACAACTTCTCGGTGGCCATCGCCGGCGGTGGCATTCGCGGTGGAACTGTCGTGGGTGAGAGCGACCCGGAAGGCGGGAAGAAACCCAAAGATCCGGTGCCGGTGCAGGATCTACACGCGACGATTCTGAAAGCGCTCGGCATCAACTGGGAGCGCACCTTGCGTGGCCCGATCGGCCGCACAATCCGCCTGAGCACCGGCAACCCCGTCGGGGCATTACTGGGGTGAGACGCGACTGGGGTGGGAGACACACGGAGCGATGTTGTCTCTCCCAACCTTATCGGTTTATCAGAGCACGATCTTCGTCCGCGAACGGGTAGTTCGCGTTCAGAACATCGCCCAACCCTAGCAACGGGTCATCGAGATTCACGCGGAGAATCTCCTTGAACAGCCACTTCTTGATCTCGTCAGGATGAACCAGACGACTCTGTGCCAGGTACTGATGTATGGCACGCCTTCGGATGTGTTCATTCACTTCAGCATCGAAGGCCAACTCAGGGCGATCCTTCAACGGTTCGGAGGGAGCTGTGAACGGAGCCACGGGTAAACCCATGATCACTCGTTCGGTCGGACCCTCAATCCCCTGAAATCCACCCCCAAACCCGTTGCCTCCCCCGAAGCCACCTTTGAACTGACCGCCCCCGAAGCCGCCTTTGAACCCGCCGCCTGTTTGGGCCACGACCTGCATCTTGGGCGCGACGGCTTGCATCCGAGGCGCTCGAATCGCCGATTGGAGACGGATCGACTGCTGGGCATGGTAAGTTCGCAGGCTGGCCCTGAAACTCCACACGTTCAGCGAGTCCGCCATCCTCTTGCTCGCTTCGAGTTCGCGAAGATACACAGCCGGTGTATAAATCCCAGGAAGGATGTCGTACACGATCCCACTCGGGCCACAGATATAGGTCGCAACATTCCCCTGCAGCGTCCGCCGCATGGTATGTCCATTTCCGAAATCCAGAGTCACAAGCGGTGCGGCGCGGACACTCTCCCACACCGGCTCAAACATCAGGTTGATGGGATCAGCAACCTCGCTCGATGAGAACAACACGGTCCTCGCGAGGCGCGCATTGGTTCAGCAGAACTGCCGGTCCAGTTGTCCCATCATGTGAAACAACAGAACAGGCTTACCAGATTTTTGCGAGGCTTGCTTGGCTTCCTCGAAAGACCGGTGCCACTTGACCAATCCCGCTCCGACACTCGGATTCACGTCGGGAGGTTGTGGAGCGGCCACTGGGAATGTGACTGGCGATGGGCTTGTTGGCGTGCGTGCAGACTTAATTGAGACTATGGTGCTGGCAATGGCCAAGCCGGTGATTAACCACATGAACGGCCGCATGTGCACCTCGTGAATATTGTCGAGGGTGTTGGACAGTGCTGGAATAACGCATTCGCAATGCCGCCGTTGGTCGAAATTCGCGTGATTCCCCTCTCTTTTTGGCTCCCAATCGTACTCGAGTTGCCTCCTACGCCGCTGCCGCTTGCGTGTCGGCAGAGCTGCCGGGTTCCTCGTCGGGCCAGTCCTCGAAGCGCATTGGCAAGATGCGGCTGATGCCGCTCTCCTGCATCGTCACACCCCAGAGACGATCGGCGGCCGCCATCGTTCGCTTCTTGTGCGTGATCACGATGAACTGACTGCGGTCCAGGAACTCACCCAGCACGTTCGCGAGGCGTTGCGTGTTGGCTTCGTCGAGTGCCGCGTCCACCTCATCGAGAATGCAGAACGGACTTGGCTTGTTCCGGAAGATCGCCAGCAGCAGCGCGATGGCCGTCATCGTCTTCTCGCCACCCGACAGCAGCGACAGCGACCGCAGTTCCTTCCCCGGCGGGCGAGCCGTGATCTCGATTCCCGATTCGAGCACGTCCGACTCATCTTCGAGGATGATGTCGGCCTGACCGCCACCGAACAGCTTGCGGAACAGTTCCTGGAAGTAGCCCCGGATCGCGGCCAGTGTGTCGGTGAACAGCTTGCGGCTGTCGCCATTGATGGCGTCGATCACTTCCTGCAACGACTTCCTCGCCGCGGCCAGATCCTGGTGCTGGCCTTGCAGAGCGTTGAACTCCGTCTCCACGCGTGTGAGTTCTTCGAGTGCTTCCATGTTCACGGAGCCGAGCCGCGTCAACTTCTTGCGAAGATCTTCGATCTCGGCTTGTACCTCCGCCGGGGTGAGGCTTTCCCGCGACGCGGAGTCTTCGGAGTGGAGCACGGGCGATTCCAGCGCGCTCTGCTCCGAAGACTCCGCATCGCGGCCAACCAGATCGGCGAGTTCGATGCCGTAATCCTCGCGAATCCGGGCGGCAACGACATCGCGGCGAGCCTGCAAGTTCTGGACGGCGAGTTCCTTCGCGTGTGCCAGGCTCTGCTTCGCCTGCCAGCCCGTGCGAAGCGCCTGAAGTTCATCGCGAACGCTCTCCCGGGCCGCACGATCGATGGCGGCCTTGGACGCGAGTTCGCCGACGAGCCGTTCGCGGTGTTCCTTCTCGCGATAGGCGTCGGCCTGGCCCGCCGATGCGCGAAGCATTGCCAGCACGCTATCCGTGAGCCGCGTGCGTGCGTTGCGATCGGCCGATGCCAGATCGATGGCCTCGATCCGTCGCTTGCGGAGATCAGCCTCGAACTGCGTTACCCGTTCCCGCGCTCGATCGCGGTTGGCCGTCGCCCGGCTCAGCGAAACCTGAGCGGCCGTGTCGGCATGTTGTGCGTCGGTCCGCTCGATCTCTGCTTCCCGTAGCATCTCCTGAAGTTCTGCGACCCGCGCCTTCAACGCCTCGGATGCTTTCTCGGCTTGCTCGGCCTGGAGTTTCGCAGCTACCCATTCGGCCTCGCCCCGTTGTACTTCCTGTTCGAGATACCGCGACTCTTGCGCGAGCAGTTCGTTCAGTTCGTCGAGTTGCTCGACCTGCTGTTTCTGCAAGGCAATCTTCTGAAGCAAGTCGCCCGCTGCACCGGAGAGAAGTTCGATCTCCGAGTCGGTCGCCGCGATGACGCCGTCAGCCGCATCCGCCTGACGGCGCAGTTCCGCGAACTCAACTTCGGTGGCCCCAACCTGCTGAGTGAGGGTGCGGAACCGTTCTCGCAGTTCCCGCAATTCGCTCTTTCGCGAAACAAGCCCCGCCTCGGCGTTCGGTGGCCCCACGGTGAGGGTGCCATCCGGTTCGAGGAGTTCGCCGCTCCGCGTGACGATGCGATAACCCGGGGACACCTCCGCGAGTTGCCTCGCTTCGGAAAGCGACTCCGCGAGGAGCACGTTCCCCAGGAGTTGATGCGGGAGCGCGGTGAGTTCGGACGACACATACTCGGCAAGCGGCCGGATGAACGATCCCTCATCCGCCGCGTGCCCAGGAGGAGCGGGGCTGATGCCTGCTCCCCAGTCCTGAGCCAGCAGCGGCACGAATCCCACACGCCCTGGGATCTCGCCGACCGCGGCGACCACGGCATCTATCACCCCGGGCGATCGCACGACGAATCGCTGCGTCGCTTCACCGAGGGCGAGTTCGACGAGTGAGGCAATGTCGTGCGGTACGGTGAGCAAGTCGGCAACGAGGCCCACGATGTCGGGGAGCGTGCTCTGTCGGTTAAAGACCGCTCGCACACCCGCACCAAGCCCATCGAGCGAACGCTCCAGATCTTCGAGAACGCCGACACGGCCACGGAGGTCGCCCTGGAGGACTCGCAACTCTTCGAGCGATGCCTGAACTCGTGTGGTGCGTTCCGTGAGTTCGCTGCGATCTGCGCGAAGGGTCACGAGCCGTTCACGGGCACTGGTCAATCGCTGTTGAACGTCGGCATCCGCACGGGAAAGCCCGGCCAGTGCTGTGGCGAGTGCCGCACGACGTGCCGTGTTCTGTTCGATCTCGGCGAGCTTCCGCGTGTAGTCCTTCTGGAATCGCCCGACTTGCGTCAGCGCGGCTCCGGCCGTCGTCTGTGCCGCAGCGGCTTCGCGAACGAGATCGTATTGCCGTTCGTGATCAGCCTTGAGTTGCTGATCGAGTTCAGTCACTCGCAGCGCGGCCGTGTCCAGCGATTCCGCTGCGGCGGTCGCTGCGGCTTGCTCCTCGGTCAACTGCGTCTCGGCAGCGCTCGCATCGGCGTTGGCCCGGGCCGCGTCGGCTTCGAGTCCCCGTGTTCGGTAACCCAGTTCCGCCCGCTGCCGACCGACCGTCAGCAACTCCGCTTCGTAACTCGCGACGGAACTCTGCTCGTGTCGCAGGGTCGCGTCGAAGCCTGCGATTTGCTGCTTCGCGTCGGCGAGCCGGCCTTCCTGATGCCGCAAGCCATCCTCACCTCGCGTCACTTCTCGATCGAGTTCCCGTAGTGCGTGTTCGAGTTCACCGGTCCGATGGTTTGCCCCCGAGACCTCGGCCTGGCACTCGGCGAGGATGCGCTGTTCGAGTTCGAGTGTGGTGGAGAATTCGCGGAATTCTCGCACGCCAAGCCCGACTCGCAGTTCGCGGAGGCGATCCGAATACTCCTTGAACTTCTGGGCCTTGGCGGCCTGCATCCGGAGCGTGCGGAGTTGTGAATCGAGGCTTTCCAGGCGATCCCGCGACCGCGTGAGATTCAGTTCGACGTGGGCCAACTTCCCGAGCGCTTCCTTCTTCTTCGCCTTGAAGCGGCTGATGCCGGCAGCCTCGTCGAAGATCTCGCGGCGATCCTTCGTCGATGCCTGGAGCAGTTCATCGACTCGCCCCTGTGCGATGATGGTGTACCCACCCGCACCGGCGCCGCTCCCGAGGAAGATTTCCTTGAAGTCCTTGAGGCGGGCCATCTGCCCATTGACGAGATATTCGCCGGTGCCGTCGCGATAGACACGGCGAGTAAGTTGCACTTCGTCGGCATCCACAGAGAGGAGCCGACGCACGTTATCGAACACGACGGTGACTTCGGCCAGCCCCAGGCTTTTGCGGCTACTTGATCCGTTGAAGATAACGTCGGCCATCTCGCCGCCGCGGAGCGACTTGGCCGATTGCTCGCCAAGGATCCAGCGAACACCATCAACAACGTTTGATTTGCCGGAGCCATTCGGTCCGACGACGCCCGTGATACCCGGTGAGAATTCAAACCGAGTCTTGTCGGCGAATGATTTGAACCCGACAAGTTCCAGACGTTTGAGCATGTCGCGTTTCGAGTTTCGGGATTCGGCAGTCGGCGGGAAAACGCATACCCGCTGCCAAGCGGCCGTTTCTTAACCTCCCCCCTTGTGGGGGAGGTCGCTCCGAGGCTTTGCGAGCCGGGTGGGGGGTAAGGTTATCCCCTCGGATGGGCTATCGCTTACCCCCCACCCGGCTCGCAAAGCCTCGCCACCCACCCCCACAAGGGGGGAGGGCAAATCACACTAACCTCCCCCCTTGTGGGGGAGGTCGCTCCGAGTCTTCGAGGAGCGGGTGGGGGGTAAGGTTATCCCCTCGGATGGGCTATCGCTTACCCCCCACCCGGCTCGCAAAGCCTCGCCACCCTCCCCCACAAGGGGGGAGGGCAAACCACACTTACCTTCCCCCTTGTGGGGGAGGTCGCTCCGAGTCTTCGAGGAGCGGGTGGGGGGTAAAGCTGTTGAACTATTGCAGCTTTACCCCCCACCCGGCCGCGAAGCGCGGCCACCCTCTCCCGCAAGGGGAGAGGGCAAGAAAACGCGAACCTGGTCGGTCACTTCTCGATACAGCGGGTTACCTGTCGCCGCTGGCTGGGATCACGCCGGTATCGATCGCCGGGGCATCGTACCGCTTTGGCCCGAAGATGCGGCCGGGTTCGCGGTTTAGCGGAGGGCGGGGCGGAACCGTGACCACCGGCTCAGGCTCGGGACCTGACGACGGCAGGTCGAAACCAGACAGATCGAGTTCCGGGCGAACCAGTCCGGCACGAGCGATCTCGACGTTCGCACGGCTCAGGTGCGGATCGTTCCGGGCGAAGTCGGCGAGCTGGCGAATGTTCAGCTCGGCCGGGACGGCATCGACCACCACGGAGGCGGAAAGCACCTGGCCCCGATCCGCGCGACGGATGAGTTCGACGGCCTCCGAGTAGCTCCCGCCGAGCCGGCCGATTGCGGTCAACACTTCGGCCAGCATCGTCGACTTGCACACGACTTTCTTCTCTTCGATATCGTTCTTCACCTTCACGATGCGGGTCACCGTGGCTTCGTTGCCAGTGGCAGGCACGCTGACCGTGAACTCGGACCCGACCGGGAGCGTGAACGGGCCACGCAGTTTCGGGGCCTCGCCGAACAGCACCACTTCGCAGCGGCGATCCGTCGTGAGGTGGATCATCGACGAACTACTCGGGGCAAGCTGGTGCAGCCAGAACGAGTTGTTCACGAGCACCCCGCGAGCCGTCGAGTTGTTCTCGTCGGCCAGCCGAAGGGCCAGGAACGCACCGTATCGCAGGGTCGGATCGCTGCTGGCGGTCAGTTCCGCGAGTCGGTCGGTGCAGGCGGCATCGTCCATCGCGGCAAGTGCCTTCAGTGCCGGTGCACGGAGGGCGGGATGCGTTTCCGCGAGCTTCGCGAGTTCGGCCGCACCGTCGGTCTGCCCGAGATACGTGAGCGCTTCGCCGGCCGCGAACCGCACCCACGGCGACGTGCTTTCCAGCCCGACCCGCAAGGCTCGCATACTCGACGTACCCAGGGCTTCGAGCTTGACCGCCGCCGTGAGCGTCGTCGTCGGTTCGAGCAATTCTTCTTCGAGCTTCTTGCGATACAGGCTGTCGCCGTTTGCCGGCAGAACGGGAATCTGCCGTGAGACGAGCAGGAACCGGTAGTGGTTGTTCCGGTACGCGAGCGGCACGTTCAGCAGAATCAACTCGCGGGTCTTGGCGTCAGCCACCTTCAGGTTTGGTTCGGCGGTCGCGTGAAAGGTGCTGTTGATCCGCTCGGCCAGCGATGCCGCCATCTGCGGGCTTTGGCTGCCCGAGTTGATGAGCAGGAAATACTGCCGGGCCTTCGAGATCTTCCCGCCGCCCCAGATCTTGCCGACCTTGAACATCGGCTGGCCGTCGGCATCCGTCTCGACGGAACCTTTCCCGTTGGTCGGAATGAACTGGCCTGCAAGCACGGGCCCCTCGGCCACGGCCCAGCGATCACCCTTTCGGAGATCACCGCTTGGCCCGGTCGGCTTGCCTTCGTGGATCATGGACTTCAAGTTGCCGGTCGTGTCGGTGTTGTGCATTTCGCACAGCAGGAGCCGACCGCCCTTAAGGCTCGTGGTCTTGCTTTCGTCGGGCAGGGTGAGCTGCACATCGACGACATCGCCCTTGCGGGCACCAGGCGGAACCAGTGCCGACACCAGAACCAGCGACGTTGATTTCGCGGGGTCGTCGAGCATCTGCTTGATGTTGCTCATCCCCGGCATGCGCTTGAGGCTTTCCTCAAGCATCATGCGCCAGCCGCCGGGCGGGGCGCTGCTGCCAGTGCCGGGCAACCCGTACACCAACCCCACCCCACTGACGAGGATGGATTCGGTGTTCCCGATGGTTGTCTTGGTGCCGATGGTCGTGGCGGCATCGAGTTCCAGCGGATCCTCGCCGATCTGCGACCGCCCCTGGGCTTTGATCTTCTCGGCTTCCGGCCCCTTGCATCCGCTGCCGAGTCCAGCAAGCCCCACGGCCGCGGACAGGACAAGGAACTTTCGCCGGTTCAGCCCGGCCGCTGCGATCCACGCCCGGTTCATGGCGATTCCTTTCGCTTCCCTCCCAGTCCGCCGATCTGGCGGACCCTGGAGGGCGATTGCGGATACCGGCAGCGATTCCCCCGAACCGGATGCCTGATGACCGCGACTGAGTTTCTCGTTGAGACGCGGACAATACCGATCTGGAATGGCAGGTCAAGCCGAGATTTGCAGGTGCGAAAACCAGGTCGCCAAGGCGGCACATCCTGGGAAACCTTGGGAACCTGGTGAATTCGTGCGAAGAGCCTTCACCCCGGCAAGTTCCCACGGTGCGGAATCACGGCAAGCGTTGCCGCCACAGGTGCGAGCGACGCTTGCCATGCACGACGCATAGGATCAGCAATTCGGTCACTGTCACTTCGTAATAGACGAGATACTGGTACCGGTGGACGAGTGCCACACGAACCTCCCGACCGCCATCAACACGACTCGCACGAGGTAACGACTGCGGAGCAGCAACCATTCGCTGAACAGTCTCGTAGACCTCGGCAATGAAATCGTCACCCAAAGGCGGTTGCTGGGCATCGTACCAGTCAACCGCATCGTTGAAGTCGACTTGTGCCGATGCCAGAAAGCGGTAGGTCACGGCTGCCGCCTCTTCTGGATACGCTCCCGGGCCTCGCGGAACACTTGTTCTCCGTCAATCAACTCTGCGGTTCCATTGGCCACAGATTCCAACCTCCGGTTCAACTCGGCCTCGAATGCGGGGTCGAGATCGTCGCCCAGTTCGTCAAGGCTTTCGTTCAGCCGGTCGGCGATCGCAGCGCGATCGGCCTCGGGGAGCGTCAGCAATTGCTCCAGCAGTTTGGTCGCGATTTCGCTCATGTGATGCTCCGTTCGGTGGACTGAAGCCAGTGGCGCGACACTCGCAAACTACCACGCAGGATGTACTCCGCCTTTTCCCCCCTACCCATTTTCGTCGAGCCAGTCGGCGTAGACGAGGCGTGTCCTCGTCCGGGTTGGCGATGATCGCCCCGAGTAGTGCGTCTTCGTCGCTCATTGGATGGCGTTCCCACGGTGCGGAATCACGGCAAGCGTTGCCGCCACGGACGACGGACACGCCGAGCGTGTGTGAGCGACAGAATCAGCGATTCAGCCAGGGTCACTTCATAAACCGCAACAAACGGAAAGCCGAAGATCATCGCCTCACGAACTTCTCGACCGGCAGGCGCTCCCCGAACTCGGGGATACATTCGCGGGTGTACGGTCAGCTTCGCGACCAACACATCAAGAGCCCCAAGAAAGCGAGTGCCAAGCCCGGCGGTTTGTTGGTCATACCAGTCCGCAACATCGATTGCCTCGACTTGAGCAACGCCGAGGATTCGGACCCTCACGTTGAGGCTCCGGTACGTGCCCCTCGACGACGGGCTAGTTCCGCCTGCATCTCATCGCGGGCTTGCTCCCATGGAACAACCTCTGCGGTTCCGTTGGCGACAGATTCCAGTCTTCGGTTCAGTTCGGCCTCGAACGCGGGATCAAGCTCGTCAAGGCTTTCGTTCAGGCGGTCGGCGATCGCGGCGCGATCGGCCTCGGGGAGCGTCAGCAATTGCTCCAGCAGTTTGGTCGCGATTTCGCTCATGTGATGCTCCGTTCGGTCGACTGCAGCCAGTGGCGCGACACTCGCAAACTACCACGCACACGACTGCCACACAACCACGGTGAGACCGAACGAGAAGTGACTTCTCCCAATCTCTACGCCCCCCGATCGGGCAAGTGACCTGGGAAAATGCGAAGCCCACCCGATTTCGCGGGTGGGCTTCAGACTTCAAGGTATGCCAGCAAATATCACTTCGGTGGGTTGAAGTTTGCGGGGTCGAATTCGTCACCACCTGCGGGGCCGGTCTTGGCTGGCTTCGGTGGGGTTGCGGTGCCGAACTGGCTCGGACCAACTGGCACGGGCACAGGCTTCGCCCCGGCAGGGGGTTTTGGCAGCGACACGTCGGGCTGGCCGGGCGGCAGCGGCAGCATCGGCGACATCGGCAATACAGGCGATTTCGGGTTCGGCTCGATCACCGGGATGCTCGCAGGGGTTGGCAACACCAGCGGGACCGCAGGCGCGGCCGGCACCATCACAGGCGGCGCTGGAAGCGTTGGTGGAACGGCAGGTGTCATTTCAGGCGGCAAGGCAGGCGTTCCGACTTCGCTCGGAAGCGGAGCCTCTGGAACCGGGATCGCGGGGACCGGCACGGCGGGTGCGGGAACCGGAATCGTCGGCGTCGGGATCACGGGAACCGGCACTGCGGGAACTGGCACCGCGGGGGCCGCCTCGCTCGGCGCGGGTTCCGTTTCCCACGGAGGAACTGCGGGAACAGCGGGAGCAGGCTCGATCGCCGGGAGCGGGTCGACGGGCGGGAGTGCCGGTGTCGTCGCGGGCGGGATGAGCGGGATCGTCGGCTCGCCCCTGGCAGGCGGTGCGGTTGGAGGAACAACGGCTCCAGGCGGCAACACGGGCACCGGCGGGAACGTCTCGGCTGGTGGGATCACTGGGGCGGGATCGGCAGCAGGAAGAACCGGCTTCAACGCGGCTGGTGGAACCGGCACGGACATCGGCGGCACGGGTGGCTGTGCCACGGCCTCGACGGCTGCGGGCGGCAGCACGGGTTGCACGGGCGTAGCCATCGGCGGCACGGGCAGAGCCGCGGGAGGAGTCGCCAGTGCGACCCACGCTTCAAGCAAGCGGTAGCCGGCTGCCTGACGGCTCACGAACGCGGGTTGCTTCATCCCCCCGTGCGTTGCCAGGGCCTTCGTCAGCAGTGGGCTGTTGAGCGGGTCTTCCTTCTTTAACTGCGCTGCGGTCGCACGCAGGTTCGATTTCGTCGATTGCGGGCCGACCTCGAATCCGGTGATGCGGATGAGCTTGAACGCGCCGGGGTAGTCTGCACGGGCGTGGCACTCCATGCACTGGTTCGCGAGCACTGGCTGGGCACGTGCCGAGAACGTCGTCGCGCCCTCGGCGGTCACATCGGGTTCTGGCTCCACGGCGACAAGTGCTCCCGTGCCAGCAGCGGGCTTCGCGGCAACCACCTGCGTGATGCCGGAGGTCGGGAACTGCTTCAGTGATGCTTCCAGCGACCGGACCATGGCGGCGGCGGCTGTGTTGGTGGGCTGGAGCTTTAGCACTTCCTTCGCCTCAGTCAGTGCCTGCTCACGCAACCCGGAGAACATACACCAGCGGGCGACGCCAAGCCGGCCCACGACATCCGTGGGTGACACCTGCGCCAGCACGAACCGGTAAACATCATCTTTTGTGTCCGCGACGAACAGCACATCTGTCTTGGGTACCGACCGTTCGAACGAACGCTGGCGGATCACGGCCTTCTCACCAGCGACAATCACGTTCCCTTCCGTGAGCTTGTTCCCCTTCAGCACGATAATCTTCTCGGGTGCTGTTGTGCTCGGAATGGGTTCCGTGGCGAGCGGAGCCGGAGCGGGCAACAGTTGCGGAGCAACCTGCGGCGCGGGAACCGGCAACGGCGCGGGTTTCGGCAGCACTGTCGTCGGTTGCGGTGCAGGTGGCGGCGGCGTGGGCAGACCCGTCACCTCTTGCGAGCCTTCCGGCTCGATCAGCACGGGAACCTTTGGCGTTGGCGGAATCACGGGGATCGCTGGCGCGACCACGGGTACAGCGGGAACGACCGGCGTCGTCGGAGTAACCACGGGCACACTCGGTGCGACGGGCGTGCTCACGGGCGCGGTCGGCACTGGCACGGGTAACGCCGGTGGGTTCACCGCAACGGGCTGCGGCACGGGAATCGGCTTCGGCTCAACCGGCGTGGTTGGCGGAAGCGTGGCCGCCGGTGGCGCGACCGGGGTTACCGGCGTCATTGGCGGCATGACGGGTAGCGTGGCCGGGGCAGCAGGAATCGCCGGTAGCGGCGTGGCTGGCAACGCGGGTGCTGCTGTTGGTGTCGGGATCGCGGGCAATGTCGGCAGCGGGTTCGCCACGGTCGGCGTGCTCGGTGCCGAGGGAGCCGGCATCATCGGCGCGGCCACCGGGATGACATGCACATTTGGCGCGGTCACGACTGGCGGCAGCGTCAGGTCCGCGACCGGCATCGGCGGCGGCGTGGATCGCTCCGCGGTCAGTGGCACGGTGGCCGCTGGAACCGGTGGCAGTTCACGTGCTCCGGAACGCCCGGAGAACTGTGTGTAAAAGGTCACCGCGGCCGCGACAACGCCCACGGCTGGGACCAGGTAGAAGGATGTTTTCATGGTTCCGGCGGCCATATCGATCGAAACCAAACGGGTCAACGTCAGAATTCCACAGGAATGCGTGGTTGCAGGTCATTGCGTGTTTTACATTGAGTCGGACCCTTCTTCACGCACCCGGGCTATTGCCAGACCGCGTGCTCCGGATTCACTCCCGATAGGGGAAACTGATGCACGTTGCGATTCTCAAGTCCTCACTGTGGGCAGGCGTGTTCGCAAGCGCAGTTGCCCTGGGCATTGTTCCGGTTGTTGCCAGCGAGCCGAAGAAAGCAGCAATCACCGACGCCGACGTGAACGCTGCTCAGCAAGCGTGGTGCGACGCACTCGTGAAGATCGGGAAGGTGCACTTGGATGGTGGCGACTACAAGACGGTTGCGAGTCAGTTGATCGATGAGCTGTACGACTACAAGGAGGGGAAGGTGTTCTTCAGGCCGACCCTGGCATCGGGCAAGAATAGTTTTCGCAACACGAAGGAAGGCGCCCTCTCCTATTTCGTTGCGGGGAACAAGAACTTCCCTGAAGATTCGGGATTTGCTCTGAAGCACTGGGTGAAAGTGACCTACGACAACAACGCCGCCGAGAACGGTATTCAGATTCATGGCGACATCGCGATCACGATGGGCAACGTCTACTTCACGGACAGCAAAGGCGCGGAGGTGACTGTGGACAAGACCTTCATCTTCCGGAAGTGCGCCGATGGGAAACTGCGGTTGTGTGCCCACAAATCCACGCTGCCGAACGAGACTGCCAAGTGACAGGGGTGTAACTGTGCGGCTCGCATTGGAGGGATCACGGCTCGCGAATCACGCCGGGTGCTTCTTCCCTTTCGCGGCCAGGATGCGACCCAGGTTGTCGGCCGAAAGGCGGGGGTCATCGGTCAGGAGAGCACCCAGTTCCGTCAGGATGAACGATTCGAGATCCTCGCCGGTCCAGCCCTCCGCGACGAGTTTGCCGCCGATCTGTTCCAGAGCCTTGTCGCGTAGTTTGTCCGTGCGTCGCGTCAGCGTCCCCTCGTTCAGACCAAACTGCTTCGCCGCGTCTCGCTGGCTCATCCGGTATCGCCACCGGAGGCCGAGCAACAACCGTTCTTCGTCGTCGATGGAATCGAGCCAGTCGCGAGCCGCCTGCACGAACGCATCGTGCCAGCGACCGGCCGCGTCGTTCCCGGACGGCCCCGGTTGCATCGGGATGGCGTAATCATCGTCCGGTAGCGCCGTCACGCCGGAGTGCTGCCGGAGCTTCGAGAGGTGCCAGTTCTGAAACACGCGGATCAGCCACGGCGCGAGCGGCCGGTGTCCGTCGTAGCGAGCCAACACGGGAAGCGAATCCTCGGTCTCCGGTGCAATGAGGTTGCTCCAGAACTCGGTAACAGCCGTGTCCTGCCGCTCCTCATCGCGCGGATACAGCCGCACGGCACGCGCCCGAAGTGCATCGACCAGCAGGCAATCGCTGCGACCCGTGCGGGCGTTGAAGAGAAGCTCCCACGCGGAGTTCTGCCCTTCGAGGCAGCCGATACACACTGCCCAGTCAACCGCGTACAAACCTTCGAGGAACGCGGCCCACGGAATCGGATCAGGATTCTTGGGCAGGAGAATCTGGTACGATCGTTCCAGATGTGCAAGGAATGTCGGCTCGGCAATCCGGACGCTCGGTACCTGGAGTCGCACAAAATGATACAGGAGCGTCGCGCGGCCTCGATCCGCGGGAGTGAGCGTCGGGATGTTCAGCGGTATCGTCACAGAAGTCATCCCGAATCGTGTACGTCGCGCCAGCGTTGCCTTACTCATATCACACCAGCCAGAACAGCGTTTCTTACTCCTCAATATCTGTAATGCGTTTCTACACCCGAAATCTGGACAGAAATCGAACTGGAAAAATCTGGTGGTGTAGGTTGAGCGTCTGCTCCGAATCAAGCCGTGGCAACCGGGGTATTATACGTCGGTTGCTCTGCTGGCGATGAATCTCCGAGGCACAGTCTTCCCAACGCTTGCGTTCCAGGATTTCAGGCATATTCAGCACCATCGAATGATCGTTCTCGGGCCCTTGAGAAGCTAGGCAATCCCTTCCTTCAACCGCATCACCAATCGCAACGGAACGCCGTCAAGAACCGAGTTCGCTGAAGCCCCCAAACCCCCATGTCCGATGGTGGGTATGCATCGTTGCGGACCGTTTGCCGGCCGCCAGATTCCGACACAATGGGGATGACACAACGTGAGTGTACCGTCCGCCTCGTCCCTCCTCACTCTCGGATTCCTGACGGCACTCCAGGAATCCACAGGGTGGCTCGGAGGATACCTCGTTACGAATAGTTGGGGCCGACCGCTGGAATTTCGGCTCACAACAGCAGTGCAACCGAACCGTGTGCAGACCGCACTCTATGGCCCCACGCTGACCGAATACATACTCGCCGATTTGATCGGAAAAACGCTCGTCGAGAAGACGGCGTCGAAACCCGATCTGATCGTGACGGATGTACCGCTTGCGCTGGGCTTGCGGTCGCGGGTGGAAGTGCCGGTCATCGGGGTTAGGGCCGAGAATGTCGCGGTGCCTGCCGACGTCTCGGCGTTCACCCATGCACGTTCGACAGTTGGGCTGTTGTTGCTGACGAAGTTCGACGCGGATCGAGACGCCATTCAGCAACTGCTAGAGCGAGTCGATCCGGCGGTCGATCTCGCGGAACCGTTCACCCGCATCCGTGAAGCAATTTCGGAAGCTCGCAAGATGGGAGTGACCAAAAGTGCAGCGTGATGACGAACTCCATTCGACTGAAGCGGAGATCATCGAGTTCGCCATGTCGATGGCGACCGATGCCGTTGCTGACGCACGCTTCGAGCGTCCTCTTGAGCCGAACGTCCGCGAAACGCGCTTGCTCAATGATTCGCCGTGGGTGCGGTCTGCTGGTCGTCTTGAGATGAGCGTCGCGACCGAGGGGTGGAAGTTCCCTGCCCCGCCGGTCGAGCTGAAGCCCCCGCCGCCACGCATCGTTCCGGAGCTGGCGGCGGGGCGACACGAGACGAAACTCCCGCAACTTCCCGACAAGGACCAACCCGCGAAGAAGCACATTCGCGCCAAGCCCACAGCGGACACAGTGGTGTTCAAGGATCGGTTGTTGTGCTTGCTGCAACCACCGCTCGATGGGCTGTTCGACGGGCGGCAACTTGAGGTGCCGTTCCCGCCGTTCCCCTATCAACTCGAAGGGATCGCGTTCCTGATGCCTCGCGCCTCGGCCCTGCTGGCCGATGAGATGGGCCTGGGCAAGACCGCGCAGATCATCCTCTCGCTCCGGCTGCTGTTTCATCAGGGCGTCATCCGGCGCGGGCTGATCATCTGCCCCAAGCCACTGGTGTTCAACTGGGCACGCGAATTGAAGTCGTGGGCACCCGATCTGCCGTTTGAGACGATCGAGGGCGACCCCGAACGCCGGCGCACGGCCTGGCTCACGTCGAACTGCCCGCTCAAGCTCATCAACTACGAGACTCTCACCCGCGACGCGGACCTTTCCAACGATCCGCAGGTGGCGTTCGACGTTGTGGTTCTCGATGAGGCCCAGCGAATCAAGAACCGCGACTCCAAGACCGCACAGGTCGTGCGTGGCGTCCCGCGTGCGCGAAGCTGGGCCATCTCTGGCACGCCGATCGAGAACCACCCCGATGACCTCGTGAACATCTTCGCGTTCGTCGATCCGGGCCGGATTCCACCGGACACACCACCACGGCGACTGCAACAACTCACGTCGGATTGCATCCTGCGCCGCACGAAGGATCTCGTGCAGTCGGATATGCCTCCGAAGGTGATCCGCGATCTGGAAATCGACCTCAGCCCGGCACAGCGAGCCGCGTACACGCTTGCCGAGAAAGAGGGCGTGATTCACCTGAACGAACTCGGTGACACGCTCACGGTTCAGCACGTGTTTCAGCTTGTGATGCGGCTGAAGCAGATTTGCAACTTCGACCCTCGCACCGGTGAGAGCGCGAAGATGGAGCGACTGCTCAGCGACATGGAAGAGGTCGCCGAGAGTGGGCAGAAGGCGATCATCTTCTCGCAGTGGGTGGAACCGCTTCACGAGATCGCGAAGCAACTCAAGCGCTATAACCCGCTGGAGTATCACGGGAAGATTCCGCAGCCGGAGCGGACGCCAATCCTCGATCGATTCAAGAAGGATCCGGATGCTCACGTGCTGCTCATGAGCTATGGCACCGGCAGCGTTGGCCTGAACTTGCAGTTCACGAACTACGTGTTTCTGTTCGATCGCTGGTGGAACCCGGCCATCGAGGATCAGGCGATCAACCGGGCACACCGGATTGGGCAGAAAAGTACAGTAACCGTGACCCGGTTTTTGTCGAACGAGACGATCGAGCAGCGGATTGCCACGGTGCTGGATGCGAAGCGGAAGGTGTTCAACGATCTGCTAGCGAACGCAGAGAAGCCCGCGGCGCTGGGCCTGAGCGAAGACGAAATCTTTGGGCTGTTCGATATCCGCAACCGCCCCAAGCGCGCGGCATAGTTTGAAGTGCGGAATGCGGAATCAAATGCGTGTAACCGGTCTGGCTCGTCGGCTAGCCACGGGGTTTATCCCAATACCGTTCAACGCAGTATTTGGACGGTATCTCGAAACTGTTTTACAGGTAGTCGTTCCGAGCGTGGAGTTGGCTGCTTCTTGGGCCAAGGACTCAGCTTCTTT
>Ga0105048_10000395_pt1 | contig 65539 bp, 42 predicted proteins | sample MAT05_FD_78382 | JGI IMG/M metagenome (GOLD analysis project Ga0105048, IMG submission 78382) | Freshwater microbial communities from Lake Fryxell liftoff mats and glacier meltwater in Antarctica - MAT-05 | ecosystem: Environmental > Aquatic > Freshwater > Ice > Liftoff microbial mat | place... | reverse complement strand
GCCATTCGTGACGGCGGGCTGCCCGAATTAGCGCGGCTGGCGGAGTCGGACGGGTGAAGGGGATGCGCCCGTCAGGTTTTAACCTGCGCTGAATCGCATTGTGGGGTGGGGCCGTGGATAAATCGAGCAGTCAACTATTTGACGCGCCTTGGCGGGGGAAACAACGATGCGTCGTTCGCCGCTGTTTTATGCCATGCTGCTCGCCCTGTCCGTCGCGATCCTCGTCGTAGGCGCGACCGCGCAGGACAGCGCCGACCCCAGCCTGTACCTGTATCCCGGCGCACCATCAACGCAAATTACCTCCGGCAGCTGCGCCGCGCACCCAGGGTCAGACGCGCGGGGTGCGTGCGTATCGTCGTGCAGAATGCCGCCGCGCGTTGTGCGGGGGATTGGGGGGAGTTCGCGCCGTGACACTGTGTGCCAGACCCCGTGCGCCACGTTGTCAGGCGCGCTTACTTCACATCCCGGTCACGACGCCGCGCGCCGCGACCGCCTTGCCGACCTGCACGATCAGAGTCTCGCGGTCGATCGGCTTGACCAGATAGCCAGACGCGCCCAATCCTAAACCGTGCATCCTCTGATCGAGGATCGAGATCACGATCACCGGGACAGCGCGCGTGATCGGGTCATCTTTCAGATTTTGCAGCACATCCCACCCCGACAGACGCGGCATCATCACATCGGTGATCACCACGTCGGGCGGGGTCATCTTCGCCAGCGCCAGCCCATCCGCCGGGTCGTTGACGCCGATGACCTGATACAGACGCCTGTCGAGCGTATCCTGGATGAGCTGGATAGTCATCGAGTCGTCGTCGATCACCAGCACCAGCGCGCGATCATCGCGCGTGATCGCCATCGGCACAGGACGCGACGGCGCGACCGCGACGGCGGGGATCAGCACAGTGAAGGTACTGCCATCCCCGATCGCGCTCTCCACCCAGACCACGCCATCATGCAGCACCACCAGGCGCTGGCTGATCGCCAATCCGAGACCTGTCCCACCAAATTCGCGCACAGTCGAGTTGTCCACCTGCCGGAAACTGTCAAAGATGATCGCCTGATCCGCCCGATCGATCCCGATCCCGCTGTCTTTGACGCGCAGCGCGACGTAGGTGCCGGAAGGCAGCTCCAGCGAGGCGGGCGGGCGAATCTGGGACGCTGAGTCGTGCGCGCCGTTGTAGGTCAGTGTGGACACCGTGATCGTCACCCCGCCCTCGCGCGTGAATTTGACCGCGTTTTGCACCAGATTGCTGACGATCTGATGCAGCGCGCGCGGGTCACCGCTGACATAGCGCTCGTCGGGATCGATCTGGACGGTGAGCGCCAGGCTGCGATCGTCCGCGACGGGCTGAACTTCGCTGATCACCTGATCGAGGACATGCGAGAAGCGCATCGGCGTGCGCGCCAGCGTCACCTGTCCCGCCTCGATCTTGCTCAGGTCCAGAACATCGTCGATCAGCGACAACAGATGTTTGCCGCTGATATTGACGCGATGCACCCGATCGCGCTGCTGTGTACTGAGTTCGCCGTAAAAATCGCCAAGCAGCATATCGCTGTAGCCGATGATCGCGTTGAGCGGCGTGCGCAGCTCGTGACTGATATTCGCCAGAAACGCGCTCTTGAGGCGGTTGGCGGTGAGCGCCTGCTCGTACAACTGGGCGTTGGTGATCGCCATCGCCACTTGTCCGGCGATGGTCATGATCATCTCGCGTTCTTCGGCGGTGAAGACCCGCCGTCCCCGAATCATGTCGATACCGATCGATCCGATCACGCGGTCGCGCGAGATCAGCGGGGCGATCAACGCCGACTGCGTGCCAACCCGACGCAGCGTGGCGCGCGTGATCTCGTCTAATGCCGGATCTTCCACGTCATCGATGGCGATCGCGGTGCCAAATTCGACCAGGCGCGCGATCAGCGCGTTGTCATGAATGGCAAAACGCAAACCGAGCGCACCCGTCGCCGGATGTTCGGCGGCGAGGGTGGCGCCGAACGAGTCGTTTTTGTTGTCGTCGGGCGAGTCGAACAGCACGATCCCGCAGTGATCGACCTCGAACAGCTCATTGAGAAGCTGTGCGGTGGTACTGAGAACCTCGATACTGTCCAGCGACAAGCCGATTATGCCGCTCATGCGGTTCAGCGACGCCAGACGACGGGCGCGCTGCTGGAGTGTGTTGGCGTGCGAACGCGACTGCGCATACAGCCGGGTATTTTCCAGCGCGATCGCCCCCTGGCGGGTCAGAGCAAACGCCGCACTGGCGTCCTGCTGATTGAAGCGTGTGCTGCCATGCCGACCGAGCAGCACCATGCCGATCACACGCTCCTGAGTCACCATCGGCAGCAGCAGCCACGATCCCGGCGCGCCGCTGCGTCCGACCGTGCCGCCGCTGCCGTCCCACCACGCGCTCAGTCCGTCGGGCGCATCGACCACCAACGGCTGCCGTGCCGCCGCCGAACGCGCGGGCGGGCTGTCGGGCAGCGGGGTCAGCTCGACGCCACGCAGGAAGCGATCCGGGTCGTGACTGGTGGCGACGATCATCCTGAGTGTACCCTGCTGCGCCGCTTTTGCTTGCACGCCCACCTCGACGAGCATTGCCGCCGCGCTGTCGTAGCCGACGACTCTTTGAAACTGATCAAGCAGCCGCTCCAGCACCTCGTCGTAATCGACATTCTGACTGACGAGCTGACCGATCTTGGTGAGCGCTTCAGCGATCAGGCGGCGTTCGCGCTCGACTTGCATCAGCCGTTGATTGTCCAACGCCAGCGCCAGCGTATTAGCCAGGGCATTGAGTGCCAGCATCGATTGATCGTCGAAAAGTCCGGGAACGACATTCTGTACGCTCAGAACACCGATCGCCTCGCCCGTGCGCGCACGCAGCGGCACGCCCATCCACGCGCGCGACCAGAGTCCGGGTTCGCGTTCGTCTGGCTCGATATTCAGCGCGGCGAGCCGATCTGTCTCGGCGTCGAGATCGCGGAAAAACAGCCCCGTGTTGTACTGCACCACCCATTTAGTGACTCCGCACAACGGGATCGGATCGTGATCGGCGCGCAAACCGTCATCCACCAACAGCAGAAAATTGAGCTGATCCTGTTCGCGGTCGTAGAGCGCGACAAAAAGGGTGGTGGCGTCGAAGATCATGTTCAGACGATCATGCACGGTATCCCACACCGTCTCGCTATCGATTTGGGCAGCCAGCGCGCGGCTGATCTCGACAAGATGCGAGAGCGTCAGGTCGCGCACGCTGACCGTGATGGGTGGCACAGCGCGGCGAGGCAGGTTGCGACGGAATTTCGGCAGTGTGCGTGCGGTCATGGTCGGTTCGGTTCGGCAGGTGCGAGCGATAACTACACTTTCATTATGGGCGCATTGGCGTCGGCGCGCAACCTGTCCCCCGCATCCGCGTATAGCTCATTACATCTATCATGCACCGAGGACAGGGAACCCCACACATCATGAACATGAGCGAACGCAGTGAGCAGATTTTCGGCGGGACATTTCTAATCGGGTTGGCGCTGCTTTTCATCACCGGCTGGTGGTTTCCGGGAATCATGTTCGTGATCGGTGCGGCACTACTGGCACGCACTTACGCCGAAAACAAGCCGCTCACCGAAAACACAGGCGCGCTGGTGCTGCTGGCGATCGGCGCTTTCTTCACCATGGGCGACGTATTCGACTGGCTCGGCGGCTTCAGCCTGCTGCCGCTGATTTTGATCGGCATCGGCGTCTACCTGCTGTTCGGCGATCGCATCCGCGCCACGATGGGATCGCGCACGACGGATACGACGATCGCACCGCGCGACGAGAAGCCTAAAAACGACCTGGTTTAAGGTGTAAAAGGCGATACGCGCGCCTGGTGCGCGCGTATCACGGTAGTGCTGGCATCCTCACCCTTCCTGTGCCAGCGCTTCCCCAATCGGCGTCGGCAGATCGTCGATGCTGCGCACATTTTTCTCGTGGCGGTAGGTGACGAGTGCATCCTCGCCCTTCTTTTCCGCCCAATCGCACAGCGTCTCACGCGGCTTGACATAATCCATGTAGGGCACGGCGAACCCGCACGAGGTCTGTACGCGGTCGATGCTGGCGGCGATAATCTGGCGCGTGCCCGGCAGCGTCGGCAGGCGATCGGCATAAGCTGACCAATCCGCGTCGCCGGGGAGGATCGTCCGCCCGGTGCCGAACAGACGCAGGATGTTCGGCGCGCCATTGAAGGCGCAAAACATAAATGTCACCCGTCCATTTTCCAGCAGATGTGCCGACGTTTCGTTGCCACTGCCCGTCATATCGACGTAGGCGACCTCATCGGCGCTCAGGACACGCAGCGCGTCCATGCCCTTTGGCGACAGATTGACGTGCCCGTCAGCGTCGAGCGGCGCGGTCGCCACGAAGAACAGTGGTTGTCGGGCGATGAATGCCGCATCTTCCTCGCGGATATGATCGAAAACTTTTCCCATGATCGAGTCTCCTCATTGAACACAACCCCTCTATAATATAACCTTAAACTTCCACGCCCTTCAGAGGATGTTCCGCACCATGTCTGAACTGTTATCCTATTTTCAGTCACAGCGCGACGCGATGGTTACGTTGCTGACCGCGCTGATCAATCACGAAAGCGGCACCCAGGACAAAGCACACGTCGATCAATTGACCGACTTCATGGCGGATCAGTTCGAGTCGCTCGGCGCCGAGTCGATCGAGCGCATCGCGCAGACCGAGGTCGGCGATATGTTGTTCGCACGCTGGAACATCGCCGCGCCGGGCAAGGCGATCATGTTCCTGATCCATATCGACACCGTATGGGCTGCCGGGACGCTGGCAGAACGCCCGGTGCGCATCGACGCCGACGGCTGCCTGTACGGACCCGGCGCGATCGATATGAAGGGCGGCATCACCCTGGTGCTGTCCGCGATTCGCGGGCTGCGCGAACGCGGTGAATTCCCCGATCGTCCGATCTGGGTGTTGATGACGACCGATGAAGAGGTCGGCAGTCTCTATTCCACGCCATACATCAAGCAGTATGCCGCCGAAGCGGGTCTCGTGCTGGTGATGGAACCTGCCACCAAAGAAGAGGCGTTCAAGACCTGGCGCAAGGGCATCGCCACCTATCGTATGGACATCGAAGGCTTGCCCGCGCACGCTGGCAACGCGCCGGAAAAAGGCATCAACGCCATCATCGAATTCGCACAGCAGGCGATGCGCGCGCGTGACCTGAACGATCTGAAGAATGGCACCTCGGTCAGCGTGACGATGGTAGAGGGCGGGTCCGCCACCAACGTCATCCCGGCGCACGTCACCGCGCACATCGATACGCGCGCGCTCACCGTCTACGCCGCCGAGCAAACCGAGGCGGCGCTGCTGGACGCCAGTCCATTCGTCCCCGGCGCGAAGGTCAGCATCACCAAGATCAACGGGCATACCCCGATGGAGCGCGACGCGCTGATGCAAAAGACGTTCGCACAGTGCCAGGCGATCGGTGAACGGGTCGGCGTGACCGCGCGTGAAGATGGCAGCGGCGGCGCCAGCGATGGCAACACCGTCGCTATGCTCGGCGTGCCACTGCTGGACGGCGTCGGTCCTCAGGGTGATGGGCTGCACGCGCTCAACGAACACGTCGTACTTGCCAGCCTGCCCCGCCGTGCGACGCTGCTCGCCGCCATGCTCAAAGAATGGGTGATGGATTCCCCGTAGGCACGGTTAACGATACGTCTCTACGTTGTCTTCAATTTGCGCTGCACGAATACCCTGAATGGAAATGCCAGACGCGCCGTATCCACGCTGTTCACCGCGAGGAACGGCGCGTTTGCCGTCTCGAAATCCTCGTGCAGCCGCCGCATTTCCGCGATCTGCGCGACCGATGGCTCATGCTGAAACAGCGTGACCACCAGCGTATATTTACCCGCTGTGTACAGTACCCAGCGTCCGGCGTCGATCTGTTCGCGGCGGTGAAATACGTCGGTCTTGCCGGGCGCGCTGGCGGCGGAGGCGCGAAACTTTTCCATGAACGCCGCCTGCGGCAGATCGAAGGTGCCGAGCGCCTCGAAAAACGTCCCGCTGCGGCGGTGGTAGATCAGCACCCCTTGCGCCTTGCCCATGCGTGACTGGCGGATCGCCTGGGTCTCCCCATTCTTGTCCTCGACCAGCGACGAGTCTTCCGCTTCCAGCGCCGCATCCGCCATGTCCAGATGCGCGGCATAGTGCGCGTATACTGCGTCGAACTGCTCGCGGCTGATCGCGCCCGCCGCGTACTCGCTCAATACCGCCGCCAATTTTGTCTGCGTTTGTACTTTGAATTCAGCGATCCTGGTGCGGCTGCGCTGTGACATGATCAGTCCTTGGAATAATTCAGCGCCGCAGTCCGAGCGCCTTAAGGATGCGCTGAATGAGGGTCGGCGGCGGGGCAGCGTTCGAACCAGGCTTATGACCGAGCTTCGCCTCGTTTTGCTCGATGTGAACCGTTTCCAATGTCGAATGAATGGTATTTTGTGCCCGACGTTCTTTATTACGCTCGTAATCGTCTGCCATGATGCTTTCTCACTTTCTCGATGGATGGTGGAAATTATAGCCGCGATCGGATCGATTGTGCATCAGGCTGTTTTCACAGGCATGGAACAAAAGTGACACGTCGATCGTCATCATCATCGTGTGAGGGCACGCGCTGTCGTGTCCGCTTATGAGGAGAAAAGACGATGAAACGGCTCGTATTCTGGATGCTGCTGCTGCTCACCATCGCCGCTGGCGCGTTTGGCGCGTCGGCTCAGGAATGTGCCCCCTGTCCCGACGGGGCGATCTGCACGATGGAATGTCGCCCGATCGTACCGGGCGTGTTCACCAATCCCGATTGGCTGAAAGTCGATCACCATCGCGTCCACGTCGAGATCGAGGGTCAGGTCGCCCGCACCACCATCGATATGGCGTTCACTAATGAGGGCGATGGGCTGGCGGAAGGGACATTCGTCTTTCCGCTGCCGATGGGCGCCAGCGTCGAAGAACTGCTGATGTTCATCGATGGTCAGGCGATCGAGGCGAAAATTCTCGACGCCCGCGAAGCCCGCGCCATCTACGATGCCATCGTCCGTCAGTACCGCGACCCGGCGCTGCTGGAATACATCGGCGCCAACGCGATCCAGGCGAATGTCTTCCCCATACCGCCGGGCGAGACACGCCAGATCAATATTACCTATTCGCAGGTGCTGGAGGTCGATAACGGACTGGTACATTACGTCTACCCATTGGACGTGACCCGTCTGACCAGCCGCCGCACGGTCGCAGACGCCTCGATCAGCGTCGGCGTGACTGCCAACGCCACCATCAGCAACATTTATTCGCCCAGTCACGCCATCGGCATCGCCCGCGATGGCGACTCGGCATTCAATGTCGGCTGGGAGACCAGCGAATATGTCCCCGATCAGGACTTCAGCCTGTATTGGGGGATCGCCTCCGACTCGGTCAACGTCAACCTGCTGACCTATCGTGAGGGCGCCAACGAAGACGGCTATTTCATGCTGCTGGTGCAGCCGCCGATCGTCGCGCCAACCGAGACACTGGTCGCTCGTGATGTGATCATCGTCCTGGATCAGTCGGGCAGTATGGACGGCGAAAAGTGGAATCAGGCACGCGCCGCCGCCGGGCTGGTGCTGGAAAAGCTCAATCCGCAGGATCGGTTCAATGTGGTGTTGTTCAGCACTGGCTGGCGCCTGTTCAGCGATCGACTGGAACCCGTCTCGACCGCGAATGAAGCGATCGACTGGATCAACGGTAACTATGCTGAAGGCGGCACCAACATCGACGGCGCGCTCGGTGCCGGGCTGTCACTGGTGGGCGAACGTCCAACCACGCTGCTGTTCATGACTGACGGTCTCGCCACCGAGGGCGAAACCGACACCCGCCGAATTCTGGGAAATGTTGCGGCAGCGGCGCCGAACAACGTCCGCCTGTTCACCTTTGGCGTCGGTGACGATGTAGATACCTTCCTGCTGGGCGCGCTGGTGGAGGCGTATCGCGGCGCGGCGTCGTATGTGCGTCCGGGTGAGCGCATCGACGAAGAAGTCGCCAGCCTGGTCAACAAGATCGGCTCGCCCGTGCTGACCGACGTGACCTTGAGCATCGATGGTGCGCGCGTCGAGTCGCTGTATCCGTCGGGCGAGCTGCCTGACCTGTTCGCGGGTAATCAACTGACAATCGTCGGACGCTACCGCGATGGCGCCGATAACGCCACCATCACCCTGTCGGGTATGGTTGGGGATCGCGTCCAGACCTTCACCTACCCAGCGCTGACCTTCCGCGAACGCGCGGGCGGCGACTCGGTGGTGGCGCGTCTGTGGGCGACCCGCCGCATCGCCGATCTACTGGAAGCAGTCCGTCTCAATGGCGAAAATACCGAGCTGGTGGACAGTATCGTCAGTTTGAGTATCCGCTTTGGGATCATCACGCCCTATACCAGCTTCCTGATTGAAGAAGACGACATTCTCAGCCAGCAGGCACGCGCGGACGCCGAAGCCCAATTTGGCAGTATTGCCCGCGATCTCGCAGCCAGCGCCAGCGGCAGCGCCGCCGTCGATGCGGCGGACACATTTGCCCAGATGCGCGAGGCGTCCTCAGTTCAGCCCGCCATGCGGATGCCCGCTCCTGCCCAGACCGCACCGGGTACAATGGCGCCGATGGGAGGCGTGACCGGCAATAACGCCCCGATCGCACCCCCTGAGGATGAAGCACGACGGATGCGCGCGCCGATTCAGAATGTCGGCGGCAAGACCTTCCTGTTACAGGGCGAGGTATGGACGGACTCGACCTTCGCGCCGGATACCATGACCACGCAAAAGGTCGAATTCCTGAGCGATGCCTATTTCAGTCTGCTGGACGAGGTTCCGGCGCTGGCACCGTTCTTCGCGGTCGCGGATCGCGTGATCGTGGTGTGGGATGGCACGGCATACGAGGTGACCGTGACGCCGGCCTGATGACAAGGTGGCATTGCCGCACAATGCCGCACTTGTAGGGTGATGCAGCACTTTAGGGGCTTGGCGATGCCAAGCCCCTTTTCATAACCACGACATGCTTGTTCAGTGCGCTCTAGCTCCCAATTCCAGTCGGCACCCAGATCAGCACATACGCCTTGTGCGCGGGCACGTTGTCCGGCGTGTACTGCGGTGGTGACGCCTGGGGAAAGGCAGTGTAGATACTGTTCATCGTCTCTTGCGACTCCGCCTCGACAAAGAAAGCGTAATTCACGCCGCGATCGAGATCGCGCAGGTAGCGTGGACTCATCAGCGCGGTTGGAAAGCTGCGCAGCGGGAAATAACGATCGGGATTCTGTCCGGCATCGCGTCCCAGGAAGGTCAGCCAGTGGCGTGGGACATTCTGGTCATGTTCAGGCTGACCGACCAGATACACCTGGGTGTTGCCGGGCAGCTCGACCGCGCGCAGTGCCGCGTCGATCCCATCCCGATACCCCTTCGACTCGCGCACCTGGATATTGAAAAATGCCAGATGCGGTCCGTAGTAGTACCAGACGTGATACCCGGCAATCACCATACTGAGACCGACCGTCGCCGCCATTGCCAGCCGCCAGGGGCGCGTCATGCGTCCGTCGGCGCGTACAGGCGGCACCAGCCCCGCCACGAACGGCAGAAAATAGCGTATCCCTGCCATGATCGCCAGCGCCAGCGGTGGCAGCACCACATAATAGCGCGCAGACACCAGCGTATCGCGCAGCAGACCGTTGCCCATGCCCGTCGCCACGATCCACAATGGAATCACGAAGGCGGGCGCCGGAAATCGAAACAGCAGATAAAAGGCGCCAAACAGGAAGGCGGGCAGGACGATCGTGTTGACCAGGGCTTGCTGTCCCCCGTAATACGCGCTCAAGTCCCAGTGTGCGCCGTACATCATGAAGGCGGTGAGCATATGCTGCCCGCGCGTCAGCAGGTCTTCCAATGACAGCCCATCGGACAGGCGGCTGTTGATGCTGGAGTCGCCGGATACGTCCATGCGTCCGAACAGCGGTTGATCGTTGCCGATAATGGTGTAGTAGACCGGCAGTCCGACCATGATGAAGGCGGCAAACAGGATCACCACCCCGCGCCAGCGTCCACGCAAGTGCCCAGACACCGCCAGCACGATCAGCCAGCCCACAACCAATGCCGGAAACAGCAGTCGCCCGCCTTCGTAGAAATACTGCGAGAAACCCAGTGACACGCCCGCCGCCGCCCACTCGATGCGGTGATTGCGCCGCAGCGCTCGCGCGATGAACATCACCGCCATCGTCCCAAAGAGTGGATCCCCGATCAGCGGCATCGCCACCCGGCTGAAATGGATCGCGGGCGGAAATGCCGCCAGCGCCAGCATCCCCAGTACCGCCGTCCAGCGATCGAAGATCGCGCGTCCTAAGCCATAGGTCGCCAGCACCGTCAGCACACCGCAAATGGCACTGACAAAGCGAAAGCCGGTGAAGTTGTAGCCGAAGATCGCCACCGCGCCGGTCTGCCAGTAGGGGAACAAAAATGTGTACGGCGATTGTCCGCTCATCGGATACAGGATCGGAGTCCAGGGATCGAGCGCGACCCGCTGGATCCCGTCCGACCAGTGCAGCTCGTCGATCAGCGATCGCAGCGTGTTCTCCTGGTTCCACAGGCGCACTACCAGCGCGAAGATCAGCACGGCGACGACGGCAGCCGCCGTCAGCCATTCCTCACGCGGCACACGCAGCGCCTTCAAATCGATGCGCGGCGCCCCACCCAAGCCGTACACTGTCAGGATCGCCCCGGCGAACAGCATCAGATGCTGGATGTTGATATGCACGTACTGCACGCCGTCGATATTGAGAAACATCCCGTTGATCTCGGACAGTGCCAGCAGCAGCAGCGCGCCGCCGATCGTGACTGCGCGCCAGCGTCCGCGCGCCTCGCTCAACGGTTCACGGATCGGCTGTGCCAGCGGCGGGCGCCGCGACGACAGCCAGATCGCGAGCGCCAGCAGGATCGCCCCGGCGACCATCTTCTCGACGCCAATACGCATGTAAGCCTGATTCAGCAGCGGATCGAAGTCCTGTGCTGCCCCGATGAACAGTGCCATCGCACCGACCGCGCCGACCGCCGACAACACGTTGCGATAAAATGTCCAGCTCGTCGGCACGGCTACGCGCGGTGCCGCGATCGCCGGCAGCGTGATCTGACTCGTGCGGGCTCGCATCGACGCCAGCAGCGGCGTCCGAGTCATGAGCAGCGCGTACCCCAACGCCAGCCCGATGACCAGCACCATGACGATCGTCGAGGTCGGTGGGGTCAGCAGCGCGCTGGCGACCACCACCCCCGCGACCGCCGCCACGAAGATCAGCAGGCTGCGCCAATCGTAGGGGTCCTCCCCGTCGTCTTCGATCGGAAACTCGATCGACTGATCCATCCCAGGCAGCACGTCGCGCGCGCTCTCGGATGCGAGGCTGTTTTGCTGTTCGCTCATGCCGTGTTCTCTCTGCTCGATGTGTTCGTGCATGATTGTATCCGCCTGATCTCACAGGGACAAGGCACTGCCCTGTCCCCGCTGGCGTATATACACGCGCAACCCGCATAATCCTGGACTCGTATACACTTTCCGAACACAGCGCACGCTTTATAGTCACTCCGCTCCCGCGCTGATCCTGTTAATTCCTTTCAAGGAGAGCTTTGTATGCGTAAGTTGTTCGTCCTTCTGGCAGCGGTCGCCGTCCTGGTCGGCGCGCTCGTCGTCCCCGTGACAGCCTCGACTCCCGCCGAACTGACCCGGCTGGCGGAATATTATCCGTCGGATACGCTCCTGTTCGCCGCCATCCGCACCGATGACGACTTCATCGCTGAACTCGACTCCCTGGTCGGTACACTGGCGGATACCCTGCCCTCCGGCACGCTGCCCGTGAGCAGCCTGCGCGAAATCCTTAATTTCGCGTCCATGTCGATCGACCCCGAAGGCGACTTCGACTCGGTCTTCCGCTCGTGGCTCGGTGACAGCGCCTCGATCGGCGTCCTCGATTTCGACATGACTGGCGCATCATCGGCGCCTTTCATCGTCGCGGTCGAGATCAACGACCAGGCGTCCACCGAAATTTTCCTGGAAGCCAATGGCGTGATCGACGGCTTCACCCGTGAAGAGGTGGACGGCGCGATCGTGTTCACGCCGATGATGCGCATGGGGGATCAGGGTGTCGTGGTCATCCGCGACGACGTGCTGCTGCTGGCGCTGGAATTGGACGATCTGGCGATCGCGGGTATGCAGTCTGATCCGTTGAGCGGAGTCGAAGCGTTCAGCAGTACGATCGCGCGTCTGCCCGAAGAATCGTACAACGCCGTCATCTACAACGACTTTGGCGCCCTGCTCGCCAAGAGCATGGAATTCAACGAAGCGATGAGCACGATGCAGATGCCGCCGAGCTACCTTGAGGCGTTGGAGGCGATCGGGCCGCAGGTGTACGGCGCCACCATCCTCGACGGGCGTTCGCTGACGATCGATCTGGTCGCCACCTATGACGACATGGCAGCGCTGCAGGCTGTCGCCGGCATGACCATGAGCATGACGACCGAGCCGATCGATCCCACCTTTGCCAGCCATATCCCGGCGGGGACGCCCCTGGTCATCATCGCCAACAACAGCGTCGGCGGACAGCCGATCGCCCAGCTAGAGGCGCTGATCGACAGCTTTGCCACGCAGGACATGTTCACCGAGTCGGACGAGCGCCAGGCACGTCAGGCGATCTTCGCGCTGGAGACCGGTATTCGCGGTATTACCGGGTTGGAAGCCGATGAAGTCTTCGGCTTGTTCACGGGCGACATTGCCGCCACGCTCGGTCTGTCGGCGGCTGCCTCGGACGCATCCAGCCTTGAAGGACTAGCGTCCGCCATGCCGGTCGAGTTCGCCATCATCGCCGAAGCGACCGACGCAGCGAAATTCGCTGAGTTGGTCGAGGGACTGGCGACCGGCTTGACCGACCTGCCGGTCGAAGAAGTCACTATCGGTCGCAGCGACGTGGCGGGGTCGAACGGGCTGGTGATCACCATCAAGGGCGACAACATGCCCTTCACGATCGAGATCGTTATCGCCTCCAATGAGGATGTTTTCGCCATCGGCACGCGCCGCGCGGTGCAGTTCGCATTGGCGCCGACCGCAGGCGCGGGTCTCGACAGCGATCCGGCGTATATCGAGGCGGCTGGTTATCTGCTGGCTGATCCGGTCTCGATCGCCTATGCCGCTGGCGGCGGCTTCCAGCCGCTCGCGCGACTCCTGGCAGCCAACGAGTTTTCCGAGCGCGAGGGGGAAAGCCTGGCGGCGGTGCTGAATCTGATCAGCAGCGCCTCGGTGAGCGCGGTCGCCATCGGCGAAGACTCCAGCGTCGCCCGTCTGGTCTGGACGCTGCCGGAATAACGGCAGCGGGCAGCAACAAGGGTTAGGATCAAAACGAGGGTTTGGCATCTGCCAAACCCTCGTTGATTCCATTTTTGTGTGGGCTTGGCGTGCCAGACCCATTTACAACTGTCCGCGCACAAAACGATTGGCTATGGCGCGGTCGGCAGCTCGACGATCAGGATTTGATTGCCGTCCTGATCCGCGATCGTTGCCATCGTCCCAAAGTCCTGTACCTGCGGCTCACTGACGATCGTGACGCCCTTCGCCTTAAGATCGCGGATCACGTCCACGACATCGGTGGCGGTGAGCAGCAGCGTCTGCGATTTGCCGATCATCTCCGCCTGATAGGCTTCGCGGAAATCCCCCTGCGCCACATCCAGCAGAATCTCCGTCTGGGCGTCAGGAGTAGGGAGGACGGTCAGCCAGCGGTTGGTCGCGCCGGGATACATCGGCACATCCCGTTTCAGCGTGAAACCGAGCGTATTGACGTAGAAATCCTTGGCCTTATCCTGATCGCGCACAAAAACGATACTGGTGCCGACATGGGTGATCATGGGATTTTGACCTCGTTTGCGGACTCAAGTCAGAGTCACATGATAGCTTATTTGTTCTATTATGTCAAGTCGAGGTTGGCTGAAGCGTCTCGATCGTCCCCATGATCAGCTCGACCGCTGCGCCCAATGTTTCCCGATCGAATTGGAATTTCGCCCCTGTAGTCGCGTACAGATCGGGCAAGGTCGCGGTGCCGCCAAGCGCCATACCCCGTTTGTAGGCAGCCAGCGCGCCCGGCGCGTCGTCGATCATGCGCGCCCAGACCTGCACCGCGCCCAATTGCGCCATGCCATAATCGACGTAGTAGAACGGATACAGATAGATGTGCAGTTTGCGCTGCCAGCCATTGGCTTTGTGCGTCTCCAAGCCGGAATAATCGACGAACGGCTCGAAACGGGTCGCCAGTTCCATCCAGGCATCATCACAGGCGTGCGGGTCGGCGGCAGATTCGGGATGAGTATACGCCCAATGCTGAAAGCCATCTACGATCGCCATGTAGGGCCAGAAGTGAATGATTTTTTCGAGGTGTTCGACACGGGCGCGATCGGCGTCCGCGCCGTCGTAGTAGCCGCCCTGTTCTCGCCCCCAATAAGGGAAGGTCAGCAGCTCCATCGCCATCGACGCCACCTCGTTGTATTCTGCGGTAACGGTGCGCTGCATCGCGTAGGGCAGTTTGAATTTTTCGTAGGCGTGAAAAGCGTGTCCGGCTTCGTGAATCAGGGTGCGCACGTCCATATGCACGCCGACCGCGTTCATGAAGATGAACGGACGCTTACTCACCGGAAAGGCGGTGCAGTAGCCGCCCGGCGCTTTGTTGGGACGGTTGTCCAGGTCGAGCAGCGAGTCGTCGCGCATCATGGCGTAGTAATGCGACAGTTCCGGGTCGAGCTTGTCGAAGATCGCTCCCGCTCGATCCTCGAATTCGTCAATGTCCGCAAACGGGCGCAGCGGCGGCTGATCGCCCGGCTCGACGGTCATGTCCCAGGGACGCAGTGTCTCGACGCCGAGCGCGCGGCGCTGCCTCTCGTGCAGTTTGTTGGCAGCCGGGACGACGACCTCCGCGATCGCGTCCAGAAAGCGCAGGCTGTCATCGGGGCTGTAATCAAACCGCAGCCGCTCCTGCCAGGCATAGGAGCGAAAGTCGGGGTGTCCGGCATGGGCGGCGAGCTGACGGCGGCGGCTCAGTAATTGCCCCCACATGCTATTGAGTGCGTCGCGGTCAGCGAGCTGGCGCTCCGACACTGCCCGCCATCCCGCCTCACGCCGTGTGCGATCCCCCGATTGCAGGACGGTCTCCATCGAACGCAGGGTGCGGGTCTCCCCTTCCCAGGTCACATTCTGCGCGCCGATCAACTTGTTGTAATCGATACGCAATTTTTCGATCTCGGTCTGAATCGGGATATTTTCCTGGCGGAACAGCGCGATCGCGGCGCGCATGTTGCGCAGCGGCACCGCCATGCCGTCCAGCACGATCCCGCTCTGCACCAGTTTCTGCCGCAATATCTGCCCGTAACCTTTAGTATTCGGCTCGATATTTTCGAGATAGGACTTCAGACGCATTTCACTGTCGGCATCAGCGGTGTTTTGTGTGGTCGCTACGTGCAGGCGTGTCGCATATTCACCGATCAGATCGCTGAGGCGGCTCCAGTCGGTCAGCCAGGCATCAGCGGTCGTGGCGTCGAGCGTGCGCGCGGCGAGATCGTCGAAATATGGTTTGAGGTCGTCCCAGGTCTGGTCGTACAGCGCCTCATGCGTGGTCGGTAAGCTGGCGAACATAAAAATCTCCTTTTACACAACATTGAACGTTTGAAATTTTTACCACATATTCGCCTTGCATCAAAATGATGACAACCAGCGTCGTAGGGACGCATAATAATGCGTCCGTTATATCGGACGGAAAGAATGCTGTCCCTGCATCGAAACATCAGTCCTCGATCCAATGCGTATGGAATGCGCCCTCCAAAAAACTGTCCAGGGAGATAGGTACAATCCCGAACAAACTCGGATAAGTTATCTGCAAGGGTGGTCAACGGATATGAGCTTCGATGAATCACCCATTCAACCCATTGGAGACAGCCAATGAACTGAGATTGGCTGTCGTCTCCCCCAGTGCCACCTGGCCGGGACTGACCAAAAGTGGCTACGGCGTCGGTGAACCGGGACTGTACTATCCCAACGGCGAACGCATGTTTTTCCGGGTGGTGCCCAGTGATGACATTCAGGGACGGGTGGCGGCAGAATGGTTGAGCGATAAAAATCACACCTCGATCTGCATCGTCAGGCAGGAAAACCCCTACTCGACCAGGCTGACCAATCTGATGCTGAGTAACGCCGAAGATTTCGGAATCACCATCGCGGGCAATACCATCTATGACGAAACGACCATCACCGATGCTGAAATTCAAGCCCTGGTCGCAACCATCGATCAAGCCAGTGTCGATGCCATTTACTATCCGGTCGTGGTGATCGACAGCGCCAACTCGCGCACCTACGACCTCCTGAATGCGCTGCACGCCAGCGATCCGGCGCGTCCTATCATGGGTGGAGACGGGTTGATCGGTGGCTTGCGCGCCGACAATTCGCCCCTGACCAATGTGTTTGCCACCAGCTTTCAGATCGACCTCGACCAAACCCCTGAAATTGTCGAATTCGTAGCCGCCTATGAAGCGAAATTCGACGTTACGGTCACAGTCTCCGATTATTACGCAGTCGCTACCTATGAGGCGGTACAGGTGGTGCTGGACGCGATTGCACGCGCCGGAGAGACGCCCACCCGCAGCAGCGTACTGCAGGCTTTGCGCGACACCGAAAGCTATCAGGGTATCCTGGGACAGTGGTCATTCGATGACAACGGCGACACCACCTACACAGGCTTTGGCGTCATGACCATTGAAAATGGAGCCTGGGTAGCGCCATGATGGCTCTGAGCGCGCCCCGTACCCGTTCACTCACCAACGGTCTGATCAATCGCGTGCGCATCCTGGGCGTGTTGGTCGGGCTGACGATCGGTGCATTGTTGATCGCCAGCCTGTTTTATGCGTTTCAAAACGCCCATGCCAGCGTCGTCGCGGTTGCCAGAGATGCTGCCAAGCTGCTCGACCTATACCTGTCCAATACCGAAACAGACCTGCTGCGTGTCGGACGCATTCTCCCGCTGACCGACGAGGAAAACCGCACGGCAGTGCTGCGCGATGTACTGGATACCTATGGAGCCGTATTCCAGATCAGCTTCGTCGCTGCCGATGGACAGGTGCTGGTGGATCGGCGGCGGGTCGGGTCTTCGCAAACTGGAATACGCATCGCACAGCCCTGGCAGACGCAGACAGCGGATGGACAAACCTACTTTTCCGACATCGATTACAGCGAATTCGGCGTTCCAACCGTCACAATTGCCGTCCCGGTCTACGTCGATGATGGTGTGGATGGCTCACTGGTTGCGCGCCTGGAGCTCACCGCGCTCTGGAGTCTGATCGTCTCCATCCGCGCCGGTGACAGCGGTTATGCCTGCCTGATCGATGACCTGGGTGGAATGCTGGCATACCGCGATAACAAGAGTCCGTCGCGCACAACGATGCGTCCGTCTATGGATAACGATCTGTAAACTGCTGCGGCGGCGCCGGGGGCGTGCTGTTGAAAGCATAGTACACCCAGTATGCGCCGACAGCCGAGCGGCTATAGGTGATGCCCTGTCCCGCCAACCAGCCTTCGAGCCAGTCGCGCACGGGGATGATCCCACCTGTGATGAACGCGATCGAAGCACCCTGAGTCCGTGCCACCTCGACCGCCGCGACGTAGGGTTCGTAGCGGTCGTCGCGCGGGGTGTAACCCATGTCCGGCTTATAGGGCAGCGCGGCGCGGTAGATGAGGGTCTCGCCGCTCAAAAAGGCGAGTCGATAGGCGATCCAGTAGTTGGCATACCCGCGCGTCAGCCCGTTTTCAGTGAGAAATGCGATCAGCGCGGCGTCATCGTCGTTGGGCAGATGGGTATCGAGGTTGAACTGCGTGGTCACGCCAGGCGGATTGGTGCGGATTGCAGCGACCAGCCCGATCGTGTGCAGCGCCAGTATCACCCCGATTACGGTCACCCCGACGGCGCGCGGCAAGCTGACGGCGAACGCCCCGATCGTGATCGCCAGCACCAGGGTCAATGGCAGGAAGTAGCGCCCGGTCGGATCGCTGCTGAAGCGCGACAGCGTGAACACCACCGCGAACAGCGCCAGCGTCAGCAGCATTACCGCGCGCCCGTCGCGCGTCAGCCCGTGTCCTCGGCGGACGAGTGTGTACAGCGACGACAGTGTTATGACCAGCGCGGCGAATCCCAGGACAGCGGCGAGCGGCGGATCGAATAAATAGCCCGACGCCCAGGGATAGCGCAGCCCGATCACGGCGGGCAAGCCGAGCAGAAACAGCCCGATCATGCGCTGATCGAGCGGCAGCGGCGCCACGTCGCCACCCGCGAACGAGTCCGGGGTGCCGCCGGGCAGATAAAAGCGCAGCGCCGCCCATTCGTTGTCCAGGTTGAACGTCCACCAGGGTGCACTGCCGACAAAAAACAGTGCGATCGCCGCGCCGATTGGGACGAGATAACGCCCGGCGTGACGCCGATCCGCGACCATGCGCGCCAGCAGCACCAGCGCCACCGGGGCGACGACCATCACGATCAGCCCATTCGTCCACCAGCCGACTCCCGCCAAAAAGCCGATCGCGGCATAGGCACCGACGCGCGGCGGATCGCCAGCACGCGCGCGGTTCATCGCTCCGGCGCCCAGGATCACGATCAGACAGCCGATCAGCAGCGTTTCGTTGTACCCACCCAGGGTCGCGGTCGTGTACAGCGCCACCAGTGTATTCGGCAGCGCCAGCAGCAGCCCGGCAGCCAGTGCGACTCCGAGTCGCCCACTGAGTCGATACGCCGCGATCGTGCCACAGGCGACGATCGCCAGATACAGCGCCGACTGCACGATCCGGATCGTCATGACCGACTCGCCCATCAGCGCGAATCCGCCCGCCACCAGCCAGGCATCGAGGCTGCCCATATACGCCTGTCCGTAGAAAAACACCGGGCGCGCCCCTTGTCCGATGTGGCGCGCCATCAGCGCGACGACCGCCTCGTCCGAATGAAACGAGACCGCCCCCGACGCCAGCAGCGCCGCGCGTCCGATCGCCGCGATCAGCACGACCGCGATCACCACCGTGATCAGGCGGCGAACAGGGATGTTCATGCCGGCGCCGACGCGATCGAGCCGATCACCTGCTCCAGCGTCGCTGTGAATGCCGCCGACTCGGACTCGCGCCCGACTCCGGCGACCGTCACCGCGGCACCGTCGATCGTGAAGGTCTGCGTGACTGGGGCGATCATCACGTCGGCACAGGCGGGCAAGTCTGGCGCGGCGACCGACTCGACACCGATCACGATCACCTCGCAGTCGCCGGGCGCGACCAGCGTCACGGCGATGGGTGCGTCCGCTGCCGAGGTGATCACCCGCCAGCCCACCGGGTAATCAACGCGAAAGGCGCCGGTGATCACGGTGTCGTCGGTGATGGTGACGCCGCGCGCGGCGTCGGAGTCGAGATTGGGCGGTACGCGGTTGGGCGCGCCGGGACTGTTCGCCATGTCACGCGACTCCGGATCGCCGCAGTGGACAAATCCGGCGTAGCGCGTCACCAGCCACACCCCCTGTTCGCCTGCGCCAAACCACTCCGCACGCGCATAGATACACACGCCGCTGGCGCCCGTGCCCGCCGCGTAATACGAGATGATGTCGATGTCCCAGGCGGTCGCCTGTGCTGTATTGGGCGCGGCGCGGCGGTAGACCGCGCGCTGCATCGCGCCCCATTCAGATGGGGTATAGCCGTCGATGCACGCGCTCAGGAGTCCATCAGGGCAATTTGCGGCGGCATAAGCACGGATGTCCGGGCTGACATGCGCCAGCGCCGCCGTTTCGTCGCCGCGCGCTACCGCTTCGACGAATTGCAGCGCGGCGTCGAATGCCGGAGAGGTGTTGGTCGGCGTGAAGACCAGCGACGCCGCGATTAGCAGCGCGCCGATGATGCCGACAGCGATTAGAATGAGAGTGAGTCGTCGTGTGTTCATGGGTGCGATTATAGGCGATCCAGCGCGATCGGTTCCAGTGCGCCGGGCGTCAGACCCGCCAGCGTGACTGCGCCGATCGACCAGCGCACCAGTCGCAACGTCGGAAAGCCGACGGCGGCGGTCATACGCCGCACCTGTCGATTCTTGCCCTCGGTCAGCGTCAGGGTGATCCACGCCGTTGGGATGCTGAGGCGAGTGCGGATCGGCACCGGACGATCGGGCAGATCGGGTGGCGTCTCCAGCAGTACGACCTGTGCAGGCAGCGTGCGCCAGGGCTTGCCAGCATCACTCAGTTCGACGCCGGCGCGCAGTCGATCGAGCGCGCTGGCGTCGGGGACTCGCTCGACCTGGACGTAATAGGTGCGCGGATGAGCGTGACGCGGATCGGTCAGTCGATGCGCCAGCGCGCCGTTGTCGGTGAGCAGCAGCAGCCCTTCGCTGTCGCGGTCGAGCCGCCCCGCCGCGTAGATTCCAGGGATGGTAATGTAATCCGCCAGCGTCGGGCGCCCGTTCGCATCGGTGAACTGGGTCAGCACATCATACGGCTTCCAGAAACGGTACAATGCCACAGATTACAGCCAGCGCCCGATCGCGGCGATCAGGCGTGATGTCGTATCGTCGCGGATGTAGCCGTTGTCTCGATACCACGCGAATGTCTCGCTTAGGCTCTGGCGCCAGTCGATCTCTGCCTCACCCAATTCGCGGCGCATCTTGCCGAAGTCGAAATAAATGTCGCGCCCGCCCAGGCGCGTCTGATTGCCATCGACCGGCACAGGCACGCCGAACACGCGCAGCGCCTCGATCGCCTCCGCCAGCGGTGCCAGTGCCGCGCGCGGGATCGGCAGACCGGGCGCCGCGACCCCGGCGATACGTGCCGACACCTCGAACAGCGCCGCATGTTTGACGTTGTACGCGCCCAGGATGTAGCGTTCGCCGCTCCGTCCGCGCTCGGCGGCGGCGATATGCAGACGCGCCACGTCGCGCACGTCGATCACTGCGACTCCCCCCGGCGGCACCGGGATCGTCCAGCCGAGACGACGCACCTTCAGCACAATGTCGCCAGAGATGATATTGAGATCGCCAGGACCTAGGATCACGACCGGGTTGACAATCACCACATCCTGCCCGCCCGCCATCGCGTCCATGACCGACTCTTCAGCCAGCACCTTGCTGTGTCCATACGGGAATCGCTCTGGAGGCAGATCGAACGGGATCAGTTCGTCGGCGGGCTGCCCGTCGAGACGTGAGCCGACCGCCGCCGCGCTGCTGGTGAACACCACCCGCCTCACACCCTGGGACGCTGCCGCCGCCAGCACATTTTCCGTCCCCTCGACATTGACCGCGTACATCCGGTTGACATCGGCGCGCCAGTAGTCCGCGACCGCCGCGACATGGAACACCCAATCGCAGCCCGCGCAGGCGCGATCCAGGGAGTCGCGGTCGGTGACATCACCGAGCGCGCTTTCGTAGCTCAGCCCGACGAGTGCATCGAGACGCGAGCTGTCGCGGTGCAGCGCGCGGACGCTGTGCCCGGCGTGGGTCAGCGCGCGGACGAGATGCGCGCCGACAAATCCGGTCGCGCCAGTGACAAGAGCTTTCATGAGTGGGATCCAGCCTGCTTTCAGAATATGCAATCGCTGATTGTAACGCGCACGAACGCGAATTGGCGTTACAATCATTCATGAATGTGGAGGCATCGATTCGTGACACCTAAGCAGACTCCGCCCCGCGTCAGTGCAGCGCGCTCGATCACCCGCCTGCAGCGCACCATTGCGCTCATCGGTCGGTTGGCATTCGAGTCAACCGTGCCGATGCGCTCGCTGGAAGATCACGCCCGCGCGCGTACCGTGTCCGCAGTACTGGGAATTACCGTGCTGTCTGTGCTGCTGGTGGTGGTGATCGAGCCGCCAATGTACGCGGATCGGCCGCTGGTATGGGCTTTCCTGGGGACGCTTATCCTCAGCTACATCCTCGCTCGCCTCGGTCATTTCCGTGTAGGCGGGTCGATTACGTTGATCGCATTGGGCGTAATGCCGATCCTGCTGCTGTTGGTCGGTATCGATCAGCTCGGCATATGGCGCGTGGCGACGCTGCAGGCATTGGTGGTCGCGCTGGTACTGACCTACATACTCTACAACGTGTGGTACACCGTGCTGTATGGCGCGATCTTCGCTCAAATACTGCTGTTGTTGAGTCTTGTCAGTATTGCGACACCAGAAGTGCTGGAGATCGGCGCCGAAGCACTGCTGTCAGGAGTTGCCTTTCTGGGACTGCTGTCGATCGCACGCCAATATGCCTTCATCGATCGCCTGCACATCGAGCGCACGGTCGCATCGAGTGAAGCGCGCTATCGCGCCATCATCGAAGACCAGACCGAATTGATCTGCCGCTGGCTGCCCGACGAGACGACTACATTCGTCAACGACGCCTACTGCCGCTTTGTGGAGCGCACACCAGAAATGCTGCTTGGCGAGTCGGTCATGACTCTGGTGGAGCCAGCCGATCTCGCTGGCGTGCGCGCACAAATCGCCCATCTCTCCCGCCATCAGCCGACTGTCACCTATGAGCATCGCATGCATCGCGCCGACGGGGTGGTGCGCTGGTTGCAGTGGACGGATCATGCTATCTTCGACGGTCACGGCACGATCATCGAATATCAGTCGGTCGGGCGCGACATCACCTCGCTCAAAGCCGCCGAAGAGTCCGAGCGCGAACAGCGCATGTTCGCCGAGGCACTGCGCGCCAACGCCTCTGTGATCTCCAGCACGCTCAACCTCGATGAAGTCCTCGATCGGCTGCTTCAGCACATCGCCTTTGCCTATCCGTTCATCAACGCCAACATCATGCTGGTGGAAAACGGAATCGCACGCATGTCACGCTCATCCGGGCATTATGACGAAGCCTACGCCGCGCTGGTGTCGTCGCTGCGGCTGCGCGTGAGCGAGGTGCCCAATTTACAGCGCATGAGTGCCACCGGGCTGCCCAACCTGATGAGCGATAGCCATCATTCCGGTGAGTGGCTCGCCTTTCGAGGCGCGGAATGGATTCGCTCGACGGTAGGGGCGCCGATTCGTCTGGAACACGAAACGATCGGCTTTCTCATCCTCAACAGCGACACACCCGGCACGTTCACCGATAAACATGCGCTCTGGCTGCGGGCTTTTGCCGACCAGGCGGCAGCCGCCATTCGCAATGCCCGCCTCTACGAAGCGGTGCGCCGTCACGCCAGAGAGATGGAAACGCAGGTCAAGACGCGCACGACCGAGCTGGAATTGGAACGCAGCCGCCTCAGCGCCATCTTTGACTCGACCGGTGAAGGCATTGTCTATACCGAAGACGGAATCGTGCAATATGTCAACCCAACCTTCTGCAAGCTGTTGTACTGTGCCCCCGATCAGGTGATCGGCGCCTCGATCGACACGCTCTACAGCCCCAACGCCAGCGATGATATGCGCGCGATGATGGCGCACTACAGCGATATCATCCGCGAGATCGGCATCTTTCGCGGCGAGATCGTCCTGCGGCGCATCGATGGAACGGATTTCGACGCCGGACTGACCATCTCCCCCATCGGCAGCATCGACGACCGTCCAGCGCGCGCTGTCACGGTCGTGCGGGACATCAGCCAGGAAAAAGCACTCGAAGCCCAACGCTCGAATCTGCTTTCCTATGCCTCGCATGAGCTGCGCACGCCACTGACCAATCTCAAGACCCGTCTCTACGTGATCCGCCGCCGCCCCGATACCCTGATGGATCACCTGCCCGTACTGGAGCTGGTCACCTCGCGGATGCAGCACCTGATCGAGACGATGCTCGATGTGTCGCGTCTGGAACGAGGCATAGTCGATCTGGAATGTCTTCCAGTCGATCTGGTGCCACTGATCGAGGAGACGGCAATGGTGCAGCGCGCCGAAGCCGACAGCAAACGCCTCACTCTGCGCGTCGATCTGCCCGTCGAACCACTCATGATCGACGCGGACGCACCGCGTATCACCCAGGTGTTGACCAATCTGGTCAGCAACGCGCTCAATTATACCCCTGCTGGCGGCACGATCACGGTCAGCGCCAAGCGCACGGGCGATGTAGCGCTGATGGCAGTCAGCGATACCGGGATTGGAATCGCCCCCGAACATCTGCTTTACATCTTTGAGCCGTTTTTTCGCGTTGCCAGCAAAATCGATGGGACGGGCTTAGGGTTGAGCATCGTCAAACAGATTGTCACGCTGCACAAAGGTGAGATCAGCGTGCAGAGCGAGGTTGGGGTGGGCAGTCGCTTCATCATCCGCATCCCGTTGTATGTCGAGGAACGCACGTAACGCAGGGACTCAGCATGATGTGTCCCCTGTCGCCTCGGTCATAGCGACGCATCATGCTGCTTCTGGCGTGTAGGTGACCTGGCACTTGCGCGCGGCGTGCGATCTGCCATGCTCAAAGCATGTTTTTGTGATTCACTCGTTCTGGAAAAGGAGTTGTCTCGTGAATCGTGGTCTCTCTCATTTGATTCGCTTGTTTATCCCGCTGGTGATCGTACTGCTGCTCGTCCCGGTGACGGCGCAGACGACGCTGCCGCCTCAGATCGATCGTGCGATCGCGCTGCTCAGTCAGGCGCTCGGTCGTCCGCTGCTGCTGACCGACTTTGACCGCTATGGGTTCACGCAGGCATTCTTCCCAGACACGTCACTCGGCTGCGCGCTGCGTACTACTCCGACCACCTTTGCAGTGCCTGTGTCGGTCTACACCGTCGAACTGATCTACCAGGAAATTCGCTACGAATTTCGCGTCCGCGAAGACCTCACCGACGCCTTTCCGTGCGATGCCGCGCTGCTGGCACTCACACCAGGTGCCCCGAATTTCGCATTGACAGCGACACCCGACGCTGTAAGCAACTGTCCGCTCAATTTCGAGGGCTATCTGCGTCCGCGTCTGATCGCGGGCGGACAAGCCAGCATCGGTCTGGACGGCGCACCCAACCGCTTGCGTGCCCGCCCCGTGCGCGATGCCGAACAGATCGGTCTGATCGCGCCGGGGACGACTTTCGATGTACTCGATGGTCCCTCGTGTGAAGACCTCACCAAGATCATCTGGTGGCGTGTCAGCGCCGATGGCGTGATCGGCTGGACAGCCGAAGGAGTCGGCGCAGACTACTTCATCGACCCGATCGCGGGCGGACCGCTCAATCTGCCCCCTGAGCGCGCGCGCATCGCTCCGGCGTCCGCCAACTTACTGGCGCCGTTGACCGAGATCGCGTTTGGCGGCGGTACGGCGGTCGCATTCAGCGATGATGGCAAGATCGTGATCGGCGGCGCGAGCGGACTGTTGATCTACGATCTGGTCACCGGATCACAGCTCGATCTCCAGCTCACGATCGCCGTCGATGTCGCGCAGGTCGCCTACAGCCCGGACGGACGCTACATCGCCTTTGCCAGCCAGGATGATACGCTCTACATCACCGACACCCAGACGGGTACGACTATCACTCCGTCGGACGCACCCGACACCGACATTCGCGCGCTGGCATTCAGCAGCGGCAATCTACTGGCGATCAGCGGCGGCGATCTGCTCGGTGATCCGAGCGTGGCAAAGCTGTGGGCGATCTACGATATTCCCAATCAGCGCCAGCTCGCGGTCAATCCGACCACCAGCGCAGTGCGGGATGTCGCGTTCAGCCCCGATGGCACGCTGTTCGCCTGGATCGACAGCGCGCTTAATGTCATCAATGTGACCGACGGGACACCGCTGCTGGCGCAGCCGATCGCGGTGTCGGGCGTGCGCGGGCTGGCATGGCGTCCACTGGCGGTAGCAGGCGCCCCAAATCAGGTCGCCTATGCCGACGGCAGCCAGGTGCGCACCATCACGTTTGGCGGCACAGCGGCGGCGTTTGGCGACGCACCCGCGTTCTTCCCCGGCGTGATCCGCTACAGCCCTGATGGACTGTTGATCGCGGCAATGAATCTACAGTCGGCGGGTGAGCCTGTCCCGGCGGTCGTCACGCTCTACGATGCCGCGACGGGCGAGCTGCTCTACGGCACAGGCTATGATCTGGGGACGGATTTGCAGTTCAGCCCCGACGGGACACTGTTGGTGTTGGTGACCGCCGACTCGGTGGTCTTCCTGGGAGTCGATCCAGAGGGAATTGCGGTCGGGTAAGCGATGGAAACCGGGCGACCCAATGGGTCGCCCGGTTTGTGATATTCCTGCCAGCCTGGACGGTTGTCGTTACACCACGACCACTGTGCAGACATCGTTCAACGACGGCTCATGACAGGAGTGCTTTTTCAGGTGTGGGGGCGCCTGCATCACCTGCCGTCACCGTCCGCCGGATGCACACTCGATCGATCCGGCGCGCATCCATCGACAGGACTTCCAGCGTGAAATCGCCCTCGACGACCTGATCGCCCGTGTGTGGGATATGATTGAGACGGTGCATGATCATCCCGGCGATCGTGTTGTACGGACGTACCGTGTCGGGCGCATCATCGGGCAGTCCGACGCGCTCTGCCACCGTGATGTACGGCTCCAGCCCGCTCACCCACCACGATCCGTCGTCGTTGTGCACGATGCCGTTATGATCCTCGGTATCGTGTTCATCGCGGATTTCCCCGACCAATTCCTCCAGCACGTCCTCCAGCGTGAGCAAGCCGGAAATTTCACCGTATTCGCCCACGACCATAGCGATATGGGTCGCGTCCGCGCGAAAGCGTGCCAGCGCCTCGCTCACCGACAAGCCCTCGACTAAAAATACAGCAGGACGAATCACCGCGCGCACACTGAAGCTGGTGGAGTCGAGCAGCGCCGTCACCAGGTCTTTAGTGTTCAGAATGCCGACGATGTTGTCCGAGTCGGTGTCATAGACAGGCAGTCGTGTCACGCCCGTCTCGCGGATGGCGTTGACGACTTCCGGCAGCGTCAGCGTCAGCGGAATCGACTGGATGTCGGTGCGGGGTGTCATGATGCTGCGAATCGGACGATCAGCGATTCTGAGGACGCGCTCGATCATCTGTGCGCCGCCGCTCTCGACCGATCCCGACTCTTCGCCCTCACGCGCCATGTACAGAATGTCGTCGGTCGTCACCAGATTGCCGGCGTCATCGTCGCGTCCGAACAGGCGCACCACTCCCGCGACCGAAAAAGTCAGCAGCACGATCACCGGGCGGGCGATTAGCGCAATCGTCTTCATAATCGGCGCGGCGATGACCAACATGCGCTCGGCACGACGCAGCGCCAACCGTTTTGGCACCAGTTCACCGACGACCAGCGACAAGTAGGTCAGTCCCAACACGACGATGAACAACGCGATCCCTTCCGCTGATGTCGTCAGCGCCGGAATCCGGCGCAGCTCGACAGCCAGAATGTCCGCGATCCGCGCACCGCCGAATGCCGCGCTGAACGTACCCACCAGCGAGATGCCGACCTGGACGGTCGCCAGGAAGCGATCGGGGTTCTCCGAGAGTTCGAGTGCCGTCCGCGCCGCCACGCTGCCAGCGTCGGCTTGTGCCTGCAGCCGTCCGCGCTTGGCGGAGACGATGCTGATCTCGGCGGCGGCAAAAAAGCCGTTTGCCAGCGTCAGGATCAGGATGATCAGCAGTTCTATTCCGATACCGTCCATAATCTCTCGTCCATCCTATGCGTAATGGCTTGATTTATAACGGTCGGCAGGTCATGGCACCAGTCCCAAGTCGCGGGTTTTCGATCATGCAATTCAGGCGTATCTGTCCACTCCGTTTGTCTCATTGTGATACAATCACGAGCATGATGACGACCGACTCCCGCGAAGAACGCCGCGCCGCCCGCCAGCGCCGAACCCCGGCGATCTGGCAGCCGGGCGCGCCTCCACTCGAACGCGCGCCTTCCGAACAGGCGGTGCCGCGCGGCTGGCGTGTGCGTCCGCGCGCCGTCAGCGGCGGATTGGCGGCGGCGATCCTGATCGCGCTGGTGTTCCTGTTCGCTGGGGATGCGCTCTACGTCCACAGCATCCAGGTAGGCGGACTGCGCACCATGCGCGCCGATGAAATTTATCAGCTCACCGATGTGATCGGTTTACACGCTTTTTGGCTCGATCCGGCAGCCATTCGCGCCGACATTCTGCGCAGCCCGACCATTGCCGATGTCGAAGTGATCATCGGCTGGTCGCCTGAGCTGCTCACTCTGATTATCAGTGAACGCGAGCCGGCGCTGGTATGGGAACAGGCGGGGGCGGCGCTGTGGGTCGATGTCAACGGACGGGTGATGCGACAGCGTGAAGATCGTCCGGGGCTGCTGCGCATACAGACCGATCCAGTCGTGGACGGCGAGCCAGGCACCGAGGTCGGCGTCGCGGTCGTGGCGGGCGCCCTGCAATTGCAAGAGCTGCTGCCATCAGGGATGGTGCTGCATTTCCACCCCGACAACGGACTCGGTTACGACGACCCACGCGGCTGGACGGCTTGGCTCGGCACCGGGACGGGCATGGCGGAAAAACTGCGTATTCTGGAGGCGATCGCCGACGATCTGGACAAGCGTTCGGTGCGTGCCGACACGGTCAATCTGGTCAATCCCGACGCGCCGCATGTCACCACGCTGCGCCAGAACAACTAACATCATGACATCAATGAGGACGCTGTGAACGATCTGGTCGTAGGCATCGACATCGGTACGACAAAAATTTGTACGATCGTGGGTGAGGTGCGCCCGGACGAAATTTTCGTCGTCGGCGTCGGCATTGAGCCGAGCCGAGGCATGAAAAAGGGCGTCGTCAGCGACATTGGCGCGCTCACGGGGGCGATCACCGCGTCAGTGCATAAAGCGGAGCGCACCAGCGGCTACGAGATTAAACAGGCATTCGTCAGCGTCGCCGGGACGCATATCGCCGCCATGAACAGCCGAGGCGCCATCGGTCTGCCGGGGACGCGCGGTGTACGTCAGGAAGACCTCGACAAGGCGCTGGAACAGGCGCGCATGATCGCCATTCCGCACAACCGCGAGGTGCTGCACGTCATCCCGCGCACCTACTCGCTCGACGATCATCACAATGTGCGCAACCCGATCGGGATGCACGGTTTTCGTCTGGAGGTCGAAGTCCATATTATCACGGCGGCATCGACCAGCCTGGCAAACCTGGAACAGGCGATCCGCACCGCTGGCGTGATCCCCGATCGCTTCATCCTCAACCCACTCGCCAGCGGCGACGTGGTACTCACCCCTCAGGAACGCGAGATGGGCGCGATGCTGGTGGACATCGGCGGCGGCACGACCGACATCGCTATTTTCATCGAGGGGACGGTCTGGCATTCGGCGGTCATGGCAGTCGGCGGTGACATGATCACCAGCGACATCACCCACTGGATGCACGCGCCTGTCGAGGTCGCTGAAGAGGTCAAGATTCGGCATGGCAGCGCACTGGAAAAAAGCGTGAGCGGTTATGAGACCTTCATGGTGCAGCCGTTCGGTGAAGGACTGCCGACCGAGTACAAACTGAGCGAGCTGGCGATGGTGATCGAGGCACGAGCGACCGAGCTGTTCGAGATGGTTCACGACGAAATGAAACGCAGCGGCTATGCCAATCTGCTGCGCGCCGGCGTGGTGCTGACGGGCGGATGCGCCCTGCTGCCCGGACTGCGCGACCTGGCGGCGAATATGCTCGACTGCCCGGTGCGCGTCGCCAAGCCGGAGCGTCTGACCGGGATGGCGGACGCGCTGCGTTCTCCGGCGTACAGCACTGGGGTCGGTCTGCTGCGACTCGGCTTGCAGATGGACAGCGCCCCGATCGCCGTCGGCGCGACAGGCAGCGGCGTCCCGGTGCGCATCGGCAACCTGTTGACCGGATTCTTCAAACGCCTGCTGCCCGACGACGAGAAATGAAACAACGACAATATTGAACAGGAGGCACACAGGCAATCGGTGATTTTCTTCATCCCTTCGCGCCTTCCTGTTCAATCTTTTTTGTCGTTATTTTCTACTCCACCCGCACCGCATACTCGTACACATAATCGCCAGGCTGATAAATCGAAATGCCATCGAAGACTGCCCCCGCCAGCCGCATCGTCGCGGTCAGGCGCACGCCCGCACCGCTCCATCCGCTTAACAGCACCGCATAATCGGCGCACGCCAGCCCATCGCGCTCGCTCAGGAATAACCCGACCGTTGCATCAGGCACAGCTCGCCCCTCGACCGCAAAGCCCACGTCGATCGCGCGCAGGCTGCGCTCCAGCGCCCCGTTGTCCGCCGCACACCACGTCACCGACCAGATGTAAGACTCGCCCGCGTTCACGCTCGCGGTCGCACTCTGTGTCGAGGGTGTCACGCTGTCGGCAAACGCGGTATCCAATCCTGCCGCCAGATTGGGTGTACTCGCCAGTACATCACGGGTCGGCTCGCTCACCTGTACCGCCCCACCCGTCGGGACAGGGACGCTGGCGCCCCCGCTCGGAGTCGGCGCGTCGGTGAAACCCATCTCCATCGCCAGTTCATAGCGTCCTTCGCTATAGCCCTGCACCTGCTCGAAGCGCGTTGCCGCGACGGTGTACGTCCCGCTCTCTGGAAAGCGGATATTCAGCACCACCGCGTTCAGATCGCCCGCGCTGTCATCGTCGTAGGCGAGTACGTTGTCGTTGGCATCCAGGATGATCAACAGCGGATCGAGTCCGCCGTCCAGCGCGGTCATGCTGATGGTGACATATTCACCAGCGGCAGCTTCGAAGTCCCAGAATTCGACGTACTGTTCATCGGTGATGGCGCTGATGATGGTATCGCCTTCACCGCCCGCACCAGGTACACTCGTCGGCGCGCCCAACACCCCGCCGCGTCCGGCACCATACAGGCGCTGCACGCCCGCGATGTCATCGTCGCTCGGCTGCAAATTGTACGGACTGTACTGCGGATACATCAGCGCGCTGGCGTCGCTGCTGTGCAGCAAGCCGACGATATGCCCGAACTCGTGCGTCGCCACGCCGATCAGCGAAATATCGTTGGACTGCTGCGGCTCGTACAACGTCCAATTCTCGTCGATGTCGAATTCGACGCTGCCCGCGCACGGGCTGGACGGCGGGCACGCCTGCCCCAATACCTGCGATGAACCGTCGATTTGCGAGAACTGCACCACGATGTCGGCGTTCTGGTCGGCGACGCGCGTGAAGGTGAGCGGGGTGTTGTTCGTCCATGCCTGAAAGCCCTCCGCGATCACCTGCTCGACGGCGCCTTCAGGAAAGCCACCGATGATATTGACGATCACATAAGTCAGATCGGTCCTGCCCCAGGGTTCAGACAGTTGATAGCCCTGATAACCCGGATCGACCGCGAATGGCGAGTCCACACCGCCGCCATGATAGGCGATCACTTCGGCGGCGTTGTTGATGATCAGGGCATAGTTACCGCCACCGCCTTGCAGCTTGTTGGTCAGGCGCACACGGTGGACGCCTGTTTCCGGGGCGCTGACGCCTTCGATGCGGGCGTTGCGCTTGCCGCCGCCGTCGTCGTCCTCGGCGATCAGCGTGCCGTCCGGCGCATATAACTGCAAATAAGGGTCGATCTCGCCGCCTTTGGCATTGGCGATGATCAGCAGCGGATCACCCGCCTCTGCGAGAAAGGTATATTCGACTGTGCCGCCTCCGGCGAGCGCCCCGTCAATGGGTTCGCCGTAGCGCAGCATGATGCTGGTCTGCGCGTACAGCCCGACCGCGCCGACAGCCATCAGGAACACCATGGTCACCGCACCTGCAAATCGTCTCATTTTCATGACTCCTGGGACGTGGAAGTAGAGTTGTCTGTGATCGTAGGGGGGAGTCGGCGGGGGCGCAAGCGAAAGGGGGACTATGTTGGGGTGGGCTGAATGAACGGGAGCTGGAGTGCGAAGAAGGGACCGTTGAGGCGATGAACAAGGGTTAATTGCGTCAGGGGAGGTGATGTGTTCGACGCTATAAGGTCGCGCAAAGCGTGCAAGGCACGCGCTTTTTCATGATAGGGAACGATGAACGAAAGTGTATTATCATGAATATCGGGGTATTGCTGTGGATCAAACACATTCCCTTCTCGTTTTGCCTCGGTCATAATACGAAAGCGCAGTTTCACGCTCGCATTTGCTACGCTGCGGGTGCGGCTAAAAAATTGTTGTTTTGAAAACAACAGCGTGAGTTGGGCGATCAGGTCATCATCCGGTGGTTGGTTCAGCGCTTCGGTCAATGCCTGAATGAATGCACCTCGAATCAACTGGTCGATCGGGATCGTTTCGAAAAAACTACCGTGAACCAGGCATACTTTGACCGTGCCAGCCGTCCTTTTACGCCCTCGAATCAAATAGTACACATCGCGCAGATAGAAACGATCTGTGTCCTCCCCTGCTGCGAGGAGCTGTAAGCGCCGTGTCCCTTGATCGGCAAACAGGTCGCGTAAATCCTTCTGCCCCGCCGGAATCGTCGAATTAAAAGAAGCGATACTGTAAGATCGTGAGTCTTTGAATTCGATCAACTCACCACCCCGACCGTCTGGATCGATCCGAAGGATGCGATCGGGAAACTGACCCGATTCTGTGTCCGCCGCTGCCGTGTCAACGTGCAGCAATCGCGCGTCGAATGGAAAATCCTTCAACTTTTCGAGCGATATAAAATGTTCGCGTTTGAGCGCAATATCGTTAAAAAAGTGGAAGATTGTAGACATGATCCTGCTGTCCTTCGGCAGTAGAGGTGCCCGACATGCCCCAAATCGTATCGAGATTATCAGTGTAGCGGTAATCGGTATAAAAGCGCTCGTAGATAAGATCACTGTCCGTAAGCTTGGCGAGGCGATCCTGAATCAATACGGCGTTGGCTGAGTCGATCTCGATGCCGAGACCCTGCCGCTTGAGCTGGTGCGCCGCGACCAATGTCGTACCCGTGCCCGAAAAAGGATCGCACACCACATCACCTGCCTGCGATGAAGACAGGATAATTCTCACTAACAGCGCCAGAGGCGCCTGCTGCTTATGAGCGCGTTCGCCATTGCTTAACCGCAGTGCCTCGTCCCCAGCAAAATATCCAGCGGTCAGCTCTCGAATATCGTCCCAGACATCCGTGACGAACATTCCCCGTTCGCGTGCATGTTTGTAATTGGCGGGCAGCGGCGGATCGATTCTCAAGCGATTGAATACACGCGGACGATCGCCTTTGGTTGCATAGGCGATCACCTGATATTGTTTGCCGAAACGCAGTGTACTTGGGACAGCCGAGGTGAGCTTTTTCCAGATAACGAGATTTTGCAGTATCCAACCGCTGTCACGTAAACAGCGCAGCACGAATTCTGTATTTTTCTCACGCTGCATGAAATAGAGGGCAGTCCCTTCGACACTCTGACGATACAACAGTGTGGAAATATGCACCATCCAGCGCCAATAGGCGTCTTCAGGCATATTGTCCTGGTGATGGGCATAGGCTTTAGCCTGGTTGAACGGTGGATCAAGAAATGTAAGGTGAATCGGCGGGATGGTCTCTCGCTCCAATATCGCAACGCAATCACCCGTCCACAACTTCATGGCTTCACCTCGACCCACTTATGGTTGTCAATCTTGTGTAAGTTTACTCGACAAACGCCGCCTCGTTCACGTCGGCGCGTATGTCGATCACGACGCGATCCGGGAAGCGTGCCAGAATGTCCGCGCGCACGTCCGGATCGGCACCGTTCGAGAAGTCGAACGCCGCCACGATCGGGCTGTCCAGATACGGGCTGGTCGATGCCATCAGACCGCCATACGCCCGCCAACGCACATCGCCCCCGGTGACGATCACCAGCGCGTCTCGTCCATCACGCCGCCGATCGACCTCGACGATCTGCGCGCGCGTCACGCGGTTGTAGGCGCGCAGCGTCTCGACGCGCGGCAGCGAGTACGTAGCCAGTACCGCTACCAACACTGACCCGATCACACCGTACAACGCCCATCGCCACCGCCCCAGCCGACTCGCCAGCGTGCCAAGTGGAATTGCGCTCAGGATCGCCGCCGCCGCCAGCCCCTCGAAATAGTAGCGGGTGCTGTAACGCTGTGACCCGATCCAATAGGTCAGCTGCAAGCCGATCAGGAGGGCGGCGGTAGACCACAGCAGCCATGTCCATGATCCGCGCATGTCACGCCGCAGCAGCAGCAGCGGCGCGACTGTCCACGCCAGCACGCCCAGCACCCACGCCCATGCAAAACGCGGATCGGTCAGCAGTCGTCCGCCGTCGAACCTGACCGCAAAGGCGACTGCTGCCGCGATCCCGACGAACCAGCCCACTCCGATCCACCAGCGCCGCCGCAATCCGAACGCGATCCCGATCGGCAGCAGAATCATACTGAAGCCGGCGATCGGATACAGGTCACTCTCGTTGACCAGATGCGCCTGCGCAGCCTCGGTCAGCCCGAATGGAATGCCCCACCCGAACAGGTCAACCGCCGTCAGCGATAGATCAAAACGGGTGTGCCGGAACGCTTTTTCGAGTGTGTGTCCGCTGCGTCCACAGGTGGCAAAGCCCACACAGTCATATTCCCACACCAGCTTGTACAGGTTGGCGGTCGGGTCACCGACGGCGGCGACGTTGTAGATCGGCACCATCAGGAAGACGAGTACTGCCGCTGCCGCTATCACGACATGATGGGTCAGCCAGCGCACCTCGAATCGCCACTGTGACAGCGCCCGCAGCACCAGCGGCAGCGCAAAGGCAGCCCCGGTGATCGGGCGATTCGCCGCCAGCAGACCGAGCGCCAGTCCGCACGCCAACGCCCATACCAGACCACGCGCAGATCGTCTGAGATTGGGCGGAGATTGCGGGACATAATCGACTCGTTCGTAGGGGTTTGGCACGCCAAACCCAGGATTATTCTGGACGTTCGATGTGGCACCCGCGCGTATCATACGTTGTTCGACGCGCAGATACGCCCACAACGCCGCGACCCCGGCGCACAGCGCCGCCGTATGCCCCATCAACGTGGCGTTGAGCAGCAGCGCCATCGGTGAAAAGGCGGTCAGCGCCGCACCGATCAACCCAGCGTCACGTCCGAACAGATCGCGCCCGATCCGGTAGACCAGCGCCACCGTCAGCGCCGCGAGTAAGGCGTTGACGATCCATTCGCGCCCTTCGCCCCCGGTGATCGTCCCGGCAGACATCAGCAATGCCCAACCGGGTGTGTACTTGCCAAAGCGCGTCCCGTCCTGATCGACGACAAACGGCTGCCAGTATACCCGACGCGGCAGCGGCGTCGGGATGACCAGATCGCCGCGTGCCAGTGTGCGCGCCTGAAAGAGATAAGCGTATTCATCTTCAAGGTGCGGCAGGCGTTCAAAGACGGTGCGGCTGATCGCCAGCGACATGCCAAAGGCGAACAGACACAGCACGACAACCAGCAGATGAGGGCGGTTCGGGTGGGTAATCATGCCCGCGATTATACATCAGCGGCGTTCCAGGATCATTTTGCACCCTGCTATAATCACGATGTGTCATCAAACCACGAGAGGCGTCTATGCGTCTTGTCCTGTTCACATTCGCCGCGCTGCTAACGGCAGCGTGCGGCGCTGATTCGCCCACACCAGCCAGCCTCTCGACCGGCGCGTCCTCCACTCGGTCGATCGCCGCTGCCACGCTTCTGACCCCGACCGCCCGACCCGCCGATGTGGCGACCGCCCCGCCCAACGTAATCGTGTCCGATCGGCTGCCGCTGACGATCTGGCTGCCCGAACCGCTGGCGCCGCTGGACAATGCCGAAGCCGAAACCGAGCGCGCACTGTGGATCGACGAGTTTGCCGCCAGCGCGCCCGATATCGAGGTGACACTGCGCATCAAGCAGCCCGCCGAAGTGGGCGGTATCCTGGCGACCCTACGCAGCGCTAGTCTGGTCGCGCCCGGCGCGCTGCCCGATCTGACATTGCTGCGCCGCGCCGATCTCGCTGCCGCCTATGCGTCCGGGCTGGTACAGCCGCTCGACCCAACCGCGTTCGCCGTCATCGACGATGATCTGCACAGCGCCGTCGCCGCGCTTGGTGTGATCGACGCCGAGCGCGTCGGACTGCCCTACATGGTCGATGTGCTGCACCTCGCTCTGCCTACCGAAGGGATCGCCGACGCCGCCGACCCAGAAACCTGGCGTTTTGAGGCAGTGCTGCTGCGCAGCACCGAGCTGCTGATCCCGATCGGACGGGCTACCCCGCTCAACGAGGTGTTCCTGGCACAATACCGCGCGGCTGCCGATGCCGATCTGGAGGCGCTGCCATTGAGTGCCGCCGCGCTGGAGCGTGTGCTGGCATTCTACGAAACCGCCGCGCGCGACGGCATCCTACCGAGCGACTCCGCCGGGCTGACCGCGCCGACCGATTATCTCGATCGCATCACCGGAGAAACAGCGGGCGTGGTCACATCCGGGCTGTACCTGGCGCTGGTCGCTGGTGATTACGGCGCGCCGCGATTACGTTACGCGCCCCTGCCCACCGAAGACGGCACGCTTACCACGGTGATCGACGGTTGGATGTGGGCAATCACCACCGCCGACGCCGGACGGCAAGCCGCCTGCATTCGCTGGCTGAACTGGCTGTTCGAGGTCGAGCGCCACAGTCGCTACGCCTCGGCGGTCGGGCTGCTGCCGACCGGACGCAGCACCCTGCGTCAGCACACCGACGGCGATTACGCGCTCTTCATCGATGCGCTGCTGGAAAACGCGACACTGCCACTCGACGATTCGGTTGGCGGGGCGGCGGCGCGTGCCATGCAGAGCGCCTTACTGTCCGTCATCGCCGGGGAGAGCAGCGCTGTGCAAGCCGCCAACGATGTGGTTGGCGCCGCGCCGATCGGCTGATAGAGAGAGAGACCGCTTTTTATCCGCCGCCCGCGATCCAGCTCAACAGCACGGCGCGGGCATCGCTGGTCAATTTGAAATTCATGCGCAGGTGTCCGCTGGCGTCACCGACCACGACCGGGCGCAGGATCAGTGTGCCGTCGGTCTTCAGTCCGATAGCCAGGTATGCCTCGCCCGTACCCACCTGACGACTGGTGGTCAGCCCGTCGTTGGGCTGCAGGTGCGCGGTCATCTGCTGGAGTTCGGCGTAATGCAGTCGCAGTGCTACTTCGACGAACCCGACTCCGGCAGCCAGTACGACATATGTCCCTTCGCGCTTGATCGATATTTCGGGGGTCAGGACGCCCGCCTCGGCGCCGCGCAAAGTGAGGATACCCCCCTCGATGCTGGTATGATCGAGTACTGCAAATGTCCGGGTCATGGTGTGCCTCTCTGGTATGGTAGTGACGTAGTGACGACGATGCTCGGTTGTAGAGACAATGCGCGCATTGTCTGTGCAGGTTCCGGCACCAGCAATGACGCATAGTATAACGTGAATGGCGTTCGTCGGCGCGTCCGCCTGTGCTATCATCGGCAGCATTGGCAATAGAGGAGTTTTCCCCCGTGAAATACCTGTTAAGATGGTGTCTGCCCCTCCTGATCGCAGCGCTCGCGGTCGGCGTCGGCGCCCAGGAAGATCAACCCTTTACACCCGTTCCGCTGCCCCAGGTGATCGAACGTCCACGCGGCGTCCCCAACGCGCCGTCCGGCCCGCAGCAGCCGCAAACTGTGCTGTACACCTACGACGTGTGGCTGCGCCCCACTCAAGGCGTTGCAGAGGATCACGCCGACAGCACGACGCTCACCCTGTCGGTGGACAATGCCACCAACCAGGCATATCGTCTCGACACGGTGATGACAGAATTCGGAACGATCGACCTGAGCGGCGCCCCCGACGCGCTGACCGTGATCGGCGGCGGACGCAGCACGATGCCCAGAGATGGCGATCCGATCGTCATTTCCGATGTGACGCGGAGGCTGGCGCTCGACGAGGTGATCCCGATCACACTGACATTCGTCGGCGCCGACGGCTCGCAGATCGTGCAGACCCTCGCCGCCCGCGTGACCGATGCCGCCCCGCCCACAGCCTACTTTTACATATTCGACGCCTATGCCGCGCCGATCGATCCGCGCGCCGATCTGATCGTCAATCCAGTCGACGCCACCCCCGAAGCGACCGCCGATGCGCCGATCGAGGCGATCGCGCTTTACGGCACGATCTTCAACTGGGGCACGCCGACCCTCAACCTGATCGGCGCCAGCGCCGCGTTCGCCGTCACGGGTGAGGTGCGTGAGTCTTACTTTTTAGAGACCGCGATCACCAGCCGTGTCGTACCATTCGCGCCTGTGCCGTTTGCGTCGCGGCTGTTCCTGAAGCCGACCGGGTTGTTCGCGCTGCTCGGTCAGATCGACTCGGAACGCGCGCCACAGATCGGGGACGGATTCCTGGCCGAACTATTGTTCGACGACGGCACGAGCCTGACCGTGCCATTCATCCTCCGCGCCGCGACCGACGAGTCCTAGGGAAAGCGCGTATGGATAACCAACCTGGCGGCGTGCCCACGCGCGACTCTGCTACACGTCTCATGACCCTCATTGGCGTCGGACTGATCGGCGTGTTCGTGGTCGGGATAGGCGCGCTGCTGCTGGTGCGCGCCACCCTGACAAATGCGCCTGCTGCCGTCCCGACTGCGCCATTCAGCGACGGCGTGACGCCGCTGGACGCGCCGCGTCTCCTGACCGACTTTTCGCTGCCTGGCAAAGACGGATCGCCGCTGGCGCTCAGTGACCTGCGCGGCGGCTACACCGTGCTGTTCTTCGGCTTCACCCAATGCCCGGATTTTTGTCCGCTCACGCTGGCAGAACTGCGCCGAGTCAAGGCACTACTGACCGAGACGGTCGGCGCGGAAGCGGCGGCGACGCTGCAAGTCCTGCTGGTGAGCGTGGACGGCGAACGCGACACGCCAGCGGTGCTGCGGAAATACGTCGATCGCTTTGACCCGACTTTCTACGCCATGCAGGGCGATCCGCCGGTTCTGGATGGGATCGCCGGGGAGTATGGTCTGTTTTACGAACTACTGAAGGACGATCCGACGGACAGCGACTACACCGTAGAACACACCACCTCCAGCTACATCATCGATCCCCAAGGACAATTGATCGCCGTGCTGTCGTTCGGCGCCGAGCCAGAAGCGATCGCCGCATACCTGGCAGAACGGCTGGCGTAAGGGCGCAACAGCAGGTATAGGGGCTTGGCACGCCAAGCCCAGGACGCCTCATTTACACACGGACGTATTGTTATGCACACACGGACGCATAACAATACGTCCTCCGGTGCCAATTGCATGGATTGCTCCAAAGCTAACGCGGGGCACGCGGCGCGACACCCGTGATGATCTCGTAATTGCTCGTCCCCAGACGACGGGCGATCGCCTCGCTGGTGATGCGCTCCTCGCCCTGCACGCCGATGATCACCACCTCGTCCCCGATCGCCACGCCGGGGATGTGGGTCACGTCGATGGCGGTCTTTTCCATACTCACCCGCCCGATGATTGGCGCGATCTGTCCGCGCACCAGCACATGCCCCCAACTACCCGGTGCGCGGCGCAGCCCATCGGCGAATCCGACCGGGAGGATGGCGATGCGGATCGTCGTCTCCGCGATGTAGGTCATGCCATAGCCGACCGGATGCCCCGGCGGGAGAGTCTTCACCTGCGCGATCTGCGACTTCCAGGTCAGCACCGGACGAAAATCGTCCGGCACGGGTACGCTCTCCGACGGCGATAATCCGTACAGCGCCAGCCCGACGCGCACCGCATTGAAGTGCGTGTCTGGCGCGCTGAGTGTGGCGGCACTGTTGGCGCTGTGGACATAGCGAAAGGCAAATCCGGCAGCCCGCAGCGGCGCCAGCACGCCTTTGAAGCGTCTGAGCTGTTCCGCCATGTACGACGGGTCTTCGTCGGCGCTGGCAAAATGGGTATAGATGCCTTCCAATTCCAGGTGTGACAGGTTGAGCAGTTGGCGGAAGAAGGCGATCGCCTCGGATGCCAGCACGCCCAGGCGTCCCATGCCTGTATCGACCTTGACGTGCACCCGCAGCGCGCCCCCCGATTCCCGCGCGACCCGATCGTAGGCACGCCCCATTTCCAGATCGTAGAGCGTCAGTGTGATGTTCTGGCGAATCGCCTGCCTGACTGCCTGTGCCGGGGTGTAGCTCATCGCCAGAATTGGCGCCTCGATGCCAGCATCGCGCAGCTCGACCGCCTCGTTGAGCGACGCGACCGCGATCGCGCCGGCGCCGTTGAGCAGCGCCGTGCGTGCGACCGCGACGGCACCGTGTCCGTAGGCATTCGCCTTGACGACCGCGAACAGCGTCACGGACTCTCCAACCCGTGTCTTGACCCCGCGCACGTTGTGCGCCAGCGCCTCCAGGTCGATCTCGATCCAGTGCGGACGCAGCGGGCGGAAGGTCGCCTCGGCTTCCTGCGTCTCCTCCGAACGCGCCAGTCGTGTGCTGTCCGAGGCGTTGGCGAGCAGTGCGCGCGTCACCCATTCCAGATGCGCTGTCGCGCCCCCGGCGATCAGGATCAATCCGCCTTCGTCCGTCCACCCCGACGGCGCGATCTGAATGACCGCATCCTGTAAACTGTGGGTGATGCGCACCTGTGTGGGTGCCATGCCCACGTCGAGCGCGGCGCGTCCGGCGTAGGCGGCGTCGGCACCGATCGTGATCAACACATCGACCACAGACGCGGCGGCTTGCCCGATCGCGCGGTGTTCACGCTGTGACCCGCTGCCCAATCCGCCCAGGTCGCCCAGGATCAGTGTGGCGCGCTGTCCCTCGTTCAGCACGGTCTTGATCCAGATCAGCGCCGACAGGATATCCGAGGGGGCGGCGTCGGCGCTGGCGTCGAGGAGCAGCGCCCCATTGACCCCGTTGAAGATGCGCATCTGACCGGGGAGCGATTCCAGCGTGGTCAGCGCCCGCAGCGACTCGTCGAGCGGAATTTCGTAATGCAAGCCGACCGCTGCCGCCGCCAGCACGCTCATCAGCGGCGCGCGTCCGGGCAGCGGCGTCCAGCGCCCCACCAGACGCTGCGCCGCCTGACGCACATCGAAACCCGTGCCGCTCAAGCCCTCGACCAGGTTGTACGCCATCACATCGGCGCTGAACGCCTCGATCCCGACGGTGGTCACCGCCGCACGAGTGCGCGCCGCCATCGCACGCACACGGTCACTGTCATAATTGAGGATCGCGCGTCCCGATGCGGGCAGATACTCGATCAGCAGCGCGCTCTCCTCGGCATACTGTTCTGCCGACTCGAACGAGTCCGGCGTCACCTCGTCTGCGTGCAGCACGACGCCCACATGCGGCTGTGAAGACAGCACGATCTCGCTCATATCACCGGGCTGCTGCGCGTGGAATTCCAGCACGACCGCACGATGATCGGGACGCAGCCGCGCTACCGTCGCGGGCAAATTCAGCCGACCACTGATCCTGCCATCGCCACGCAGCACCGGAAAACGCAGCTCCAGCACCTGCGCGATCGCCTCGACTGCCGCCGCCCGTCCGCTGCTGCCCGTGACCGCGATCACCTGGATTCCGCGATTGTGCAGCACGGTATACGCCCAGCGCATCACGGCGGACTGTGTGTCTTTGACCAGAATGATCGAGACGCCTTCACTGTCCAGATCGGGTGGGCGGCTGCATATCACCCCGGTGGCACCGCGCGCGATTGCGTCCTCGATGTCGCTGTGTCCATCGCCCTGGTCGGTGCGCAGCGCGACGAACAGACACGACTCGCTCGCCCCGCGCGCGTCGAACGCAAAATGGGTGAACAGCTCGGCGGCAGGTTCACCAAAGAGCTGACCGTTCGCTGCTTCCAGAATGTCGTATAAGCTGATCATGGCAAGGGTTAACTTTGGGATATAATTGCCCTGAACAAGGGTAAAGCCTGATGTCATTCTACTTCGAGACAGTCAAAACGGACAAAAAGGCGCGTGCAGGGGTGTTTCATACCCCGCACGGCGCTCTGCACACCCCGTTATTTGCCCCGGTCGGCACCCAGGCGACCGTCAAAGCGGTGATGCCGCGCGATCTCCGCGAGATCGGCGCGTCGCTGATATTGGCGAACACCTATCACTTGTTCCTGCGCCCTGGCAGCGAGCTGATCGCGGCGATGGGCGGTCTGCACCGTTTCATGGCATGGGATCGTCCCATCCTGACCGACTCCGGCGGCTTTCAGGTCTTCAGCCTGGCGAAGATCAACCGCATCGACGACGACGGCGTGACCTTTCGCAGCCACCTGGACGGCAGCGCCCGCCGCCTGACTCCCGAAATAGCGACCCGCGTGCAGCAGGAGCTCGGCGCGGACATCTTCATGTGCTTCGATCAGTGTCCCCCCCCGACCGATGAAGCGACAGCGACGCTCGCCGTCGCGCGCACATCGGCATGGGCACGGCGCTGCCGTGACGCCCATCCTGAGGACATCCGACAAGCGTTGTTCGGCATCCAGCAGGGCGGCATCTTTGAACATTTGCGCGCCCGCTCGTCGGCTGCCCTGCTCGATGTCGGCTTCCCTGGCTACGCCGTCGGCGGACTCGCCGTCGGTGAGAGCAAAGACGAGATGGTCGCCACGCTCGATTTTTGTGTACCGATGCTGCCAGCCGACAAGCCGCGCTATCTGATGGGAGTCGGCGCGCCCGACGACCTGGCGCGCGCGGTGCTGCGCGGGATCGATCTGTTCGACTGTGTGCTGCCCACGCGCATCGCCCGTCACGGCGCGGTCTTCACACCCGATGGGACGGTCAACATGGGCAATGCCGGACACGCGCGCGACGAGAATCCGATTCAGGTGGGGTGCGACTGCATGACCTGCACGCATTTCTCGCGTGGGTATCTCCGTCATCTGATCAAGGCAAAGGAACTGCTGCCGCATACGCTGCTCAGTATTCACAATCTCCGCTTTTTGATCCGTCATATGGAAGCTATGCGCGCCGCTATTCTCGCTGGAGAAGGTCAGCTCGAAGCCTACGTCGAGGCATTTCTGGATCGCTATCTGCGGGGGAGACCCGCTTGAGAGGGCGCGCACTTGCCATCCTCGCTATGACACTCGTCAGCTGCTCGACCCGTCTTGTCCCTGCGAGTACCCCCCTGCCACCGGTTCCGCCGCTGCGCCTGGTGGTGACTCCCCCTGTGGCAGAGCTGGTGAACAGTCTGACGACGGCATACAGCCGTCTCAATCCGGGGATTCACTTCGACATGATCCTCGAAAGCGAGCGGGCGGCGGCGGACGCGATCCAGCGCGACCCCGGCATCTACTGGTTCACCCAGCATCTCGACGACGCGCGCGATCGTTGGGCTGCCCCGATCGGACAGGATGGCATCGCGCTGATCGCCCATCCAGGCATCGGTGTGCGCGATCTGACGCTGGCGCAGGTGCGTGGACTGTACGATGGCACCATCACACGCTGGCGGATGGTGGGCGGCGCGGATACGCCCGTGATCGCCTTCACGCGCGAGGCGGGTGCCGGGATTTACACCGCGATCGTGCGTCAGGTATTGGGGACAGCTCGGCTCGACAGCAGCGTGCGCATCGCGCCATCGGACGCTGCGATGCGCTTCGCCGTCGAGCGCACACCGGGGGCGGTCGGCTACCTGCCGATCAGCACACTGACCGATCGACTCACCCCGCTGCGCCTGGAAGGAGTCGCGCCGACGCGCGAATCGGTGGTGGCGCAGAGCTATCCACTCCGGCTGATCACCTACATCGTGGGCGCGGCAGAACCGCGCGCCGACGATCCGATCGGGCGACACTATCGCGCCTTCATCGGCTGGATGCAGAGTCCCGAGGGACAGGCGATCGTCTCGGCACACGGCGCGCCGCTGCCAGGGTGACCACCGCGTCTGGTTGCGGTGATGTTGGATAGGTGGGTTTGTGTGGGAAATAGACGCCAATGTGAGGTTTTTATAACCAAACTCAATCCCTGCACCGATAGACTTGTGCGACCATTTATGCTAAAGTTTTCTAAGAAACGTCTGTCCCTTTCGTAATGGCTTAACTCGCTCTTTTGCGCGTGTTGGGTTATCACGCTCACTCATCGAGCAAGACGAACATAGTAAACACAGGCGGCTGAACCGATCGAGTTCGGCGCGCTGGGTGAGTCGTCGTTTGCCGTCGTCACGAGAGCCAGGAACGCCGTTTCGTCAATCGATCGATCCGAAGTCATTGTTCATTTGGTTTGTGTAATGCCAGACGCAGAAAAAGGGATCGGGAACTGATGGTGCAGCAGACGAAACCCAACAAGGCGCCCGCGACGAAAAATACGCTCAACGAACTGGGCTACAAGATTTTCCTGGATCGCTACGCACAAAAAGATATGACCCGCGCGACCCTGGCGGTCGGTGATCGCGTGATCGTGGTGGTAAACAGCGAATCGGGTCAGCGCGAGGTCGGCATGGTGACGGCGATCGCGCTGCCGACGGTGACGATCGAGCTGCTGGACGGCACCATGACCGAACGCACAATCGAGCATGTCGATAAGCCGCTGGAGACCGACCCATCGCAGATGCTGGATCGCGTCGCGCGCGGGCTGGCGTCGGCGGAAAAGACGCCGAAGGCGCGCAAAGACTGGGAAAAGAAATTCCGCTGGCTGCTGGACGATTTCAAGTTCGTCCCGGCGGGGCGCATTCTGGCAGCGGCAGGCACGGATGCAGAATTAACATTTTATAATTGTATGCCGCCAGAGCAGGAAGTGCTGACTGCGAGCGGATACAAGCCGATCGCGGAAGTGGCGGTCGGTGAGATGGTGGTCACCCACAAAAACCGCTTGCGTCCGGTATTGCACAAGTTCGAGCGTGAGACGGTCGAGCCAATGTATGCCTTCTCGGTCAAGAAGATCGGGTACGACATGCTGCGCGTGACGGGCGAGCATAAGGTGTATGCGCTGCGCTCGGAGGCGGTCAAGCAAAGTAAAGGCGTCGACCGACCGATGCGCATCACTGAAGAACCCCAGTGGATTCCTGCAAAAGATCTACAACTGGGAGATTTTCTGGCAGTTGGCTTTAGTGCGGAAGAATGTCCGCCTGAACCTATTCAGATGTCGGCATTTCTGGACAGCAAATTCGTCGTAGAGGATGGGCAGCTGCGAAAGCTCACCCAACGCGCAGCACATGGCTACGTTACAAGTTGGGGAACTCATTTTTCGTTAAATGACACGCTCGAAGTTGATGAAGACTTATGCTATCTGTTTGGCAGATGGCTTGGCGATGGGTGTATAACACACCGCACAAATACTGACATTCCGTCAGGTATCAAGATCGTTTTTGCTTTGGATGAACACGCTGAAGCAGAAAAATTAGCGGAAATCATCCAGTCGAAATTCGGGATTGCCCCGGCGCTCAAGTTGAGCAGCACTAAACGTTGGTACGACCTTTGGGTCAACTCCATGCCTTTAGGGGAATTTTTCAAGGCATTGTTTGGTGCCTACAGCTATGGCAAGCGAATTCCGCAGCAGTTGATGTACTTACCGAGCGATTTAATCATTTCGCTCCTGCGCGGTTTGTTTCAGGCAGATGGATACATTTCCGGGGAACAACTCGGTATGCTGCTTGCGAATCGTTCGCTTACTATGCAGGTACATCAATTGCTTCTACGTCTGGGTTATGTTTTCTCGATCAAGGAAAATACCCATAAAAACGGACGTGTTCCAGCCTATCGCTTGAGTGCTTTTGCCAGCGAATGCGCTCCATTATTTGAAGCATTCTTCGACACGCCAGCTCCGGTCTCTGGCAAGAGTCAATATAAGGTCTATGTGGAAGTCGCGGGTCAGCGTTGGCTGAGAATCGATCAAATCCACATTCAAGCCTACAGCGGCATCGTCATGGACATGGAAGTCGCGGAAGATCACTCTTTCGTTTCGGCTGGCGTCGTGGTGTCAAACTGCTACGTAATACCTTCGCCTAAAGACTCGCGCGGCGGCATCATCGAGACACTGCGCCAAATGACCGAAATCATGTCGCGCGGCGGCGGCGTGGGCATCAACGTCTCGTCGCTGCGTCCGCATCATGCCTATGTGAAGGGTGTGAACGGGCGATCGAGCGGCGCGGTGTCATGGGGCGCGCTCTACAGCTTTGTGACCGGGCTGATCGAACAGGGCGGCTCACGAAGAGGCGCGCTGATGCTGATCCTCGACGACTGGCACCCGGACGTATTCAACTTCATCAACAGCAAGCGCGAAGCGGGCAAGATCACCAATGCCAATATCAGCGTCGGCATCAGCGATCGCCTGATGGCGGCGGTGAAAGCCGACGGCGATTGGGAATTGATGTTCCCCGATACCACGTCCGACGGCTACGACGAGCAGTGGGATGGCGACCTCGACAAATGGGTCGCGGCGGAACACCCGGTCATTCACTACAAAACGATCAAGGCGCGCGAATTGTGGAACGCCTTGATCGAGAGCGCGTGGGCGAGCGCGGAACCCGGCGTCTTTTTCCGCGAGCGTTACAACAAGATGAGCAACAGCGGTTATTTTTCGCCTATTATCGCAACCAATCCGTGTGTGACCGGCGATACCCGCATCTCGACCGCGAATGGGTTGATCACCGCACGCGACCTGTTCGACAGTGAGCAGCCGATCGAAGTCGTGATCGACGGGCGGTTTGGCGTAAGCCATACCACCACACAGGCATCGCGTGTCATTCGCACGGGTGAAAAGCTGGTCTATCGTTTGCAGACCAGCGAAGGCTATTTCTTGCGCGCGACGGCGGATCATCGCGTGATGACCCCGTCCGGCTGGGTCGAGTTAGGTCAATTACAGCCTGGCGACAAAATCCACATCGCTAACCGCAAAGGCAGTTTCGGCAGTCAAGGATCGCTGGAGATCGGGCGAGTACTCGGATTGGCTGCCGGGAATGATCGCCTGATCAGCCGGAGTCAAACGATAACAGCGCGGCAGATGGGGATTGCGGCACAGTCGCTTGTGCCAGTCATGGAAGCGGTCGCAGTGACCGAGGACACATCGCGCGTCCCTGAAGCCGTATTTCAAGGCACTGAGGACATGCAGCGCGGATTCTTACAGGCGCTTTTCAATGCTGATGGCGCTGTCCTGGAGAGTAACGTAAACAGCGGGTTTGCTGATCTCACCTCTGCTCACATCGCGTTTTTGGAGGGTGTGCAGGGGCTACTGCTGAATTTCGGGATCGTCAGCCGCATCGATCGCGGATTGCACGAAGCGCAGCATGAACTCGTGCTGTCGAAGCGCAACATGGCAGTGTTCGCCCGCGAAATCGGCTTCATCCTCGATCGCAAACAAGCGCGGCTTGAGGCGTACATCGATAGCAAACAGACGCGCGGCTTGTACTCTGAAAAGTTCATCGCCCGTGTCGAAAGCATCAGCGCTGACGGCATCGAAGAAGTGTTCGACCTGAACGAGCCGCTCACACACTCGTTTGTCGCCAACAGCATCGTGGTTCATAACTGTGGTGAGCAGGGATTGCCGGGGTTCGGCGTGTGTAATCTCGGCGCGATCAACCTGTCGAAATTCTACGACGCCGACGCGCACGATGTGCTGTGGGACGATCTCGATACCGCCGTGCGCTACGCCACCCGTTTCCTCGATAACGTCGTCGAAGTGACGCCGTATTTCTTCGACGAAAATGAGCGCCAGCAGAAAAGCGAGCGCCGTGTCGGGCTGAACAACATGGGCTTGGCGGAACTGCTGATCAAACTCGGCATCCGCTATGGCAGCGACGACTCGCTGACCTTCATCGACAAGCTGTACAGCTTCATCGCGCGTGCCAGCTATGAGACCTCGATCGGGCTGGCGAAAGAACGTGGTGCCTTCCCTCAGTTTCAGGCGGAGCCGTTCCTGGCGAGCGGGTTCATGCAGACCATGCCCGCCGACATCCGCGAGCAGGTGCGCAAGCATGGAATAAGAAATGTAACACTGTTAACACAGGCACCTACAGGAACAACTGGAACGATGGTGAATACCTCCACCGGCATCGAGCCATTCTTCTCGTGGAAGCACTACCGCAAGAGTCGGCTCGGTTTCCACGAGGAAAACGCGCAGATCGCCCAGGACTGGTTCAACGACAATCCCGGCGCCGACACGCTGCCCGACCATTTCGTCACGGCGATGGAGCTGACGCCTGAAGAGCATGTGCGCGTGCAAGCCGCCATTCAGCGCTGGGTAGACTCGTCGATCAGCAAGACCGCCAATGTCCCCAATCACTATACCGTCGAGCAGACGCGCGAACTCTACGAGTATATGTACGACCTCGGCTGCAAGGGCGGGACGATCTACCGAGACGGCAGCCGCAGCGAACAGGTCCTGAACCTCACCGACGACCGCAAAGATGATGTGAAAGCCGCGCCGCGCGACGAGACGCCGACCGCCACCCCGCACCGCGTCTATCCCCGCCCTGGCAAGCTGCACGGCGTGACCGTCCACACCAACACCCCCTACGGCACCGCGTACATCACCATGAACAGCGACGAACACGGCTATCCGTTCGAGTTGTTCATCGTCGCGCCGGGCAAGGCGGGCAGCGACCTGCAAGCCGACGCCGAAGGACTCGGTCGCATGATCTCACTGCAACTGCGCACCACCGCGCCAGAAAACCGGATGCAGATGCTCAAGCTGGTGATCGATCAGCTCCAGGGCATCGGCGGATCGCGCTCGGTCGGCTTCGGCGTCAACCGGATCATGTCGCTGCCCGATGCAGTCGGGCAATCACTGATGGATCACTATTTCCCGGAAGACAAAGCCCAGCAGTTAAGTCTGTTCCAGGCGACCTTCGAGTCGAGCGCGCCCGCCCCGGCTGCACCCGTGCCCGCCGCCGCCGTCAATGTCGCGCTCGCGCCGACGGTGCCCACCAATGGACACAGCGCCACCGTGCCCGCCAACGGCAAGCGCCAGAGCAAAGCCGAGGTGCTGGCACAGGCGGTCAGCGGCAATATTCAGGGCGCGGAATTGTGCCCTAGCTGCCAGAACGTCTCGCTGGTGCGTGCCGAAGGCTGCAAGACCTGCCTGCGCTGCGGATTCAGCGAGTGCTAAAGCGTCTCTGGTTACGGCGCGCGCTGCGCGTCCTGCTGGTGATCGTCGGCGTGTGGCTGCTGGTGTGCATCGGGTTGGTGGCGGCGATCACCGTCACCGCCCAGCCGCGTGAACCGCGTCCCACCGATGCGATCATCGTGCTGGGCGCGGGCGTGCGCCGCGACGGGTCGGCGGGTCCGACTCTGACCCGCCGCGCCCACGAGGGTGCACGCCTGTACACGGCGGGCTATGCCCCGGTGGTCATCTGCACCGGGGGAACGCCGTATCGGGCTTCGCGCGCCGAAGCCGAAGCGTGCGCCGACGTGTTACGCGCCGACGGCGTGCCGGAGTCTGCTATCCTTCTGGAGACAAGCAGCCGCTCGACCGAGGAAAACGCCGCCTACACCCGCGCCATTTTTGACGCGCGCGGGTGGGAGACGGCGTTGGTGGTCAGCGATGGCTACCACCTCTTGCGCGCGGGCTGGATTTTTCAGCAGCAGGGGATCGACGCGCAGACCGCGCCGACCAGCGTCCCCGCCCTCAGGCGCGACATCGCCGTCAATCTGGGACGGGAATTAGTCGCGCTGCACTGGCAGGTATTCAAGACGGCGCTGAATTTGCCCTATACGTTCGTGCCCTGGGTGTAAACCGCTTACCACCGCGTCACAGTGTTGCCAGCAGCCCCGCCGCTCGATCCACTCCGCCCAGCGCCGCCAGATCGTCCGCCATTTCCCGCGCCGTCGCCGCGACGCGCGCGTCGTTCAGGATCGCCGGAAATGCCTGAGCCAGCATCCCGTTTTTGACATCGTGCGCCGTCAGATTGAGCCCGAGTTTCGCCTGTGCCGCGCGGCGCGCCTGTCCGCGCTGATCGGCGGCGTGCGGGACGACGATCTGCGGCACGCCATGTATCAGCGCGGCGTGGGTGCTGCCCATGCCGCCATGATGACACATGATTTTGACGCGCGGCAGCACATCGGCGAACGGCACGTAATTGACCAGGCGCGTCCCGCGCGGCAGCGACCGCACCAGGGTGGCTTTGGCGTCGGCTTCGATCGGATTCCAGCCGATCGCCACGATCGGCAGCAGACCAGCCCGCGCCGCCGCCTGTGCCGCCCAACTGTAGAAACCCAGATCACCCGTGAAGGTCGTTCCCAGCGTGATCAGCGCCAGCGGCACCTCCGCCGGAATCGCGTCGAGCCATGCTGGAATCGGTTCGCCGGACGGACGGGCTGTGCCGCCGACAAACTGCGTTTGCGGCAGCAGCAGCGCTGCCTCCGCCTGATACCAGGTGCGGTTGAAGTAGCTGATGTGCAGATGCGGACTCAGGATCGCAGGCGCCGCGCCCGCAGAAAAGTTGAGCGCACCCACCCCGAACCGCTCGCACAGCCGGTCGAGCCGCAGCCGACTCTCGTCACCGAGCGCGATCTGCACTGGAAACAGCATATCGTCGGTCAATTCCTGCTGCGCCACCCATCCGCACACCGCCAGCCGCGCCCCCAGCTTTTCCGCCGCCAGCGCCGCCGCCGTCAGGAACGGATCGGTGACGATCACATCGGGAGTGCCGATCGAGTCCGCCAGCTCCAGCAGTGCCGTCACCGCGTCAGCAACCAGGTCTTCGCTCATCCAGGTGTCGAGCGCGCGGCGGTAGCGCAGCATGACTGCTTCCTGCGGTGTCAGCGTCGCCAGGTCGGGGACAGGCGGCGGGGGCCACAGCCAACCCGTCGCGCGCACGGGGGCGAACGGTAAACCTGCCGCCGTCACTGCCCCGCCGACGGCGCTGCCACTGACCCAGGTCACATCGTGCCCCAGTGCAGCCAGCGCGCGTGCGGTGCCCAGGTAGCCGCCCCAATCCAGGTGGCTGTACAGCGGTGCCGACACGAACCAATAACGTCTCATCGCTGAATCTCGTCGGCGGCATCGGTCAGCCAGGTGAGCCAATCGGGAGACAGCTTGCCCTGGGGCATATGACGCAGCAGATAGCGCTTCTTCGCCTCGTCCCACGCCGCCAGCGCGCCAGCACGATCTCCACGGCGTGCGTACAGCCGACTGCGCAGCGCCAGCGCCTCCGCCAACAAGCGATGATGGTCGAGCTTCCGCGCGGCGTTGACCGCCTCGTCGATCAACGGATCGGCGGCGGCGTCACGTTCGAGCGCCAGCAGCGCCCGTCCGCGCGCGATCGCAGCGGCGATCCGTGTCTCATAGGCATCGGCGGGGACAGGATCGGCATCCAGACGCACGATCGCCTCATCGGGACGATTGAGCGTAATCAGCGTGTGTGCCGCATTCGCCGCGAACAAGGCGCGCCACGCCGCATCATCGGTGAGGGTACGCGCCTCATCGTGCAGCGCCAGCGCGCGCGGCAGTTCGCCAAGCGCGTCATACACCAAGCCGAGATTGTCGGTCTGGATCGCGCGCTGTGGATCGAGCTGCTGCGCCGTACTGATCACCAACGCCTGTTCCAGCGTCGCCTGCGCGCGACGCGGACGCCCGATCAGCAGCAGAAACCAACCGTAATTACCCAGGCGTGTGCTGTGTGCGGGCAGATCACCGGTCGATTCCGCCATGGCAATCGCGTCTTTGAAAAACGAATCGGCGCTCTCGGCGTCGGCGCTCTCGGCGTATACCAGCGCTGCGTTCGCCAGGATCACGCCGCGCGTCTCGGCATCGTCTCTGGGTAGACTGTTGACCAGGATCAACGCCGACTCGATGTCCTTGAGCGCGCGCGCGGGCGTACCGAGCGCGCGTCGAGCGGTCGCAATGTCGCAGTACAGACGTGCGGCGGACGCTGGCGCGTCGGAGCTCTCGTAGAGCGGGATCGCGCCCGTCCAGGCGACGATCGCGCCATTGAGGTCGCCCATTGTCAGCCGTGCCAGTCCCCAATCCCGACGCAGCGCCGCCGCTTCGAGTGCACCGACGCCTCGGCGCGTTTGCTGCGAGGCGATCCGGTCGGCATCAGCGGCGGTCTCGGCATACAGTGCGAGCGCGGCATCGCGGTCGCCAACGTCGAAGGTCGCGCGTGCCAGCGCGCGACGCGCTCCGATCGTGGCTGCGTCGGGCACGGACAGCGCGGCGCGCAAATGTGGCAGCGCGTCGGCGCTCTTGCCAAGGGCAGCCAGCGCCTCACCAAGCAGTCCGTGTGCCTCCGCGATCAGGTGCGCATCGCCAAGTGCCTCGGCGGCGGTGAGCGTCTTTTCGGCATAGGCGATCATCTCGACCCGCGAACGTCCGCCAGCGGACTCCGGCGGCAGCGCCAGCAGCACACGGCACATGATCAGGAGCGCCTGCATGTAAGCATGAGTAGGCGAGATCGGCGCATAATCCTTGAGCGCGCGGCTGTAGAGTGTGTATGCCACATCGATCCGTCCCTCGGTGAAGGCGCTGGCGCCTAAGCGCATCGTCCAGCGACGGTGATCGGCTTCACAACCGCACACCTCGGACAGGTTGGCGGCGGCGGTCAGCAGGCGCGCAGCTTCGGCGGTCGATCCTTTATCGAGCATCGCTTCACCGAGCAGCCCGGTCAGCCAGCCTGTCAGCGCCGCGTCCGAGGACGTCGTCTGCGTCATGAGCGCCTCGTTGAGCAGATGAGTCGCGTAGCGTCCGCCGCCGTCCGCCAATGCCGCCTCTGCCAGCAGACCGCGCGCCAGCGCCGCCACATCGACGATACCGGGGGTGCGAGCGCCGCTGGTCAGCCTGACCGCCAGCTCGTAATGGCTGCGCGCGGTATCGGGATCAGCGGACGCCGCCGCCAGCTCGCCCAAGCCGATCGCCCGCTGGGCGCTGGCGCGATCGCCAGGCACCTTGACGGGGAGCGAGTCAAGCAGTGCGCGGGCGTCGTCAGCGCGTCCCAGGCGGATCAGCGCGCGGGCGCGCTCGAAATTGGCGTCGGCGGTCTGTTCGGGATAGCGGGCGATCCCGCGCGCACGTTCGGCGTGGTCGTGCGCATCCTGAAACGCATCCGCACAGCGGGCGCGGCGGGCGGCATCGAGCGCGCTGTCAAAGTTGTTCTGTCTGGGCGTGGAGAGGAACGGAAACCACTGCGTCACGCGGTCGAGAAAGGAAGTCATCAGGGGTTCATCTCATCATAAAGTGGGCGCCGCATTGGGGCGCAAGCTGTAATTATAGCGCACGGCGCCCCATCACACGCCGCCGAACATCAAAACGCCGATTGCCGATTGTACCGGGCTGAAATAAGCTTGATACACGTCAAAACAGGATATTCATTCACCCATGTCTGTCATAAAACGTCGCATCGTCACCCTGGCATTGATCGCGCTATCCGTCATCGCCGTGCCGTCTGTCTCCGCCAACATTCTGCTCGTCAATACCACCACCGACGAAGATGGCACGGGCACGGCATGTGCGCTGCGCGAGGCGGTGCAGGCGGCGGATACCGACTCTGCCTACGGCGGCTGTTCAGCGGGGTCGGGCAGCGACACGATCGTGCTGCCGGACGCCGCCTACAACCTGACATTGGGATCACAGCTCGTCGTCGACTCGACAATCTTCATTCAGCCGCAGGTGAGCGCGGCGATCGTGCGCGCCGCCGCCATCCCCAATACCGTCGATCGGCGCGTGTTTTTTGTCAGTACGGGCGCAGCGCTCACCCTGACCAGCCTCAATATCTCCAACGGCGGGCGCCTGGTGTGGGCGGACAGCGGCGGGTGTATTTATGTGCAGGGTGCGCTCACATTGAACACCGTCGCTGTACAGCAGTGCCGCGCCGGATTCGAGGGCGGCGGCATCTTTGTGGACAACGGATCGCTCACGCTCAACAACGCCACGCTGCTGCAAAATGTTGCCGGCGACGACGGCGGCGGTATGCGCTTGCTCGCCAGCACCCTGAGCATGACCCATTCGACCGTCACCGCGAATACGGCTAACGGCGTCTTTTCGACCGCGACCCTCGGCGGCGGCATCGCCTTTGAAGGCACCAGCCTCACGATCAGCGCATCGACAATCAGCAGTAACACCGCCAGCGACATCGACGGCGGAGCGGCGCTCGGAGGCGGATTGGCGGTGCGGCTGATCCCTGGCAGCGCCACCGGATCGATCACAGGCAGCCGCATCGAGAGCAACACCATATCAGGCAGCGGGACGAACCAAGGCGGCGCGCTGTACAAATTCGGTGACGGCACGCTCACGATCAACAGCACCTGCATCGTAGAAAACACCAGTCCGGCGCTGTCCAACTTACAGCCATCCATCGCTATCGACGCGACTGGCAACTGGTGGGGCACGGTGTGGGGACCGCGTATCCTGAGCGCGACAGGGGGCAGCGGCAGTGTCGTCAGTACAGGCGACAGTATCGCCTCGACCGGTTTCACATCGATCGTGGTCGATGGGACGCCGCCGCTCGATTATGGCACCTCCAGCGGCATGCCGATCCCTACTGGTGATTGGCTGGTCACGGCGAGCGGATGCCAGGTGTGCAGCCCGGTCAGCTCGGTGTCACCCGGCGCCCGGACGTGCGTGTGACGGGTTCTCCAGGACGCATTGTTATGCGTCCCTACAAGCGTATTGCGTCCTTACAGACACGCTGAATTCGTGTTCCGCTGAGTTTTATCGGCTCGCGCTTTTCAGCCGCTTCATCACATCGTTGCTGCCGCGCCCAAAATAGTCGTACAGCAGCTTGTAATCGGCATACAGCCGATCGTAGATCGCCTGATTTTCCGGGATCGGCGTGACCAGCTCATCCTTGACCTTGCCCATCACGACTGCCGCCGCGCCAATATCCGGGTACACCCCCGCCGCCACCGCCGCGTGCATCGCTGACCCCAATGCGGGCGCCTGGCTCGATCCCGCCATTTTGAACGACCGTCCGGTCACGTCGGCGTAAATCTGGCGCAGGAGCGCGTTTTTCTCAGGCAGTCCGCCCGCCGCGACCAGCTCGTTGACCGGGACGCCGCGCGCCTCGAATGCCTCGATGATCTCGCGCGTGCCAAAGGCAGTCGCCTCGATCAGCGCGCGATAGATGTCAGGCGCACGGGTCGCCAGCGTCATGCCCACGATCATGCCGCTCAGTTGGGTATCGACCAGAGTCGAGCGGTTGCCGTTGAACCAGTCGAGCGCGATCAGTCCATGTTCACCCGGTGCCTGGCGTGCCGCCTCGGACTCCAGATAACTGTGCAACCCGACACCGGCGTCGCGCGCTGCCTGGTGATATGCCGGCGGCACGGCATTGTCCACGAACCAGGCAAATATGTCTCCAACGCCGCTCTGTCCGGCTTCGTAGCCGTATAAGCCCGGCACAATGCCACCATCGACCACTCCGCACATGCCCTCGACCTCCTGCAGTCGATCGCTGGACATGATGTGGCAGGTACTGGTGCCCATGATCATCACCATCACGCCGGGATCGGTCGCTTTCACGGCGGGCGCGGTGACGTGCGCGTCGATATTGGCGACCGCGACCGCGATTCCAGGCTGCAAACCGAGCGCGTCCGCCCATTCGGATGTCAGCCCGCCCGCCCGTGCGCCGAGCGGCGCGAATTCACGCCCCACCTTCTGATCGATCACCACCGCGAATCCCAGTGCCAGCGCTGCAAAGAAGCTGCGCGAGGGATAATCCCCATCCTGCACCAGCATCTTGTAACCCGCAGCACACATATTGTGCGTCTTAACTCCGCTCAGGCGCCAGATCACCCAGTCACCCGCCTCGATGAAGGTGTCGATCGCATCGTAGATCAGCGGCGCCTCGTCGTAAATCTGGAGCAGCTTGCTGAAAAACCACTCACTCGAATAGCGTCCGCCGTAGCGCGCCAGCCACTTCTCGCCGCGTTCGCGCGCCACCGCATTGATACGGTCGGCTTGCGCCTGGGCAGCATGGTGTTTCCACAACTTGACGTAGGCGTGCGGTTCGCCTTGGTAGCCTGCAACCTGACAGAGCGGCGTGCCATCCGCGATCGCAGGCATGGGCGTGCTGGCGGTGAAGTCGATCGCCAAGCCGACTATCTGCGCCGGATCGACTCCCGATGCGCGGATGACAGCGGGGATGGTGCTGGTGAGTGCGTCGAGGTAGTCCTGTGGGTCTTGCAGCGCCCACTCACGCGGCAGACGCACGCCGGTCGCGGGCAGCACCTCGTCGATGACGCCGTGCGGATAGTCGAACACCGCGCTGGCGATCTCGCGTCCGTCGCGCGTATCCACCAGCAGCGCCCGCGCCGACAGCGTGCCGTAGTCGATGCCCAGGGTATAGGTCATGATAAACAATTCCTTGTTGAGTGATGGACAAACGATTTAGAAATGGCGCCCCCAGCGTAGGGACGCATAAAAATGCGTCCGCTGCGATGATCACGTCAGATTTTATTCGGTGCTCGATGAGTCGGTGTAAAAGCAGCACAAGGCACATATTGTATGCAAAAAAGGGGTGTCACCACCAGTAGTCCATGCGCTTTCGTTCTGCAAACGTGAAGGCACTGACCTGTTTCCAGTAGGCACGTTTGAGCAGGTCGGGCGCGCGCGCCGCGCGCGGCAGATTTTCTTTAGGATAGCCGAGCGGTTCGCCGTTCTGTCCACGCACAGGCGCCACATCCAGCCGCCGCACCTGAATCAGTGCCCGCACGAACGCCAACGGATGAATGACGAAATAGATGATCGCCCCTGGCAGATCGCGCAGCACCCGTAGATACATCAGCGGCTCGATCGCGCCTTTGAGCAAGCCAGCCGTATTGTATTCCACCTCGACATTGTGCGCATTCGCCAGATGCCGCTGCAATGATGCGACTGCCTCGCGCACCTCGTCCGATGGCGACTCGCGTGCCCGCCACTGTGCCCAGCGCCACACTTCGAGCAGCGCGGCGATCTCCTCGTCCGTCAGTTCGTAGGCGTCAAGGATGCCGTAGCGGGCAAAATCTTTCAGATCGGGTCGGTAATGCGCATGTGGATCGTCCATCTTGCTATTCTAAACGCAAACCGGGTCGGCATGTGCCAGACCCGGTTGTGCGCCTTGCATGAAACCACGTAATTTGCAGTCTCACGCTCACGCACACACGCGCGCCCTGGTCGTCGTCGCACACGGCACAACCGGATGGGGCGGTCATCAGCCAGTCGCCGGACGGCGCGATGTCGTAATCACCATAGTCGATCGGGATGGTGACGATCCCGACATCGACGGTCGAGCTGGATTGACCGGTGCCGCTGATGTTGTCCCCCGTGCTGACATTCGATGATACCGACCGCCTGAGCATTCGACTGATACACCCCGCCCCCGTTGGTGCTGGCGACGTTGCTGGTAATCTGCGAGTTACTCTGGATGGTCAGCGCAGCATTGCCGTTGAAAACACCGCCGCCACTGGCGGCGGCATCTTCCGTCACCGTGCTGTTGGTGATCGTTAGCGACCCGGTGCCAACGTTTACGATACCAGTCAGATACTACAACCTGTAACGTTGCAGAGACACTACGCGCATTCTCCGCTTCAGGTTTTATTGCGCGTCGGTGATGGTGAAGGTCGTACCCGCCCCGCGCCCGTACACCTCTGGAAAGTAGAATTCCTGCGCCGTCGGCGGGATCACCTGATACGTCCCTGGCAGACCCGCGCGCACGTTGTACACGTACTCGTAGGTGCCAGCGGGCAGGTACTCGACATTGATCTCCACCTGCTCATCGCGGAACTGGACATTGTTGAACAGCCAGCTCCCCCATCCGTACAACAGCGGATCGCCGTCCCTGCTCGCCAGCCCGGTCTCGGTGCCGATCTGCGGGCTGATCGCCAGCATCGGATCGACCGCATCCGTCCCGGCGGGGATCGGGTCCTGGATCAGCACATAATGCAGGTCGCTGGGCGCGATAATCGTCAGGCGCACCTGCACCGTCTCTCCGACCGCCGCGCCCGTCACCGTCTCGCCGTTCAGCACATAGCGCCGCTGGATGATGATGCCGCTGTCCTCGACCGCCTGCACCTGATCGACGGGGAGCGACGCGCGTAGGAAAGCGCGGTAGTACAGATTGCCCGCCCCCGCCGTGCGCGTGATCGCCAGCTCGTTCACGGCGTCGCGCAGCAGGTCGGCAATCTCGACGCGCGCATCATAGCCCGTGCGGTTGTCTGCCGGGGTGACATCGGCGCCGACCAGCGAAGTCCCATTCAGCGCGGCGTCGAACGTATACGCCGGATTGAGATCGTCCGACGCGACCATGTAATCGGTCAGCGCCATCACCACCCATGCCGTCTCCTGGGTCGTCTCCCAGGCGTCCGCCGTGCGCTGGCTCACCAGGTAGCGCACAATGTTGGGAATCAGATCGTTTTCCGGGTTGAGCCGCACAAAGGCAGCCAGCGCAATCGCGGTCGTGCGCGTGTCGGTGTTCCAGTTCCAGTAATCGCGCTCGCTCTCCGACCAGTGGGCGCCAGTCGCGCTGAGGGTCGCGCTGTTCAGCAGGTCGCTCAGCAGCACAGACGCGCGCGAGTCGGTCGGATCGATCTCGGCGTAGGTCAGCGCCAGAAAGCCGCGCGCGTAGATACTCAGACGTTCACGCACCTCGAACATATTCGCCGTGCGGCTCGGCTCCGGGACGCCCGCCCGCGCCAGCGCGTACAGAATGAACACCTGACGGTTGAGTTCCCAGGTCGGGCGGCTGAGGTCGGGGGTAATATAACTATCCACCAGGAAGCGCCGCGCCCGCTCGATCACGCTGTCGGTGACCGCGTAGCCCGCATCACGCGCCTCCGCCAGACCGATCACGGCATACGCCGTCACCAGCGGGTTGCTCGGATCGGTGACATACCAGCCCCAGCCGCCGTCTGATTTCTGCTGCGCGTACAACTGTTGCAGCGCCTGACCGACGGCAGCATCCAGCGACGCGCGCAGCCCCGGATCATCGATCCCGGCACCTTGCAGCGCGCGCACAGTCAGGATATTGGGCAGGAAACGGCTGATTGTTTGCTCGATGCACTGCTGTGGAAAGTTGCGCAGCACGTCGAGCGCATCGAGGGTACTGGCAGCCAGCGACGACTCAATCTCGACCTCGACCGCACCTTCGTCGATCGGCAGGTCGGTCGGGAGGACAATGCCCTCGGTACGTGTGCCGCCCGCCGCATCGATCACACCCGCTGTACCGACCGTCTCTGGCACAACGTAGCGCAAAAGCGGGATCGGCGCGCCCTGACTGATCGGCGGACGGCTGGCGTCGTTGTAGGCACCAGACGTATCCACCGCCGTGAACAGCAGATCGATCCCGGTCACGCCTTCAGGGGCATCGATCGTCACCGGAAACTCGACGCGCTGACGGGTGCCCGCCGCGATCGTCACGCGCTGCGTATCGGTGGTCTCGTCGAACATCAGCGCGCCCGTCTCGCTGGTAAGCGCGACATCGACATCGAGGTCGGAATCGGTGTTGTTGTTGACGATCGCCGCCAGCGTCACCTGGTCACCATCGACGAAGAAACGCGGCGTGACGGGGCGAATCAACAGCGGCTTGGTGCTGATCAGATCGCGGGTGGCGTCGCCGACACGCATCTCCCCGGCGTCAGGCAGGCTGACGGCGCGTGCGTCCAGGCGCCAGGTGGTCAGATTGTCCGGCAGCGTGACGCTCACAGTGGCGATCCCGTCGGCGCCGGTGATCACCGAGGCGTTCCAGTAGGCGGTATCGACAAAATCCTCACGGACGTCGAAGATTCCGCCCTCGCCAAAGCCGCCGCCGCCGCCCTTGATCGTGTCCAGCACCTCTTGCGTCAGTTGATCGACATTGATCGTCAGGATCGACGAGGTGCGCACGCCGAGTCCCTGCTTGCTGAAGAAAAAGGCGAGCAAATCGACCTGATTGGGGCTGGCGATACTGAGGCTGGCGAGATCGGTCAGCGCGATGCCCACTTCCGCCGGAACGGGTGCGCCCGTATAGTCGGTGGTGGTGATGGTGTAGGTGATGGTATCGCCTGGACCCGCCGTCTCTTTGTCAGCCGCGATCGCCACATCGAGCGTCCGTCGCGCAGTCTCGACATTCAGCCCGATCATACCGACACGGAAAGCAGCCACCGGATTGTTGGCATCTACGCCTTTGACGATGAAGACGGTCACCGCGATATTGGGCGCATACCCTGGTGTAATCGGGACGCGGTACACGGTCGAATTGCTCTCCAGCGTGATTCGCTCGCTGAACAGCACGTCGCCGCGCTCGATCGTGACCAGCGCTTCGGCGGCACCCTGGAACGGCGACGCGATCAGAATTTCCGCCGTCTCTCCGATCAGATACTCGCTCTTGTCCGAGATCAGATCGATGCGGTTGCTGTTCTGCATCCGCCACGCGACATAATCACGACTGCTTACCCAGGTGGTGGCGGCGCTGGTGGCTGTCCGTCCGGCACTGTCGCGGGCGCTCGCTTTGATTTTGAAAATGCCACCGTTAGGCGGGGTGAACTGTGCTGACGCCCGTCCGTCGGAGTCGGTCGTCACAGTGGCGGATGAAACCGGAATTTCTTCCACGTCGTAGGTCCAGGTGGTACGCCCGTTGGCGTCCTGTTCCTGGGTACTCGACCAGCGCCGCTCGACGAATGTCAGATCGATCGCCTGACCCGCGACCGCTGCACCCTGCCAATCGACGGCGATGACGTTGAAGGTGTTCGGCTCCCCCGCCAACCCGACATATTCTTCCGGTGCCACGCCGATATAGACATCGGCGCCATGCACCGTCAGCGAGGCACGTCCGGTGACCGCCTGACCGCTCTCATCGGTCACGCTCGCCTCGATCGTGAAAATCTTACTGACGGTCGAATCCCCCAGATCGGCGGGCAGCTCGATCACGGCGAGTCCGCGCGCGTCAGTGGTCAGTTCACCGCTGCTGACCGTCTCATAAGACGAGCCGTAGTAGTCACCGGGCGAACCGTCGGCGTCGTAATCGACGAACGAGTAATTACCCGGTCCAGTGTATGCCGCGAAGAAAAACGGCTCGGTGCGCACGCTGTAGGCGACCTTTGCCTCGCTGACCGCCCCGCCAAAGTAATAACGGCTGTCCACGACCGCGCGAATGGTGTCTCCCGCGACGATCTCGGACTCGTCCGGCGTCACCGTGACCTGGAATTCGGGCAGACGATACTCCGCGACGCCAAAATCGACCGAGCCGATCCGCGTCCAATAGTCGTCCGGGTCTTCGCCGGGCAGGATCGCGTCGAGCAGGTAAAAGCCGAGCGGCGCATCGGGCGCGATGTCGAATTGCCCGCTGAACGATCCGGCGGCATTGAGCGTCAGCGTGTCTTCCCAGACGATATTGCCTTCCGGGTCGTACACGCGCGCGGGCAGCTCGCTGAAGTCAGGTGCGCTGTAATTCATATCGTCTTTGGCGCGTATCACACCCCGGAAATACACGGGCTGATCGGGACGATAAATCGGACGATCGGTGTAAACGTAGGCACTGTAGGGCTGCGGATAGTAATCGGTGCTGAGATTGAACTGATAGCCCTCGATCCCGCTCGACCACTCGCTGGCAGCGATCCCGAAATGGGTTTCACTTTGCAGCAGTGCCAGCACCGTCTCGTAGGCATTGGCGCGCCGTACCGTCTCGAAACGCACCAACCCGTCGGCGTCGGTCGTGCCTTCCCCGATCACGTTCAGCGAAATGTCGTAAATCTGAATCGGCGCCCCAGCGATCGGCTGCCCGCTGGATATGTCGGTCGCCCACACCGTCACCGAGTCGATCGCCGTCTTCATCGTCAGATTGGCGTCACCGACGATCAGGACGTGTTCACGGGGATATGTGATCTCCGGCGCGGTGACGTTCAGGAAATACACGCCCGCTGGCAGCGCGCCACCGTCGGCGTCTGTGACCTCGACCGAGGTGGTGGCGGCGCGGGCGGTGACCTCGATGTAATACTCGACCTGATCGCCTTCCGCCAGCCAGCCCGCACCGTCGGCGGTCTGCACCTGCCACCAGGTGTAATCCCCCGCGCATACCGGGCCCGCGATCACGGGCGCGCTGTAGCCGCGTGCCACTTTCGCCAGGATCGATCCGGTCAGCGGCTCGGCGCGAATGTTGAGCGTGTCCGGCTGCGTGATCACAGCGATCTGATCGCCAACGCCGACGCGCGACAGCGGCGCGCCGTCACAGACCGCCACGCCACCCGCGTCGCCCAGCGACAGATACTCATAACGCAGCACGTTCAGCGGAGCCACCGATGGGATCGTCCAGCGCTTGATCTGAGTCTGTTCTGTGAGCGAGAAATTAGCGCTCAGACGGTCGTTGTAACGAGTGGAGCTGACCAGCGTACCGAGCAGCGCGGTCGGTGAGAGCTGATGCAGCGTCAGATCGACGCGCGAGACATTGCGATGCTTGATGAACAGGCGCGTGTCGGGGTTATTCGCGTTGTAAAAGCCGAAGTCACCCTGTGTCTCCATGATCAGCTCGGAGTCGTATTCAGTCGTCATGTAGCTGACCGTCGTCGTGGTGCCGATGGTATTGCCATAAAGGTCGCGCATTCCCGGCAGCAGCGTCACGGTGTAGGCGGTGCTTGGCTCGGTCGGGAATGCCAGCGTGTAGCTGTCTTCCCATTCGCTGTAATAGGTGTCGTAGTCGTCACGATAGGGCGGCGGGTCGATCACCACCCGCTCGCGGATCGAGTCGATCTCCATCGGTGAGGCGAAATAGATCGTGAAACCGCCGTAAGGGTAAGCGGACTGTTCGCCATCGGTCGGGCTGGTATTGATGATCGCGGGCAGCGGCACGGTCTCGAAAAAGGTCTCGGTCTGCCCGATCAGCTCGGCGCCGCCCGCCGCACTCTGCGGCAGCCCGTCGATCGACGAGAACTGCACCGCGTAGCGCGTACCCAGTGTCAGCGGCGCGCGCGGCGTGAAGCGGAACCCGGCATTGTCGTCTGCCCACTCGAAATCACCCGGCACCTGGGATCCGCCGCCAGCGGCTCGCAGCTGAAAACTGATCTCGGTACTCGCCCGATCCATCGGCTGGTTGAACCGTACCTGGATGGTTTGATCGAGACGGGCGTCGTCTACCCCGTCGGACGGGACGATCTCGGTGATGCGCGGCGCGATCGTAGTGAACGTCCAGATGAACGGCGCATCGAGCCGCGCACCATCGACAGCGGTCAGATCGGGATCGACCGTGACGGTGTAGGTCGTGCCGCCCGCCAGGGTCGGTGTCGGCGTGAATTGGTAGATGAAGGTGTTGATCCATTCGCCCATCCCCTCGACCGCGGGATCGAAGCGCAGCGGATCAGGCAGGTTCAGCCCGGTGTCGCTGGTCAAGCCCAGCGGCACGACAGGACGATTGAAGATCACGGTGATCGTCGAGCCAGCCGCGACCTCGGACGTGTCCCGTCCTGGCAGCACATCGCTGACAGCGAGGACACCTTCAGCAGCCTGACCCGACGCGGAAAAGACTCCAACCAGCGCCAACAGCAGCGCCAGCAGCACGAGCCGCAAAATACGGTGGTTGTTGCGCATGGGTTTTGTTTCCTGGGTTACGCCGGCACGCTGCCGGACGCGAATCATCATGAGTGATTATAGACGAGGATAGGCAAGGGCGGACAAGCGCCGAAACTCCACCGGGCATTCGTAGGGTCATCGGTTATTGTCCTACAGCGATCCCCCCCACCTGACCACGATCGGATCGTCGCAGATGTGTTACATCCGCGCGCATGTCTCGCTATAGTGTGAGGTGTATTTCAACTGCACATCGCCTCGTCAGGAGTCCTGATATGACCCGTCATCCCGCCCGGCTCACCCTTATCGTCCTCATGCTAATCACCCTGTTCCCGATCGCCTCGGTCGGCGCGCAGACCTGCGACCCGACGCAGGATTACATCGCGCGTGGACGGGTCGCGCTCACCCCCGAAGGAGCGCCGCTGGCGATCGCGGAATATACCTGTGCCATCACCCTCGATCCCAATGCCGCTCCCGCCTATTACGGACGCGCCGAAGCCAGCGCGCTCAACGGCGATTATGCGTCGGCGCTGCCTGATTATGAAGCCGCCCTGTCAATCGAACCCGATCTGGCGCTGGCATACTACGGACGCGGCATCGCGCGCGCCGCGCTCGATGATCCCAACGGCGCCATCGCCGACTTCAACGCAGTAGAGGTGCGCAACCTGCTGCTGCCCGGTCTGCTGTTCGAGCGCGGATCGGCATATCTGGCAGCGGGCGATCCGACGGCGGCGGTGCGCGACCTCACTCTGGTCATCGACGCCGACTCGCAGGCGACCGAGGCGTATATCCAGCGCGGACTCGCGTATACCGCCTTGGGCGACGATCTCGCCGCCATCGACGATTTCAGCGCCGCCCTGGTACAAGACCCGGATAACGTCGAGGTGTATGTCTACCGGGCGCTGCGCTATATCACCCAGGGCAACCTGCTGGCAGCGCTCGCTGATTACTTCAGCGCTGTCGCGCTCGACCCTTACAACCCAGTATTTTATTTCCAGTTGGGGCGCATTTACAGCGATCTCAGCGAACTGGAACGCGGTAACGCTCAGTACAGCGCCGCCGTCACGCTCGATCCTCGTTTCACCGAGGCATACTTCCAGCGCGGCAGCAACTACGCGCGCCTGGCTGATCACGCACGCGCTGTCGATGACTTTTCGCGGGCGATCGCGCTGGCGCCCGATTACACCGACGCCTATCGTCAGCGTGTGATCAGCCTGAAGGCGCTGGAACGCTACGACGAGGCGATCGCCGACTACACCGCCATCATCGCGCTCGCGCCTGACGACATCGACGCCTACTGGAGTCGCGGCGAGCTGTTCTTCTACATCAAGACCGACTATCCCGCCGCGATCGCGGACATGAGCGAGGTGATCGCGCGCGAGTCGGGCTATGCCGACGGTGAGCCGTTCTCACTGCGTGGCATCAGCTACGCCCGCACTGGCAGCTACGCCAGCGCCATCCCCGACTTGCAGACCTATCTCGGCTTCGTCGGTGAAGACCCCACGACCCGGCTGCTGCTGACCGTCGCGCAAACGGTCGTCGGTGACCTGACCGGCGCGACCGAGTCGGTCTACGCCTATGCCGATGCCGCTGGACTCGATCTGGAGAGCGCGGCGCTGATCATCCCTGATGAGTCGCTCCTGCTCACGACGACGGGCACGCCGATCGACGCGGTGTATACCTTCGTCTCGCTCGGTGAGACGCGCGTGACCATCAGCGCCGAACTCAACGACGGCGCGCCCGATCCGGTGCTGGTGCTGCTCGACCCTAATGGCGATGTGATCGCCGCCAACGACGACCTCGACCCGTCGGCACGGTCGCTGACGGCGGTCTTGTTCGATGTGCCGCTCATCCTGCCGGGAACCTACACCTTGCTGGTGACGACGCTGCCCGACAGCATCGGCACGGTGCGCCTGACGATCAGCGGCGCATAAGCGGAACCCTCGGTTACAAGAGGGCTTGGTGTGCCAGAGATCGGCGCGATCCTCGACGCGCGGTTCTGGCACACCAGGCTCCGATGATTAGCGAACCGTCACCGATGCGGACGCAAGCGCCGGGCTGATGGTCGCGCCCTGATACGCCAGCGCGGTCGGCGCGTCGGCGTCGATCGTCGTCGTCCCCGCTGCGATCGCCCGGAATGTTACCGTGAAGGCGCTTAACCGCCCCGTCACCGAGCCGCCCAGTTCGCCCCCCGCGACCTCGATCGTCCCTGCCGCGTTGTCGAAAGTGGCGACGATCACCTGATCGAGCGCCGTCCCCGGCGTTACCGCGACGACTTGCAGCAGTGCCGGGTCGAAACGCAGATGCACGTCCAGCCCGTCGATCTGGC